>Ga0075471_10000627_pt1 | contig 21455 bp, 17 predicted proteins | sample DEB19_08_DNA_2_FD_74787 | JGI IMG/M metagenome (GOLD analysis project Ga0075471, IMG submission 74787) | Aqueous microbial communities from the Delaware River and Bay under freshwater to marine salinity gradient to study organic matter... | ecosystem: Environmental > Aquatic > Marine > Coastal ... | reverse complement strand
ACCGCTTTGGCTTCCCGCGGAGCGGAACAGCCCACCATTCCGCACCGCACCGCAGGACGAAAAAGCGGCGTGGCGCGCCGCTTGCCGCCGCACGCCAAGAGGCTGCGGACGTGGGCGTCCGCGCTCCGTATGCACCGCGCCGCCTTCGCTTGCCTCCTCTTCGCACTGCTCGCGTGCTTCGCTCTCCCCGCCCACGCCCAGCGCCAGGTTCTCTTCCCGCCCGCCGAGGGCAAGCCGCCTGCGCCCGCCAAGGCCCCGCCCAAGACCCAGACCGGCGGCGAGGAGACCGACGTCATCCCCGACCCCGGCCCCACGATGCGCAAGACGCAGGAGCGCACGCCGCCCCCGCCCACCACGCTCACCGTGATGTATAAGGTGGAATACGGCGAGAAGCTCAAATACGTCCACCCCGACGGCACGGTGCAAATCTTCGAGCAATGGCAGAGCTACCCGGGCGACGCCCAGAAGCTCATCGTCGCCAGCAACGACCGCCTCGCCGACGGGAACAACTACCAATACGCCACCAAGCCGCTCGCCAGCTCCGGCTTCGACCCCGTGGACATCCCGATTCTCTACATGACGGGCGACTACGATTTCACTCTGACGCCCGCCGAGGTCGAGAACCTCCGCAAGTTCCTCACCGCTGGCGGCACCATCCTCTTCAACGCTGCGCGCGGCATGGACGAATTCTCCCTCGCCGTCGCGCGCGAGATGCGAAAGGTCTTTCCGCAAAAGCAGTTCATGCGGCTGCCGCTCGACCATCCCGTCTTCAACTCCCGCTATCGCATCCAGCAGGTGATGACGCTCGTCAACGGCGTGCAGTTCCAGCAGCCGCCCGAGATTTACTCCATGGACATCGGCACGCGCGCCGCCGTGCTGCTCGTGCCCACCGGCCTCGGCGCGGCGTGGAGCAGCGCCAAGTATCATCCCGCCGGCAAGCACATCACCGGCGAGACCGCGTGGCGGCTCGGCGTGAACCTCGTCGCCTACGTCCTCGGCAGCACCGAGTATGGCCGCTTCCTCGCGCAGCAGTTCCCGCTCTACGACGGCCAGTCGCGCCCCGGCGACGTCTTCCGCCACGCCACCGTGATGTATCGCGGGAGCTGGGACCTGCATCCCGGCCTGCAAAACAGCGTCGCCATCGGCCTCAACGACAACACGAAGATTGACGTGGACTACACGCCGCACCGCGTCGCGCTCGACGACCCGCAGCTCGGCAATTACCCGCTGGTCTTCATGACGGGGCATTACGACTTCGAGCTGACCTCGAAGGAAATCGAGGGCCTGCGCCGTTACCTCGAACGCGGCGGAATGCTCGTCGCCAGCGCGGGCGCGGGGCTGAAGCCGTTCGACACCGCGTTCCGGCGCGAGCTGAAAAAAGTCTTCGGTAAGAATGAACTCCTGAAACTCCCGCCCACGCACCCCATCTTCACCGCCGGCTGGAATCCGTTGGAGAAAGTCACCTTCACCGCGCCCGCGCTGCGCGACGACCCGGCGCTCGAACACCCCGAGTTCCACGGCCTCTTCCTCGACCAGCGCCTCGCGGTGCTCTACACGCCCTTCGATTTCCAGAGCGCGCTCAACCGCGAGTCCAACGCCTACGCCAAGGGCCTCGAACCCACCGACGCCCTGCGCGTGGCGCTGAACGTCATCACGTATGCGTTGAGTCATTGAAGGGGAATTTCAAGCCCGACCGCTACATCGCTATGCCTAGAACCAAGCTATTCATCGGGTCTTCTTCAGCCGCCAAGTCCCAAGCCAAGCGACTCGTGGCTGAACTGAGTTCAGCCACTGTTGAGTTTGTGCCGTGGTGGACCGCCATTACCCCGGGGCAACTGCTGCTTAACGAACTGGAAACCATCAAGAAGTCCGTAGATGGCGCTGTCCTCGTTTTCTCGCCGGAGTCCGAGAGCACAATCAGAGGCGACAGGAAGAACCTCCCGAATCTCAACGTCCTCTTCGAGTTCGGATACTTCTTCGGCAGTTTCGAGCGCAAGAAAATCGCGATGATTCGTTACGGAGAGTTCTATCTTCCTTCTGATTTCGGTGGCTACCAGTGGATTTACGGTAGCTCGGGCTTTAGGCGTGGCGGTGTCCAAGCCGTTGGACAGCGCACCAAAGAGGAATTTGCCCGATGGATAGCCAATTTGTGATGCCGAGCTTCCCGCTGGACGTCGCTACGCGCTCGCGCTTCCCGAAACACTACCCATGAGCAACCTGAAGTTCGTGACCGGCTACTCCCAAGCTTTGACAAGTCTGTATTCGGATGTCGGCAAGGGGAATTGCATTTGCTACGACATCGACACCTTTCCGGGTTCCGGACTTTCCGGCTTTTACCCGCCAACCTACCTCAACAAATGCTCAAGCGTTTCCGTAGCGATTTCCGGTGATGCCAACCAACGAGATTGGCTTGCCGTAGTTCCGTTCCGCGTGGACGCGACCAAGAGCGGCCAAAAGGTCTATGACCAAGACCCCTTCATCATTTCCTTCGACGCTGACAGTGGTATGCCCGCCGAGACCGGCATCGTCGCCTATCATCAGGATTACTGCGGGCGGACCACTCCCGTTTCAGGCTACGACCACCTTTCCAAACCAGAGACGGTTGCGGCGCTTCGTCACGAACTCACCACCGGCAAGTATCCTGTTTCAGCTGCCGCGCCTGAAGTCATCGCGGCGCTACAGCACATGGCTATGGTCTTTCAAAGCGAACTCCAGTGACCGCAACGCCTGCCCACCCATCGCACCGCATTCCCTTCACGCAGCCGGAATAAAACCCCACCCATGAGCGAATCCATCAAACAGCGCGTTGGCTCGGCCAGCCCCAACGGGGCTGCGTCCTCCAGCCCTAGGTTGCGCCCCATGCGCTACCTTGGGTTTCAGGCGCAAACCAGCACAACCCCAACGGGGTTGCGGCTCGGTCGGCGCACCGGCCACAACCCCGTTGGGGTTGGCGGCTGGGAGCATTCGCAGCCCCAGCCCCGTTGGGGCTGGCCGGCGGGCGCGGCCTTCCAACCGTCGTCACGGGACCGTGATACGCAGGTTCGGAAACACCTTCCGATAGTCCGCCTCGTTCCGGGTCAGCAAGCCATCGAACCGCTCCGCAAATCCTCCAATGAGAATGTCGGCCATCGGGCGTTTGGGGGTGCGAAGAAGCCGCTTCGCCTGCACGTAGCGATGCCAGCCAGCGTGCGCCGCCAACGTCTCGGCGCGGCTCCAATCCTGCGACCAAGAGATTTGCAGGTGGTGAAGAAAGAGTTCCTGCCGGCTCACATCGCCGCCGAACACCGGAGCCAACTCGACGTAGCTGACCGGTGCCACCACCAGCCCATCGCTGCGCTTGGCGCTCAACAGCGCAGCAGAGCCGGAAGCAAACTGCGGGTCGGCATCGGCGATGTCGATGAGCAGGCAGGTGTCCACTACCCACGCCATACTAGTCCGCGTCCCCCTCGCGAAGTTCCTTCATCCAGTCAGCCGTCGTTCGTGGCGCTCGGCCATCGCGGAGCGCGAAGCCAATCATCGCGTGCGCACCGAGCGGTTGCTCTTGGGGCAGGGCGGGCGGGGCTACTTGTTGGCTGTCGAGCCAGGCAAGGAGCTTGGCGGCATGAGACTCGTCGAGACCGGCAACCCGCTGGACGGCAAGTTCAATGGTGCTCATGCAGCTTGCTTACGCCATCGAGTGCGATTGGGCAAGATTTCGTAGCGAGCGAAGACGCGGCCCGAGACAATCTCAAGCCAATCGACAACACATTGCTTTGTCCGTATTTCCAACGAAGAACCCACCCATGAGCGAACCCATCGAAAAGAAAATCCAGGAACTCCACCGTTGCCATGACGCCATGCTCGCCGAGCTGGGCAAGGTCGTCGTCGGCCAGCGCGAGGTGCTCGAACAGCTCCTCACCACCATCTTCGCCGGCGGCCACAACCTCCTCGAAGGCGTGCCCGGCCTCGCCAAGACGCTGATGATCAGCACGCTCTCCCGCGTGCTGGCGCTCCAGTTCAAGCGCATCCAGTTCACCCCCGACCTCATGCCCTCGGACATCGTCGGCACCAACGTCATCGAGGAGAATCACGAGACCGGCAAGCGCGAGATCGTCTTCGTGCGCGGCCCGATTTTCAGCAACATCGTCCTGGCCGACGAAATCAACCGCACGCCGCCCAAGACGCAGGCGGCGCTGCTCCAGGCCATGCAGGAGCGTGAGGTCACCGCCGGCGGCCAGACGTGGAAGCTCGCGCAGCCGTTCTTCGTGCTCGCCACGCAAAACCCGATTGACCAGGAGGGAACCTACCCGTTGCCCGAAGCGCAGAAGGACCGCTTCCTGATGAACACCTTCATCAAGTATCCCAAGCTCGACGAGGAGGAGAACATCGTGATGCAGACCACGATGAACACCGACGCCGACGTGCGTCCGCTCCTCGACGGCCCGACGCTCCAGGCGCACCAGCAGCTCATCCGCAGCATCCCCGTCTCGCGTCACGTCACCGGTTTCGCCGTGGACCTCGCGCGGGCGACGCGTCCGCACGAGGCGGGCGTGCCGGCGTTCATCAAGGAACAGGTCGGCTGGGGTGCCGGCCCGCGCGCGAGCCAGGCGCTCATCCTCGCCGCCAAGACCCACGCCGCCCTCGCCGGCCGCGTGAACGTCTCCTGCGACGACGTCCGCCACGTCGCGCTGCCCGTCCTTCGCCACCGCATCCTCGCCAGCTTCACCGCCGAGGCCGAAGGCATCACGACGGACAGCATCGTGGAGCGGCTGCTGAAGGAAGTGCGCGAGCGGGCGACGTCGTGAGCCGGGGTTAAGGACTGTTTGTCGGAAGGACCATGAGCGCAGCGACTCCACAGTGTGACTTCGATAACCCCGCTTCCGTGGTGACTGCTTTCATTCATGCCATGAACGTTTGGGAAACAGAATCGTGGCAGTCTATGCGAGCATGCCGAAACACCAGTGATCCGTTCTCCGACCAAGCAGGAGTCAGGAGCAGAATGGACGCGGTCTTTGCATGTTTCTGCACGCCCAAAGAGCGGAAGTTCGGCCGTCTCGGTTCATTTGCAAAGCCACCCGAATATGATCCGGCAAAAGAGCACGTCCTTGAAACCGAGGTCGCCGAAAACCAGAAGCGAGCTTTCGTCATAACTCATCGTGACGCGGTGCTGTTCGGTGGTCGTCACCGGTATGCGCTTGTTCGGAGAGAAGGTAAGTGGCTTATCGACACGCTTAAGCGTGAGCGAGGTGCTGAGTGGCAGAACGCAATTCTATGAGAGGTAGCGACAAGATAACTCTGTGAACGCCCACGGCAATTCTCCCTCTCTCCTTGACGCCCTGCGCACCCGCGCCCGCAGCGTCGCGAACCGCTTCCATCGCGAGGTCGTGCAGCGCGGCAACCCCCAAGTCATCACCGAGGTCGAGCGCAACCCCGACCCGCGCCGTTACCTCGACCCCGCGCTGCTCGACAAGTTCACCCTCTCGCCGCTCATCGCGAAGCTCGTCGTCGAGGGCTTCATCAACGGCTTGCACCGCAGCCCGTTCCACGGCTTCTCCGTCGAGTTCGCCGACCATCGCGAATACGTCCTCGGCGACGACCTCAAGTATCTCGACTGGCAGGTCTTCGCCCGCACCGACCGCTACTACATCAAGCGCTACGAGGAAGAGACCAACCTCCGCGCCTACATCCTCCTCGACCGCTCCGCCTCGATGGCCTTCGGCACCGGCAAAGTGACCAAGTGGGACTACGGCTGCTTCCTCGCGACCTGCCTCGCCTACCTCATCATCAAGCAGCAGGACGCCGTCGGCCTCTCGCTCTTCGGCGCGAAGCCCGGCCTGCTGCTCCCGCCGCGCTCGCGCCTCTCGCACCTGCGCCAGATGATTCAGGCGATGACCGCCAACCCGCCCACCGGCGAAACCAACGTCGCCGCCAGCCTCCGCGCCCTCGTGCGCAATCTCAAGCGCCGCGGGCTCATCGTGCTCATCAGCGACCTCATTGACGACCCGGCGGAGACGCTGAAATCCATCCGTCTTCTTCGCAGCCACGGCCACGATGTCATCGTGTTCCAGCTCCGCGACGCGACCGAAGTGGAGTTCCCCTTCGATGGCGCGACCGTCTTCCGCGATCTCGAAACCGGCGAGGAGCTCGAAGTGGACCCCGCCTCCATTCGCGAGAGCTACCTGCAAAACCTGGCCGAGGAAAGCGCCCTCTTCCGCAAAGGCCTGGTCGAGGCGGGCATCGACTACGTGCCCTTGAACACGCGCCAGCCGTATGACGAGGCGTTCTCCGCCTACCTCCACCGCCGCGCGAAACTCCGCGGCTGACCGACTTTTGGACCACAGAGACGCGATGAACACAGAGAAGACAAATCAGGGATTCCATCTCTGTGTTCATCGCGTCTCTGTGGTCACAATTTCCCAGCCATTCCCGTGAACATCAGCCAGGACAACCAGCTCACTGGGGCGGTCATCGGCGCTGCGATTGAGGTTCATCGTCAGCTTGGACCGACGCTGGATGAGATTGCCTATGAGGAGGCGCTGTCATTGCTCCTCGCCCAGCAGGGCATCGAGAACCACCGTCAGGTGCCGCTGCCGCTTACCTACAAGGGCGTTCGCCTGGACTGCGGCTATCGCCTGGACCTGCTAGTTGAAGAACGGCTCCCCATTGAACTCAAGTCCGTGGCGGCTGTGCTGGGAGTGCATGAGGCGCAGTTGCTGACCTACCAACGCATCGGTCGTCATTCCTTGGGCTTGCTGATTAACTTCAATGTCGCCGTGCTGAAGGACGGCATTCACCGCAAGGCCGAGTCCCGCTTCTGGACTTCACCGTCGGCCGTCAATCCCACCGAGATTGACTCCGGGAAGGCGTTCGACCCCGTTTCCGCAGCCATCGTGATGGCCGCTGTTGAAGTGCATCGCAACATCGGTCCCGGGCTGCTGGACAGCTCCTATCTGGCCTGCCTTTGCCATGAACTCAGCGGCCGCAAGCTGGCTTTTCAAGCTGGTTTGGAGATTCCACTCACATTGAATGGCACGCCACTGTCCGCTCGGGCCAAGGTTCCCCTGCTGGTCGCTGGACAGGTTCCAGTGTTTCCCGTCAGCGCGGACTCCATCACCAAAGTTCACACCGCAGCCGCAGTCAGCCGCCTCCGTCAAGGCGGCTGGAAACAGGGGCTGCTCCTGAACTTCAATGCAGCCACGATGCTGGCAGGCATCAAGCGGGTTGTGGTTTCCCAGTAACACTCTTGAACCACAGAGACACGATGAACACAGAGAACAGAAACAGGAAAATTCTTCTCTGTGTCCATCGCGTCTCTGTGGTCCCCAATCCGCTCCCCCGCTGATGTTCACCCTCCTCGCACCTTTCGCCCTCGCCGCCGCTGCGCTGCTGGCCATCCCGATCATCATCCACCTGCTGAAGCCCAAGCGCGTGCGCACGATGCCCTTCAGCAGCCTGCGCTGGCTGCGCACGTCGCAGCACAAGCTCTCCCGTCGCATCCAGTGGCATCAGGTGCTGCTCTTCCTCCTGCGCGCGGCGTTCCTGCTGCTGCTCGTCTTCGCGCTGGCCAAGCCCATCTTCTCGACCAGCGGCCGCCGCCACTTCACCGAGCGCTTCATCGTCCTCGATGTCAGCCGCAGCATGAACTACGAGCAGCCGGGCAAGGACTCGCCGTTCGTCCAGGCCAAGAAAATCGCCCGTGCCCTGCTCGCCCAGGGCCTGCCCGGTGACCGTGCCACCGTGCTGCTCACCGCGAACAAGACCGTTGCCCTCGGCCCGCTCGCGGAAGACCCGACCCGCTACGTCGCCCGTCTCGAAGCCGCCCGCACCGGCCTTGGCGATACCGACCTTTCCTCCGCCCTGGCCGTCCTCCGCCCGATGCTCGCCACCCCGCGCCCAAACACGCGCGCGGAACTCTTCTTCCTCACAGACAACCACCAGGGCAGTTGGTCGCAGGGGGCGGTTGCTGGCTTCCTCGAAGGCCTGCCCGTGCCCGTCTCCGTGCAAATCGTGGATGTCGGCCCCTCCGCGCCGCGCAACGCGTGGATTGCCGACGCGCGGCCTATTGAGTCCGACGGCAAGCGCTACCTGCACGCCCGCGTCGGCGCGTCCGGCAACGAGCCGCAGGAGCGCACCGTGCGTGTGAGGCAGTTGGCCGGACTCGGTGACGTGTTCCAGAAGGTGACGCTGGCTCCCGGCACCTTTGCGGAAGTGAGCCTGCCCGTGCCCGCCGATTACGACACCACCGGCAAGGTGGCCGAGCTGGTGCTCGAACCGCGAGACGCGCTGCCGGACGACGACCAGTTCTGGCTGAACCTCGACGCCCGGGCCGCCGCCGTCCGCGTGCTGCTCCTCGAACCCGAGACCACGCAAATCGAGGCGCTCCAGCCGGGCTTCCACCTCCGCATGGCGTTGGAAGTCCTCAGCCAGGGCGAAGCCGGCGCGACCCAGGTCACGCGCCGCCGACCCGAAGCTGTCACCGCCGGCGAGTTTGCCAACGCCGATGTCGTGGTGATGGCGAATGTCGCGCATCTCTCCGACGACCGGCTGGTCGCGCTGGAAAACCGCGTTCAAGCTGGCGCGGGTCTGCTGCTGTTCCTTGGCCCCGCCGTGCAGCCGCCGTTCTACAACACGAAGCTGCACAACCCTTCACGCCCCACGGGCAGCCTGCTGCCGCGTCCGCTGCTCCAGATCAATCAGGGCAGCATGGCGCAGTTCACGCGCATTGACTGGACGCACCCGCTGCTCACGCCGCTCCAGGACCCGACGTTTGGCGACTTCGCCCGCGTGCGCGCGCGGACCTTCTACACGTTCGGCGATGCCCCGGCGGGCAGCCCCAGCCAGGCGCTTGCGTGGTTTGGCGACACCGCGCCGGCACTGCTCGAACACTCCTTCGGAGCCGGCCGCGTGCTCGTGGTGAACTCCACCGCCAACGACGAATGGAGCGATTTGCCGCGCCGCAACAGCTTCGTGCCGCTGCTGGACCAGATGCTCAACCGGCTCACCCGCGCCCGCCTCGCGCGGAGTTTTCAGGCCGGCGACCTGGTGTCGTTCGTCCTGCCCGGCCTTGGCAAGAACGCGACTGCCACCCTTGCCACTCCCGGCGGGCGCACGCTGACACCCATCTTGCAGCCGCTTGGTAATGAATTGTCCGTGCGCCTCGATTCCGCCGACGAGGCCGGCGTGTATTCGCTGCGGGCTAGCGGCGACAGCGGCAGCACGCGGCTGAACTTCATCGTGCATGCCGGCCGGGGTGACAGCACCGTGAACAAGGCCGACACGGAAACCCTCCGTGCCTGGTGGGGCAAGACCACGTTCGACATCATCCATCCCGACCCCGGTGCTAAGCCCGAGGCGGCGGTGGCGGGCGGCCGCGTGCTGCTCTGGCCGTGGCTCCTCGCGCTGGGCGCGCTGGTGCTGTGCGCCGAGATGTATTTTGTCCACCGGCTTTGCCCGATGATGAACCCGGCGGTGGCCGGCTCCACCGTGGCGCAACACGGCATCCTCGCCCCCACAACCAAGGCGGAGGTGGTGTCGTGACCATCAGTTGGATGCCCGTGTTGCCGTTGTGGCTGGTCGCGCTCATCACGCTCGCACTGCTCGCGCTGCTTGTGCGCGGTTCGTTGCTGCTGTCGGAGAAGCGCCTGCCGCGCCGGTGGATTCTGCTGCTCGGCGCGTTGCGTGTGGCCATCGTCGCGGTGTTCGCGCTGTGCCTGCTCCAGCCCATCGTCGCCTTCCGCCGCACCGTGCAGGAAGGCCCGCCCGTGCTCGTGCTGTTCGACACCTCGAAGAGCATGGGGCTTACGGACAGCGCCGCGCCCAACGGCCGCCTGCCCGAGGTGATGCAATGGCTCGAAAAGAGCGGCCTGCAAACCAAGCTGGCAGCCCGGCCGAACGTGCTGTGGTTCGCGTTCGACGGCCACGCGCGGGCGATCACGCCGGCGGATCTGCCGGCACTGGCGGCCAGTGGCACCACCACGCACTACGCCGAGAGCCTGGCCGACGCCTGGGAGCATTACCGCCAGCAGCGCAGCGAGTCCGCGCCGCTGGTGCCCGGCGGTCGTGTCCTGCTGGTCAGCGATGGTCACGACTTCAGCGCACGCGCCGTGACCGATGTGGCGCGGGAACTGGGACTAGCCGTGGACACCCTGGCACCGATGACTGCGCGGGGCGGCACCGAGGCGGCGCACGTCAGCATCGCGCAGGTGCAGGCCCCGCGCAGCGTGCTGCTGGGTGCGGAGTCGCGGTTCAGCGTGGCCCTGCGACAGGAGGGCCTTGCGGGACGACCGCTGACACTGAATTTGAAGGATGGCGACAAGCTGGTGGCCCAACAGCCGTTCACCTTCGCCGCCGGACAGGCCGAGAAGCTCGTCACGCTGACCTTCCAGCCGGCTGAGGCGGGCTTGAAGGAATACGCCGTTGAAGTTGGTGGCGCTCCTGCCGGCAGACCGGAAGCCGTCCCGAGCCGCAAGTTCAGCGTGCAGGTGCTGGGGGCGCGGAACGAAGTGCTGTTCCTTGAGGATGCGTGGCGCTGGGAGTTCAAGTTCCTGCGCCGCATTTTTGAGGATGACCCGAGCTTCACGCTCACCGCGTTTCTTTCGCGCGGTGAAAGTGCTTTCGTGCAGCTTGCCGAGCCCGACCGGCGCACGAAGGTGACGGGCTTCCCACAATCGCGCGCGGAACTGGCGGGCTTCGACACGCTGGTGCTCGGCAGCGCGGACCCGCGCCGCTGGCCGCGTGGTTTTGCGAACGTGCTCCAGCAACTCGTCGAGGAGGACGGCAAGTCGCTCATCGTCATCGGCGGGCCGAATCTTGCGCAGATGGCCGCGCATCCGGCGCTGGCGGCGCTGCTGCCCGTGCAGTTGTCCACCGAGTCCGCCGCGCCCGTGCCCGGTCCCGTGCCGGTGCGCGTGACGACCGAGGGCCTGGCCTCGCCGTTCTTCGCCGCGCCCAACGGCGCTCCGGACGCCTACTGGGCCGCGCTGCCGCCCGTGGATCAGATTTACCCGCCGCTGCGGAAGAAGCCGGCCGCCACCGCGCTCGCCGAGGCGACCAAACTGGCCAACCCTTACGGCAATCTCATCCTGATGGCGGAACACACCGTGGGCCGGGGCCGCGTATTGTTCATCGCCACCGACACGCTGTGGAAGTGGCAGATGTTCTCCACCGCGACGGAAGGCCCGACGCCCTTCCAGGTGTTCTGGCAGCAAACCCTGCGCGCGCTCGCCCCGCTTCGCACCAGCAGCGGGAACGTCAGCCTGCACGTCGAGCCGGACCGTAGCCGTTACGAGCCGGGGCAGACCGTCGTGCTGCGCGCGGAGGTCCGTGTCGCCCAGCCCCTGCCCAAGGCGCGGGTGCAAGCGCGCGTGACCTTGCCGGATGGGAAGCAACTGCCACTCGACTTCGCCCCCAACGCCGCCGAGCCGGGCACATACACGGCACGCTTCGAGCCGACGCTGGCCGGCCAGCACAAGGTCGCTGCGAGCGTGGTGGCCGACGACAAGGCGGTCGCCGACACGCTCATCCCCTTCGATGTGGAGGCGAGCAATGCTGAGCTGGGCAATGTGCGCATCAACGAGGCCAGCCTCCGTCGCATCGCCCACGACACCGGCGGCAACTACCTTAACCGCGCGGACCCGGCGACGTGGCAGGCCTTGGAAAACCTAGAGAAAGTCCCCGTCACTCGCGTGGAAACGGTGGACCTCTGGAACCGCTACGTGCTGCTCATCCTCCTCGCGGTCCTCATGGGCACCGACTGGCTGCTGCGGCTGCTGCGCGGGTTCGCTTGAATCGTTCTTGGCGGAAGTCGCGTCCAGCACGAACAGCCACATGGCAGCCCCCCCGCGCCACGAAGCCTTCGGTCTTCCCATGGCAACTCACATGCTTTTCAAGTGCTTGCAGTTTGGTCTTCCCTGACTACACTCGCGCCTCTGTTTTGAACGGACACGTATGCTGACCTCCCACGAACTCTTCGGATTTATGCCTGCCACCGCGGCGGCGGACATCCTTGAAACTGCTTTTACCAACGACCGCGACCTGTATCGCGCCACGCTCAACGCCATCGCCCAGGCGCGCAAAGTGCGGCCCGTCTTCCTGGAAAAACAGCCCCGGAAGGATCGCCACGTGGGCATGATTGCCTACCTCAGCCGGCCGGGCATGGAACTGGCCGCCGGCACGTTGCTGCGCGGCTGGCTGCTCAAGGTCCACAAAGGCCTGCTGGCCGATTTCCTCGACGGCATCGGCGTCGCCCACAAGGAAGGTGTCGTGGATGATCTCCCTGAGACCATTGATGACGCCAAGCTAACGGCAGCCGTGGACGCAGTGCTCGCCAAGCATCCCGCCGAGGTGGTCAAGGTTTACCTGCACTCCTTCAACACCATGAACGAGCTGCAATGGAAGAACCTGGACGCGTTGTTGCAGAACGACGCCCGCCTGCAGTTCTGATGTGGTAGTTGGTGCGATGTGGAGGTTCGCACGGCTGGTTTTCCCAGCCCGGGCGAAGTCGGCTTTTGGAGCGTGGATTTCACCGACTTCGGGGTTGCGGGAGGAGGAGTCGTGTGCGACAGGGTAAGCCATGATTGGCCGTCAAAAAACCAAGTCATCAACGCATCCAACAGCTCGTAAAAAACTACCTCTCCGCATGGCTGCCAAAACCTCCTCGAAGTCGTCCGCCGCAGCTCCCGCCCGGCGGCGTATCGCCTTCAGCATCTCCGCGCCCGACGCCCGCGACGTCAAGCTGGCCGGTGATTTCACCGGCTGGGAGGACGCCGCGCTGGCCATGAAACGCCAGGCCAATGGCTCTTGGAAGGCCAACGTAGCCGTCCCGCCCGGCCTGCACGAATATCGCTTCATCGTGGACGGCCAGTGGGCCGACGATCCGAAGTGCGATCTCCGCAAACCCAATCCATTCGGTGGCGAGAACTGCCTCCGGGTGGTGGATTGAGCCATCCGTTCAACCTTCAACCTCGACTCGCCTTCGCATGGAAACCTTTCTGAGCATTCTGGTGGGCATCGGCCTCAGCGCCGCCTGCGGCTTCCGCGTGTTCGTGCCGATGCTGATCGTCAGCGCAGCGGCCTGGATGGGATGGCTGCCGTTGTCGGCGGACTTTCAGTGGCTGGGCACGCTGCCGGCCTTGATCGCCTTCGCGGTGGCCACGGTCGTGGAGGTGGCCGCCTACTATGTGCCGTGGGTGGACAACGCGCTGGATGCGCTCGCCGGGCCCGTGGCCACGGTCGCCGGCACTGTCCTCATGGCGTCCGTCTTGGGGGACATGACGCCGCATTTGAAGTGGACGCTGGCCATCATTGCCGGAGGCGGCACGGCCGCAACGGTCCAGAGCTTCACCACGGTCGCCCGCGCCGGATCGAGTGTCGTGTCGTTGGGTTTCCTCAATCCGCTGTTTGCCACGGTGGAGCTCATTGGAGCAACCGGCTTGGCGGTGCTGGTCATCGCCCTGCCGATTGCGGGACTGCTGGTGGCTGGCGGAGTCATCTGGCTGCTGGTGCGGATCGTCCGCCGTTGCCGTCGGCCGACCAGCAGTTCCTCACCCGCCTGACCCCAAGGCGACCGGCAACTCGCCGGCGCTGCTGAGGAAGGGAGGCTCGGCGGCATGATTTCTTGGAACTTCACCAGCCGGCTTGGATTTGCGGGTTCCTAGGGGTAGTCTCGCTCTCCATGGCAGTTTGCAAGACACGCGTCCTGCTGGCCGACGATCACAGCGTCGTCCGCAACGGCTTCCGCCGCATCCTGGCCGACCAGCCAGACATGGAGGTGGTCGGCGAAGCTGCGGACGGACGTCAAGCTGTGGAGATGGTCGCCCAGCTCACCCCTGACATCCTGGTGATGGATGTCACGATGCCTCACCTCAACGGCATCGAGGCCACCCGCCAGATCGTCAAGACCGGGGCACGGACGCGGGTGCTGGCCTTGTCCATGCAGAAGGATGGCGTGTATGTGCGCGAGATGCTGCGTGCTGGTGCCCGGGGCTACCTGCTCAAGGAATGCACGGAAAGCGACCTGCTGGCCGCCGTGCGTGCGGTGGCCGCCGGCAAGGCGTGGTTGAGCCCCGAGGTGAGCGACGCGGTGTTGGACGATTACCGCAAGCACGTCACCAATCCGATCGATCTACTGTCCGCGCGCGAGCGCGAGGTGCTGCAACTGATCGCCGAAAGCCGGACCAACAAGGAGATCGCCGTCCAGCTCGGTCTGAGCGTTTACACCGTCGAGGCGCACCGGGGCCGCGTGATGGAAAAGCTGAACCTGCATTCCAGCACCGAGCTGGTCCGCTTCGCAGTGCGGCACGGGATGGTGGGTTGAACCGCCCGCGCGTCCATGCCCTTCAACTTCCTCAACTTCAGCGGCCGCCATGTGCTGCGCGGACTGGCGCTGGGCTTCCTGCTGGTGCTGGTGTTGCTGGGCGCGGCCGGCTGGGTGGCGGTGCGCCAGAGCCGGCTGATCCGAGATGGCGTGGCGCAACTGGCGCGCACGCAGCTCGTCATCGCCCGGCTGGTGCATGATGTGCAGATGGAGGAGAATGCCATGACCGAGGTGCTCCACCGGGTGGCCCAGCTCAATCCACAGCCTGCCGATCATTCGGCACTGCTGCGGGAACTGGACGAAAGCGACCGTCAACTGGCCCGGCTGTCCGCCGAGGCGCGGGCGGCGGCGGGCAGTCAACTATGGGCCGATTTGGAGGCCAGCGTGAAGGTGTTCACTGCGGAGGCACACCGCGTCCTGGCCACCAACGCCCCGGTGCCCCGGGAGAAGCTGGAGATGCTCTTCGCCCAGCACGACCGGGTGGTGGGATTGGTGAACGAGCTGATTCGCACCAGCTCGGAACGACTGACCGCCGCCGAACGCGACATCGAGCGCCAGTCCGAGGAGCTCGGAGGCGATGCCGCCTGGCTGCTCGGCGCGAGTCTCGTGCTCGCCATCGCCTGCGCCCTTACGACCATTGGCTTCGTGCGCCAAAGCATTCACCGCATCCAGTGGCAGTCCGGCGAACTGGACCGGGTGTCATGGCACATGCTGCAAAGCCAGGAACAGGTGGCACGTCGCTTTTCCCATGAGCTGCACGACGAGCTGGGCCAATCGCTGGCCGCCGTGCGCTCCAACCTGACGAAGGGTTCCACACAGAGTCTTGATGCACTGAAGGCCGATTGCCTGCACCTCGTGGACGAGTCCATCGCCAACGTGCGCGAGCTTTCACAACTGCTGCGGCCGGCGATTCTGGACGACTTCGGCCTGGATGCCGGCCTGCGTTGGCTCGCGGAGAAGTTCGCGGAACGCACCCGGTTGGAGGTGGAATTTGCTGCCACTGGCATCGGTCGCTACGCCGACGAGACGGAAACTCATCTGTTCCGCATCGCGCAGGAGGCTTTTACTAACATTGCCCGTCACTCGGGGGCCACGCAGGTGCGCATCCGCCTCACGGCGGATGCGGGGAAGATCCGTTTGTTCATCGAGGACAACGGGAAAGGCCTGCCGGAGGCAGAAGTCCACACGATGACCTCTCCCACCTTGGGCATGGTCGGCATGCGCGCCCGTGCGCGGCAGTCGGGAGGCGAGTTTCACACAGCCCGCGTGGAACCACACGGGCTGTGCATCGAGGTGGTGGTGCCGGTGCGGCTGCCCGCTGCCAGCCCGGAGGCGTGACTCAGTGCGCGGCGGTGTCGTGCGAGCGCTTGTCGAGCGTCTTGAGCGCCTGCATTTGCCGCATGGTGCGCTCCAGGCCTTCGTTCGAGCCATCGAAGAACATGACATTCCCCTTGCCGTGCTCGGAGATGTATTTCATCCCGTCCAGCCACATGGTGAAGAGCATGAAGCCGGGCGGCACCCCGCCGGACTCCATCACCTTGCCGGCGTTTGCGAGGCCTTGGGCGACCTGCTCGCGGAAGCGGGCATTGCCTTCGCCCTTGAGCAGGGAGGCATCGCGCTCGGCTTCGGCCTTCACCTGAATGGAGCGGGCCTCGGCCTCGGCAGCGCGGGTCTTGATGAGATACTGGGCTTGCGCCTCGTTCTCGGCCGCGAGCTTCATGTTGTTGCTGGAGACGACCTGCGACATGGAGCGCATGATGGCCTCGTCGAAGGAGATGTCGTTGATTTGCAGGCCCAGCAAATGGTAGCCCCAACTGTTCAGCGACTCTTCGAGATGGTCTTTGACCGCGCCAATGATCTCCGCCCGGAGCACCAGGATTTCCGCTTGCTTCTTCTTGGCGACAAAGGCGCGGATGGAGCTTTCCACGCTGCGGACCAGGGTCTGCATGAAGCTCTTGTCGTCGATGAACCGGAACGCGATTTTCTTGATCGTCTCCTCGGTGCTGTCCTGCGCGGCGAAGACGATGAGCGACTTGAAGTTTACGTAGGCCTGATCGAGTGAGATTGCCTCAAATTCCAGCTCGATGGACTGGTTCTGGATGGAGAGATTTTTGCAGACGCTCTCCATGAGCGGGAGCTTTAGGTTCAGCCCCGGCTGCATGATGCGGTCGTAGCGGCCAAAGCGCGTGACTACTCCGATATGGCCCTGCTTGATGACGGCCGTGCTCAACACGATGACGACTAGCAACACGATGGCGATGATGACGGGGAGCATGGTGGGGGATGTTTGAGGTTAAATGCTGAAATGGATGTGAGTTATGATGATGCTCAGGCCGGGAATTCCGAAGAGTGATGTTCCACGATGAACCAGCCCATCCGCTCCTTCTTGCAGACGAAGGAGTAACGTGCCGGCACCGTGATGTGCTGGCCCTTGCGGTCAAAGGTGAACACGTATTTGCCGGACTGGATGAAGATGTCCTTGTATTGGCGGACCTCAGCGGACTCGAAGCGGACATGCACATTCTGCAGCTCGAACAAGTGTTCGAAGTAGCCCTTGATGTTCACGTGCCCCTCGCGGAGCTCCTTGGCAAATGTGCCCCAGAGCAGGCCGTTGTAATCGTAGGTGCCGACCACGGCGGGAATGCTGTGGGTGTTGATGCCGAAGGCCCAGTCGTTGATGAAGTCCTTCAAGTCCTTCTTGTCGGCGGGATTGCGCTTCACGCTGCTGTAGTGGATCCCGCCAATCTCCTTGTCGCTGTGCACGTTCATGGTCTCCGTGCTGTGCGGGTGGACCGGCTCGCTGAACCGCAAGGCGAGCGTTTTGAGCATTTGCAGCAGCGGGACGTGGTCGTGGCGGAAGATGACGAAGTTGATGAACACATGGACCACCAAGGTGACCAGCAACCCCTCGAAGATGCCGACGGTGTAGGTCAGGATGCCGCAAAACAGCGCCAGAATCAGCGGGTAACGGCCATGCGCCGCCACATGCACCAGCCCAGCCACCATCTTCCAGCCGGTGAAGATCATCAGCACCGCCAGCGCGAAATAGGGCAAGTGCGTGAGCAAGTGCGGCTGGAGCACGAAGACAAGCAATACCATCCCGGTGAACAAGTTGGAGACCTTGGACACCGCGCCGGCCAGCGCATTGGTGGCGCTCTTGGCCAGACCGTCGAGATTCGTCATGCCGCCGAAAAAGCTGGAGCCGAGGTTGGCAATCCAGATGGCGAGCAGGCTGTTGTTCGTGTCGGCGGGGCGACCCAAGGGGTCGAGCTTTTCGATGGCCGCGTTGCTGGTGACCTGCTCAATAACATCAATCAGCGCGAGCATCACCGCATAGCCAAAGATCTCGATGAGCATCCGGGGATCCAGCGAGCCAATCTTGGCGAATGGCAGGCCCAGCTTCACCTCCGATGGATCAATGTGCAGCATCGGCACCGTCAGGTAGTGTCCTGCGACCAACCCAAGCACAATCACCGCCACGTAGGGCACGGCGGGAGACTTGGTCTTGTATTTGCCGAACAGGTGCAGAAACAACCACAGCGCCCCAACCGATAGCATGACGATCTTCAGGCGCTCCATGCTCCACAACTCCGCCGTCTCCGTGACAACGCCGAAAGTATAAGGCAGAAACTTGAGCGCGATTTTCAGTCCTATGCCCGCCAGCAACCCCTCAATGAGGTAGGTCGGGATGGCTTTCAGGATGAACCTCTGCCAGTTGAACTTCCATGCGAGCGCCTGCAGGACCGACGTGAAGAAGATCAGCAGGGGCATGTTTTCCATGCCAAACTTGTGCACGCTCATCGCCAGGACGGGGGCCAGGCCAGCGGCGATACCCGGCGTGCCGACATAGTTGCCGGGCCGGAACAGGAAAGTGATGAAGCTGATCAGGCAGGCGAACACCACCGTGAGCAGCCCGACCTGAATCGGATACTCCGACATCAGACAGATGCCGACCGACAAGGGCAATGCGAGTAATCCCGTGATGGAGCCGGCGAGCGCGTCCCGCCGCAGATTGTCCAGCGTGAAGATGGCGGGCTTCTGTGCCGCAGTGACCGACTTCAAATCAGTCGAGGCCACGCGCTTGCGGTGGGCTGGTGCCGCCGGCTTTGTGCCTCCGCCAGAAGGCGGCTCTGCGTGAACCAAAGTGGGGGCGGCGGTGTTGGACATTCTGGGTGCGCCCGTCGTGCCACGGGCAATCACCCCGCTAATGTCAGGCACCCGGCCCGGATTCACCATAGCCTGCGCAGGCTATATTCCTGCCTTGTGCAAGGGAGGAGTTAGATTGTTCGAAACCGGCTGGATACGCCTGAACGTCGCACGGCGCGTTGCTGTCGCGGGAAGCCGTGGGGGCGCTCACCGAAGCTCGGTCAGGCTGGACTTACCTTGGGTGACTCAGCCCACCAGCTCGCGCAGCGGCGTGATGCCGGAGTCCACGAGGTATTGTGGACGACCCTGCGTGTCGGTCACGGTCGCGGTGCTCACGTCAATGCCGAGGCAGTGGTAGAGGGTGGCAAAGACTTCCTGAAACTTCACCGGCCGGTCGGCCACATCCGCGCCGTTGCGGTCCGTGGAGCCGATCACCTGGCCGGTCTTCATGCCGCCGCCGGCGACGAGCGCGAAGTTCGCGCGCGGCCAGTGGTCACGGCTGTTCATGTTGTTGATCTTGGGCGTCCGCCCAAACTCGCCCCACATCACCACGGCCACATCGCGATCCAGGCCGCGCTCCTTCAAGTCTGTGAGCAGCGCGGAGAGGCCCTGGTCCAACAGCGGGAACTCCTCGCGGGAGCTGGGGAAGTTCATGCCGTCGCCGCCGTGCCAGTCCCAGCGGCTGTAGTTGAGCGACACCACGCGCGCGCCCGCTTCCACGAGCCGCCGGGCGACAAGGAAGTTGCGGATCATGCGCGGCGCACCGTCGCGCTGATAGCGGTCGTCATTCACCCCGTAACGCTCGGCCACCTTGGGATGCTCTTTGGAAAGGTCCAGCGCGGCGGTGAGCTTGGAGTCGGAGAGGATGCCCAGCGCCTGCTGGTTGTAGCTGTCGAGACCGTCCATCTGGCCGGCGGCGTCGGCATCGCGGCGGAACTGGTCCACCGAGGCCCGCAGCCGCTCGCGGTCCTGCAACCGGTCGAGGGTGATGCCCTGCAAAGTCAGGTTCTGCACGCGGCTGTTCGGATCCTTCGCGACGAGCTGCATCGGGGAATGCGCGTGGCCGAGGAAACCGCCTTCGCCCGGCTCGCCCCAAGTGCGGTTGCCGGTGGGATACATGATGGAAAGGTGCGCAGGCGTGCCGGCCGCGGAGCCTTGAACTTTCGAGACGCAGGCCCCGAAGCTTGGCCAGCCGCCGGCGGGCGCGGTGCGCTTCTCCTTCTGCGTGCGTCCGGTCATGCACTGGTAGCAGTCATGCGCGCCATCGGAGTCGGCGAGCGATCGGATGAGCGCGAACTGGTCGCCCATCTTCGCGAGGCGCGGGAACAGCTCGCAGATCTCCATGCCGGGGACATTCGTGGCGATGGGCCGGAACTCACCACGAATCTCGCGCGGGGAGTTGGGCTTGAGGTCGAACATGTCAATGTGCGACGGCCCGCCGGGGAGGTAGATGTTGATGACGGCCTTGTGCGAGCGGCCGGTGCCGGCCTGCGCTTCGAGCTTGAGCAACTGCGCGAGTGAAAGCCCGCCGGCCGCCATGCCACCGATCTTGAGAAACTCCCGGCGCGCGATTCCATCGCAGTGGGCGTTGCCGGCGATTCGTTGGCCGAAGAAGTTGAGCATGGCAGAAGTTAAAGTTGGGGAGTCAGACGGCGTGTTAGGAAGAGGTATTCTGGCGCGTTCGCGGCCTCGGAGCGCTCAGGCCAGAATCCCCTTCACCAGCTCGCCGTGGATGTCCGTGAGGCGGTAATCGCGACCCTCGTGGCGATGGGTGAGCTTGAGGTGGTCCACGCCCAGCAGGTGCAGCAGCGTTGCGTGGAAGTCATGCACGCTGACCGGGTCGCGCGTGATGTTGTAGCCGAAGTCGTCGGTCGCGCCGTGGACCGCGCCCGCCTTGAAGCCGCCGCCCGCCGCCCAGATGGAGAAACAGCGCGGATGATGGTCACGCCCAAAGCTCTCCGGCTTGATCTCGCCCTGGCTGTAGGCGGTCCGTCCGAACTCGCCGCCCCAGATGACGATGGTGTCCTTGAGCAGGCCGCGTTGCTTCAAGTCCTTCACCAGCGCGGCCGCGCCCTGATCCACTTCCTTCGCCTTGTTGGGCATGGCTTTGGGCAGCCCGCCGTGATGATCCCAGTCGCGGTGGTTCAACTGGATGAAGCGCGCGCCGCGCTCGGCGAGGCGGCGGGCGATGATGCAGTTGGCGGCAAAGCTGGCCGCGCCCTTCTTCGCGCCGTAAAGCTCGAAGGTGGAATCCGGCTCCTGTGAGAGGTCCATCAGCTCCGGCACGCTGGTCTGCATGCGGAAGGCCAGCTCGTAGTTCTCAATTTGCGCGGCGATGGCAGGGTCGCCCAACGCGCCGAGCTGAAGCCGGTTCAGCTCGTTCATCGCGTCAATCGTTGAGCGACGCGCGGCGGAGCTTAGGCCGGGAGGATTCGACAAGTAGAGCACCGCGTCGCCCGCCGCGCGGAACGTGACCGCGCCGTGCTGCGCAGGGAGGAAGCCCGGGCCCCAGTAGCGGGATTGCAGCGGCTGGCCGCCACCGCCGGAGTTCAGGCAGATGTAGGCGGGCAGGTCGGCGTTCTCGCTGCCGAGACCGTAGCTGGCCCACGCACCCATCGTTGGGCGGCCCGGCTGCTGGTGGCCGGTGCCGAAGAAGGTAACGGCGGGATCGTGGTTGATGGCCTCGGTGAACATCGAGCGGATGCAGGTCATCTCGTCCGCGATGCTGGCGATGTTCGGAATCACCTCGCTGAACTCCGTGCCGCTCTGGCCGTGCTTGGTGAACTTGAAGGGCGAGCCGACGCAGAAAAGATTCTTCTGTCCGCTGGTCATGCCGGTGATGCGCTGGCCCTGGCGGATGGAGTCGGGCAAGTCCTTGCCGGTCATCTCGACGAGCTTGGGCTTGGGATCGTAGAGGTCGAGGTGCGACGGCGCGCCGGACATGAAGAGGTAGATGACGCGCTTGGCCTTGGGCTCGTGGTGCAGGCGCTTGAGCAGGCCGGGCACGGCGGGGCCG
>Ga0075471_10000626_pt1 | contig 21485 bp, 18 predicted proteins | sample DEB19_08_DNA_2_FD_74787 | JGI IMG/M metagenome (GOLD analysis project Ga0075471, IMG submission 74787) | Aqueous microbial communities from the Delaware River and Bay under freshwater to marine salinity gradient to study organic matter... | ecosystem: Environmental > Aquatic > Marine > Coastal ... | reverse complement strand
GCCACGGTGCCGCTGCTCGAGGTCCGCACGCTCTACAGCCGGATCGGCCCCCTCTTCCCGCTCGTGTGCGGCATGGCCGTCGCGGCCCTGATTTTCCGGCATTCTCGCCGTGTGAGCCGCTGAAAACTGCTCTGGACTCGCCACGGGGGGTGGCGACTACCCTCCCGCCCAACGTCTCTCCGGCGCGGTTCGCTTGCAGGGCGGGCCGCACCTCGAGCATCGGCCGATCCACCGGTGCCACCCAGAGGAACGGAGTGCGCGCGTCCCGAGCGAACCACGTGAGCCAATCCGCCATGCAGACCATCGTGCCGCTTTCATCCGACTGCCGACGCATCCTCGTCACCGGAGGCACCGGCTCCTTCGGCAAGCGGTTCGTCCAGACCGTGCTGGACTCGATGCCGGCGGTCGAACGGCTGGTGATCTATTCCCGCGACGAGCTCAAGCAGTTCGAGATGCAGCAGTCGTTTCCCTCGGAACGGTATCCGTGCCTGCGTTTCTTCATCGGCGACGTCCGCGACGCGGCCCGGCTCGCGCGGGCGATGGAGGACATCGACACTGTCGTGCACGCGGCCGCCCTCAAGCAGGTGCCTGCGGCCGAATACAACCCGTTCGAGGCGATCAAGACGAACGTGATCGGCGGCCAGAACGTGATCGAGGCGGCCATGGACAGCGGGGTTCGCCGGGTGGTCGCGCTCTCGACCGACAAGGCCGCCGCTCCCATCAACCTCTACGGCGCTACGAAGCTCTGCTCCGACAAGCTGTTCGTCGCCGCCAACAACTTTCGCGGCAGGCGAGACGTCCGCTTCTCCGTGGTCCGCTATGGCAACGTCATGGGCAGCCGCGGCAGCGTGATCCCGTTCTTCATGGAGCGGAGGAAGACCGGCGTGCTGCCGATCACCGACCCGCGCATGACCAGGTTTAACATCACGCTCGACGAGGGGGTCGAACTCGTGCTGCATGCGCTCCGGCAGATGTGGGGCGGCGAGATCTACGTGCCCAAGATTCCCAGCTACCGGATCATGGACGTCGCGGACGCCATCGGCCCCGAGTGCGAGAAGCCCGTCGTCGGCATCCGTCCGGGCGAGAAGCTGCACGAGGAGATGATCACGGAGACCGACGGGCTCAGCGCGCTTGAGTTCACCGACCACTACGTCATCCGGCCCACCATGCCGCTGTGGAGCACCGACGAGTATTGCGAAGCCAACGAGTGCGTGCCCTGCCGGCTGGGGTTCCGGTATTCCAGTGGCGAAAACGACCAGTGGCTCTCTGTCGAGCAGATACGCGACCTGATCGCCAGGCACGTCGATCCGCAGTTCTCGCCGCGGGCGCGGCGGGCCGCGTGATACTGCCGCGGCGACGACCGCCATCCCTCCTTCCGGAAGCCAGCCCTGTGAGCACACCCGACAGGCCTATCCGTGACACGCTGCTGCCCTACGGGCGGCAGACGATCGATGACGACGACATCGAAGCAGTGGTGGCTGCGCTGCGGTCGGCCTGGCTCACGACCGGACCGACGGTGGGTCGGTTCGAGGAGCGGCTTCAGGACACGACCGGCTGCCCGCACGCTGTGGCCGTGAGCAACGGGACCGCGGCGTTGCACTGCGCCGTCGCTGCTCTCGACGTCGGGCCGGGCGACGAGGTCATCGTACCCGCGATGACGTTCGCCGCCACCGCCAACGCCGTCGTGTTCTGCGGTGGCACGCCGGTATTCGCCGACGTCGACCCCGGCACGCTGCTCGTTGATCCCACCGATGTCGAACGGAAGATCTCGCCGCGGACCAAGGGCATCATCGCGGTCGATTACGCCGGCCAGCCCGCCGATTATCCGGCGCTGCGGGCGATCGCGGACCGCCACGGCCTCTTCCTGGCCGCCGACGCCTGCCACGCCCTCGGCGGCAGCCTGCATGGCCGGCCGGTGGGCAGCCTCGCGGACGTCAGCACGTTCAGCTTTCATCCGGTCAAGCCGATTGCCACCGGCGAAGGCGGTGCCGTGACAACGGCCGATGCGGAGCTCGCACGGCGGGTCCGGCTCATCCGCAACCACGGCATCACCTCCGACCACCGGCAGCGGGAGGCCGTCGGGGCGCACCGCTACGAAATGGTCACTCTCGGCTACAACTATCGCCTCAGCGACATCCAGTGCGCCCTGGGGATCTCGCAGCTTTCCAAACTGCCTGGCTGGGTGGTTCGCCGACAGGCCATCGCGGGCCGGTATGACGCCGCGTTCGCCGGCATCGCCGGCATCGAGCCCCTGCTGACCCGCGCGGGGTGCAGCCACGCCCGCCACTTGTACGTCGTCCGCTGCGACGCTGCCCGCCTGGGCGTCGGACGCGACGAGATCTTCGCCGCGTTGCGCCGCGCTGGCATCGGGAGCAACGTCCACTACCCGCCCGTGCACGTCCATCCGTTCTACCGGGAACGGTTCGGCACCCGTCCGGGGCTCTGCCCGCAGGCCGAGGCGGCCTACGAAGCGATTCTCTCGCTGCCGATCTTCCCGGGAATGCGGGACGCGGACGTGCACGACGTCGTCGATCGGCTCCTGGCCGCCGCCATGCACGGCGGCGGCCACCGCATCCGCAAAACCGCATGAAGAGCCCCGTCGTCGCCGTCATTCCAGCCCGGGGCGGGAGCAAGCGAGTCCCGGGAAAGAACATCCGACTCTTCCACGGCAGGCCGATGATCGCGTGGTCGATCGACGCGGCGAAGGCCAGCGGCTGCTTCGATCGCGTCGTCGTCTCGACCGACGACCTCGAGATCGCCGCCGTGGCGAGGCGGTGGGGTGCAGAGACTCCCTTTCTGCGACCACCGACACTTGCCGATGACCACGCCACCACGGCGGCCGTCATCGCGCATACCGTCGGCCACCTGTACGATTCGGGTGAGCAACCTGCCGCAGTGTGCTGCATTTACGCGACGGCCCCGTTCGTTGCGCCGGAAGATCTGCGTACCGGCCTCGACATCCTCCGCTCCGGCGGCTGGCGCTACGTTTTCGCGGCGACTACGTTCGGCTACCCGATCTTTCGCGGATTCCAGGCAAACCGGGACGGGGGTGTCCGCATGTTCTTTCCCGAACACGCCGGCACGCGTTCCCAGGATCTGCCGGAGGCGCTCCATGACGCGGGGATGTTTTACTGGGGCCACCCGGAAGCCTGGCTCGCCGGCGATCCGATCTTCGACGCGTGGTCGACGATCGTTCCCATCCCGCGGTGGCGCGTGCAGGACATCGACACCGAGGAGGACTGGCAACGGGCCGACAGGATGGCCGCCGTGATCGGGCTGAGGGCCGCGTGAGGCACGACATGCCATCTCGAAGCGAGGGCGTGACACCCCCCGTGGAAACGATCGTCATCCGTGCAGACGCCTCCGCGGCGATCGGCTTCGGCCACGTGTCCCGCTGCCTGGCGCTGGCCGAGGCGATCCGGCGCCACGGCTGTCGCGTGGTCCTCCGGTCACGGGGTCTTGCGGGCAGCCTCCGGCAGAGGGCACTGGCGATCGGCTGCGAATTGCTGCCGGATGACGGTGACACCGCCCGGACCGAATCCCGAGCCACGCACGAGGAGTCAGACGCGACCTCTCTGGTCGCTGCTCTGGCCACGACGGGAGTGCTGCCTTCCTGGGTCGTGGTGGATGGCTATGGCTTCAGTGCGGAGTGGCATGGCATCGTGCGCGGCAGCGGTGCCCGCGTTCTCTGCATCGACGACCTCGCCGATCGCCCCCTGGACTGCGACCTGCTCCTCGACCAGAACCTGGTCGAGGACATGCACACCCGCTACGTGCCTCTGTTGCCGCCACAGTGCCGGACGATGCTGGGTCCGAGGTTCGCCCTCCTGTCGACGGAATACGCCCAGCTGCGACAGACTTCTTCCCGCCCGGCACACGGCCCGCAGAACGTCCTCATTTCATTCGGCGGTGCCGACCGCGGCGGTGCCACGCTCGCAGCCGTCGAGGCCTTCTGTCGCCTCGGGGGGAAGGAACTGTCAGCCGACGTCATCGTGGGACGCACGCATCACCGGCGGGCCGCCGTCGAATCGCTGGCCCAGGCCGACGGCCGGATCAGGATCATCGACCATCTGCCGAGTCTGGCACCGCTCTTGGCGAAGGCGTGCCTGTGCGTCGGCGGTGCCGGAGTGACCGCGTGGGAGCGGCTCTGCCTCGGTGTGCCGAGTATCGCCGTCGCCATCGCCGGGAACCAGCAGCCCATCGCCGCCGCACTCGCCGCCCACCGGTTGGCCTGGGTCTGCGATGCATCCTCCGCGTCATTGACCGACGACCTGCTGTTGGCCATGCGTGCCGTTATCGCCGGGGAACACGACCTACGCGTCGCGGCCGGGATGCACCTGTGCGATGGCCAGGGCGCCACCAGGGTGGCCGCAGCGCTGCTGGCATCCGCCCGCGTACCGCTGCGCGTCCGCCGCGTCGAGGCTCAGGACCGGGACCTGATCCTGTCCTGGGCCAACGATCCGGAAACCCGCCGTGCTTCCCTCACGACCCGGATGATCACCGACGTCGAGCACGCGACATGGTTCGCAGCGCGGCTCGCCGCAGCGGACACGTGCGTGTTCCTGATGGCCACCATGGCGGACGGCGTGGCGGTCGGCAACGTCCGGTTCGAGCGGCGCGACGAAGCCTGGCTGTTGAGCTTCGTGATCGCCCCGGAATTTCGCGGCGTGGGCCTCGGAAGGCGGATGGTCGGCGCGGCCCTCGCGCATCTTGCGGAAATCCTCGGACGCGCCGTCGTCACCGCGGACGTCCGTCATGACAATCCCGCCTCGCGGCGGATTCTCGAGTCGCTCGGATTCCGCTTAGCGCATTCCCCGCGGACGCCGATCGCGTCCTCGTATCGCTGCGAGATCGGCAGGCCTGCGACGGCCGCGCCCACGGAGGAGGCCGCATGACCAGGATGGAAATCGCCGGCCGCCATGTCGGCAACGACGCCCCGCCCTTCGTGATCGCCGAGATGTCCGGCAACCACAACCAGTCGCTCGACCACGCCCTGGCCATCGTCGATGCGGCGGCGGATGCCGGGGCACATGCCCTCAAACTGCAGACCTATACCGCCGACACGATCACGCTCGATGTCCGCTCCGAGCGGTTCACGATCCGCGACGCCGACAGCCTGTGGAACGGCGAAACGCTGCACGATCTCTATCGCAAGGCCCACACGCCCTGGGAATGGCACGAGCCGATCATGAGGCGGGCCCGTGATCGCGGCATCATCTGCTTCAGCTCCGCCTTCGACGAGACGTCGGTCGACTTCCTCGAGTCGCTCGAGGTGCCGGCCTACAAGATCGCGTCTTTCGAGAACAACCACCTCCCGCTGATTCGACGGGTCGCGTCCACGGGCAAACCGCTGATCATTTCGACCGGCATGGCGAGCATCGCGGAACTCGACGAGGCAGTGACGGCAGCGCGCGCGGCGGGCTGCCGCGACCTGGTCCTGCTCAAGTGCACGAGCAATTACCCGGCATCGCCGGAAAACAGCAACCTGCGGACGATCCCGCATCTCCGGGACCTATTCGCCTGCGAAGTGGGGCTCTCGGACCACACGATGGGAATCGGCGTCGCTGCCGCCGCCGTAGCCTTCGGGGCTACGGTGATCGAGAAGCACGTCACGGTCCGCCGTGCCGACGGGGGCGTCGACAGCGCGTTTTCGCTGGAGCCGGCTGAGTTCCGGGAGCTCGTCGTGGAGACCGGCCGAGCCTGGCAGGCACTGGGCTCGGTTCGGTATGGACCGACGGATGCCGAGCGGAAGTCGCTGGCCTTTCGTCGATCGCTGTTCCTGGCCGTCGATCTGCGCGCGGGCGACCGTATCACCGCCGACTCGATTCGCGTAGTCCGCCCGGGGCATGGTCTTCACCCGCGTCACCTGCCCCAGATCATCGGCCGCGTGCTCACCCGTGACGTGAAGAAGGGTGAGCCTGTCGATTGGGACATGGTCTGAATCGGCCGCGATCCGGTGGCAGGACCGGCCCCACCACGCAACCGCTGCGAAGGACGGCATCATGCATCCAGAAGACAGCTTTCTGCGCACGCTCATCCGCGGGATGAGGCAGGCCTACGCCCGCGGTGACAACGCGATGGCCTATGCCCGCAGCCAGTTGGCGTCGTCCGGCCACGCGGGGAACACCGTCGCCGCCACTCTCGTCGCGTACGATCTGCAGGCGGGCTCGTATGTGGAGCACGCTCGGTCTCACCCCGCCGTGACCGAAGGCTGGGGGGCTCAACTGGCGACGATTCTCGATCCGCTGCTGCCGGACGCGGGCTCGCTCCTGGAGGTGGGATGTGGCGAGGCGACGACGCTGGCGTCCGTCGTCGAGCACCTGGAGATTCTCTCGCCACTGCGCCGCGTCGAGCCACTGGGCTTCGACATCAGCTGGTCCCGCATCAGCGTGGCCAACCACTGGCTGGCCGAACACCGCCGCGCGGCGCGGCTCTTCGTCGCCGACCTGTTCCACATCCCCCTAGCCGACGGCAGCGTGGACGTCGTCTACACCTCCCATTCGCTGGAACCCAACGGGGGCCGCGAGCGGGAGGCCATCGCCGAACTGTTGCGGGTTGCGCGCTCGGTCGTCGTACTCGTCGAGCCGTGCTTCGAACTGGCTGGGGCCGAGGCCCGAGCGAGGATGGAGGCCCACGGCTACGTGCGGGGACTGCAGGAGGCGGCGGAATCACTCGGTGCGAAGGTCGTCACCTGCCGGGCCCTCGAGTTCGTAAAGAATCCGCTCAACCCCAGCGGCGCGATCGTCCTCCGCAAGCCGGCCCCGAACCTGCAGCGCGGTGCCGAACCGACATCGCCATCACACACCTGTCCGGTCACGGGGGCACCGCTCGAGTCACTCGGCGATGTCTGGTGGACCCCGGAACTCGGGTTGGCCTATCCCATCGTCCGTGGTATTCCCTTGCTCTCGCCGGAGAACGTGTTCGTGGCGTCCCGCATCGCCTCCACGTAGCCCATTATGTCCACCTCGCTCCGCTCCTTGGTTCGCCGCATCGCCGCCTTCCGGCCATCGGCTGCGACAGTCAGCCGCCGGGACGAGGTCCTCGCCATTCAGCGGACGCGAAGCGAGGCAGGGTCCCTCTCTGCGGCGGTCCCGGTGGCGTCACCGGGCCGATCAGCGCCGCTGCCGGAGCCCACGGTCGTCAACGACGAGAATGTCGCCGCCACGCCGAGCCTGTTGCAGTCCCTCGTGGGCGTCGCCTTTGGCGATCCCTTTCCGCAGATGGTCTACGATCAGCTGCTCGACGCGCGGCCACGGAGCCTGGACGACGCCCATCTGGCGATCGATCGGATCGTGCGTCACGACCTCGCGTCCGATCAGCCTGGCGCGTCGGCACGAGCGGCCCACTGGTATGAGCATCTCGACCGCCGCGAGCGGAACCGGCTGGCCTACAGCACCCAGGGCAAGGCCCGGCCGGAGGCGGTTTTCTGGCCCAACCCCACCTCGCGGCAGTGCGGCCGATCCATTTACGACGAGCGGCCGTTCGTCGCTCGCGTGCCCCTGATCGACCGCACGACTCCGATCGTCTCGGCCGGCAGCTGTTTCGCCATGGAAATCGCCCACGCGCTGCAGCGCGACGGCTTCAACTACGTTGTGACGGAGCCGAATGCATGCCCCGACGGTACGTACGCTGTGAAGGATCGGGAATCATCGCTCCCGATCTCCTCGGCAGCGTGGGGCATCATTTTCAACACTCCCAGTTTCGCCCAACTGGTGGAACGCGCCTTCGGTCTCCGCCGACCCTCCAATCTCCTGTTTACAATGTCGTACCGCGGCGCCGACTGGTACTGCGATCCGATGCGCGAGGAAGTGCTGTTTCCGTCCCCGGACACTTTCGCGCGCAACCAGGAGGCCCACCTGCGCGCCGCTCGCGCGGCCTTTCTCGAGGCGCGGGTGCTGATCATCACGCTGGGCCTCAACGAGGTCTGGTTCTTCAAGCCCGACAATGCGGCATTTTCCCGCTCTCCTTGGCGAACGGCCCCGAGCCTGGTCGAGGCACGCGTGCTCACGGTCGACGAGAACGTCGCCTATCTGCAACGCATGCTCGATGTGCTGCGGGCGTTCAATCCCGCGCTCCAACTCGTGGTGACGCTCTCCCCGATCCCGCTGCATGCGACGATCCGCGGCGACAGCCAGCACGTGATCACCGCCAACGCTCATTCCAAGGCCGTGCAGCGGGTGGCCATCGAAGAGTTCGTGAGCCGCAACGCGGGGGTGCACTATTTTCCCAGCCATGAACTCGTGTCGCACTGCATCGCCGCTCCCTGGGCCGCGGACCAGCGGCACGTGTCGGAGGCGACGGTCAGCCGCGTGATGGCCCTGTTCTATGAGATGTTTGCCGATCGACCCGAACTGGCGGGCCAGCCGCACCCCATCCACACAGTCCTCCGGAGAGCATCATGACGACGTTACTCAAAGACATCCGTGCCTGGCAGCGTCGCCGTCGAACGCATGCCAAGTTTCGCCGTGCGTACGAGGACTACCTTCAGCATCCCCTTCGGCAGACAACCATGGACGCGCAGTCGTTACTCCGCGCCGCGTTCCTGGCGACTCGTGGTGAGTGCCTGGCCTGGGCGGGAGAGCGACAACGGGCGATCAGCCCGCACACCCCCGCAGACTGCGGTTCGGACCTGTTTCCACTGCTCACTGCCGGGGACATCGAACGTGCCGTCGCCGCGATCCATCGCGACGGTTACTTCGTGATGCCGTGGCGGCTACCGCCGGAATGGGTCGGCGCCGTCCGCGCCGCCCTGTCGCAGCTGCCGGTCGAGGCCCGCGGCGACGCGAGCGACGTGCAGCTTCCCGCCCAGATCAGCCCGAAAAAGGCCACCTACTGGCATCGTCCCGGTGATCTCCTGGCGGTGCCCGAGCTTCGTCACTTCGTGGACGATGCGGCGATCCGCGAGATTTGTGGCCGCGCGTTGGGGTGTCGGCCGGTGCTCGACATGGTGACGGCCTGGTGGAGCTATCCGACGGCGGTCGCCGATTCAGCCTCCGCTCAGAAATACCACTACGATCTCGACCGCATACGTTGGCTGAAGGTGTTCGTCTATCTGACGGAGGTGACGGCAGCCACCGGCCCGCACGCCTTCGTTCGCGGATCCCACAAGACGATCGGCCGACGCGTCACCGAGGATCGCCGCTACGAGGACGACGAGGTGTTCGACCTGTACTCTCGCGATGACGAGGTCGTCTTCACGGCCCCCGCGGGCACGGTCTTCTTCGAGAACACGCTCGGCTTCCACAAGGGCGTCGCCGTGCGGGCCGACCATCGCGCGATCTTCGAGTGCGAGTTTTCGATCAATCACTTCGGATATCCCTATCCGGAGTGCTGAGCCGCCGCCGATGGCACCCGTCCCGTCGTCGCCCGTGGACCGCCGCCCGGCGGTCGAGCGCCGCCGGATGAAGACCGTGGCCCGCGGCCGCGGCGCAGACTGCGGCAGGGAGACCCACCTGTGAAGATCCTCATCGTGTCCCCACACGCCGCGTTCCCCCCCCACTTCGAGACGGAGCTCGAGATCGCCCAGCGGCATCTCGACGCTGGCGACGAGGTCGCGGTGGCCTCGTGCTGGGGCGAACTTCCCGGATGCCACTTCAGCCTCGACGCCAATCCCAAGACATGCCACTCGTGTCGGACGCGGCGACGGGCCGGATGGCAGCTGGTGGAGCCGCGGGTGACGCATGAGTCGATCTGCGATCCGGTCCCGTTTCCCTATCGCAGCACGCTCCCGGAGCGGACCGCCGACGAGGGGGAGTTGCAGCGCTGGCGGCCGTTCCAGGCCGACCTCGGCTGGGGTGTGCTCTCCACGCTGATCTCTGTGACGGCCAACCCGGAGCCCGACATCCCCGGGGTCCGCTGGCTGATGCGCCGACTCGCCGCTTCCGCCGAGACGATCTTCCGCGCCGTCACCGCCCGGCTCCTCCGCGACCGCCCCGACCGGGTCTACGTGTTCAACGGCAGGCTCGCCCTGGAGCGGTCCGTGCTGCGATCCTGCGAACAGGCCGGCGTCGACTGCTTCGTGCATGAGCGGGGCTGCGACACGTACCACTACTCGCTCTCCCGCAACGCCATGCCCCACGACATCGAGTGGGTCGACGCCTCCATCCGGGAGCATTGGCAGGCCGCCGCCGCCGACCCGGGCCGTGAAGCGGTCGCGGCGCAGTGGTTCATCGATCGCGCCAACCGCGTCGAACGCTCGTGGTATTCCTTCACGAAGGAGCAGACTCCACGAGCCTTGCCGGCCGGCTGGGATCCGTCCCGGCACAACGTGGTGATCTTCACCTCGTCGGAAGACGAGTTCGCAGCGATCGGCGACCAGTGGCGCAATCACCTCTACACCAACCAGCGGGAAGGGGTGGAACGGCTCGTGGCCGATCTGCCGGCTCGTGACGCGAACGTGCACGTCACCATCCGCATGCACCCGAACCAGGCGCGACTGAACAACCGTCACACGAACGCACTGCGGCGGCTGGGCGGACCGTGTGTCACGGTCGTGCCGCCCGAGGATCGGGTCGACAGCTACGAACTCATCCGCGCCGCCACGGTCGTCGCGACCTTCGGCTCCACCGTCGGAGTGGAGGCCGTGTTCTGGGAAAAGCCCTCGGTGCTGCTCGGGCCGAGCTTCTACCAGAACCTCGGCGCGGCCTTGCGGGTGCAGTCGCACGAAGAAGCGCTTCAGGTCATTCTGCACCCGCCCGCGACGGCGGACCGTTCGAAGGCTCTGCCGTTCGGCTATTGGCAGCAGACCCACGGCCATCGGTTCCGGCACTTCGAGCCCGACGGCCTGTTCACCGGCAGGTTCAAGGGCACGGCCATCCGCGGCGCGAGGCCGCGTCCCTGGCAGAAGGTCGCCTGGCGCGTGGCCCGGGCGTCCCGCTGGCTGCGGGAGGGGACGCTGCGGGTCGGCTGAAAGAGGCGTTGATCGGGCCGCCCCGCCTCGCCCGCTCGCCGCAGTTTGCCGGCGCGGCGGGAGTGGCCGCCCGCGGGTCCCGGCCCCGTGCAAAAAACTGCCGCTGGCACCGACGCGGGCCGCGGCTACGATCCCGCCCCCATTGATCAGCAGGCTGCGACGCATGGCTTCCACCGACCGCATCGTGATCGGCCCGACGGACACCGTGCGATTCGTGCCGCCCGCGTCCCCGCCGCCCGTGCACCACCAGTCGACCTCCGCACCGCCGCCCGATTTTCTGGGCGAGCACTTCCCGGAGCACGCCTTTCCCGCGCCGCCGCCGCTCGAGCAGGATCATCGCCGGCGGTGCGGCCGCGGCTACGCCGCGATGGCGCAGGCCCGGGTAGCGATCGCGGGACTCGCCAGGAACCTGGCCGACGTGCTGCCAACGACGATCCGACGGGTCGAGCATCTCGGCCGGCTGTTCGCCGACTACCGCATCTTCGTCTACGAGAACGACTCCACGGATGGCACGAAGGACATCCTGCGGGCCTGGGCCGCGAAGAACCGGCGGGTGCTCGTGACCAGCGAAGACTGCCACGATCCGGTCAATCCGACGACGCGCTGCCTGCGTCGCATCGATCGCATGGCCCGTTACCGCCAGCGGTGCCAGGAAGCCGTGCTCCAGCGGTGCGCCGACTTCGACCATGCGATCGTCGTCGACTTCGACGTGGCCGGCGGCTGGAGCGCGGACGGCATCGCCAGTTCGTTCGGCCATGACGACTGGGACTTCATCGGCTCCAACGGGCTCATCTACCGGCGCGAGGGGCTCGCCTTCAACGCCTTGCGGCAGTACGACATGTGGGCCCTGCGGTTCGACGAACACTTCACGGCGCTGCCCACGAAGCACGCCGATCGCTATCGGTACCGTCGCGGCGAGCCGCTCGTGCCGGTCACATCCTGTTTCGGCGGACTCGGCATCTACACCATGCCAGCCTTCGCGAGCGGCCGGTATGGATCGACCGATATCGAGCACGTGGTGTTCCACCGCGAACTGCGGCAGCGCGGGTTCCCGCGGCTCTTTCTCAACCCGAGCCAGATCCTCGTCTACGGACGCCGCCACCGCTTCGCCGACGCCTGGCTTCGCCGGGCGGCCGGCGCACTGGCCAGGGTGACCGGCGCGCAGCCGCAGCCGTGGCAGTTCGACGTCCGGCCCGCGGCCCGCCGGGCGGCCTGATTCCCGCGGACGGCCTGTTTCGGCCGTGGCGCGCCGGCGGATTGGAAGCGGCCTGCGTCCGTGCCATATTTTTGGCCGATCACCCCCGGGGCCACACCATGAAAATCCACGAGTTCCAGGCGAAGGATCTGCTGCGGGCCGCTGGCGTGCCGGTGCTCGCCGGCCGTGTCGCCGCCACTCCCGACGAGGCCGCCGCCGCCTTCACCGCGTTGGGCACTCCGGTCTGCGCCGTGAAGGCCCAGATCCATGCGGGTGGCCGCGGCAAGGGCATGGTGAAGGGCGGCCAGCAGCGCGGCGTAGAACTGGCGAAGTCCGCCGACGACGCGCGGCGGATCGCAGCCGGCCTGCTGGGCAAGACGCTCGTCACCCTGCAGACCGGCCCCGAGGGGCAGACCGTGCGGCGCGTCTTCGTGGAGAGCGGCTGTGCGATCGATCGCGAGCTCTACTGCGCCGTGCTCGTCGACCGCCGCGCGGGCTCGCCCGTCCTGATCGCGAGCACGGCCGGCGGCATGGACATCGAGGAGGTCGCCGCAAAGACTCCGGAGCTCATCCTCTCGGAGCCGTTCGATCCGGATCGCGGCCTCGCCGGCTATCAGGCCAGGCTCCTGGCCGCGAAGCTCAAGCTGCCGACCGCCAGCTGGCGGCACGCGGAGCACTTCTTCCGCACGCTCTGCCAGGCCTTCGTCGACCTCGACGCCTCGCTCGTCGAAATCAACCCGCTGGTGCTCACCACGACCGGCGAGCTCGTCGCCCTCGACGCCAAGATGACGTTCGACGACAACGCGTTGTTTCGGCACAAGGACGTGGTGGCTCTGCGGGACGAATCGGAGGAGGAGCCCGCCGAGACGCGGGCCGCGGCGGCGGGCCTGTCCTACGTGAAGCTCTCCGGCACCATCGGCTGCCTCGTCAACGGAGCCGGCCTGGCAATGAGCACGATGGACCTGGTCAAGCACCACGGGGGCGAGCCGGCCAACTTCCTCGACGTCGGCGGCGGCGCCGACGTGAAGCAGGTGACAGAGGCGTTTCGCATCATCCTTTCCGACCCGCACGTCAAGGCGATCCTCGTCAACATCTTCGGCGGCATCATGCGGTGTACGACGATCGCCACCGCGCTCGTTGAGGCCTCCAAGACCGTCGGTTTTTCCGTGCCGCTGGTCGTCAGGCTCGAGGGCACCGAGGTGGAGGAGGGCAAGAAGATCCTCGCCGCCAGTGGCGCGAAGATCATCACGGCCGACGGCCTCACCGATGCCGCCAAGAAGGTGGTCGCCGCCGCCAACGCAGCCTGATCGGCCCGCCGGGCCAGCCTCCCGACATCCTGATTCCGCCCTCCGTCTTTGAAGGTTCTCCACCATGAGCATCCTCGTCGGTCGCGACACTCGCGTCATCTGCCAGGGCATCACGGGCAAGGTCGGGGAATTCCACACCCGCGGCTGCCTCGACTACGGCACGCGGATGGTCGGTGGCGTCACGCCGGGTAAGGGGGGCGAGCAGGTCGCCGGTCTGCCCGTCTTCAACACCGTGGCCGAGGCCCGCGATGCCACCGGCGCGAATGCGACGATGATCTTCGTGCCGCCGGCGTTCGCCGCAGACGCGATCCTGGAGGCGGTCGGGGCGGGCATCGAACTGGTGATCGCGATCACCGAGGGCATACCCGTCATCGACATGGCCCGGGTGATGCCGGTGGTCAAAGCCTCGAAGAGCCGGCTCATCGGGCCGAACTGCCCGGGCGTCATCACGCCGGGGCAGTGCAAGATCGGCATCATGCCTGGCTACATCCACACGCCCGGCCACGTCGGGGTCATGAGCCGCTCCGGCACGCTCACCTACGAGGCGGTCTGGCAGCTCACGCAGCTCGGGCACGGCCAGAGCACCTGCGTCGGGCTGGGCGGCGATCCCCTCGTGGGTTCGAGCTTCATCGACATCCTGCAACTCTTCCAGGATGATCCCGACACGCACGCCATCCTCATGATGGGTGAGATCGGCGGCTCCGCCGAGGAAGAGGCGGCTGCGTTCGTCAAGCAGCACGTGACGAAGCCGGTCGCCGCTTTCATCGCGGGCCGCACGGCGCCCCCCGGCAAGCGCATGGGCCATGCCGGCGCGATCATCTCGGGCGGCAAGGGCACGGCCGACGCCAAGCTCGCCGCCCTGCGCGACGCCGGCATCGAGATCGCCGAAAGCCCGGCCGATATGGGCGCCGCGATGGCCCGGGCGATCGGCCGGCGTCGCTGATCCGGCGGTGCGGGCCGCAGGGCTGGGCCCGCCGTTCACAGCTCGGATGGGGCGGGAACCACGCTTCCACTACACTGGCCCCGTCATGAAGGTCAGCCTCTTCATCCCCTGCTTCGTCGACCAGATGGGCCCCCAGGTCGGCATGGCGGTCGTGCGGGTGCTCGAGCGACTCGGGCACGCCTGCGAGTTTCGGGCCGCCCAGACCTGCTGCGGCCAGCCGAGCTTCAACGCCGGCTACTGGGACGAGGCGCGCGAGGTGGCCATCCACACGATCGGCGTCTTCTCCGGCGCGGAAGCCGTGGTCGGCCCCAGTGGCTCATGCGTGGCGATGCTGCGGGTCTTCTATCCGCAGCTGCTCGAGGGCACGCGGCACGAGGCCGCCGCCCTCGACCTGGCGGCGCGCACGTTCGAGTTCGGCGAATTCCTCGTCCGCAGGCTCGGAGTCACGGATGTCGGCGCCCGTTTCCCACACCGGGTCACCTACCACGACGGCTGCCACGGCCTGCGCGAGCTGCGGGTCAGGGAGGAGCCGCGGCTGCTCCTGCGGGCCGTCCGCGACCTGGAGCTGGTCGAGTGTGACGAGCCGGAGAGCTGCTGCGGTTTCGGCGGCCTGTTCAGCGTGAAATTCCCCATGATCTCCACGGCCATGGCGGAGGTGAAGGCCGGATCCCTGGCCCGCACCGGCTGCGACTTCATCGTGTCAAGCGATCCGAGCTGCCAGTTGCAGCTCGACGGCTGGCTGTCGCGAAACCCCCCGACACTGCCCCCCGCCTGTCGGTCTCCCCGAACGATTCACCTCGCGGAGGTGTTGGCAGCGGGCACCACCGATTGAGCGACCGTCGGGCGCGACCGATCAGGGCTTCAAGGCTGCTCGGCGGCCGCCTTGTCCTCGTCCGGCTCCTTGCGGGCTGCGGGCTTCGCAGGCCTGCGGTTGAGCGTGATGGTCTTCTCGGTGGTCAGGCCGTGCTGGTCGGTCACCACGGCGACGAACTTGAGCGACCTCGCCTTTCTGGCACGGAACGCATGGGCATCGGCCACCTTGACCGCTCCGGTCGTCGTGTTGATCGCGAGGATGTCGGTGTCCTGCGCATCGCCCGCCCCTGCCTGACGCTGACCGCTGGACGTCGTCTGCGCGTTGATCCGCATGCCGTAGGTGAACGTATCGTTCGGATCGGCGTCGGTCGCCGTGATCTGATACACCACGTCGTCGTCGTTCACCTCCGCCGGCACGTCGGCCGAGGTGACGGAGTCGATCACCGGCGCGTAGAACACCCGGGCGTTCCGCCAGGCGCCGAGTCGATAGGCCTCCACGATGCCGACGTCCCGACGGCCGTTGGAGTTGACGTCGTCGAAGGGGAGTTGGAGCGTGAAGGACCCGCTCCCGTCCGCGTCCAGGTAGGGCTCGCCGGCGTCGAAGGCATCGTTGTCATTGAGATCGACGAACAGCTCACTGCACTGCGGGCTGTCCGGAAGCTCCTTCGTCGACGGCGGCTCCCCCAGCAGCAGCCGGGACTGGGCATCTTCTTTCGGCTCGGCACACCGGGCGAACGTCCGCAGCAGCCGAGTGCCGGCGTCGAACCGGAGCTTTGAGCCGTCGATGCGGAATGCCTCCGGCAACGGCATGATGGAACACGCGATCAACGCCGCGCCGGCCCACACCAGGCCCGCGATCGCGCCGAACAGGCCGCCCCCCCCCTTGTCGATCGCCGGCGTGAACCGCACCACATCCGCTGGCACGAAGCCTCCGACCGCCATCCGGATCGCCACCACGGCGCCGACGAACAGGCCTCCGAAGGCTGCCGGCAAGGTGTAGGCCTCCGGCATCTCGAAGCCCTTGAGCAGCGCCGCCAGCGGCTCGGCGAACGCCAGCGCGACGACGAGCGACACCAAGGCGTGCATGCCGGCCAGCACCGCCAGAAACAGGCCGAAGTGCGCGCCGTAGGCGGTCATCGCCAGCACGATGCCGACGACGAGCAGATCGCCGTAATTCTGCAGCATGCTCGCCGCTGCCAGCATCAGCATGACCCACCTCCCGCCAAGACGGCATCGTTCACTTCGTCACCCGCACGATCTCGTTGATGCTCGTCACGCCGGCGAGCACCTTGGCGATGCCGGCCTCCTGGAGCGTGCGCATGCCGGACTTGCGGGCCGCGGTGCGAATGGCCTGGATCGAGGGATGGCCCACCAGCAGATCGCGGATGGCGTTGTCGAACACGAGCAGTTCGTGCACGCCTGTCCGCCCCTTGTAGCCGGTGCCGTGGCACGCGGGGCAGCCTTTTTCGCGGTAGATCGTGATCTCCTTTTCCGCGGGAGCGTTGATCTTCTGCCGGAAGTCCTCGGGCGCCGGATAGGGCTCCTTGCACTTGGGGCACAGCACGCGGACGAGCCGCTGGGCCAGCACGGCCGTCACCGCCGACTGGATCAGCGACGTCTCGATGCCGATGTCGAGCAGCCGCGTGACCGTCGTGGCCGTGTCGTTGGCGTGCAGCGTCGTGAAGACGAAATGGCCCGTGAGTGCCGCCTGCATCGCGATCTCGGCGGTCTCCTTGTCGCGGATCTCGCCGACCAGGATCACGTCCGGGTCCTGCCGCAGGACTGACCGGAGGATCTTGGCGAACGTCAGGTCGGCGGCGGGGTTCACCGCAGTCTGCGAGATGTTCTCCAAACGGTACTCGATCGGGTCCTCGATCGTGACGATGTTCCTGGAGAGGACGTCGATCTCTCCCAGGGCCACGTACAGCGTGGTCGTCTTTCCCGAGCCTGTCGGACCGCAGACGATCAGCATCCCGTGCGGCTGGTGGATGATGGATTGGAGTGACTTGAACATCGACTCCCGCATGCCCAGCGACGCCAGGCCGCCCTTGAGCACGCCACCGTCGGCGTCGAGCAGCCGCAACACCATCTTTTCGCCGAAGCTCGTCGGTCCAGTCGCCGCCCGGACGTCGAATTTCTTCCCTTCCTTGAGCACGGCGAACGCACCGTCCTGCGGCCGGCGGCGCTCCGCGATGTCCATGTCGGCACACACTTTGATCGCCGACACGACGGCTTTGCCAGTCGCGCCCTGCAGATTGGCGATGTTCTGCATGATGCCGTCGATGCGGCACCGCACCTGGAGCTCCTCGCCGGCCTTGGGCTCGAGGTGCAGGTCGGTCGCCCGCATGTCGATGGCTTTCTCGAAGATCTCCTGCACGCTCTTCACGGCGCGGGACGTCTCGCGGTCCATGTTTTTCCCCGTCTGGCCGTCGACGAGGCTGCCGTCCTTCTTGAGCAGGATGACGCTCGTCGATGCGTGGCCTCCCGACGCTCCCGGCCGCTGGGGGCGAAACCACTTGACGACGGCATCCTCGGCACCAACTTTTTGGGCGATCGCGAGCAGCACCTCGCGGGCGAACCGCCGGCTGAGAATCGTCCGTGTCGATGGCGCGTTGCGGTCCCGATAGACGACGTACGCCAGCGCAGCCGCCGGAAACAGGACGAGAAACAAGGGCAGAAAGCCCAGCCCGTACTGGTAGGTGCTCAAGAAGAACACCGCGCCGGCGGCGACCGACCCCAGCGTCCATGGCAGTGGATTTCCCAGGATTTCCCGGGAATCGTCCTCGATCCACATGCAGAAGGCGGCCCAGGCGACCGCCAGGACAACCCAGGCGCCGCCGAACCAGACCAACCGCTCGAACGCAGCCGCCGAGAGCATGCCCGTCACCTCGCGCCAGCCTTGCCCAACACGAGCACACAACGCCCGAGGCAGAAGTGGCGAAAACTCGCTGGACAACCGCTCATTTCTACCATCGGGGCTCGGAGAAATCCATGCGACGCCGCGGCCGGGGCCCTGCGCGCAGCCCACATCGCCGCCGTGTCCTGCGGCTATCATGACGTCATGACAGCCTCGCATCCCACCACGCCCCAGATGGCCGATCAGCCGCGGCTGGCAAAACGTCGGTTCTTGCGGGACGCGGCGGAGCACGTGCGCGACGTGGACCATCGGGCGTTCGTGCGGAAGGCGCTCGGCGGCTACTACGTCAGCCGCGACCTGCAGAAATCCCGCTACCGGGATTGGGAACATGCCCGCGACGCGGCGGCACTCGCCAAATGGTCGGCCGTGAATCGGCTCGACGAACTGCTCCCGCGGTTCGTCGCCGCCTTCGAGGCCAACGGCGGCCGGGTGCATTGGGCGCGAAACGCCGACGAGGCTCGGAAGATCGTGCTCGACCTGCTGCGGGCCGCCAAGGCGAAGGCCGTCGTCAAGAGCAAGTGCATGACCAGCGAGGAGATCCACCTCAACGCGGCCATGGAGGCCGACGGCTACGGGGTGGTGGAGAGCGACCTCGGCGAGTTCATCCAGCAGCTCCGCGGGGAACCGCCCTACCACTTCGTCTTTCCCTGCATGCACGTCCGCCGTGACGAGATCAGCGACCTCTTCGCCCGGCACCTCGGCACGCCGCCCACCGACAGCCCGGAGGAGCTGACGATGATCGCCCGGCGGCACATGCGCAGGCTCTATGTCGACGCCGACGTGGGCATCACCGGCGCCAACTTCCTCGTCGCCGAGACGGGACAGATCTCGATCACCGAAAACGAGGGCAACGCCCGACTGACCGCGGCGCTGCCCCGCGTCCACATCGCGATCGCCGGCATCGAGAAGGTCGTGGAGCGGATCGACGACCTGTCCGTGCTCCTGCCGATGCTCGCGACCGCCGGCGCCGGCCAGCCCATGACCTGCTACAACACGCTCTACGCGGGGCCGCGCCGCGACGGGGAGCCCGACGGCCCCGAGGAAATGCACATCGTGCTCCTCGACAACTCCAGAACGGCGCTGTTGGCCGACCCCGAGCAGCGCGACAGTCTGCACTGCATCCGCTGCGGCGCGTGCTTGAACGTCTGCCCGATCTTCAAGAACGTCGGCGGGTTCACCTATGGCACGACCTACCAGGGGCCGATCGGCTCCGTGATCACGCCGCACCTGCGGGGCCTATCCGACTGGAACCACCTCTCCGCGGCCAGCTCGCTCTGCGGCGCCTGCAGCGACGCCTGCCCGGTACGGATCGACATCCACCATCACCTGCTCCACAACCGGCGCAACGCGGCACGGACGTCCCCGAACGCCTGGGAGCGGCTGGGGCACCGGCTGTTCGTGATGGTGGCCCGCCGACCGTGGCTTTTCGCGGCCGGTGGCAGCCTGTTCCGCCGGTGCCTTCCGCTGCTCGCACGACTCAAGCCGCCGCTGCTGCGCGAGTGGCTGGCGTCGCGCGGGCTCCCCGCGCCACCGCGGCGAAGCTTCCGCCGGCAATGGGCGGACCGCAGCAGAGGCGAACGGTCATGAACGATTCCACATCGGGTTCGGCCCGCGACACGATCATGGCACGGATCCGCGAGGCTCTGCGGGTGCCGGCACCCATGCCGCACGGACTGCTCGAGGGTGATTTGGCCGCCGCCCCGGCCCGCCGACCGGGCGGTCTGCCCGAGCTTGCGGTGTTGCCGGAGCAGGCGGCGCGGCCGTGGCTGCCCGACGGCGGCGACTCGCCCGCGGCGAGCCTGCGCGTCCTCGTCGAGAACCTCGCCACGCTCCGGGCCGAGGTGCATCGGGCCGCCGACGTGCCGGCTGCGGCCCGCTGCGTCGCCGGGCTGGCCCGCGAGCGGGGCTGGCGGCGCGTGGCCTGGCACGCCCACCCGCTCGTGGATCCCGTCGCCGCCGCGCTCCCCTGCCAGAACTACCTGGTCGACGCCGGCGGCTTCGACAAGAACGATCTCGAATCGTGCGACGCCGGCATCACCTCGTGCGAGGTGCTCGTGGCCCAGACCGGCTCGATCCTCGTCTCCAGCCGCTCCTCCGGCGGCCGCGCGCTCTCCATCCTGCCCCACGTGCACATCGTGGTCGCCGCGCTCGACCAGATCGTCGCGACGCTGGCCGATGCGCTCCGCGAAGCCACGTCGCGGCATGCGGGACGGCTGCCGAGCATGCTCTCCTTCATCACCGGCCCCAGCCGCACCGGCGACATCGAGCGGATTCTGGTGCTCGGCGCCCACGGCCCGAAGGAACTGGTCGTCGTGCTCGTGGGATGAAGGGCGGGTGTCGGCCGGACGGACGTCGCGGGGCCTGCGGAGCGGCCGTCTGCGTTCACGCTGTCGCTCGGTGCCGGCTGCTCGCTGCCGGCGTGACCGGCGGTTTGTCAGCGGCAGTGCCGTCCTGCTAGCATCCCGCGCATGACGACTTCCCGCTGCCCGGTCTGCGCGGGCGCCACCTTCGAGATTCGCGCGAAGCTGATCTGCCGTCAGTGCGGGCTGATCATCGAGACCTGCTGCGAGGGCGGCCCGATGGGCCCCTCTGCCTCGTGTGCACGGCAGCCGGCACCACCGGCACCACCAGCACCACCCGACGAATCGCCGCGTCGCTGAGTTTTTCGACTGGGAAAGCTCGATCTTCTGCTGTGAGTTTGCCTGTCGCGCAAACCCTGGCGATCGCGGAGCAACGCCACGTACGGCTCCGCGGCTCGTGAGGCGTTTGCCGGGGACGACTCGGCCGGGCCGCATCGCGGCGGAGCCACCGACTGGGGGTGGCTGCCACGCGGTGTCCGGAAAGACGTGTTTCGCGAAACGTTTTGCGTGTTTTTATTCCTCTGGAGGTTCCTGTGAAGAAGCGATTGACTTTCGGCTTCCTGCCGTGGGTGGCCGCCGCCGGCGTGTGCCTGGGCGGTTCGTTTGCCCGCAGCGAGGAGGGCTCGGTGCTCGTCGGTGGTGAAGCCGCCGCCGCGCCGGCCGCTGGCGCGGTGGCGGAGGATGCCGCCGCCGACGCCTGCATGAAGACCGTGAAGGTGTGGAAGATGGTCCCGGAGATCCGGGAGGTGGAGAGCACGGAGTGGACGACCGAGGTGCGCGAGCGGTCCTTCACCGTCACCAAGAAGGTCCCGCGGATCGAGGAGCGGACGCGGAACTACACGGTGATGGTGCCGGAGCAGCGGACCAAGTCGGTCAACTACACCGTCAACGTCAACGTGCCGGAGACGCGGACGGCGACCTACAACGTCTCCATCCCCTACACCGAGCAGCGCGAGGAGTCCTACACGGTCTGCGTCCCGGTGAAGGAGCAGCGGACGGCCACCTACAAGGTGAACGTGCCCTACACCGAGCAGGTCGAGC
>Ga0075471_10000625_pt1 | contig 21526 bp, 19 predicted proteins | sample DEB19_08_DNA_2_FD_74787 | JGI IMG/M metagenome (GOLD analysis project Ga0075471, IMG submission 74787) | Aqueous microbial communities from the Delaware River and Bay under freshwater to marine salinity gradient to study organic matter... | ecosystem: Environmental > Aquatic > Marine > Coastal ... | reverse complement strand
GGCTTCGTGGGCGTGCAGCCGGGCAGCGGGCTCATCATGATCCCGCCCGTCTCGGTCTGCCACCACGTGTCGACGATCGGGCAACGCTTGCCGCCGATCACCTCGTGATACCACATCCACGCCTCGGGATTGATCCCTTCGCCCACGCTGCCGAGCAGCCGCAGGCTCGAGAGATCGCGCCCCTCGATGTGCTGCATGCCCCACTTCATGAACGAGCGGATCGCCGTGGGCGCCGTGTAGAAGATCGTCGGCTTCTCCTGCTCGATGATCTCCCAGAAGCGGCCTTCGTGCGGCGCGTTCGGAGCGCCTTCGTAGATGAGGATGCTCGCGCCGGCGGCGAGCGGGCCGTAGGTCACGTAGCTGTGGCCGGTGATCCAGCCGCAGTCGGCCGTGCACCAGAAGAGGTCGTCTTCGCGCAGGTCAAACACCCACTCCGCCGTCGTCTTGGCCCAGAGCAGGTAGCCGGCCGTGGTGTGCTTGATGCCTTTTGGTTTTCCAGTCGAGCCGCTCGTGTAGAGGATGAAGAGCGGGGCCTCGGAGTCCATCGCCGCCGGCGCCTTGTCGGCCGGCATGCCGGCCACGAGGTCGTGCCACCACACGTCGCGGCCCGGCGTCATCTCGCACGGCTGGCCGGTGCGCTTAAGCACGATCACGTGCTTCACGGTGGTGGGCGGGTGGGTCTTCGAGGCCAGCGCGTCGTCCACGTTTTTCTTGAGCGGCAGCTGGGCCCCGCGGCGCCAGCCGCCGTCGGCCGTAATCACGGCCACGGCCTTGGCGTCGTGGTTGCGATCGGCGATCGCCTCGCTCGAAAACCCGCCGAAGATCACGGAATGCACGGCGCCGATCCGGGCGCAGGCGAGCATCGCGATCACGAGCTCGGGCGTCATCGGCATGTAGATCGAGACGACGTCGCCCTGCTTCACACCGAGCTTCTCGAGGCCGGCTGCGAATTTGCAGACCTCGGCGTGGAGTTGCTTAAACGTGTATTCGCGGCGTTCGCCCGTCGGCTCGCCCACCCACACCATCGCCGTCTTGTCGCCCTTGCCGGCGGCGATGTGATGGTCGAGGCAGGCGGCGGAGGCATTGGTGCGGCCATCCACAAACCACTTGGCCACGGGCGGCTCCCAGTGGAGCACCTTCGAGTAGGGCTTCATCCAGGGGAGGGCCTGGGCTCGGGAGTGCCAGAAGCCTTCGAGATCGTCGGCGGCCTCGTCGTAAAGCTTCTTGTAGTCGGCGAGTGACGTGATGCGGGCCTGCCGGGAAAACTCAGCCGGCGGCGGAAACACCCGGTCTTCCTGCATCACGCTGGCCACGCGGCCGGCTGCCTTTTCTGGCACTGCCATGAATTTCGTCCCCCGTCTGTCCCTGCGGTATGTGCTGCAACGACGCGCACGTCGAAAATCAGACCATTCCCGGAGTCGGCGGGCAAGCCCCGCACGGGGCACGGTATGATTGTGACCACTGGAGCCTGATACCGATGCCAGAGTACGACGGTCTGCTCGCCCTCGACCGCATGGAGCGCGCCGTGGAGAAGATTCGCGATCGGCTGTTGCGTTCGACGGCGGCCCTCGAGGCCGCGGGGGTTCCGTATGCGGTAATCGGCGGCAACGCCGTGATGGCCTGGGTGGAGCAGGTCGACGAGTCGGCCGTGCGGTTCACGCAAGACGTCGACATCGTGCTGCGGCGCGACGATCTCGGCCGGGCGACGGAGGCCCTGGCCAAGGCCGGATTCATCCATCGCCACGTCGCCGGCATCGATATGTTTCTCGACGGGCCGGGGGTGGGGCCACGCGACGCGGTCCATGTGATCTTCTCGGGCGAGAAGGTGCGGCCGGAATACGTGTCCCCGGTGCCCGACGCCGCCGAGAGCGTTTCGTTCAAGTCCTACCGCGTGCTCGCGCTCGAGTCGCTCGTGCAGATGAAGCTCACGTCGTTCCGCGACAAAGACAAAACGCACCTGCGCGACATGCTCGAAATCGGCCTCATCGACGCCACCTGGCCGAGCCGCTATCCGCCGGAACTCGCTGGCCGGCTCCAGCACCTCATCGACACGCCCGACGGCTGAGCCTGCGGGCCGATCACGCAAACGGGCTTGCGTCGACGCCGTCGCCGAACCCGATGCCGAGGGCGCGGGCGGCCTGCACGGCGGAGTGCGCGGGATCGACCGTGGCGGGCGTCGTGATCGCCTGCGAGATTGCCACGCTCGCGATGTCGGGCGGTCGGTAGCACACCATCTGCCCGAATCGCCCCTCGTGCACGAGTCGCACGGCGTGGGCCCCGAACTGCGTGGCAAGCACGCGGTCAAATGCCGTGGGCGTGCCGCCCCGCTGCAGATGCCCGAGCACGAGCGCCCGCACCTCGCGGCCGAGCCGCTTGGCCACTTCGCCAGCCACGATCTCGCCGACGCCGCCGAGCTTCACCTGGCGACGCTCACCAGCGTTCGCACCAGCCGCTTCCTTCCCGCCGCCGTCATGCACGAGCCCGCCATCTGGCAGCCGGGCCCCTTCCGCCACCACGATCAGCGTGAATCGCTTCCCTTCGCGTTCGCGGTCGAGCACCTTCTGGCACACGCTCTCAAACGTCCAGGCAATCTCCGGGATGAGAATCACATCGCCGCCGCCGGCGATGCCCGCATGAAGGGCGATCCAGCCGGCGTGGCGGCCCATCACCTCGAGCACCATGATCCGCTCGTGGCTGGCGGCGGTGGTATGGAGCCGGTCAAGGGCGTCGGTGGCGCAGGCCACGGCTGAGTCGAAGCCGAAGGTGAAGGCGGTGCAGCCGAGGTCGTTGTCGATCGTCTTGGGCACACCGACGACGGGGATGCCGTGCTCGTGGAGCTGCTGCGCGATGGCGAGCGAGCCATCGCCGCCGATGCAGATGAGCCCGGAGATGCCGAGCTGCCGCACCGTCTCACTCGCGGCCGCGAGCAACTGCGGGTCGATCCTGACGCGCGTGCCCTCGCCCACGAGCGCGGAAAACCGCCCCTTGTTCGTGGAGCCAAGGATCGTGCCGCCCTGGAGGAGGATATTGGCCGTGTTCTGGAGATCCAGCGGCATGTAGGCCACAGGGTCCACGAGCCCCTCGTAGCCCTTGAGAAACCCGACGCAGTCGTAACCCAGCCGCAGCGCGCTCTTCACCGCCGCCCGAATGACGGCGTTCAGCCCGGGGCAGTCGCCGCCGCCGGTGAGGATTCCGATCATTGGCTTGGATGGGGGCATAGTGGCTCTGCGTCAGCCCGCGCGACGGCCGTTGCCGCCGGCATCGCCGCCATCGGACTGCCGGATCGTGAAGGAAGTCGCTTCAAGACTCCGGCGGGAACACATCGACAAGCCTCACCGTCAGGCCCGGCACGGCGGTGGAAACACATGAATCCGCCTCGTTGGCAAGCGTGAGGGCACCGCCGCTCGTGTGCACCGTCACCGTACGGCTGCCTGGATCAACGCTCCACACTTCGAGGCAGCCCGCCGCAAGCCAGTCTGCGATTTTCGCGATTGCCCGTGAACGCGCGGCGTGGTCGCGCACGTCAGAGGGCGAGAGCACTTCGACGGCCAGGTCGGGGGCGCCCTCGAAAAAGCCGATGGTGCGGCCGCGTGGCACCCGCCGCTCGGCGACAAACGCAACGTCGGCCGCCCGGACGGTGTCGGGCGAGCGGGCCAGCAGAAACCCCGTTTCGGCAGCCGTGACGACGCCGAGCTTTTGGGCCGCCACATATGCGTGAAGCATCGCGGCGATCCGCTGCGTGATCACTCCGTGCTCAAAGCCGGCAGGAGACATCATCACGAGCGTCCCCTGCACGAGTTCGCAGGGGCCGATATCGCCTGCGGCAAGAAGATCCTCCGCGGTCGTGATTCCGCCCACGGCTGCAGCAGCACATCCCGACGCCATCGCGGGCCTTCCTTCCTGAGATGCATTCGACACCTTGGTATCGTCGATCACTCCTCCAGCCAAGGCAAGAAACTATACGCCTGTACATTCTTTATCAAGCCCCACCTCCCACCCCGTTCCTGCGCTCACGTCTGGAGCGGATCGCGGATGACGAGCCCGGGAATCTTCACGAAGCCGCCGTCGTGCGTCCACAACTCGGTGGCCCCGCCATCGAGAGCACAGAGCCCGATCTGCACGTCGAAAATTCTTACTCCTTTCACTCCCAGGTCGGCCGCCATCTGAGCAAGCCTTGCGGCAAACGAGGGCCCCAGGGCGAGGTCTTCGACGCCGCTCTCTCGCAGCGACGCCAAGAAGTCAGCCGCGGCATTCGGCGTTGACGGCCTGCCGCTCGCAGTCGGATGCGTGACGATGCTGAAAAACTCGGCAACGCTCGGGAGCGTGATCCCGCATCCGCCGGGTGCATTCAACGCCGCTTCGATCGCTCCGCGGGCAGCGCGATGTTCGGGCGTGGCCCCGCGATGGGCGTAGATGAGCAGATTCGTGTCGAGCGCGATCATCGCTGCTGCCGGAGCCAGTCATGCATCCCGGCCCGATCAGCCACGTCCACTCCCGGCGGCAGCCCGCCGGCCACGGTCACCCAGCGGATCGTGCGCCGCTCTGCCTTGCGGCGGCTTGCCCCGCGGCCGAGTTCGGCCCGCAACCCGCGCTCGATGAGAGCCCGCAGCGGTTGGCGCAACTCCGCCGCCCGCTTCTTGGCGGCGATGAACAGGTCGTCAGGCAGGTCAACGGTGGTTTTCATATGGGAAAGCATATTCCCGTCTTTATGGAAAATCAATTCTTGATTCGTGCTCCGCCTCCGTTGCGCGTAAAATGCCGTGATGGCACAGCTTTCGACGCTTACCCTGACGCAGAGCGACCACGATACGATCACGGCCGTCATGGCCGCCGTGACGAGCCGCTGGCCCGTGGAGCGCATCATCCTCTTCGGCTCGAAAGCCCGCGGTGACGATGAGCCAGATAGCGACATCGACCTGCTCGTGATCACGACCCCGGAACTGGATCGACAGACCGAGGATGCGATGCAGGATGTGGCCTGGGAAACGGGCCTCTCGCATGGCCGGTGCGTACAGCTGGTCGTTCGCTCACACGAGCGGTGGTACCACGGCATCGATCAAGCGACTCCGCTCCGATTAAATGTCGACCAGGATGGCGTGGAGATCTTTCGCCATGACGGGTGAAGAGGCCCAGAGCCGCACGGTCGACGGCGAACTGGCCTTGGCCCGGGAGTGCCTCCAGGAGGCGCGATACGCGCTCGAAGGAGGCTTCTTTCGGCTGGCCCGATCGCGGGCGTACTACGCATGCTTTCATGCGGCGACTGCTGTTTTCGCTGCCCAAGGCAAGGCCTTTCGTCGGCATATCGGGCTGCAGGCCGCGGTTGACACCGAACTCGTCAAACCGGGGCTGGTGCCGCCAGATTGCGCAGCATCGCTCAGGCGGCTCTATCAAGCCCGGCTCCGGTCCGACTACGGAGACACCGCCCCCACGTCGCGAGCCGAGGCTGACCAGGCCGTCATCGATGCCGAAGAGATCATCGCTTTGCTGACGCCGCTCGCCTTCCGTGCGAAAGACGGCGGCCCCTGACAGTTTTCCGGGTATGCCGGGTGGCATGTTGCTGACGTTCGTGACCGCTCACCGGCGCCAGAGCAGTTGGAGCGAGAGGCCGAGGCCGGGGTCGAAGGCGACGAAGTCGGTGCGGCCGGAGAGGAAGTTCGTGCCCTGGAAGAGCTGGCGGTCGAAGATGTATGAGGCCGTGGCTTCGATGGCAAACCCGCGGCCGAGCGTGCGTTCGAGCCCCACGGCCGCCCGCTGGTCAAACACGTAGAACCGCTGGTCGTCTTGCAGGCGGTCGGCGAGGAAGTAGATCTCCGTGTCGCTGCGGTAGAAGGCGATCAGGGAGAGGCCGTCGGCGAGCCGGCGCCGGGCCGTGGCGTTGAAGTTCACGAGCGGAAAGTAGTTGGCCGTAAACGTCCAGTCGTCGGTGGGCCGCCATTCGAACGCGGGCGGCACGCCGAGCTTGGCCTCGAAGCGGTCGCTCGGCCGCCACACGTAGGCGATGCCCGGCAGCGGATAGGGCAGCTGCGACGTGGGCGAATAGAAGATGCTGAAGCTCCATTCGTCGTCGCCGCGAGCCGCGGGGCGGTTGTAAAAGGCGACGGTCATGAGCGTGAGGTCGCGGCCGGCGGCGTAGGGCCGGTCGCTCGCGGAGCCAAACAGAAAGTTGCCGCCGATCGAGCCGCCGTCGTCGAGCGGCCGCACATGCATGAAGCCAGTCTCCACGAGCCAGAGCTGGGAGGGCACAGCCAGCCCCGAGTCGGGGAGCACGGCGTCGGTGACGAGCTCGAGCCGGCCAAACTTGCCGATCGCGAGCCACAGCGGCTTCCCTTCGGCCGGTACGCCGATCGGCGTGGCGACTCTGGCAAACTCCGCATTCATGGCGAGCGTGGCGTTCTGTCCGCCGACATTCACTGCCGGCGCCCAAAACGCCCCGAGCGATACAGGCGCCGACGATCCAAACGGCGGGCCTCCGCGGCGGCGGCGCGGGGCGGTGGCAGCATCTGGATCGGCGTCGGAGATCGGCTCGTTGGCGAACGAATCTTCCTCGAGGTTGAAATCGATCGGGGGCAGCAGGGCCAATCGCTCAGCGTCGCTGAGAGGCGGCGACGGCGCGGGCGGGGATGAGGACGTCACAGCGGGCTCATCAGCGGCAGCCGCGGCAGCGATCAGCACCGCCCCAACCAGGCTTGCCGCGCAGAATGCTCGCGCCGACGCTGCACGCTCTGATGCTGTTTTCGATCGATGGGGCAAGGGCCGGCTCCTGGCCCCGTGACGGGGGCGGGAGGTTGTACCGGGCCGTCAGATCAGGAGTAACCGCAAAAACTCTGAATTGAGTGGCTGCGGCCAAGGACAGTTTTAGGAGGGCCGGAACGCGGGCGAACGCCTCGATACCGAATGCCAACGCCGTGTTTGCTCTCTCACGTCCAGGGGCCAGCCACGGTCGATGCCGCTCGAATACCCAGGTTGATTACGCCCTCCCATGCCGCATGCAAAGCCCCCAGCGTGCGTGCGGTAGCCGATTCGATGCGATGCATGGCATGGCGTATCAGATTTTCACCCAATTTAGGTCCGGGATGAATCGCAGCCATTTCGACGCCTCCACGGAAGGCAGACGATCGTCGAGATCATCGAGACAACCCCGGCGGCCGTGAGCACGATGGCGACCTGCTGCGGCGTCGCGTGCCACCTCGCGAGGCATGCGAGATAGCCGATCGCACACGCGAGCAATGGCACAACGACGGCCATCCGTCGCTGTGCAAGCTCGAAGTTCATGATGAAGAAGGTAAGGCTCAACGGACACAGCCCCCACACCAAAAGCCGCACAAGGGGTACAAGATCGGGGGAAGGATGGCCGCAAAGTACCTGCAGAACGGTCTGGGCGAACACGCTGCAAAAGATCGCCGTACCGCCGAGCACCAGGCACGCGAGGACAATCGCTTTGCCGAGCGTACGCCAATTAGCTTGCGTCGCCTCGCCGTCGGACACGACTTTCGGAAACATCGCCGTGACAATGGGCTGCGGCAGGAAAAGGATGATCCGGCCCACCATCGCTGCGACGGAATAGCGGCCTGCCTCCTCGGCGGTGAAGTAATGTTTCACGAGCACGACGTCAGCGTTCATGAGAATCGCATAGCCGACGTAAGCGAGGGCATATTGCAGGCAGTATCGATAGAATCCGGGCACTCGCCCCGGGTGTTCCCAGCCGCCGCCAAGCACCTGGCGCACACCGAGGAACGCCGCGATCGTCACGACAGCCATCGACGCGGCATGTCCTAGCAGGGCTCCGGCTGCAGCTCCACCCAGGGTAACGAACAGCACGGCAAGGAGGAGCCGGGCCACACTTCCTACAAACCCAACTCCGGCCAGCCACGCAAAACCCTGGGCCCCCTGCAGGGCCCCCATAAAGGCGGTCCCGCCAACGCTCGCAGCGACGGCGGCAATTGTGAGCAGGAGGGGAGCGCTACCCTCCAGTTTGAAGTAGCCAAGCAGCGGGCCAGTTACCACCGCGGCGAGCGACAGCATCACGACGCCGCCCCACGCCGCATCGCGCGTAACAGCAGAAACCAGGCCGCGAGCCTCCCGCAGACGCCCGTCCCTGAGATATCCGGCGGTGAAGTAGGCCACCGCCCACGGCAACGCAGTGAGGGGCATGGTGATTACCGCGAAGATGCCGAGCATCGCGATGAGCGTGCCGTACTGGGCGGCATCGAGCATTCGCATCATCGACGCCTGAAAAAGCAAGTTCGTGATGTTGGCCGCCTGCGCGCAGGCAAGCAGGATCACGCTGTGCCCAAACAGGTGGTCCCGGCCAAACCCCTTCGGATGGATGAAAGGGCCGATCAGTTTGTCGTAGAGCCCCACGATCCACCGCAACGGTGAATACAACAGCCGCAGGCGAACGAGGGCCACCGCCATCTCGGTCGACGCGGGCAGGATGTCGATCTTGGATCCCGCGATGTCGTGCCACTCGGTGGGAACCTCGACGATCTTTCGGCCCGCACGCTGCATCTGGAAGAGCAGGTCCACGTCGAATGCCCAGCGCGTGATGCCAAGCTTGTCGAGGACCGGAGCGAGGGCGTCTCTCTTCATTACTTTCGCACCGCACTGCGTGTCGGTGAGCCGCAGGCCGAAGAGTAGCCGCGTCAGCACATTGAACACGCGCGAAGCGATCCGGCGTGTCAGCGGCTGCGGCGGGCTGACGATTGCACCTCGGCACCACCGCGACGCCACCGCCACATCGGCGTCGCCAATGACATCGATCAGATTCTGAAATGCGGCGGGGGGCGTCGAGCCATCGGCGTCGACGAAACCCACCAGGTCGCCCCGCGCCTCTTGGAATCCGAGGATCAGGGCACCTCCCTTGCCGATCGCCTGCGGCTCGACGATGCAGCGAAGTTGGGAAAACCGCTCGCCATATTCCCCTACGACTCCCGCCGTATCATCGGTGGAGCCATTGACGACCACGATGAATTCCGTGTCATCGCCGTAGCGCTGCGTGAAAAACGGCAGGTACGCATCAAGCATCGGCCCGATTCGTGCCTCCTCGTTATGCGCGGGGATGATGAGCGAAAGGTTCATGCGCACGTCCGGGTTGCCAAATATGCCACGCCGCCGCATCCCACTGTTGGATCCATATGCGGCCAAGTTTCCGTCATCATCATCTTCGTGCCTAGAGAGCATCTTCCAGACAATCCGATGCTCGTGAACGGGCCTTTGACTGCCCCCCCAAACCGCGATTGCCTTCCCACGCGGACGCCATCGTTGACTCAACGGTTGGCGAAGATACCCTCGGACGCGTGGGTTGGTATTGTCGTCGCCGGGAATCACGGCATCATTTCCCGCCGCAGAGCCTAGGATGGGGGGAAGCGGGTGTTGTCATCCGTTCCGCCGCAGCCTTCGTTTGCAGATCATGAAACTCGGCTTCTACAACTTTTATCGGCAGTACAACGCCAACCGAATGTTCCAGACAGCCGATTACGGCATCGGGGACGACCTCGGCTACCCCTTTGTCTACATGGCGAAATATTTTCAGCAGCAGGGATGGGGCCTGGCCACAATCGACACGGAACCGCTCGAGAATTTCGATGCAGTCGTATTCCTGGACTACCCAACGCGGCTCAACCCGCTGTTCCGCCGGCTGGCGCGATCGAAGAGGGTGCCCCTTTATCTTGTGCTGTTTGAAAGCCCTGCGATCCGCCCAGACAACTGGGTCCGTCGAAATCACGCTGCTTTCACCAAGGTTTTCACTTGGAATCCCGACTGGGTGGATGGCAAGAAATACATCCGCTTCCACTTACCAAACAAACTTCCTGATCGCATCGACTACGCCCACAGCACGGCGGACAGATTTTGCTGCTTGATTGCGAGCCAAAAATACTCCTGGGTGCGCGAGGAACTCTACACCGAGCGACTCCGAGCCATCCGCTGGTTCGAGCGACATCATCCCTCTGAATTCGACCTCTATGGTCAGCGTTGGGATCGCTACTACCTCCAGGGCCGGCTCTCCTTCGCCAACCCGTTGCTCGCCCGGCTCTACCAGCGCTTTCCCAGCCTGCCTCGCCAGAGCGACTTCCCCTCAGCGCGGGGCGAGGTCGCCTCCAAGCGGAATGTTCTACAGCGATATCGCTTTTGCATTTGCTACGAAAACGCCAGCTACCCTGGCTATCTCACCGAGAAAATGCTGGACGCAATGTTTGCAGGCTGCGTTCCGATTTATGAAGGCGATCCGGAAGTAACCCAGCTCGTCCCCACCAAAACGTTCATCGATAAGCGGCACTTTCACGACTACGATGCCTTGTATCGGCACCTGAAAGGCATGTCAACCAGCGAGTACGAGTGCTACCGTCGGGCAATCCACGACTTTGTGCATGGCGAGCTTATTCGCCCGCTGGGCGCCGAGGCCTTCGTGGACACAATCGTTCGAGAAGTCGTGCAACCGCTCATCCACTATTCGGCCAACGCTCACTCCAATCAAACCGGGCGTCATTCAGGCGTTAACCCACTCGCCAAACCCAGTCTCTAATGAATCACGATTGCATTCACGGAGTTGACCCGGAGCTGTTTGGCGTCGCGTTACTCACGCGGACGGAATTCGCATCAATGGGGTCGCAATGAGGGTATTTCCTGCATTCATCCCGTGGCGGGAATTGATGCCACCCATCGTCGAAAAACTGCTGCAACGACTGCCCTTTGGCGGCCATCGTCGCCACCCCTTTACAGCGATTCCCGCCTCGCTCAATGCACGCGTTATCCTCGATGTGGGGGCAAACGTTGGGCGAGTTGCCGAGGCCGGCTTGCGGACGTATGCCCACAGTGAGGTCCATTGCTTCGAACCTGTATCCGCAACCTTTGAAAGGCTCAGCCGTCGGCTGGCCCGCTTTGGTGGTCGCGTGCACTTGCACCACTTCGCGCTTTCCGACCGGAGCGGTGAAGCGGTGATCAATCTCACGAGCTTTCACGGCGCCAACTCACTCCATCCCCAAGCCGATCGCCACAAGCGACTGAATCCCCACGTCAGAGAACTCAGTACCGAATGCATTCATCTGCAGCGGCTGGATGACATTGCGGGGACATTGCCGTCTTCCTGCGACATCATGAAAATCGATGTCGAGGGGCACGAATTGCAAGTGCTCAAAGGGGGCGAAGCGTTCATTCGCGACAGGGTCGACACGGTCCTCATAGAGATATCGCTGATGAGGGATCAGTCTTGGGAACAACAGGCAGTATTTGACGTCTTCGCACTTATGAACAGGTTAGGGTTTTGCCTAATCAATGTCATTGACCTTCATCGTGCCAGACAGCCCGACCTCATGCTCATACAGATGGATTGCGTTTTTATGAAGTTTTCAAGACTTGCGACGCTGACCGATCCCGAAAGTCGTTAGCGACGACCGTGCTACGCCAAAGCAGTCGCGATGCCACAAGCAAAGCGTCCGCATCGTTGAACGTTCGCTATAGTTTGGGATCGTTCTCCAAAGGGTCACAATTCGCTCCAAAAAGCCGCTGCTTTTGCAGATCGGCCGATTCGACCACTTGGTGCTAGGAAATCCGTCCCAATGCGCAACCCTTTGGTTTCGATCTGCATCCCAACCTACAACCGACCGGGATTATTGCGGGAAGCCGTCGAATCATGTTTGGCACAAACTTTTTCTGACTTCGAAATCGTCATTACCGACAACAGCGAACACGACGAGTCAGAACAATTGATCGGCCAACTAAGCGATTCCCGAATTCGCTACCACAGGAACGAGCGAAACATCGGGGGAGAGGCGAATTGCGCTAGGGCACTCTCGTTGGCTCGAGGTCAGTTCATAAAGTTGCTCATGGATGACGACCTGATGAAGCCTGAGTTCCTGGCCCTGACGGTGGCAGCACTAGAGGATCACCCCACTGCCGGTGTTGCAATGGCCCCAATGGACCTAATAGACGCGCAAGGCCATCGCATTACACCTCGCTTCTATGTATTTAGGAAAATGCACTATCGGTACCGGTATCAGGTCGGCGACGGTTTGATCGACCGGAAGACACTTTTGCACGACTTCCTCACTCGCGATTACCCATGCTGCGTGCCCAGCGGCCTGCTGTGTCGCAAGGAATTCTTTGATCGGTTCGGGGGTATTGATCCTGCGGCAGAGTTCGCTCAAGACTTGGATCTATGCATGCGCGCCGCATTGCATTACGATTTTTACTATATTGATCAGGTTCTTTCCTCGTGGCGATATTTCCCAGCCAATCACACGGCTACATTGCATAGGGTAGGATTTCCACTTCGTGCATTTTATTACATCACCCGTAAGATATTGTCTGATCCGGAAACGAAGAAGATCTTTGTTGGGGAGAACTGGCAGCAACTTGAAAAAGACAGTTATTTCTTTTGCACCTGCAGGACTCTGCTGAACATTCATGCTGCAGTTCTCCAAAGGAGCCCCAAGTTGTTTGCCGCCACCCTAGCGCTCATCTGGCGGGAAGATCCTTATCGCGTAAACCTCGTTCGGTTGCCTTTGTTCGTATTGCGTGAAATATGGAGCAGTCTTTTGCCGGTTAAACTACCGCCCCCTCGATCGGGTTCGTGCTAGGTGGATGCCGGTGACGGCGCATGCCGCTCGGCAGGCGAGTTTGGGGAGCCGCGCGTTGAGCCGAGGTGCCTGTGCTAGACTTATGTCGTACCAGTGTGGCCTAGGACTTCTTTCGCCATGAAGGTAGTGATCCTCTGCGGCGGCAAGGGCACGCGACTTCGGGAAGAAACCGAATATCGCCCCAAGCCGATGGTGCCGATCGGCCGCATGCCAATCCTGTGGCACATCATGAAGTACTACGCGCACTTTGGACACAAAGACTTCATCCTGTGCCTCGGTTACCGCGGCGACATGATTAAGGAGTTTTTTCGGAACTACTTGTGGAATGTGGGCGACGTCACGCTGTCACTCGGTCAGCGACCGGCAATCCGATTCCATGACCATCACGACGAAGAGGCGTGGACTGTCACGCTTGCGGAAACGGGTGCGGATTCAATGACGGCATACCGGATTCGCCAGGTCCGACGTCACCTTGAGCCGGGTGAGCCATTCCTTCTAACCTACGGCGACGGACTCTCCACGATCGACATCAACGCATCGATCATGCAGCACGACACGGCAGGGCGCGTGCTCACCGTGTCGGCCGTACATCCTGCCGGACGTTTCGGGTCGCTTGCGATCGATGACCAGGGGCGCATCCATCGGTTCCAGGAAAAGCCTCAAATGGAGGCGGCGTACGTGAATGGCGGCTACATGGTGTGCAGCCACGGAATTTTCGACTATTTGCCCGACGATCCTTCGGTGATGCTGGAGCGGCAGCCGATGGACGCCCTGCTCCGCGATCGCCAACTGCATTCGTATCGCCACGAGGGGTGGTGGCAGCCGATGGATACCTACCAGGAGATGCAGTATCTCGACGAACTGTGGGCACAGGGAAACGCACCCTGGAAGGTCTGGGCATGACCGCCGTCGCCGAGGACGCGGTGTTTCGAGGCATCTACCGCGGGGCACGTGTGCTCGTAACGGGTCACACGGGCTTCAAGGGTTCTTGGCTCTGCCAATGGCTGCTCTCGCTGGGTGCTGATGTCACGGGTTTCGCATTGGAACCGGAAACCTCGCCGGCTCTGTTTAGCCAATTACAACTGGCGAATCGCCTGCGGCACATCGTCGGGGACATCCGGTGTGCCGCCTCAGTTCATCGAGTTGTCACCGACACACGTCCCGAGTTTGTGTTTCATCTGGCCGCGCAACCGCTCGTGAGGCGGTCATACCGCGAGGCCTGCTACACGTGGGAAACGAACGTGTTGGGTACGGTGCACATGCTCGACGCACTGCGGCGGCTTCCCGACCAGTGCGCGGCCGTCATGGTGACGACCGATAAATGCTACGAGAACCGCGAGATCCCTCACGGTTATTCGGAAACTGATCCGCTGGGCGGCCACGATCCCTACAGTTCGAGCAAGGCAGCGGCTGAACTGGCGATCGCTTCGTGGCGGGATTCATTCTTTGCCACCGGCCATTCGGTGCGCATTGCCAGCGCACGTGCGGGAAACGTGATCGGCGGTGGCGACTGGGCCGAGGATCGGATCGTGCCCGATTCGATTCGCGCACTCGCCCGCGGCGAGCCGATCCGCGTGCGCAACCCGCACGCCACCCGCCCATGGCAGCACGTGCTCGAGCCGACAAGTGGCTACATGGCACTCGCCGCCGCGCTGCGAAAAAGTCCGGAGGATCGGCGACTGGTTTCGGCTTTCAACATCGGCCCCGGGCAGGAGGCCAACCAGCCCGTGAAGCGACTCATTGAAACCGCACTCGAGCATTGGCCGGGAACGTGGACGAACGGTGCCGATCCGGCCGCCTTCCACGAGGCGTCTCTCCTGCAACTCGACAGTGGCAAAATTCAGTCGCTGGTCGGCTGGCGGCCGACGTGGAAATTTGTTGAGGCCGTTGAACGCACTGTGGCCTGGTATCGCGACATGGAGACCGAGTCGCAGGGCTGCGCCGCTGACCGGACGATGCGTGACATCTGCGACTACGTGTCCGCCGCCAACCGGCAGGGTATTTCCTGGGCTGCCGGCTGCTCGCCTCACCCTGCGAACACCGCCGATGCCTGAACCCGCATCCGAGGCCGAACTGCGTGCGGAAATCCTGCGGCTCGTCCGCGAGTATGCGGGTCTCCGTCATGCTGGCTTCGCGCTCCCGACGGCCGGTGATCCCGAAGGATTTGCGCCCGGCGTGTCGCCCGTGCCGTATGCCGGACGGGTATTCGACGCCGACGAGGTCGAGGCAGGCGTGGCATCGCTCCTCGACTTCTGGCTCACCCTTGGCCCTGAAGGCGAAGCATTTGAGCGCGAATTGGCCGCGATGCTCGGCGTTCGCAACTCGATCCTCGTCAACTCGGGATCGTCGGCGAATCTTGTCGCATTTTCCGCGCTGACCAGCCCGAAGCTCGGCGACAGACAGCTCAAGCCCGGCGATGAGGTGATCACGGTCGCAGCCGGTTTTCCGACCACGGTTGCTCCGATCATTCAAAATGGCTGCGTGCCCGTCTTCATCGACAATGACCCCGTCACGCTTAACGCCCGCGTCGAGCAGCTCGACGACGCCTACGTGCCCGGGAAGACCCGGGCCGTGATGATGGCGCACACGCTCGGCAATCCCTTCGACGTGACGGCCGTCACGGACTTCTGCCGCCGGCACGACCTGTGGCTGATAGAAGACAATTGCGACGCGCTGGGGAGCACGTACGACGGCACCTTCACAGGCACGTTCGGGGACCTTTCAACGCAGTCGTTCTATCCGCCGCACCACATCACCATGGGCGAGGGCGGGGCAGTGAACGTGGTCCGAAACGTCGGCCTGAAGCTGCTCGTGGAGAGCTTTCGCGATTGGGGCCGCGACTGCTGGTGTCCCAGCGGCAAGGACAACACCTGCAATAAGCGCTTTGGCTGGCAACTCGGCGAACTACCCGAGGGCTATGACCACAAATACATCTACACGCATCTCGGCTACAACCTGAAGCCGACGGATCCACAGGCTGCCATCGGACGGAAGCAGTTGCAGAAGTTCCCAGCCTTCGCCGCCGCGCGCCGCCGCAACTGGCACACGCTGCGGACGCTGCTCGACCCGCTTTCGGAATGGCTCGACTTCCAGCTGCCGACGCACGCGACCGCCTGGACGCCGGCTGGCTTCACCTGGGATTCCAGCGGCCACCGCAGCGACCCGTCGTGGTTCGGCTTTATGATCCGCGTGAAGGCCGGCAGCCTTGTTTCCCGCAGGGATCTGGCTGTCGCGCTCGACGAGGCCAAGATCGGCAATCGCATGCTGTTTGGCGGCAATCTCGTGCGGCAGCCGGTGTTTGCCCAGGCCCGCAAGACGGGCGCATTTCCAATGCGGATCGTCGGCGATCTGGCGGGTGCCGATGCGATCATGAACGAGACGGTTTTCGTGGGAACGTACCCTGGATTGCGAGAAGCGGAGTGCGGGTTCATTGCCGGCACGATCGCGACTCTGTATCGCTGCACATCAGCCGCTATTCAGCCGCGGTGAGGCCTTGTGAAACGGGTATTCGTCACCGGCGCAACGGGATTTATCGGAGCGGCGGTCGCGCGTCGCTTGCTTACCGATGGCTACGAGGTCGCCGTCCTCGTCCGTCCCGAATCCTCACGATGGAGGCTCGGGCCGATCATCGACAGGATCCATGTGATATCCGGTTCCTGCGACTCGCCGGACGCATTTGCACGATCCCTAGCAGACTTCCGCCCCGACACCGTAATACACCTGGCCTGGCACGGTGTGGGTGGTGTGCATCGCCATGATTTCGATCAGATTCGCAAGAACGTCTGCGGGTCGGTCGAGTTCTTTGAGACGATGGCAAAAGCCGGTTGTCGAGTGTTCGTCGGGGCCGGTTCGCAAGCCGAATACGGGCCCAGCCGCGACGTCTTGCACGAGCAGAGTCCTGCACACCCCGTGACGGCCTACGGAGCAGCCAAACTCGCCACTTCCATTCTGCTGGCTCAGCGCGCCGCGGTGCACGACGTAAGATTTGCCTGGCTGCGCGTCTTCTCCGTGTTCGGGCCGGGAGACGACGCCGGAACTCTGATGAGTTACGTCACCACGGAACTGCTATCGCGACGCTGTCCTGCCGTCAGCAAATGCGATCATGCGTGGGACTACTTGTTCGTCGACGATGCGGCAAACGCCTTCGTCATGGCGGCGGAATCGCAGGCGACGGGTGTGGTCAATGTCGCTTCCGGACAAGCCCCTTTGCTGCGAGACACTATCACCAGGGTGCGCGACGCGATCGATCCATCTCTGCCGATCGCTTTTGGTGCGGTCGCCGAATCGCCGACCGGCGCCTATCCACTTCAGGCGGATATCAGCAGGCTTAAAGCTATCGGCTGGAGATCGGAGACGCCCGCCGACGAAGCGATCGAACGAACAGTTTCCTGGTATCGTCATCGAGGTGCCATGTAGGCTTCCCACGGGATCACACGCAATGACTCCTCAGTGCCATCACCCCGCTTCAGCCTTCGACCCCAAGGATCTGCGCCGCCACATCCTGCGCATGGCGTTTCACGGCCAATCGGCGCACGTTGCCTGCGCTTTCTCATTGGTCGAGATCTGTTCGGTTCTGTACTCCCAGTTCCTGCGGTTCGATCCCATGAACGGGGTCAGCCCGGACCGCGATTTCCTGATCCTCTCCAAGGGGCACGGTGTCATGGCTCTTTACGCGTGCTTTCGGGAAATTGGCTGGCTCACGGACAGCGACCTGGACATGTATTTTCGCAATGGCACGCACCTGCGAGGACTGTGCGAGGCCGACGTGCCCGGATGCGAGGTAACGAGTGGATCGCTCGGTCATGGCCTGCCGATCGCCACAGGCATTGCATTCGGCCTGCAGCGCCTCGGCAGTGACCGCCGCGTGTATTGCATCGTCGGCGATGGTGAGATGAACGAGGGTCCGATGTGGGAGGCGCTCCTTTTCGCCGCTCATCAGAAACTCAACAATCTTACTGTGATCGTGGACGCGAATCGTTATCAGGCGATGGGGCGAACGGAGGACGTTCTCGGGCTCGAACCCTTGCCAGCAAAATTCGAGGCGTTTGGATTTGCAACCAAAGAGTGCGACGGCCACCATCCGAAGGCACTCACCCGCTGCCTAACGGATCTGCTGGAGATCCGTTCCCGCCCCAGTGCTCTCGTGGCGCGCACGACGAAAGGGTACGGAGTGTCATTCATGGCAGACGACAATCGCTGGCACTACACCCGGCTCAACGAACATGATTATTCCCGGGCTTTAAAAGAGCTTTCGTGATGCGCGACATGCTTTCCCAACTGTTGGTCGAGGCGGCCACGACGGATGAGCGGTTCATCGTCTTGTCGGGCGACCATGGCTACGCGTTGTTCGACGCACTGCGGGTCGGCCACAGTTCGCAGTTCGTGAACGTCGGTGTTGCCGAACAAAACATGATTGGTGTGGCAGCCGGGTTGGCGAAAGTCGGTTTCCGGCCTTGTGTCTACGGCCTCGCAGCGTTCGTGCCGATCCGTGTGCTGGAGCAGATCAAAATCGATCTGTGCCATGCCAAAGCACCGGTGATTCTTCTGGGTGATGGCGCCGGCCTAGTGTATTCCACGCTGGGCGTATCCCATCAATGTGGCGAGGACATTGCCTGCCTGCGGTCGCTTCCGGCCATTGCGATCTACTCACCGTGCGATGAATTCGAGTTGCAAGCCTGCTGGGCAGAAGCCCGCCGCGTTGATCATCCGTGCTATATCCGGATTGGTAAGGCGGACCGTCCTCCCGTTCACGACGCGGTGATCGCCGATACGGAACCCCGCTGGACGAACCAACGCGATGCACATAATCACGATCGACTTATCGTTGCAGCCGGATCGATGACAAGCATCTCCACAGCGATCGCGCGGACGCACGGAGTGCCCTGCCTCAGCGTGCCAAGAATCAAGCCCCTGCCACCGAGCCTCGTGGCAGCCGTTCAGTCCCACCGCCAGACGATCGTGGTCGAGGAACATGCCCGTGCGGGCGGGCTATTCAGCGCATTGGCGGAGCAACTGGCCTCTGCCGAGTCGCCTTGTGATCGACCTCATCTCACGCACCTCGGCTTGGCCACTCAATTTTCCTCTACGGCCGGCTCGTATGAACATGCGCTTTCCGAGCACGGATTGGATGAGGCCGCGGTTAACCGCAGCCTCGCCGCCTGGATCACCGCAAGCCCACGTCAATTATCCTGATTAATACCCCGTACACGACGATCGCTACGCATGAGAACTATCAATCCCACAAAACAGATTGCGGACCACACAACCGAAAACATCCCGGACAGTACCGTACCATCCGAGGGCAGGTGTCTCGCAAAAACTGTGGACTTGCCTGCGTGCGCGGGCCTTCTCGTACTCACGACTGCCATGTGGTGCATCGCATATGAGAAGTTCTCCTCGTCATCGTGGGCGTTGCCCACGACGTACGTCGATCCCGTGTATTCCGACTTTCTCGCAACAGCCGGGCTTGTCAAGGCCATCAGCGAAGGACACTGGATGCCCTTCGGATGGAAAACAGTCCCGCAACTGGCAGCGCCCGACGTGGCCAATTGGGGTGGATTTCCCACGACGGACGAAGTCGTGTTTCTGGTGTGTGGGCTGCTGGCGCGGCTGTGCGGGCTGTTTGCCGGATTCAACCTCGCCTTACTCTTCGCACATCTGGCCGCTGCCATGACCTTCTATTTTGTTTCCACACGCTGGCTCGGAGCGACTCCCGCATGGTCATTCGTCGGCGGCCTCGCCTTTGGCCTCGCCCCCTACCTGTTTGCCGAATCGCCCCATCACATCAACTGTGTGTATGCCTGGCACGTCCCGCTGTTTCCAATCGTGTGGACCCAGGTCGCCAGCGGCCAGGGGCTCCTTTGGAGGTCGCGATCCTGGTGGCAGGCGCTAGCCATCGCCTTCGTGACGGGGCTCTTCTTTCCCTACTACACGTTCGTCTTTTGCCAACTCACCCTCCTTGGAGGAGCCGTTCTCGCGTGGAAACAGAGGGCCCGCACAGCGCTGCTATCAGCTGCCGCTGTCGTCGCTGCTGCCGCAGCCGGTTTTCTCTTCGGTAACCTCGACACGCTCAGCTACCGAATGATCCATGGGGCCGGCGACGGACCCGTCGTCGCCGAGCGGCAATACAAGTGGATGGATATTTACGGATTCAAGCTCGTGGACATGTTCATCCCGTCCTTCACGCACCGCTCCGAGGCACTCGCGAAGTTCGGCATCGCTCACCGCCAAGCGTCCGTGCTCAACGACGAGGAGGGCTGCGCATACCTGGGCATGCTCGGCATCGCCTGCCTGCTATTCCTCGTGAGCGCGGCCGCGCGGGCCTTGCTCGATGGCAAACTGTCAGCCGTGCCCCGCGAGGCGTGGTGGGTGCTCTGGATCATGCTCTTCTTCAATACCGGCGGCCTCAATTCCCTGTTCGCCGCCTACACGGGCTTCACTCTGTTCCGCACGGCGTGCCGCTACAGCGTCGTGATCCTCGTAATCTCGCTGCTATACACGGTGCATAGACTGTCCAACTGGCAGCAGAACGCAGCCGGACGTCATCCGGCCGACATGCTACGCATAGGGACAATCACTGCCGCAATCGCCGCCTCTCTGCTCGTAATCTGGGACCAGGTGCCGCGGACGCCTGCAGCGGAGAAGACGGCGCTCATCGCGAAATTCGTCGAGTCGGATCGGGCATTCGTCAGCAAACTCGAGGCAGCCCTACCCGACAAGGCGATGGTCTTCCAGTTCCCGGTGATGGACGGCACGCCGCTGCCCGGTGTGCCCGGGTCCGATCATTACCGACCGTATCTCTACAGCACGAGCCTGCACTGGTCTAACGGTGCCCTGCCGGGCAGCAAGGCGCTACAGTGGCAGCAGTCCGTGCAGCAAAAGCTCATCAACGGCGCATCCATGGACCAACAGGCGGAGCAGGTGAGGTTCAACCTCGGCAACGTACGGCAAGCCGTTGACGAGATGCGGGGCAAGGAATTCGATGCTATCTACGTCAACCGCAATGGGTTCCCCGACCGGGGAAAGGGGCTCTTCGAGGCCCTGCTCGAACTCGGTTACGAGAAACCACCGATCTATAGCGCCGCTGGTGATCTGGCCTGTGTTATTCTCGAAGCCTCGGCAGTTGCAGGAAAATGACCAAGGGCGGCAGGGCTTGGCCGCGGCAGGAGGCCGTCGCCCTCGCGGCAATCACGCTCGCCGTGTTTTGGCCGACGCTCTCGTCGCAGTTTGTCTACGACGCTCGCCTGCAAATCCTCACCGGCGACTTCATCCACGATCCCGGCAACTGGGTGCCTGTGCTCTCGGGCCAGGTGCTCACGATGGACGTGCTCGACTTCAACCGGCCCGTGCAGCTCGCTTCGCTCATGCTCGACTCGGCAATCTGGGGGCGGGACGCATTTGGATATCACCTCACGAGCGTTCTTTTGCATGCGCTGAATGTGGTGCTCGTGTGGGAGATCGTGAACCAGTTGTCGAATGGCGTGGATGGCGGGATCAGCTCCCACGCGGAGTCCCCGGGCTTCCGCCCGGGGCTTGTTGGGTTGGCGGCATTGCTGGCAGCGCTTTTGTTTGCTGTGCACCCGATCGTAACTGAGGCGGTGTGTGAGCCGACGTTTCGGGAAGACCTACTCGTGGCCGCATGCACGCTCGGGGCGCTTTTGCTCGCGATGCGGCACGATCCGGCGGCGCCGAACGGTGATCGCTGGCGGGCTCTCGGCTGCGCGGGCCTCTGCTTTCTCGCCGTGGCCAGCAAGGAATCGGGGATCGCGGCGCCAGCCGTGCTTGGAATCTATTGGTGGCTCTTTCGCCGCGGCGAGCCGCGGGCGTTTTGGACACTCGCCGTCGGCGGCGGCAAGGTGGCGGCCCTCACCTTCCTCGCCGCGCGATTCCTGCTCGAGCCCGATCAATCGGCGATCTTCGAGGCTAAGCCGCAGTATCCGGGCGGATCGTTT
>Ga0075471_10000623_pt1 | contig 21549 bp, 17 predicted proteins | sample DEB19_08_DNA_2_FD_74787 | JGI IMG/M metagenome (GOLD analysis project Ga0075471, IMG submission 74787) | Aqueous microbial communities from the Delaware River and Bay under freshwater to marine salinity gradient to study organic matter... | ecosystem: Environmental > Aquatic > Marine > Coastal ... | reverse complement strand
GTCGAGAAGTTCGGCATGCGCCGTCTCTGGGAGCTCTCGGGCGCCGACATCGAGGCGCGCCGGCAGGCCTTCCTGCGGCTCACGGACTTCCACACCATCTGAGGCCGGCCGGACCGGCGTTGGGGACGGCCGACGACCTGCCCCGTCGCGCGCGCGGGGCGGTCCTGCTCGCGGGCGGCCGCTCCTCGCGGATGGGGCAGCCGAAGGCACTCCTCCGCGTCGGGGGGCTGGCGATGGTCGCCCGCGTCGCGCACGCGCTCGAGCGGGCCTGCGACGAGCTCGTCGTGGTGACGGCCGGCGAACCCGGCTCCGCGGCCGTGGCACCCGAGCGCGAGCTGCGCGAGGTGCTGGCGGGGACCGCGTTCGCAGCCCGCCCCGGCGGCCTCCGCTTCGCCTGCGACGCGTCGCCCGGGAGGGGGCCGGTCGCCGGCTTCGCCGCCGGGCTCGCGGAGTCGCGGGCCGACACGGTGCTCGTGGCGCCCTGCGACCTCCCCTTCCTCTCGCCCGATCTCGTCCGCGGGTTCTTCGAGTTCGCGGAGCAACCCGGGAAGCCCGACGTCGTGGCCGCGCGGCGCGGCGGCTTCTGGGAGCCGATGCCCGTCGTCCTGCGGCGCGCGTCGATGGCGCGGGTCTACGCGGCCCAGCTCGAGCAGGGCGAGCTGCGGCCCACGGCCTCGTGGGCCGCGATGCTGGTCGTCGCGGTCGAAGGAGAGGCGCTCGCGCGGCTCGACGTCGACGGCTCGAGCTTCCTCGGCGTGAACGACCCCGCCGAACTCGCGCAGGCTCGCGCGCGCGCCGGCCGCGGATCGACGTGAGCGGCGTGCCCGGCGGGCACCGGCTCTTTCCGCGCGTCGAGCGCCCGCCGCGACGCCGCTGCGCTCAGTGCCCCGCGTCCGCCCCGGGAGCCCAGGCCGCGAGCATCTCGCGCAGTCGGCCGATCGCCTGTCCGTGGAGCTGGCAGACGCGCGACTCGGTCACGCCGAGACGGGCGCCCACCTCCTTCATCGTGAGGTCCCCCGCGTAGTACAGCGGCAGCACCTCGCGCTCCTTGCCGGGCAGCCGCTCGATCGCGGAACACAGGTCGCGCGTCCGTTCGCGGGAGGCGAGGACGTCCGCCGGGTCGTCGGCCTCGATTCCCGTCGATCGCCCGATCCGATCGAGCGCGCAGCCCTCCGGGTCGTCGACGGACACGAGGACCAGGTCTCCGACCTCGCCGAGCCAGCGATGGAACTCGCCCAGGTCGACGCCGAGCGCACCCGCGACCTCCTCGTGCGTCGCCGGCCGACCGAGCCGGTGTTCCACCTGCAGGCGGCCCTGCTCGAGCCGACTGGCCCGTTCCCGACCCGTGCGCGAGAGCCAGTCGAGACCGCGGAGCTGGTCGAGGATCGCTCCCCGGATGCGGAACTTCGCGTAGGTCGGGAAGCTCGCCGACTCGCCCTCCTCGTAGCGGCGGAGTGCGTCGAGGAGTCCGTCGGTGCCCCAGCTCTCGATTTCCTCGACCTCGACCGACGGCGGCAGCGCCGCGGCCATCTGCCGTGCCACCTGCCGGACGAGCGGCAGGTGGAGGGCGACCGCGGCGTCCTCGCCGGGCCTCTGCCGCGCCTCTCGTGCTCTCGCCGCCTGCGCCATCGTCGATTCGTCCCTCGACCGGCCCCTCCGGGGGCCACCGCGTCCAATGCAACCGGCGTGCCCGCCCGGGAGCGCCTCGCGGGCGGCGTCGCTTCGCCAGGGTCGACGAGACGGTGACGATCGGCGAGGTCTTGCCGCACGCGGGCGGCAGGTCGGGCACGACTCGAGCGCGAGGGACGGCACCCCGGCCAGCGCGCCGACGCCGTCTCCGCCTCTTGTCGTGGCCCGGTCCCGCATGCTGCTGTGCGCCGCGTGACCGTACACGAGCGCCGCCGGCGCATCCTCGAGGCCGGCATCGGGCTCGGCTTCACCCGCCCGCGGGTGGCCCGCGTCGGCCCGGTCGACCGCCGCGAGTTCTACGAACGCTGGATCGCCGAGGGGCGGGCCGGCGACATGCGATTCCTGCTCCACCACCGCAGGGCGCGCGTCGATCCCCACACTCGCTACCCCTGGGCGCGATCGCTCGTGAGCGCGTTCGTGCCGCACGAGCCGCCACCACCGCCGATCGACTGGCGGCGCGAGATGCGCGGCCGCATCGCCGCCTACGCCTACGGACCCGACTACCACGACGTGATCGCGCGCGGGCTCGATGCCTGGCGCGACGAGATCGCGCGGATCGCGCCCGGCTGCAGGACCGCGGTCTTCGTGGACACCGGGGCGGTGTTCGAGCACGAGTGGGCCGCCCGGGCCGGCGTCGGGTGGACCGGTCGCCACACGCTCACGCTGAACGAGGAGCGAGGCTCCTGGGGCTTCCTCGCCGAGGTGCTCCTCGACCTCGAGATCGAGCCGGACGATGCCGCGATCGACCGCTGCGGCACCTGCGACCGCTGCGTCGCCGCCTGCCCGACGGCGGCGATCGAGGACGGCTACCGCCTCGACCCGCGCCGCTGCATCTCCTACCTGACGATCGAGCACAAGGGGTCGATCGACCCGCCGCTCCGTCCGCTGCTCGGCGCATGGGTGTTCGGCTGCGACCTCTGCCAGGAGCCGTGCCCGTGGAACGGCGGAGAGCGGGGGCGGGATCGCACGGAGCTCTCGCCACGGCTCGCGGACCTGCTCGCGATGGACGACGACGCGTTCGACCGCGCCTACGGGACGACCGCCCTGCGGCGCTCGGGGCGCATCCGGGTCGCGCGCAACGCCGCGGTCGCCCTGGGCAACGGCGGACAGCCCGGCGCGGTTCCGATCCTCGCCGCCGCGATCGTCTCGCACGACGCCCCGCTGGTCCGCGCGCACGCCGCGTGGGCGATGGGCACGCTCCCCGACGGCGGTGGGCCGGGGGGAAGGCGCGCCCTCGATGCGGCACTTCGCGATCCCGACGAGGCGGTCCGCGCCGAGTCGACCGCGGCGCTCGCGGGCGGCGGCTGATCGAGCCGACGCGCCTGCAGCCGGTCGCGGGCGGTACCGTCCCCGACGAGGGCCGCGCGCGGGCGGCGCGGGGCGCCCCGCCCGGAGACGGCGCGCCAGCCGTTCGGCAGCGGCGCGATCGCGACGTCAGACGAGGTCGCGCGACTCCGCCGACTCGACGCCGACGCGCCGGAGGAAGCGCTCCTTCACCCGGACGGCGACCTTCTCGCGCTCGAGCCCGTTGCCCTCGATCCGCAGCTTGCCGCCGGCGATCATGTCGTGACCACCGGCCGAGCGGCTGCCGAGCACCTTCTGGAGGACGTCGCCCGCATTGGCCTCGCGATCGGTCGTGCGGACCGAGACGTGCAGCGATTTCTTGTAGGTCCCCATGGCGAGCGACCAGTCGACCTCGTCGAGCCGCAGCAGGAAGTCGGCGACCTCGGCGACCATGTCCGGGTAGAGCACGTCGCCCAGGTCGGACACGACGACCTTGCCGTAGACCACGGCTCCCTCGATCGCGTCGCGGAAGGTCCGGAAATACTCGCGCGGCACGCGCGCGTTCTCGATCTTCCCGAGCCGACGCTTGTTCGCGTAGGGGTAGAGGAACTGGCTCGCCGCGAAGTCGGCGGGGGTGGCCTCGCGGCCAAGGTCCTGGGTCTCGGCGCTGATGCCGTAGAAGAGCGCCGTCGCGATCTTGCTCTCGACCGTCGCGTGCGAGTCGCGCAGGTACTCGGTCAGGATCGTCGAGGTGGCGCCGTACTCGTCGCGCAGGTCGACGAAGGCGACGCCCTCGTGGTTGCCGTAGGCCGGGTGGTGGTCGATCACGCCGATCGGCTTCACCTCGGGCGGGAGGGAGTTGTTCGACCGCCCGGGCTGCGTGTCGACCAGCACGACCCGGGAGGCCGGGCCGAAGGCGATCTCCTTCACCGGCACGAGCTGGATGTTCAGGTACTTGACCATCGCCCGGTTCTCGGCCCGGCCGATGATGCCACCGAGGCCGATCACGGACTCGACCTCCCCGACCTCCTCGAGCAGGTATTGCAGCGCCGCGGCGCTCGCGAGCGCGTCGGGATCCGGGTTGTCGTGCGGCAGGATGACGACCGGGTCGCCTCCCTCCACCGCCTCGAGCAGCGAGACCAGGGGTCCCTTCGATTGGCCCATAGGTCGCGGCGGCCTCTCACATCCTGCCGGCGCGTGGGGCGTTGCTTAGCGCTCGCCCCTGCGGCCCGCCAGTCCGGCGGGGGAAGGAGCCTCCGCGGGCCACCCATGACGACGAGACGGCGGAGTGGTAGATGACGAGGGAAGGTTTGCCCTTGGATTCGATCCAGGAGATCCGCGCGCGCCTCGTGCGCATCGCCGAGTCTCCCTCGGCCGATCTCGCCGAGGGCGCCCTGCTCGTCGCCGCCGAGGAGAACCCGGCGCTCGCCTTCGCCGACTCGCTCGACTTCGTCGACGGCATCGCCGCATCGGCCGCCGCGCGCCTGTGCTCGGACGCGGACCCGGCCGCGGCGAGGAGCGCGCTCGTCGACGAGATCTTCGTGCGCCGCGGCTTCGAGGGTGCGGCCGACGACTACGACGACCCGCGCAACAGTTTCCTCGACCAGGTGATCGTCCGGCGCCGCGGCATCCCGATCACGCTCTCGATCCTCTACGTCGCCGCCGCCGCCCGGATCGGCCAGCGCGCCTTCGGGGTGAACGCGCCCGGCCACTTCCTGGTACGCCACGGCGAGGCCCTGATCGACGCCTTCACCGGTGGCCGCGAGGTCTCCGCCGAAGACTTCACCCGGCGACTGCGCGCCGCGGGCGTCGAGGACGTCGGGTCGACGGCCGCGCTCCTGCTCGCCCACCCCCCGGGCCACCGCGAGATCCTGAGCCGGGTGCTTCGCAACCTGAAGGCGATCCACCTCCGCCGACGCGAGATGGAACGCGCGCTCGCCGACGTGGACCGGCTCGTCCTCCTGAATCCCGACCAGCCTCACTGGCTCCGCGACCGCGCCGCCCTCTACCAGCACCTCGGCTGCACCCACGCCGCGATCGCCGACCTCGAGCGGTTCTGCGAGCGCGCGCCGGGCGACCCGGAGAGGGCGGTCGTCCGGAGAGCCCTCGCGCAGCTCGTTCGCAACGCGCCCGCCGTCCACTGAGACCCGCGCGCCGGGCCGCGGCACGACTGCCTCGGTCCTCCACGCCGCCCTTTCCATCGCATCTCGAGGAGGCACTTCGTTGACCACCATCCCCGAGAAGGTCGCCCCGGCCACCGCGGAGACCTTCTTCTTCGACCGCTTCGGCCTCGACGCCCGGGCCCTCGAATCGACGCTCGGCGCGGCTCTCGCCCGCCGCGCCGACTTCGCCGACCTCTACTTCGAGCACCGATCGAGCGACTCGGTCTCCCTCGACGAAGGGCTCGTGAAGAAGGCGAACCAGTCCGTCTCGCAGGGCGCCGGGGTGCGCGTGCTCGCCGGCGAGAAGACCGGGTACGCCTACTCGGACGAGGTGAGCCTCGACCAGCTGCGGGTCGCCGCCCGCCACGCGGGAGCGATCGCGGCCGCGGGCGGCGAGTCGCGCGCCGTCGGACTCGCACCTCCGGGCCGCCCGGACCGGGATCTCTACCCCGTCCCCGGGGACGGCGTCCGGCGCCCGCTGCCCGAGCGCGTGGCGCTCCTCGAGCGGATCGACCGCGAGGCCCGCGCCTTCGACCCGAGGATCCGCAACGTGATGGCCTCGATCGGCACCGAGCAGAAGCTGGTCCTCGTGGCGAACTCCGAGGGCGAACTGGTCGCGGACGTGCAGCCGCTGCTGCGCGTGAACGTCGCCTGCATCGCCGAGGACGGCGACCGCCGCCAGCAGGGCAGCGCCGGCGGCGGCGGAAGGCATGCCTTCGCCTGGCTGGTCGACGACGAGGAGCGCGCGCTCCGCTTCGCCCGCGAGGCCGCACGGCAGGCGATCGTGAATCTCGACGCGGTCGACGCCCCGGCCGGGCCGATGACCGTCGTCCTGGGAGCCGGATGGCCCGGAATCCTCCTCCACGAAGCCGTCGGGCACGGCCTCGAGGGCGACTTCAACCGCAAGGGCACGTCCGCGTTCGCGAAGCTCATGGGAGAGCGCGTCGCCTCGGAGCTCTGCACCGTGGTCGACGACGGCACGATCGCGTCGCGCCGCGGCTCGCTCAACGTCGACGACGAGGGCACGCCGACCCGCCGCAACGTCCTGATCGAGAAGGGCCGGCTCGTGGGCTACCTCCACGACCGGCTGAACGCGCGCCTGATGGGCGTGCCCGCGACCGGCAACGGCCGCCGCGAGAGCTTCATGCACTACCCGTTGCCGCGCATGACCAACACCTTCATGCTCGCCGGCACGGACGCACCCGAGGACGTGATCCGCTCGGTCGACCGCGGACTCTATGCCGTCGCCTTCGGCGGCGGACAGGTCGACATCACCAACGGCAAGTTCGTCTTCTCGGCGAGCGAGGCCTACCTTCTCGAGGGCGGGAAGATCGGCCGTCCCGTGAAGGGCGCGACGCTGATCGGCAACGGGCCCGACGTGCTCACCCGGATCAGCCGGGTCGGCGCCGACCTCCGCCTCGACGACGGGATCGGCACCTGCGGCAAGGACGGGCAGTCGGTGCCCGTCGGGGTGGGCCAGCCCACGCTGCGGATCGACGGCATCACGGTGGGAGGGACGCGCGCTTGAGCACCCGGGAAGACGGGGCCGCGCTCGTCGAGCGCGCGATCGAGGCGGCGCGGCGCGCGGGGGCGACCGACTGCGACGCGGTCTTCGTCGAGGGCGAGTCGTCGACCGCGAGCGTCCGGCTGCGCGAGGTCGAGAACGTGGTCCTGTCGAGGGAGCGACGCCTCGGGCTGCGCTGCTTCGTCGACCACCGCTCCGCCGCGGCCTCGACCGCGGACCTCGACGGCGACGCCGTCGGGCGCTTCGCCGCCGACGTCGTCGGGATGGCGCGCATCGTGGCCCCGGACCCGGTCTCCGCGCTGGCCGACGCGTCCCTGCTCGCGCGCGACGTGCCCGACCTCGGGCTCGACGACCCCGCCGGCCTCGCCACCTCGCCCGAGGAGCGCGTCGAGCTCGCGCGGCTCTGCGAGGCGGCCGCACTCGACGCGGACCCGCGCATCGTGAACTCGGACGGGGCCGGCTTCTCCGCGCGCTCGTCGAGAGTCGCCTACGCGTCGAGCCGCGGCTTCGCCGGCGAGTACCGCGGCACGGGCTACACGCTCTGGGCGGCCCCGGTCGCGGGCGCCGACGGCGCGATGCAGTCCGGCTCCTGGTTCGACACGCGGCGCTCGCTCGCACGCCTGGAGGATCCCGGGTCGATCGGGCGAATCGCAGCAGAGCGCGCGCTCCGGCGGCTCGGCGCACGTCCGGTCCCGACCCAGGAGGCGACGGTCGTGTTCGACCCGCAGACGGCGGCGAGCCTGGTCGGCCACGTCGCCTCGGCGGTGTGCGGCGGCGCCCTCTACCGGCGCACCTCGTTCCTGCTCGATCGCCTGGGCGAGGCCGTCGCCTCGCCGCTGGTGACCCTGGTCGACGACGGACGCCTTCCCGGCGGCCTCGCTTCGCGGCCCTTCGACGGCGAGGGCGTCGCCACCCGGCGCACGGTGGTCGTCGAGGCGGGCGTGCTGCGAAGCTACCTGCTCGACACCTACGCCGCGTCCCGCCTCGGACTCGCCACCACGGGAAGCGCCGCGCGCTCGGTCGGCGACGTTCCAGGCGCCTCGCCGACGAACTTCCACCTCCAGGCCGGCACGACGCCTCCCGCGGAGATCCTGCGCTCGGTCGACCGCGGCCTCTGGGTGACCTCGCTCTCGGGCTTCGGCGTGAACCCGGTGACCGGCGACTACTCGCGCGGCGCATCGGGCCTCTGGATCGAGCGCGGCGAGGTCGTCCACCCGGTCGAGGAAGTCACGATCGCAGGCAACCTGCTCGACATGCTGCGAGGCATCGAGATGGTCGGCGACGACCTCGCACCGCGCACGAGCGTCGCAGCGCCGACCGTCCGGATCGGCCGCATGACGATCGCGGGGCGATGAGCAGGGCGACGGGCGGCGCGACCGCGCGGGCCGGACGCGCGGCATGAAGCTCCACGACCTGCCGACCCCGGCGCTCGTGGTGGAGCGACCGGCCCTCGAGCACAACCTCGACACGATGTCCCGGGCGCTTCCCGGCACACGGCTCCGGCCCCACGTGAAGGCCCACAAGTGCACGGCGCTCGCACGCCTGCAGGCGGCACGCGGCCACGCGGGCTTCACCTGCGCGACCGTCCGCGAGATGGAAGGCATGGCGCGCGCGGGCCTCGGCGACGATCTCCTGCTCGCGAACGAGGTCCTCGACGCGCGACGGCTCGGTGCGCTCGACGCGCGCGTGACCGTCGCCGTCGACTCCCCGGAGACGATCGCGGCCGCGGCCGAAGGCGGCGTCCGCGAGGTGCTGGTCGACGTGAACGTCGGCCTCCCGCGCTGCGGCTGTGCTCCCGGCGACGCCGGCCGGATCGCCGACCTCGCCCGGAGAGCGGGCCTCCTCGTGCGCGGCGTCATGGGATACGAGGGCCACGTCGTCGGCCTGGGGGATCCCGAGGCGCGGCGCGCCGGAGTCGAGACCTCGATGCGATCGCTCGTCGAGGCCCACGCGCAGGTCGGCGGACCGGTCGTCTCCGCCGGCGGCACGGGGACCTGGGACCTCCACCGCGACGCGACCGAGATCCAGGCCGGCTCCTACGCGCTCATGGACACGGCCTACGACGTGCTCGGCCTGCCCTTCCGTCCCGCGCTCTTCCTCCTCTCCACGGTGATCTCGACGTCGCCCGGCTGGGCGGTCGCGGACGCGGGACTGAAGGCGCTCGGCATGGATCACGGCCCGCCCTCGATCGACGGGTGCAAGGTGTGGTTCTGCTCCGACGAGCACGTGACCTTCGCAGGGGGTGCAGGGACCAAACCGCCGCGGGTGGGCGAGCGAATCCGCCTGCGACCGGCCCACGTCGATCCGACCGTCGCCTACCACGAGAGACTGCACCTGGTGGACGGCGACGACGTGCTCGAGTCCTGGGAAGTCGATCTGCGGGGCTGGTGAGCCCCGTGCTAGGGTCCGGGGGTCGCGTCCGCCCGGCCGCGATACCGCCCGAGATGAGACCGACCCCCGAATCCTGGGGCGGGGGACCGACCACCCGCACCGCGCCGCCCCTGGCCCCCGACGAGGGAGCCGAGCTGGTGCCCGAGTCCGGCATCTCGACCCGCCCGAGCCGCAGCCTCGCCCTGCTCGCCGCCTTCTTCGCGCTCGCGGCGCTGGGGCTCATGTTCTTCTACAGCGACGGCAAGGCCCTGCTCGAGGCCGCCCGCAACGTGTCGTGGCTGCGCCTGCTCCTCCCGATCGGCCTGACGCTCCTCTCCTACGTCCTCATGGCGCTCTCCTACGAGGGCATCGCGCGAGCGGCCGGCACCCCGATCGGGCTCTGGCCGATGCTGCGAATCACCTTCGTTTCGAACACCGTGAACTACCTCGTCGCGACGGGCGGCCTCTCCGGCTTCGCGTTCCGCATGTACTTCTTCACCCAGCACGGAATCCCCATGGGGAACGCGGTCACGATCTCCTTCGTCCAGGGACTGCTGACGAACCTGACGCTGCTCGTCTTCCTCGCGATGGGCTTCTACTTCCTGATCGCCCATGCCTCGCTCGGCACGGCAGCGCTGGCGACGGCCGCGACGATGCTCGGAGCCTTCGTGCTCCTCACCGTCCTCTGCCTCGTGCTCCTGGTCCGGCCGCAGGCCCGGCGGCGCTTCCTCGTCCGCTCGGTCGTGGCGGGCCACCGGCTCGCGCGGCGCTTCCTGCCGAGCCACCGCCTTCCGCGACGGATCCACCTCTGGCGGGTGGCCCACAACGTGAACTCCGGGCTCGACTTCATGCTGTCGCGCTGGCGCTCGATGCTCGGCCCCGCCGGCTGGATCGTGCTCGACTGGCTCGCGACGCTCGGCGTGCTCAAGGCCTCGTTCTGGTGCGCGGGGCGGTCGCTGCCCTTCGGCGAGGTCGCGGTGGGCTTCGCGATCGGCATGCTCGCGTCGCTGGTGTCGCTGGCGCCGGGGGGGATCGGCATCCTCGAGGGCTCGATGACCGGGGTCTTCGTGACGCTCGGGATCCCGCTCGAGACCGCGGTGGTCGCGGTGCTGATCTTCCGGTTCGCGTACTACGCCGTGCCCTTCCTCGTGAGCCTCGCGTTCTTCCGCGGCATGTTGCGGGCCTCGGGCGTCCCCGTCCCTTCTCCGTGAGGCGCTTGCACTGCGTGCGGCGATCGCGGACAACCCGCGGGTGACCGCTTCCGGCCCCGTCCTCGCCGCACTCGACTTCGGCACCGGCGGCGGGAAGTGCATGCTGGTCGACGCGACCGGCCGCTGCCTGGCCGTCGCGCGGGAGCCCTGGGGCTACCGCGAGGAGCCGGTCGACCCCCCGGGGTTCACGCGCGGCTACTCCTTCGACCCGGAAGCCTTCTGGGAGGCGCTGGGGCGCTGCACGCGAGCGGCGCTCGCGGCCGCGGGGATTCCCGCCGAGGCGATCGTCGGCGTCTCCGCCACGGCGCAGCGACTCGGCAGCGTGTTCCTCGACGAGCGAGGGCGCGAAATCTACGCCGGCCCCAACATGGACGGCCGCGGCTTCGACGGCGCGATGAAGATCATGGGGACGCTCGGGCTCGATCGCGCGGTCGCGATCGGCGGACACTGGCCGCCCTTCGTCTCGAGCCTCGCCCGCCTCCTCGTCCACCGCGCGCGCGACGGCACCCCGCCGGTCGCGAAGATGCTGACGCTCAGCGACTGGATCGGCTGGCGCCTCTCGGGCGAACTCTTCTCCGAGCCCTCGAACGCCTGCGAGACGATGCTGCTCGACTTCCCGACGCGCGCCTGGAGCCGCGAGGTGCAGGCCGCCTTCGAGGTCGACCCGAGCCTCCTGCCGCCGATCGTCGAGCCCGCGACCCGGGTCGGCCGGGTGACCGCCGCCGCGGCCCGGACCACCGGCCTTCGCGAGGGCACGCCGGTCTTCGCCGGCGGCGGCGACACCCAGTGCGCGCTGCTCGGGTCGGACGTCGTCGCCCCGGGCCGGGCGGGTGCGGTGCTGGGCACGACGACGCCCGTCATGAGCGTCCTCGCCGAGCCCACGATCGACCCCGCCGGGCGACTCTGGAGCGGCTGCCACGTCCTGCCCGGGCGCTTCACCCTCGAGAGCAACTCGGGCGACACCGGCATCACCTGGGAGTGGCTGCTCGAGCTCGTGGGACTGCGCGACCCGTCGGCGTTCGAGACCGCCGAGGCCGAGATCGCGCTCCTGCCCGGCGACCCGCAGCCGGCGTTCGGGGTGGTCGGCCCGCAGGTCTTCGACCTGTTGTCCTTCAACCCGAACCAGGCCTTCGGTTTCCTGCTCCGCATGCCGCCGTTCACGCCGCGGCCGGGCCGCGCGACGCTGCTGCGCTCCTTCCAGGAGAACGTCGTGTGCGCGGTGCGGGCGAACCTCGAGCAGGTCGAGTCGCTCCTCGGCGCTCCGGTCGAGTCGCTCACGATCTCGGGCGGGATGACGCGGAGCCCCGGGCTGCTCGCGGCCTTCGCGCGCATCCTCCACCGCCCGATCCTGGTCTCCGAGGAGCCCAACGCGACCGCGCTGGGGGCCGCGGTGCTCGCGGCCGCGGGCGCGGGCCTCCACCCGTCGATCTCCGCCGCGGCCGACGCGATGGTGCGGCTGCGCCCGCTGCCTCCCGACGATCGCGCGCGCGACGCGTGGGACGCGCACTACGCGCGCTGGCGGGAACTCTACGACCAGATGCGGGCGACGACGCTCTAGGCGCGCGCCCTGCGGCGCTGCGGGCTCGCCGCCTCGCCCGCGACCGGTCGCGCGCTTCGCGCGCGCTCCAGCCGGGTCGCCCGCCGCAGCGCCAGGACCTCGCCGTCGGTCAACTCGCGGACTTCCCCCGCGCGCAGCGAGCCGAGGCGCAGCGTCCCGATCGCCTCCCGAGAGAGCCGGTCGACCGGGGTCCCGATCGCCTCGCACATGCGGCGCACGAGCCGGTTGCGCCCCTCGCGCACCGTGATGCGGAGCCGCATCTTGCGGTCGAGCCGTCGCTCGACGACCACCTCCGCCGGCGCGGTCGGGCCGTCGGCGAGGCGCACCCCGCGCCGCAGGCGAGCGAGCGCCTCCTCGTCGGGAAGACCACGCACCTTCACGCGGTACACCTTCTCGACGCCGTAGCGCGGGTGGGTGAGACGCTGCGCCAGGTCCCCGTCGTTGGTCAGCAGCACGAGCCCGCTCGACTCCCAGTCGAGCCGCCCCACCGGGAAGACGTGCTCGCGCATCTCGCGCACCACGTCGCCGATCGAGGGCCGTCCCTCGGGATCGGCCATCGAGCAGACCATGCCGACGGGCTTGTGGAAGGCGAGGTAGCGGAGTCGCCCCGGCCGCACCGGGCGGCCGTCGATCGTGACGCGGTCGCGGGTCGGGTCAGCCTTCGTCCCCAGCTCCCGGACCGTCTTCCCGTTCACCTGGACCCGCCCCTCCCGGATCAGGTCCTCCGCCGCCCTGCGCGAGGCGATCCCCGACTGGCTCAGCAGCTTCTGCAGCCTCTCCGTCTTCTCCGCCATCGTCGCCGGCCTCCTCCCCGGATTCCTCGGCCGCCTCGACGAGCTCGGCCAGCGCCATCGGGTCGGGCAGCGGCGGCAGCTCGGTCAGGTCGCGCAGGCTGAAGAGATCGAGGAACTCCTCGGTCGTGCCGTACTCGACCGGCCGCCCCGGCGTCGGCCTGCGGCCGCACACGCGCACGAGCGAGCGCGCGAGCAGTGCGTTCAGAACCGCGTCGCAGTTCACGCCGCGCACCGCCTCGATCTCGCCGCGGGTCACCGGCTGCCGGTAGGCGATCACCGCGACCGTCTCGAGCATCGCGCGCGAAAGCCGCGGCGGCTTGTCGGTGAAGAACCGCCGCACCCAGGCCGCGCACTCGGGCGCCGAGCGCAGCTGCCAGCCGCCCGCGCTCTCGAGCAGCCGAAGTCCCCGCCCGTCCTCGGCGAGACGGCGCGCGAGCGCGCCGAGCGCCTCGGACACGGCGCCGCGCGGCCAGGCATGGAAGAGCCGCACCAGGCGCAGCGTCTGGATCGGCTCGGCCGACGCGAACAGGACCGCCTCGAGGATGGTCTCGAGCGGCGGGGCCCCCTCGATCGCTTCCCCCTGCGCCTCGACTCCTTCTTCTTCGCCGACCGGCTCTTCGTCCTGCGCGCTCAAGGCGTCCCCTCCCCCGCCGCGGCTTCCAGCAGCTTCTCGGGGTCCACGTCGTGGACCAGCGCGATCTCGATGGCGCCGCAGGTCGCGTCCTGCGCCGCGGCGACGGCCCCGTTCTTCACGAGTTCGAGCAGCGCGATGAAGATCACGACGATCTGCATCCGCGAGGCCTCCTCGGGAAACAGGTCGTCGAAGCGCGCGCGCGGCACGAGCCGCAGGTACGCGAGCACCATGCGCAGCCCGTCGCGGATGTCGAGCTTCTCGCCCTGCACCCGGTGGACGGCGGTCGTCGCCCGTCGGGCGAGCAGCTTCTCGAGCGCCGAGAGGAGCTCGCCGGCCGTGACCGGCCGCAGCGGGACCACGTGCTCGCCGGGAGTCGGCTCGGCGACCGGGCGCGCGAACACGTCGCGGCCGAGGACCGGGCGCACGGCGAGCGCGCTCGCGACTTCCTTGAAGCGGGCGTGCTCGATCAGCTGGCGGACGAGCTCGGCCTCGGGGTCCAGCGGCTCCTCTTCCTCCAGCTCCTCCCGCTCCTCGGGCGGCAGCAGGGCCCTCGACTTCAGGTAGATCAGCGTCGCGGCCATGACGAGGAACTCGCCCGCGACGTCGAGGTCGAGGTCGGCCGCCGCACGCAGGTACTCGAGGTAGCGGTCGGTGATCTCCGCGATGCGGATCTCGTGGACGTCGACCTCGTGCTTCTTGATCAGGTGGAGCAGCAGGTCGAGCGGTCCCTCGAAGGCGTCGAGGCGGACCGTCCAGGCGTCGCCCTGGCCCGAGCTCACGAGTCCCCTCCGCCGGGCACGGCGAAGCCGATCGCCGACCGCACCTCCGCCATGGTCGTGCGCGCGATCGCGCGCGCCTTCGACGTTCCGTCCTCGATCACTTCGCGCACCCAGCCCGGCCGCGCCGCGAGCTCCCGCCGCTTCTCGCGGAAGGGCTCGAGATCCTCGACCACGTGGCGGATCATCACCTTCTTGCACTCGAGGCAACCGATCCCGGCCGTCTTGCAGCCGCGGTCGACCCACTCGAGTTCGTCGGGGGTGTCGTAGACGCGGTGGAGCGCATGAGCGGGGCAGTCGGCCGGGTCCCCCGGGTCGGTCCGGCGCGCACGGCGCGGATCGGTCGCCATCCGGCCGAGGCGCGCCTCGATCTGGCCGGGATCCTCGTCGAGCTGGATCGCGTTGCCGTAACTCTTGCTCATCTTGCGGCCGTCGGTGCCCGGAACCTTCGACACCGGTGACAGCAACGCCTGCGGCTCGGGAAAGGTCTCGCCGTAGAGATGGTTGAAGCGCCGGGCGATCTCCCGCGTGAGCTCGACGTGCGGCGCCTGGTCCACGCCGACCGGGACGCCGTTCGCCTTGTAGAGCAGGATGTCCGCCGCCTGCAGGACCGGGTAGCCGAGGAAACCGTAGGTCGAGAGGTCGCGGTCGACGAGCTGTTCGCGCTGTTCCTTGTAGGTCGGGTTGCGCTCGAGCCACGGCACCGGCGTGAACATCCCGAAGAGCAGCGCCAGCTCCGCGTGCTCGGCGATCGCCGACTGCCGGAACACGATCGAGCGCTCGGGGTCGATCCCCGCGGCGAGCCAGTCCAGCACCATCTCCTCGGCGAATCCGCCCACGTCGCGGGGCTTCTCGTAGTCGGTCGTGAGCACGTGCCAGTCGGCGACGAAGAAGTGGCATCGGTGGTCGGCCTGCAGCGCGACCCAGTTGCGGAGCGTGCCGAGCAGGTGGCCGAGGTGCAGCCGCCCCGTGGGGCGCATGCCGCTCACGACCACGCCCGGGCGCCCGGGCTGCCCGGCGCTCACGCGCGCGGCCTCCTCGACGCCGCGGCGCGGCGGCTCCGCTCCCGCGGGTGGTGGGCGGCGTGGATCCGACTCAGGTGGGCGCGACTCACGTGCGTGTAGACCTCCGTCGTGGCGATGCTCGCATGCCCGAGCAGCGACTGCACGACCCGGAGGTCCGCGCCCCGCTCGACCAGGTGGGTCGCGAACGCGTGCCGGAGACCGTGCGGCGAGAGGGGAGCGTCGAGCCCCGCCCGGGCCGCGACCCGCCGGACCAGCGCGAAGACCGCCTGCCGGGTGAGCCGGGTGCCGCGGGCCGACAGGAACACCTCGCGGCGGCGCGAATCCCGCAGCAGCCTCGGCCGCTCGCCCTCGAGGTAGCGGACCAGGGCGGCGCAGGCCGGCCGCCCGAGCGGCACGATCCGCTCCTTGTCGCCCTTGCCGCGAACGCGGATCGCCCGCTCCCGGGCGAGGAACAGGTCGACGGTGAGGCCGATCGCCTCGCTCACGCGGACCCCGGCCCCGTAGAGCATCTCGAACAGCGCCCGGTCGCGCAGCGGGGTCGGTCCGGCGTCGGAGGCCGCGAGCAGGCGCTCCACCTCGCCGCCCCCGAGCGTGCCCGGAAGTCGCCTCGGCTGGCGCGGCTGGCGTAGGTCCGCGAGCGGGCTCTCCGGCAGGACCCCTTCGGCGACCGCGAACCGGCAGAGGCCCCGCAGGGCGGAGAGCCGCCGCGCCTGCGTGCGGGCCCCGATCCCCCGGGCGGCCTCCGCCGCCTGGAACGCCAGCACGAGCTCCCGCGACAGCCGCGCGGCGTCCGTGACGCCGAAGGACTCCGCGGCGAAGCGCGCGAAGCGGGCGAGGTCGTCCCCGTAGGCGGCCGCCGTGTGCGGCGAGACGCCGACCTCGCCGCGGAGCCGAGCCAGGTGGCGGTCGACGAGCTGGTCGATGGTCGTCGCGACGCTCACGCGGGAACCGTCGCGGGGGCCGTCGCCTCGTCGGCTCCCGGTTCTTCGAGCGCTGCCGTCACGACCGCGCGGATCTCGTCGAGCCGCGAGCTCTTCCGGCCGTCCGCCTCGTTCACGTAGAACACGTCGAGGACCTGGTCGACGTTCGTCGTGATCAGCGCGAGGTGGATGTCGAGGCCGAGCGCGAGCAGCGCGGTCGCGATCCGGTGCAGCAGGCCGACGCGGTCCCGGGCGTAGATCTCCAGCACCGTGTGGGCGTCGGACACCTCGTTGTCGGCCACGACCTGCACCGCCATCGGGCGCGCCTTGCGGCGATCGAGGATCCCCGGCTTCTCGGCCCGGGCGAGGATGCCCGCGAGATCGCGCTTGCCGGCCAGCACGTCGTCCAGCAGGTCGCGTGCCCTCTGCCAGCGCTCGTCGTCGAGCGCGATCTCTCGCCGCTCGAGGTGCGAGACCCGGAACGCGTCGACGACGATGCCGTCGTCCGAGGTCGCGATCCGCGCGGCGACGATGTTCATGCCGCTCGCCGCGAGCACGCCGGTGATCGTGGCGAAGAGACCCGGGCGGTCGCGCGTGACCACGGTGAATTCGCTGAACTCGTTCTGCGGCCGGTGCTCGACCGAGGTGACCGGGTCCTCCCCTCCCCGCAGGCGATGGATCATCTCCGCGTGCGCGGGCAGCACCGCCTCCGGCGTGGTGAGGAGGTAGTGGTCCGGCATCGCCGCGAGGAACTCCGCGCACTCCAGAGCGGAGTCGTCTCCCCGTGCGGCGCCGACCTCCGCCGGGACCCGCTCCCGGATGCGGGCGATCCGCGCCGCCCGGTCCTCGGGCTCGAAGCCGCAGGCGAACACCTCCTGCACCCGGAGGTACGCCTCCGCGAGGAGCATGTCCTTCCAGTTGTTCCAGACCTTCGGGCCGGTCGCGCGCATGTCGGCGTAGGTGAGGAGGTAGAGGCGCTTCAGAGCCTCGGGGCTTCCGACCCGGCGGGCGAAGTCGACCACGAGCTTGTCGTCGTGGATGTCGCGGCGCTGCGAGAGGTGGGACATCACGAGGTGGTGGCGCACGAGGAACTCGAGCTCGCGCGACTCGTCCTCGTTCAGCCCGAGCCGCCCGGCGACGTCGCGGGCGATGACCGCCCCCTTCTCCGAGTGGCCGCCGCCGAGCCCCTTGCCGCTGTCGTGCAGGATCATGCCGAGGAACAGCAGCTCGACCTTGTCGACGTCCCGCATCGCCTGGGTGAGCAGCGGCGACGACTCGGCCAGATCGCCGCCGCGAAGGCTCTCGAGCTCCCGGATCCCCCGGAGCGAATGCTCGTCGACCGTGTAGATGTGGTACTGGTCGTGGAGCACGAGGCAGCGCAGGTGCTCCCACTCCGGGATCACGCGGGTCAGAACGCCCAGGCGGTGCATCTCGTGCAGGGTCTCGTACACCCGGCCCGGGGCGCGCAGGATCGAGAGGAAGTTCTCCGCGATGCGCGGATCGCCCCGAACGCCGTCGTCGAGGAGGCCCGCCTCCGTGCGCACCAGGTCCGCGAGCCGCGGCGAGAACGGGACGTCGTGGGCCTGCGCCGTCGCGAACAGGCGCACGAGCTCGGTCGGGTCCTCGCGCACGATCTCGCTGCGGGTCACCGCGAGCTGGCCGGCGATCACCTGGACGCCGGGTCGCACCGTCCGCGCGAGCATCCGGCCGAGGAGGCGGTAGGGCCGCGACGGGTTCGTCGCCCGCTCGACGATCGAGCGCGCGATCCGCGTCACCCCCGCGGCGTGCAGGTAGTAGTCCTTCAGGAAGCGCTCGACGCCCTTCATCGGGTCGCCCGGGCGGGAGCGGTAGCCCAGGTCCTCGGCCACCGTCTCCTGCAGGTCGAAGACGAGCTGGTCCTGGTGCCCGCCCGCGAGGAAGTGCAGGGAGTTCCGGACGCGGAGCAGGAAGTCGCGCGCGCTCTCGAATTCCGCGAGCTCGGCGTCGGAGAGGACTCCCTTCACGGACAGTTCCCGGGAACTCTCGACCTTGAAGGTGATCTTCGCGACCCACATCGCCGTGTGGAGATCGCGCAGTCCGCCGGCGCCCTCCTTCACCTGCGGCTCGAGCAGGTAGACCGAGTCGCCGTAGCGCTGGTGGCGGCGCTCGGCTTCGTCGAGCTTCTCGCGGACGTACTTCGCCGTGCCGCGCGGCTTGATGTCGCGCTCGCGAGCGGCCTCGAAGTCCAGCCAGAGCTGCTCGTCGCCGCAGACCGGGCGCGCGTCGATCAGCGCCGTCTTGATCTGCGAGTCGGTCGCTGCCAGCGCCACGCACTCGCGCACGCTGCGCACCGCGTGGCCGACCTCGAAGCGGAGATCCCAGAGCTGGTAGAGGATCGTCTCGGTGACCGTCTCGACGTAGGGCGTCACCTTGTGCGGGTGGAGGAAGAGCAGGTCGATGTCCGAGAACGGATTCATCTCGCGGCGGCCGTAGCCGCCCTGCGACAGCACCGCGCAGCGCTGGTCGAGTTGCACGTAGCGCTCGCGGTACCGCGCGGTCGCCGCATCGAAGAGGAACCGCACCAGCCGGTCGACGTCCTCGGAGTTCCTCTCGACCAGGGCCACTCCGCCCGCGCCGCGCGCGTGCCAGTCCCGGATCGCCTCGCGGGACGCCGCGAGGAAGCGCCGGGCCTCCCCGTCCACGTCCACGGCCGGCCCTCCGGGGACGACGTCCGGAAGCGGCACCGGGGGCGGAGCCGGTGCGACCGTCGCCGCCTGCCGGCCTGCCCCGTTCGCTGCTTCGCGCTCCATCTCCACCAGGCCCCCGTCGAGCGGTTTCTAGCCGTCCGCTCCCCCGCTTGCAGCGGCGCTCACAGGTTCGAGTTGGCCTCCCCGGAGGCGAAGAACGCGAGGATGCCCCTCGCGATCCCGTCGGCCAGCGCCTCCTGGTAGGGCTGGGTCCCGATCCTCCCGGACTCCCGGGAGTTGGTGAGGAACCCGGTCTCGATCAGCGCACACGGCATGTAGGCGCCGACCAGCACGAAGAACGGGCCCTTCTTCACGCCGAGGCTCTCGGCATCGGACCACCGCCGCCGAACCGACCGCACCGTCTCGCGCTGCAGGCTCTCCGCGAGCACGATCGACTCGCCCTCCTTCCCGGTCTGCAGGAGGTCGCTCACGATCCACGCGAGGTCCTTGTCGTCGCGCTCGATCCCGGCCTCGGAGAGCCCGTTCTCCATCGCCGCGAGCCGCTTGGTCGCGCGGTCGTTGCTGTTGTTCAGCGTGTAGGTCTCGATCCCCGAGGAGTCCGCGTTCTCGGCCGCGTTCACGTGGATCGAGACGAAGAGATCCGCACCCTTCGCGTTGGCGAAGGCCGTCCGGTCCTTCAGGGCGACGTAGGAGTCGCCGCCGCGGGTGAGCAGCACCTTGACGTTCGGGTCGAGCTTGCGCAGGCGCGCCGCGGCGAGGCGGGCGACCGCGAGCGTGATGCGCTTCTCCTCGACGGCGGAGGGGCCCTGCGCCCCGGGATCCTTGCCGCCGTGCCCCGGGTCGAGCACGACGACGCGGTGGCCGCGGGAACGATGCGGAACCACCTCCTCGGGAACGGTCGGTAGGAGCAGGGTCTCGCCGCGGCCCGCATCGGGAGCGGTCGGGACCGGCGAGGGCGAGGTCGCCACCCCGCCGTACATGTCGCGCCAGTCTCGGGGGCCGCCCTCGCCCGGTGTCGGCGTGGCCGAGGTCGCCACCCACGCCGCCGGCGTCGGGGTCGGGATCCATGCAGTCGCAGCGGGAGTCGGCGAGACGAGCACAGGAGCCGGGAACGTCGGAGTCGGAAGCCACGGGGTCCGGGTCGGAGTCGGGGTCGGGATCCAGTGCGTCGGCGTCGGGGTCGGGATCCACGGCGTGGGCGTCGGCGCCCACGGCGTCGGCGTCCAGGACCACGGCGGCGTCGCGGTCGGCGCCCAGGGCGTCGGCGTCGCGGCCCCCGGCGTGCGCGTCGGCGTCGGGGCTTCGCTCGCCACGCGAGGGAGGATCGGTGCGACCGCGGCCGGGGCGCCCACCGCCGCCGCGGGCGGACGCGCTCCCGCACCCGTCGTCGCCGGCGGCGACGACACCGTCGCACCCGGCGCGTCCGCGTTCGCGCGCAGGTCGATCACGATCCGCGGCGGCGACTTCTCGCCCCGGATCTCCACCACCACCGGCCCGGCGAGCTCGATCGCGACCCGGACGGTCTCCGGGTCGTTCTGTCCCACGCGGACCCGCTTCAGCAGCCCCTTGTCGATCGACACCGGCGAGCGCGTGAGGGACGGCGACAGCACGGCCGGCCGGACGTCGACGAAGGCCCGCTCGGGGAGGCCGTCGGCCGGGCTCGCCGCCGCACGCCCCCCGCTCCATCGCACCTCGCCGCCGCCCACCTGGACGGAGACCCGGGCCCCGCCGGGCGTCGTGGACCAGTCGACGCGGTTCACCGTCGCCTTCGGGGGGACCGGGGCCGCCACGGCCGATCGTGCGACGAGGGCGACCACCGCCATCGCACGGGCCGCGAGCAGGCCGATCGTCGCCCGGGAGGCCCTCATCGGCCGCCCTTGGCCCGCTCGACGAGTTCGTGGAGGCGCGCGAGCGCCTCGATCGGCGTCATCCGGTCGACGTCGATCGACGCGACCTCCGCCTCGAGCCCGCTCGGCCCCGCGGCGAACAGGTCGAGCTGATTCGTCGGCGCCGCCGCCCGGCGCGGATGGACCGGCGGCCCGCCGGCGAGCGGCGAGCCCGCCTCGAGGCCCTGCAGGAGCGCGCGTGCACGCGCGACCACCGCGTCCGGCACGCCGGCGAGTCGCGCCACCGAGACGCCGAAGCTCCGGCTCGCCGGCCCCGCCACCACCTTGCGGAGGAACAGCACGTCGTCGCGCCACTCCCGCACCGCGACGGACTGGTTGCGGACCCGCGGCAGGTGGTCGGCAAGCGCCGTCAGTTCGTGGAAGTGGGTCGCGAACAGCGTCTTCACCCGCGAGCCGGGCACCGGCTCCAGGTCGTGGAGATGCTCCGCGACCGCCCACGCGATCGCGATCCCGTCGTAGGTGCTCGTGCCTCGGCCGATCTCGTCGAGCACGACCAGCGTGCGCGGCGTCAGGTCGGCGAGGATCGCGGCCGTCTCCTTCATCTCGACCATGAAGGTCGAGTCGCCGGCCACGAGGTCGTCCGCGGCGCCGACGCGGGTCCAGATGCGGTCGGTGAGCGGGACGCTCGCGGAGCCGGCCGGGACGAAGCTGCCCGCGTGCGCGAGCAGCACGACCAGCGCGACCTGTCGCAGGTAGGTGCTCTTGCCCGCCATGTTCGGCCCGGTCAGCACGACGATCTGCTCGCGGTCGTCGTCGAGCACCGTGTCGTTGGGCACGAACTTCCCGGCCGCGGACGTGCGCTCGACGACCGGGTGGCGGCCGTCGCGGATCTCGAGGCGCCGGCCGCGGTGGACCTCCGGCCGGACGTAGCCGCGTTCGTGGGCGACCGACGCGAGTCCGACCAGCGCATCGAGCTCCGCCATCGCGTGCGCGAGCGTCGCGAGCCGCGCCTGCTCGCCGACCACCTCGGAGAGCAGCGCCGCGAAGATCGCCGCCTCGCGGCGGCG
>Ga0075471_10000622_pt1 | contig 21558 bp, 17 predicted proteins | sample DEB19_08_DNA_2_FD_74787 | JGI IMG/M metagenome (GOLD analysis project Ga0075471, IMG submission 74787) | Aqueous microbial communities from the Delaware River and Bay under freshwater to marine salinity gradient to study organic matter... | ecosystem: Environmental > Aquatic > Marine > Coastal ... | reverse complement strand
CTTCTACGAGCGCCTGCGCGACATGCACGACCTGTGGCACGTCGCGACCGGCTACGGCCGCGACCTGATCGGCGAGGCCTCGCTGCTCGCGTTCACCTACGCGCAGACGAGGAACCGCGGCATCGGCTTCATCGTCGCCGTGGCCTACTTGCGCGCTCGCGGTGCGGCGCAGGGCGCGCGCCTGCTGATGCGCGACGGCTACCGGCGCGGCAAGCATGCGGAGTGGCTGCCCGGCGAGGACTGGGAGGAACTCCTGCGGCTGCCACTCGGGACGGTGAGGCACCGACTGGGACTCGAGGCGCCTCCTGCCTACACGCCGCTCCGTTCGGAGGGAGCCCCGGCCCTGGGCTGATGGGGCTCCGGGCGAGCGGCGTCGGCCCGCCGGCCGAAGCTCGCCCTCGACGGGTCGCGAGTCGCGGGCGTCGTCTCGCGACCGACGAGGTCGCCTCGAGGCTGAGGGAGGCCGAGTCCCTCGGGATCAGGCGCGGGCGGTGTGCCGCTCGATCGCCTCGATCACGACCGGCCAGACCTCGACCGGCAGCGAGTGTCCCATCCCGGGCACGACCAGCATCTCGGCTCCGGGGACGCAGGCCGCCGTGTCGCGGCCTCCGTCGATCGGCACGAGCGGATCCATGTCGCCGTGGATGACGAGGGTCGGCACGCCGACGCGGGCGAGCGCGTCCTCGCGGCCGCCCGAGGCGAGGATCGCCGCGAGCTGTCGCGCGGTGCCGGCCGGGGTCTGTCCGCGGTCGAAGGCGCGTCCCGCGCGGTCGCGCACCATGGACTCGTCGAACGGGAAGCCGGGTCCGCTGATCGTGCGCCAGGTGTCGACGGCGCGCTCGATCGCACCCTGACGGTCCGCGGGCGGCGGCGTCAGCAGCACGCGCGTCGCGTCGGGTGTCGGGCCGGGCAGGCCCGCGCGTCCGGTCGTCGACATGATCGACGTGAGCGTGCGGACGCGATGCGGGTGCTCGATCGCGAGCGTCTGCGAGATCATGCCGCCGAGCGAGGCACCCACCACGTGCGCGGACTCGATGCCGAGCGCGTCGAGCAGCCCGGCCACGTCGGCCGCCATGTCGGACAGGAGGTAGGCCGAGGGAGGCTTCGAGCCGCTCGCGAGCGCCGCGACGATCGCGCCGAGATCGGGCGCGCCGTGCCCGTCGAGCCAGGTCGAGCGCCCGCAGTCGCGGTTGTCGAAGCGGATCACGCGGCGGCCCCTTCGCGCGAGGTCCTCGCAGAGCCGCTCGTCCCAGTAGATCATCGGCGAGCCGAGTCCCATGACGAGGAGGACGGGTGGTGCGTCCTCGCGTCCGAAGGAGTCCCACTCGAGTTCGATCCCGTCGTTCACGCGTGCACGTGGCATGGGCCGCCCCTACCACGACCGGGGCATCCCGGGCGAGAAGGGGGGCTCCCGGCGAGCGTCTCTGGACGACGGGTCCGCCGCGTGGTTGCGTCGGTCGCGCGAGCGGGCGCCGTTTCGTGCCGGCCGCGCGAAGGTGGCTCCGGGCGATGCGCATCCTGCAGGTCAACCACCAGTATCCGCCGCACTCGCTGCAGGGCTCGGAGCTCCACTGCCTGCAACTCGCGCGGAGCCTCGCCGCGACGGACGAGGTCGCGGTGCTGCACGTCTCCGAGGTGTCCCGCCCCTACCCTCCGCGGGTGGAGCGCTCCTCCCCGGACGGCTTCCCGGTCTTCCACTGCATCGACGGGGGCCACTACGCGCGGCTGGCCGACTGGCCGAACCCGGTGCTCCGGCGGCAGTTCGGGGAGGTGCTCGCGGATTGGCGGCCCGAGGTCGTGCACTTCCACAACTACCTGAGCCTCGGAGACGACCTGCCGTCGCGCGCGCGCGCGTCCGGTGCCGCGATCGTCTACACGCTGCACGACTTCGGCCTCGTGTGCCCGAACCACCTGCTGCTGCGGCCCGACCTCCGTCCGTGCGAGAAGGGCGACGCGGACTTCTTCGGGCCGTGCTGCCCGACGCCGCTCCGGGTTTCGGGCGGACGCATCCCGGCCATCCGCAGGCGGGTGCCGTCGCTGGCGCGATGGCAGGCGTTCGCGAGCCAGCAGGGGAGCCCGGTCGTGCGGGGGATGCTCGAGGCGGCGCTCGCGGTACCGCTGCTCGTGTCGGGCGACCCGTCGGAGTCGGAGGTGGCCCGCAAGCGGGACTTCTTCTTCGAGCATACGCGCCGGATCTTCGCGGACGTCGACCTGTTTCTCGCGCCGAGCGAGTTCCTCTTGCGCAAGTTCGTGGCGTGTGGACTGCCGGCGGAGAGGGCGCGCCACGTCGGCTACGGCACCCGACCCTCGATCCCGCGGCCGAAGGCTCCCTCGCCCGACGGCCGCCTGCGCTTCGGATTTCTCGGGGCGTTCCATGCACACAAGGGGCTCGAACTGCTGGTTCGTGCCTTCGAAGGGCTGGGCGACCGGGCCCGGCTCGACGTCCACGGCTCCGCGTTCGGCAGCCCGGTCGGCGGGAGCCTCCTGCGACGGGTGCAGCGGGAGGCTCCGGCGGGCGTCGTCTTCCACGGCGCCTACCGCAACGAGGATCTCGAGAGGATCCTGTCGGCGATCGACGTCGTCGTCGTGCCGAGCCTGTGGTTCGAGAACTCGCCGTTCACGATCCACGAGGCGCTCGCGTGCGGGGTGCCGGTCGTCACCGGCGACGACGGCGGCATGGCCGAGCTCGTGCGCGACGGGGTCGAGGGGTTGCGCTTCCGGATCGGCGACGCGGCGGACCTCCGCCGGAAGCTCGAGTCGCTCGTGGAGCGGCCGGAGCGGGTCGAGGAACTGCGCCGCAACCTGGCGGTGCGACCCGCCTCGCCGACACCGGAGGCGCAGGCGGCCGTCGTGCGTGCGGAGTACAGGCGCCTGCTCGACGCGCGTGCCTACCGCGCCGTCTAGACGCCCCTCGTCCAGCGCGTCCAGGACCTCTCGGCCAGAGCCCGGGCGCTGCGGCCGAGGATCGCGGCGCCGGGAAACGAGTGTCGCAGGCGGTGGACTCGTTCCCCCACCTCGCGAGCGGTCTCCTCGCCGGACGTGCCCGCGATCGATCCGCCACCCGTGAGCCGGGCGAGCCACCGGAGGCTCTCGCCGGAGAACCGCAGGAGGTCCTCGTCTGATCGGATGGTGTCATGCGCGTCGTCGTGCGCGCCCAGCTCCTCGCGCATGGACGCGCCGAGCCGCTCCTCGAGCCAGTCGAGCTGCGGGAGGACGGGGGCGAGGGTCGGCTCGACGAGCGAGGAGTGCAGCCGCAGCGGGGGACCGGGAAGCTCCTGCAACCGCCGTACGAGCCATCCGTGCTGCAACGCGCACCGTCGACCCGCGTCCGGCTCGCGGTTGCCGAACCGCCCGTAGGCCACGAGGAACTTCGTGGCATCGAGCGACAGCGAGTCGTTGGTCCTACGGGTGCGGCTCTCGGCGATGGAAATGCCGACCCGGTGGCAGAAGTCGCGGACGACGTCGCCTCCGGGGAAACCTCGCGGCTCGAACTTCCGCACGAGCACGTTCTCGCGGCCGAACACGCGCTCGAGCGTCTCGATCCGCTCGCGGTAGTCGATCTGGTTCAGGCTCGTGGGTGCGAAGCCGAAGGCCCAGGGCTTCCGGCCGTAGATGGTCTCGCCCTGGCAGCGCTGCTGGAAGTTGCTCTGGATCCATTCCTTCCAGGGTCGGAGGTAGCCGACGACCCGGATCTCGAAACCCTCGCGTCCGACGAGCGATTGCATCTTGCGAAATTCCCGCTCCGACATGCGCCAGCAATCCTCCGCGGAGATCACCGGCTGCCGGCCGCGTTCGCGTGCCGTCCGGAGGCCGCGCGCGAGTCTCCGCGAGTACGACCGGCGGAGCCGGTCGACGAGGTCCGGATCGTCTTGGATCGCCCCGAAGAGGTGCCGGGGCGGACCCGTGTCGGCGCAGAGCACGCCGACCGCCCGGGCGGCGTTCAGGTCGCCCGCGCTCACGTAGAGGAAGCGGGGATCGTCGAGGTCGAAGAACAGGGTTTCCTGGATCGAGGTCGATCCCGTCTTCGGCATGCCGACGTGGAGGATGCAGTGGCTCAAGCCGTCGGCTCGCCCGGGAGGTGCCGACTCCCTCCGCCCGGGCCGGACGTGTCGTCGCCGGGGAGCGCCGAGGTTCCGGTCGGCGACGGGCGGACGAGCTCGCGTCGGAACGCCGCGCACCAGCGCAGGTTCCCGACGAGACAGGCCGGGGAGAGCGCGAGGAAGTCGAGCAGGAGTCGCCCCTGGTCCCGCAGGCCGAACGCGATCCTCGGCAGCGTCGCGAGCGGCGCGAGGAAGACGAGGGCGGGAAAGCGGAGGATCGGCCGCACGAGCGGCCGCCGAAGCGTCTGCTGGTACTGGGCCGCGGCGCGCCCCATCGCGTCGTTGTAGCGCAGGAACTCCCCCCATCCCTCGCGGTTCCAGTGACGGACCTCGATCGAGGGATCGTAGACGAGGTCGAGCCCGCGGCGTCGCACGGCCTCGCTGAACAGGACGTCCTCGGCGAGCGTCCGGTCGGGAAAGCGGACGTGGTCGAACAGCGAGGCGCGGCACGCGAGGTTGCAGCCGAGCAGGAAGTTCACGTCCCTGGTCGCCGGTCGACGCGACGGGAGGTGATGGAGGAACTCGAGGAAGTAGAGCGCCTTGCCGCTGCTGTTCTGCGGATTGCGGATCCCGATCGATCCCCCGACGGCGCCGACGCGGTCGTCCCGCAGGTGCGCCTCGAGCCGGTCGATCCAGTCCTCCGGCACCACGCAGTCCTGGTCGACGAAGGCGATCGACCGGCCACGCGCCGCCTCCGCCCCGCGGTTGCGCGCGGCCCCGGCCGAGTGGCGCCGTGGCAGGTCGAGCACGCGCACGTCGGGGAAGCGGGAGCGGACGAGTTCCACCGTGCCGTCCCGCGAGCTCTCGACGACCACGATCTCGGCGTTCCGTCCGCGCAGGGCGGGCTTCACCGAATCGATGCAGTCGAGGATCGTCGATCGTCCCCGGTAGGCGGGGACGACGACCGTCCAGTCGAGAGGTCGTCCGTCCGCGAGGGCGGCCTCCGGCACCGTCGAGGTCGTCGTCATGCGCAATCCACCGGAACCCGGGGGCTACACGTCCCGAAGGAGCTGGGCCACTCGCCGCTCGGCGATCAGGTGGTGCCAGCGCAGCCGGCTCGCGAGCGACGGGTGGTCGAGGAGGTGCTGCACCTGTCCGGCGACCGCCTTCGCGGCCGCGACGCCGGCGGTCTCGCTCACGGGGGGGCGGCCGGTCGCCCGGGCGAGCCACTCGAGCGACTCCTTCGTGAATTCCCACATCTGCGACTCGACGCGGATCTCCTCGCCGGCGTCGCCGCCGGGGCCTTCCCGCAGGCTCGCGCCGATGCGGCGCTCGACCTCGGGAAGGGTCGGCCCGATGTCCGCGAGCAGGGGCTCGAGCAGGCTCGAGTGGAGGCGGACGGGCGGGCCCTTCACCTCCGAGAGGCGACGGAAGAGGATCTCGTTCCGGATGATGTCGGCGAGTCCCGATCCGTAGCCCCGGCCGAATCGCCTCTGGGCGTACAGCAACTTCACGGCCGGCAGGCTCAAGCCTTCGTTCACCCGGCGGATCGCTCGTTCGGGAATCGGGATGCGCGTCCGGGCGCAGAAGTCGCGCACCACGCAGCCGCCCGGGAAGCGCGGCGGATCGAAAGCCGACGCCGTCACGCGCTCGGGTCCGAAGACGTCGTCGAGGACGGAGAGCCGCGCCGCATGGTCGACGCGACCCCGGAAGGCCTCAGGGAATTCGTCGAGCCGGGCCCCGGCTTGTTTCACTTGCTCCTGGAACTCGCTCTGCAGGTAGCCCCGCGCCGCTCGCAGGTAGGCGATCACCTCGGCCGCGTAGCCGCGTTCCTCGACGAACTCGCGAAGTGCGGCGAGGCCCGCCCGTGACATTCGCCAGCAGACCTCCCCCGAGAGGATCAGCGCCTGCCCTCGTCGGCTCGCCCGCTCGATTCGCCGACCGAGTTCGGAGAGGGAGCGGGACCGCAGGCGGGCGACCCCCTCGTCGTCGAGGCCGAACTGCTGCAGCGAGCGGTAGTCGCGCGCGCGCGGCTCGAAGGCCGCGAGGAGGATCCTGCTGCCGTTCACCTCCCCGAGGCTCAGGTAGCGGAAGCCGGGTGCGCGCAGACCGAAGTAGAGCGACTCCTGGATCGACGAGGAACCTGCCTTCGGCATGCCGACGTGAAGGATGCAGCGGGGGCGCATCGAAGGTAACTTCGCTTCGGAGACTCCTCGGGGCAAGGTCGAGATCCCCGATCGACGCTCGATCACGGCCGGGGGGCCACCGCGATTCCCCCGCACGGGCGGGCGTTTCCCTCGGCCGGTCGGACCGGCCGGCCGAGGATGCCGGGGCCGAAGCCTCCCGGTCCGCGCCGCGTCGGCGCCTCGGGGATTTTCCGGTCTTGTGCGGTCGGCCCGCCGGCCCTAACGGACGGTCGGGGGGCGATCCGGGACTGCCGGGGCCACCCTGGAGGCTGCGACGAACCGGAGCGAAGTCATGCGGGCCGATGTCGGTCGGGTGTTCCGTCGCGCGGGCGACCGGGTTCGAGGCGCCGAACGGGGCGCCCGAGCACGTTTCGCCGTGCTGCTGCTCGCGGCGGTGGCCGTGGTCGCGTCCAGCCCCCGGGAGTCGCGCGCCCAGGCGGTGATGCGGGCCGCACCGGGCGGCGTCGACGCCCCGGATTGCGGTACCGTCGCGAAGCCCTGCCGCTCGATCCAGCAGGCGGTGAACCGCATCGAGACGGCCGGGGTCGTCCTCGTCGCCGGCAGTCCGGCCGGCGTGCGCTACGGCTTCGAGCCCGGGCTCGATCCCTGTTCGGCGACGCTCTTCAACACGGCCGCGGTCTGCGTCGTGAACAAGCAGGTCGTGCTTCGCGGCGGCTACCCGCCCGGCGACTGGAGTGCCGCGGATCCCGACGCGAACCCGACGATCATCGACGGCGGAGGCGTGCATCGCGGCGTGCTCGCGATCGGCACCGGTCCCGTGACCTCGCTCGACGTCGAGGGCTTCACGATCCGCAACGGCCATGCCGCCGGGACGCCCGGGCGGCCCGGCCTCGACGAGATCTACGCCTTCGGTGGCGGCCTGCAGGCCGACCAGGTCGCCGTGCTGCGCGTCCGCCGCGTCGTGTTCGAGGCGAACGAGGCGGTCGGCGACGACGTGTCCGGCGCGCCGCAGTTCGGCGGCGCGGGATCCGGCGGAGGTGCCGCGCTCCGCTGGGTCGAAGACGCGGTCTTCGAGGACGTGCGCTTCGAGGGCAACCGCGCGCTCGGCGGCGCGGGTCCCGTGCGCGGCGGCTACGCCGTCGGCGGCGGCCTCTACACCTTCGCCTCGACCCTGGCGGGCACCGGGCTCGTCTTCCGCGACAACGTGTCGATCGCCGGGTCCTCCGCGGGCCCGGGCGTCGACTCGACGGGGGAGCGGGCCGACGCCTTCGGCGGGGCCGCTTCGTTCCAGGAAGGCAGCGCGATCTCGCTCGATCGCGTCTCGGCGCGCGACAACGCGGCACTCGGCGGCTCCGCTGCGCAATCCGCGGGTGGTGCCTTCGGCGGCGCGTTCAAGCTGGAGGGCGCGGCCCTCTCGCTCTCGCACGCGGACCTGCGCGGCAATCTCGCGGCGGGCGGCACGGGCGTCGACGGCTGGCTCGGCAACGGCGGCGCGATCGAGGCGATCCACTCGTCGACCACGCTCCTGCGGGTGACGATGATCGGCAACGTCGCCCGCGGCGGCGACGGCACGAGCGGAAACAAGGGAGCGGCGGGCGGCGGCGCCGTGAACGCGACCTGGTTCCTCGGCGCCGACTCGACGCTCGTCGTGCGCCACTCGGTCGTCGCCGGAAACCGGGTCGAGAGCGGCGCCGGCTCGGTGGTGACCGGCGGCGGCGGGGGAGGGCTCTGGATCCAGGGCACGACCGCGACCGTCGAGCACGTGACGATCGCCGACAACGTGGTCGACGGCTCGATGCAGGGCGAGGCCGTGCTCCTGCTCGAGGCGCCGGTCGGCTCGGCGACGGCGCGACCGGCGACCGCGGCGTTCTCCTGGGACGCGATCGCCGGGCACGACGCGTTCCCCGCCTGGAAGATGGCGGCGGTCCACGTGAAGAAGCCGGGGCATGCGTCCGCGGCGCCGAACTCGCTGGTCGCGCGCCGCCTCCTGTTCTCGCAGAACTCGCGCGACACCAACGCCGACGGGGTGCCGGGTGCGGCCGGGACGTTCACCGTGCTCGCCGCCCCCCTCCTCCCGGCGACGCCGGGCTTCGCGGCCCCGGGTGCGCCGTACTTCGACTACCACCTGCTCGCGACCTCCCCGGCCCGCGACCAGGCGACCGGCAGCGCGGCGGCCGTCGACCTCGACGGCGACTCCCGCTCGGCTCCCGACCTCGGCGCGGACGAGTACGCGGCGGCGGGCGGCCTCTCGGGGCACGTGCGCGACGCGTCCTCGCAGCCGCTCGCGGGGGTCCTGGTCGAGGTCTTCGACGCGACGACGCGCGCGCTGCTGCGCCATGCGACGACGGGTGCCGGCGGCGCCTGGTCGGTCGCCGGGCTCCAGCAGGGGGCCGTGCGGCTGCGCTTCTCCGACCCGGCCGAGCCGCGTCGCTTCCTGCCGCGCTGGTGGCAGGGCCGCCGCGACGAAGACCCGTCCGACACGGTGGCGGTGGCCGCCGGGGCGGCCACGTCGAACGTCGACGCGACGATCGACGCGCCGGCCGACGTCGTCTTCGTCGACGACTTCGAGTCGGGCGACCTGTCGCGGTGGGCGCAGTCCGCGACGAAGGAGGGCCGCCTCTCGGTCGACCGCCGGGCGCGCCGCCACGGCTCGCAGGGCTTGCGCTTCGACGCGACGAACCTGCCCGCCCCCGCGAGTCGCGCGAAGCTCTGGGTGAAGGACACGACCCCGGCAGCCCTCTCCCGCTACCGTGCCCGCTTCCTGCTCGATCTCGACACGCTCGCGGTGCCGACGAGTCCCCGCATCGTGCGCCTGCTCGCGGCGCGCACGGCGGGGAACCCGGCGCAGCGCCCCTTCGAGCTCCGCCTGCGCTTCGAGGACGCTACGTGGAGACTTTACGGCGTCGCGCGCAGCAACGGCGGAACCGGCACGCAGACGCCTCCGGTCGCGCTTCCCCGGCCGGGCTGGTCGACCATCGAAGCCGACTGGACGCGCGCGAGTGCGCCGGGCGCCGCCGACGGCTCGCTGCGCCTGCGGGTCGACGGCGTGGAAGCCGCGGCGACCGGCGTCGCGAACGGCTCGGTCGTCGTCGACGGCGTGCAACTCGGGCTGCTGGGCGGCGTCGGCAACTCCGCCTCGGGCACGATGTTCATCGACGACTTCGAGTCGCGCGCGTCGTCGGCCTTCGCCGACTGAGCCGCGGCGGGAAGGCGTCTCCCGTCAGCCGAGCCGCCCCGGCTCGGTCACCCGGATCCGCGTCCCGACGGTCTCCTCGTCCGCGAACGCGCGCGCGAGGACCGCGTCCTCGGCCGAGGCGACCGTGCGCCGTCCGTCGTCGAACTCGACGATCGCGACCGCCCGCGCGGGCGCGCCCGCCTCGGGCAGTGCCGTCGCGCCCACCACGGTGCCCGTGCCGACAGCGTCCGGGTCGACCGGCCGCGTCGCGGTCGTCGCGCGCGCCTCCGCGGTCGCGTCCGCGAAGGCAAACCCGCCCTCGCGGGGCTCGGTCGACCAGGACGCGAGGGCGGGCTTGGTCAGCATGCCGCTCACGCAGGTGACGAGACTGCGCTCGCCCGGGCGCTCGCGCAGGCGACGCGCCGTCGCGGCCGTCGACTGCAGCACGAAGGAGTTGAGCGGCCCGCCGCCGAAGGTCATGCCGCCGGTCGTCGTGAGCTCCGCGTCGAGCGGCAGCCCGAGTTCGGCGGCCTGCACCTGCACGGCGGCCGGGAAGCAGCTGTAGAGGTCGACCGGGCCCCCGTGCCCCGGAGGAGACGACCCCGGCGCGAGTTCCGCGAGGCGGCGGGCCGCCTCGCGGAAGGCCGGCCACCGGTGCAGCTCGGCCCGGGCGACGAGCGGCACCATCAGGTTCGACTCGACCGCCGCGAGCGGGAACACCATGCGGTCGCGCGAGACGCCGGCCGAGCGGGCGCGCTCGAGGGTCGTGAGCAGGAGGGCTGCCGCCTGGTCGACGTTCCACTGCGAGCAGAGCATCCGCGTGTAGGGGGCCGCGACCTCGCGGTTGCGTCCGCCGGGCGTCGCGATCTCCGCGGCCGCGGGCGCGCTGCGGTCCCAGGCGTCGGGCGAGCCCGCGGCGACGCGTGCGAAGCGCTCCTGCAGCGAGCCCAGGTGGGCGCGATGCGCGGCCGGCGAGCGACCCGCCGCGTGCCGGAGCGCGCTCTCGATCACGGCGTACTGGTGGGCGGGCACCGCGAGGTGGCGCGCGATCTCGACCGGGTGCAGCACGTCGCCGTCGGCCTGCATCGACTCGTCGGGGAGCGTCGTCCCCGATTCGCGCTCGGGAGCCGACGTGCCCGCCTGCATCGCCCGGAGGGCCCGGTGTTTCGCCTCGCCGCCGCACACGAGCGCGACCTCCGTGCGGCCCTCGGCGAGGTCGCGGCAGGCGCGCGAGATCACCGACTGCTGCAGCACGCCGATCTCGGCGACGAGGCTCCGCGCGGTGGCCGCGATCGCCTCCGCCACCATGCGTCCGGGGTCGGCGTAACTCCACACGCCGCGCGGCACCGCGACCAGGTCGACCCACGCGAGCAGGTCGGGTGCGCCTGCGTCCTCGCCTGCGCGCCGCGCGGCCTCGGCGACGAGGTCGATCGCCTCGCGCGCGCGCGCGGGATCGTCCTCGCGCTGGAGGACCGTGCCGATGCCGACGAGAACGGGCGTGCGCGGGTTCATCCCGTCGCGCCTCCCGCGGGCGTCTCGGGGCCGGCGCGGACGCCGGCGCCCCGGGCGGGTCCGGGGAGCGCTCCCGCGGCGCCGATCGCCCCGAGGGCGAACGACGCGAGCCAGCCCCACCCCACGGCGAGTGCGATCCCCTCGAGCGGCGACGCGTACCGGGTGTTCGCGAGCAGCATCGCGGCGAGCGCGAGCACCGGTGCGATCGGCAGGAGCGCGAGAGCCGCGAGATCCCATCTTCGGCGTCGCGCCGAGCCGAGGCCGAAGAGCGCGACCGCGACCCAGCCGATCGTCGCCGCCGCGTGCATCGGCCGGAGCAGCGCGCGATGGACGTCGCACCTTCCGTGGTCGTTCGTCCGCTCGTCCACCCGGTCGATTCCCGGCAGGCTTCCGTCGCCCGCCGTGAAGGTGCAGTCCGGGAGCCAGGGAGCCACGTCCCCGCGTTGCGCGTCCCAGTACGTGAGCGATCCGAGCGCGAGTCCCATCGCGCGGAGGGTCGCGAGCGGATCGGCGAGCATGCGGCGCCGACCGATCTCGCCCAACTCCCGGTCCTCCTCGGGCGAGTAGCCGCCGGCTTCCCACTCGGCGAGATCGACCTTCGGCTCGAGCCCGGCAAGGTTCGCGAACAGGTTCAGGTTGTAGCCTGCATTCGCGGTGAGGCCGTGGACGTCCCGTCGCTCGTTGAAGGCGAGCCAGGGGGCGAGCACGAGGGCGGCGGCGAGCGCCGTCGCCGTCCCGGCCGCGAGCGTCGCGGCGAAGCGCACCCGTCTCCCTTCGACGACCGGGATCCCTGCCGCGATCGCGATCGCGACGAGCAGGTTCGGACGCACGAGCGTCGCGAGCCCGAAGAGTGCGCCCGCGAGCACGCGGAGCGCGATTCGGCGTCGCGCGACGGCGTCGAGCGAGAAGGTGGCGGCGGCGAAGCCCGCGACGAAGACCGTCTCCGACAACGCCTCCGTCAGCACCGACTGGGCGTAGTAGTGACGAACCGGGGAGACCGCGAACAGGAGCCCGCCGACGAGCGCGGGCCACGCGCCGAAGAGTCGGCGCACCGCCCCCCAGGCGATTCCCGCCGTCGCCACGGACATGAGCTGCTGCAGCAGGACGAGACCCTCGACTCGCCGCGAGAAGCGCCCGACCGCCCACACCAGCGCCGGGTAGCCGGGTACGGTCCAGGTGTCCCAGTTCCCGGTGCGCAGGCGCTCGGGCAGGCCGACGGCCAGCTCGGCATAGCGGACGGAGTCGGCCCAGACGATCGGCTTCACCCAGGCGCCGTAGGTCAGGTGCGCTGCCGCCGCCACGGCGAGTACGACGAGAAGACCGATCCGATCGCGCGTGGTCGTCATGGCTTCCGTCGCCGGCTCCGGCGACGCCGGACCCTGATCGGTAGCTGACGAGGGCGTCCGTCCCAACGGACCTTGCGCGGCCGGGGGGCCCGACGACGCCCGTCTTCCAACTGGCGCAGGGAGCCCGGTGTGGGATAAGCGGTCCCGGTGGGGGAGCGGAGCGCGATGGACGAAGTGCATCGACTGAGCCTGGTCGAGCTGGTCGGGCGGCTGCAGGACCGCAGCCTCTCGCCGGTCGAGGTCATGAAGGCGGTCCTCCGCCGCATCGACGACACCCACGGCGCGCTGAACGCGGTCGTGGCGCGCCGCGACCCCGAAGCCTGTCTCGCCGAGGCGCGGGAGTCCGAGCAGCGGCTCGCGCGCGGAGAGGGCGGTCCGCTCGAAGGCGTGCCGCTCGGCGTGAAGGAGCTCGAGCCCGCGCAGGGCCTGCCGTGGACCGAGGGCTCGAAGCTGTTCGAGTCGCGCGTCGCCGATCGCGACTCGGTGCAGGTCGCGCGCCTGCGCGCGGCCGGCGCGATCGTCGTCGGCAAGACCAACGCGCCGGAATTCGGCGCACCCGCCTTCACGAGGAACCGCGTGTACGGCGTCACGCGCTCGCCGTGGGACCTCGAGCTCACGCCCGGCGGTTCGAGCGGCGGCTCGTCGGCGGCGATCGCGGGATGCGTCCTGCCGCTCGCGACCGCGGGCGACGGCGGCGGCTCGATCCGCATCCCCGCGAGCCTCACCGGGTGCTTCGGTCTCAAGACTTCCTACGGACGCGTGCCGCGCGAGCCCGGCGACTTCTGGGAGTACGGCGCGACCGCGGTGTACGGCCCGCTCACGAAGACCGTCGAGGACGCGGCGCTCGTGCTCGACCAGGTCGTCGGCAAGTCGGAGCTCGATCCCTACAGTCTGCCGCATCCGGGCTTCTCCTACCTCGACCGCGTTCGCGAGCCGCTGCCCGCGGGGCTCCGCATCGCCTTCTCGCCCGACCTCGGGTACGCGGTCGTGCAGTCCGACGTCGCGGCCGCGGTCGAGGACGCGGTGCGCGTCTTCGAGGGGATGGGGCACCGGGTGACGCGGATCGCCGGCGGGCCTCCCGAGGCCGGGCGCACCTGGGGGCTGCTCGGCGCCTACCTGATGGCGTCGCACCTCGAGAAGGAGCTGCCCGGTCGCGAGCACCTGCTGGGCCGCGGGCTCCTCGCGGGCGTCGAGCTCGCGCGTCGCGAGATGACGCCCGCGATCTTCGGCGAGCTCTCGGCGCTGCGCCAGCAGGTCGCCGCGTGGTGCGCGTCGGTCTTCGAGGAGCATGACCTGCTGCTCACGCCGACCGTGCCCTTCGATCCTTATCCCGCACCGGGCCCGTACCCGACCGAGACCGAGGGGCGCAGGCAGGCGTGGTCGAACGTCGGCTCGTTCACGATCCCGTTCAACCTGTCGTGGAACCCGGCGGCGACGGTGCGCGCCGGGCTCTCGCGGCGCGGCCTGCCGATCGGCCTGCAGATCGTCGGTCCACGGCACCTCGACGATCTCGTCCTGCAGGCCTCGCGCGCGTTCGAGCGCGAGCGGCCGTGGCACCCCGCGTGGCCCGTCGAACCGGGCCGGCCCCCGTCGCAAGGGCGAGGGAACTGAGAAGACGGCGCCGCGCGGAGGCGTCGTCGTCGTCCCGTGGACTCACCGGAGGAGGAGATCGAAGCATGAAGAAGGCTCTCATCGTGACGATGGCGGCACTCGCCTGTCTCGCTTCGGCGGTCTCGCCGCGCGCGGCGAATGCGCAACGGCAGAGAATCGTCGAGTGCGACTCGAAGCAGGGCCGCTCGAACTGGTGTCGGACCGACTCGAACGGGCAGGTGCGGATGGTGCGGCAGCTCAGCAAGACGCCGTGCGTGCTGTACCAGACCTGGGGGCCGGATCCCGACGGCGGCGGCGTCTGGGTGCGCAGCGGCTGCCGGGCCCAGTTCGCGGTCTCGGCGTGGGCCGAGCCGGTCCCGCCTCGTCCCATGCCGAACCCCAACTGGAACCAGGGTGGGAACAGGCCTCCGAACTGGAACCAGGGCGGAAACCAGAACTGGAACCAGGGTGGCGGTCGTCCCGGCGGCAACTCCGGCAACGGCTGGAGCGGCGAGTACGACCGTCCGGGGCAGGGCAACGGGACCGCCACGTCGCGCATCGTCTGCTCGTCGAACAACTGGTCCTACCAGATGTGCCCCGTGCGCACGCAGGGTCGCCAGTTCCGGCTCGAGCGCCAGATGAGCAACCAGGCGTGCATCCGCGGCGACAACTGGGGCGTCCTGCCCGGCGGCCTGTGGGTCGACCGCGGCTGCGCCGGGGAGTTCGGCGTCCGCTGACGCCGGAACTCTCGCCGGATTCGCGAGGGGGCCGCCGGTCGACGACCGGCGGCCCCCTCGCGTCTCGCGCCGACTCTCGTGCTGCTAGGCGCTTCGCTTCCAGACGCGGAGCGGAGCGTGCCGCGCTGCATGGACGAAGTCTTCGTCGGTCGACAACAGGGTCAGCCGATGTCGGATGCAGAGCTGGGCGATGAGAGCATCGATCGTGCCGACCTGGACGCCCGCTCGACGACACTTGTTCCGCAACGTCGCGGCCTCGACGTGATCGAACCGGTCCGGAGTCAGCATGGGTAGAGTGCCGAAGCGATCGAGAAGATCGCTGCGGGCCTTGGGCCCCGAAAAGCCCTGCAGCAATTCCTGAAGGACCAGCCCGGTCGTCACGACCATTTCGCCGCTCTCGAGGGAACGTCGCAGCATGACGACTTCCGGCGCGTCCGGCGAGCCGTCGCGGCGGAAGGCCAGCGACCACACGCTCGTATCCACGAAGAGGCTCACGACCGAGAGCGCTCGGCCTTGAAGTCGAAGGAGCGGTCCCACTCGAGCTTCCCCATCAGCTCCAGCAGGTGCTTCTGCCTCCGACGCTGGATGAACTCTTCCAGGGCGCGGGTCACGGCTGCCCGCTTGGTTCGCTCGCCGCTCACTTCGAGCGCGCGTTCGATCAGGTCGGGGTCGAGAGAGAGGTTGGTTGCCATGTGTAGCCTCCTACACATGAGGCTACACAGCTTCGTCGGTGCGGGCAAGGGATCCGAGCCCCGGGACGAGGCGGTTCGGGGCCGCCGGCGTGGCGATGCCCTCCACCGCGACGCGCTTCAGGCCCCGCAGCCCGCGAACGCCTCGAAGTCCGAGAGGCCCGATGCGTTGCCGTCGAGCGGGTGTCGCCAGGTGCGCGACTCGCCGGTGCGCTCGTCGGTCACGACGAGTTCCCAGCCGAAGCCGGTCGACGCGGACACGAGCATCCAGAAGCGGCCGTTCGTGCCGCAGCCGTCGATCATCTTGACGAGCACCTCCCAGTTCGAGGGATCGCTCGCGTAGAAGTGGAAGAGGCCGGAGGCGGATCCGGCGCCCGACGCCTTCGGCGCCGCGACCAGCGCGGGCCTGGCACCGCTGCCGTCGTTCCAGGAGAGCGTGGCCGAGAAGCGGCCGCCGAGCAGGCAGAGACGCGTGTCGCTCTCGACGCAGGAACCCGAGGCGAGTGCTTCGAGCGCGTGCCCGACGCGAATCCGCGGCGTGGTCACGCCGTTGGCCGGATCGGTGACGGGCAGCCCGCCCGCGCGCAGGGCCGCCAGCAGCGCGGGCACGCTCGCCTGCGGGTGCGCCTCGCGCAGCAGCGCGACCGCGCCCGCGACGTGCGGCGCCGCCATCGAGGTGCCGTAGACCCGCTTGAAGGATCGGCCCGGCCACGACGACAGCACTCCCTCGTTCGGGGCGAAGCCCGCGCCGGGCGCGAGCAGCGAAAGGAAGGACGCGGAGTTCGAGAAGGCGGGGACCTCGTCGGTCTTGGTCGTCGCGCCGACGCCGATCGCGGACGAGATGCAGGCGGGCGCCGAGATGCCGGTCTTCACGCCGTTGTTGGACGACGAGGCGACGGTCGCGATCCCGTCGGCCGCGAGGACGTCGATCATCGCCTTGTAGGCGGGTTCGGCGGCGTCGCAGGCGGCCGGGCTCGCGTGGTTGCCGACGCCCAGGCTCAGGTTCACGGCCGCGACCCGGTGGGCCGCGGCGATCCCGTGGATCCAGTCCATCGCGGCGAGGATGTCCGACTGCCAGAGACGCACGCAGGGCGAGGAGCCCGGCGAGCAGTCGGCGCCCTCGGCGCGCGAGGTCGCATTCACCGCGACGAGGCTCGCCCCGCGCGCGACGCCGAAGCGCGGCGGCGACTCGGTCGCGCCGTGGCCGACGGCGATGCCTGCCACGTGCGTGCCGTGGCCGCAGACGTTCGGCAGGAACGAGCAAGGCGCGGCCGCGCCCGGGCCGACCTGCGTCGCCTGCCCGTTCGGGCACCCGGTGTGGGAGAAGCAGGCCTCGGCCACCGTCGAACCGGCGAGGAAGGGATGGCCGACCTCGACGCCGCTGTCGATCACGGCGACCGCGCGACCGCTGCCCTCGAAGCCGGCTTCCCAGGCCTGGGGCGCCTCGACGAGCGGAGAGGTGTTGATCAGGTCGAGCGGCATCGCGCGGTCGGGCACGACCGCGACCACGTCGGGCGATGCGTCGAGCACCGAGAGCGCGTCGCTCCCGACCTCGACCGCCGCGAACGGGATCGAGTCGTAGGTGCGCTCCACGCGGTGGGAGACGGCGCCGAGGATCGAGGACAGGCTCGCTCCGACCGCCGACGAGAGACTCCGGCGGCGCGGAGCCGCCGCTGGACCCGATGCGCCCGGCCTCACCTGGACCAGGACTCGCTGCGTCGGCTGCGCCGCGGCCCGACGCCAGACCTCGGGCACGACCGACGAGGCGCGCGCGGTCGCGGGCGCGGTCGCGGCGAGGAGCATCGAGGCGACGAGCCCCGCGAGCATGCGCGTACGCCCCCGGGGCCCGGATCGGTCGGTCATGGTCGCGAGTAAGACTCGCGGGTGCATCGCCGTCAACGCGATTTCGCGCACGGCCGCGGCCCGCGGGCGACGATCCGGGATCGCACCGTCGTCCTTGACTCTCCGGCCCGATCCGGTTGGGTTCGGTGCCGGTCGACCCTCCGCATGAACCACGATCCGAAAGCCGCGCGAACCTGGGCACCGGGCCTCTTCCCGATCGACCGGCGCCGGCTCGCCCGCGACGTGCTCGCAGGGCTCACGCTCGCGTCGATCAACGTCCCGCAGCTGCTCGGCTACACCCGCATCGCCGGCACGCCGATCGCGACCGGGCTCTACACGGCGCTCCTTCCCGCGCTCGCCTTCGCGCTGCTCGGCTCCTCGCGCCACCTGGTCGTCGCCGCGGACTCGGCGACCGCCGCGATCCTCGCGGGCAGCCTGTCGGCCATGGCCACGCCCGCCTCGGACCGGTACATGGCTCTCGTCGCGGTGCTCGCGCTCGCGGTCGGCGCGCTGCTGCTCCTCGCACGGCTCTTCCGGCTCGGCTTTCTCGCCGACTTCCTGTCGCGGACGGTCCTGGTCGGCTTCCTCGCCGGCGTCGGCGTCCAGGTCGCGGTCGCGATGCTCGCCGACATGCTCCGGCTGCCCGTGGGTTCGCGCCAGCCGCTGGTGCAGCTGCGCGAGATCGCCTCGTCGCTCCCGGACGCGCACCTGCCGAGCCTCGCTCTCGCGGCCTCGGTCGCGCTCGCCGTCCTGCTGGCGAGGCGCTTCGCGCCGCATTTCCCGATGCCGCTGCTCGCGGTGCTCGGCGCGACCGCCGCGAGCTGGTGGTGGGATTTCGCGGGCCGGGGCTTCGCGGTCGTCGGGCGGATCGAGGGCGGGCTGCCTCCCCTCGGCCTCGGCGCCGTGTCGTGGCCCGACGTGCTCGCGGTGCTGCCGGTCGCGCTCTCGTGTGCGGCGATCATCGTCGCGCAGAGCGCCGCCGCGTCGCGCGCGATGGCGTTCGCCCATCGCGAGCGCGACGACGTCGACGAGGACATCCTCGGCCTCGCCGCGGCGAACGTCGCGGCCGGGCTGTCGGGGGCCTTCGTCGTGAACGGCAGCCCGACCCAGACCGCGGTGGCCGATCGCGCCGGCGCGACCAGCCAGTGGTCGCAGGTGACGCTCGCGGCCGTCGTGCTCGCGGTCCTCCTCTTCCTGACCGGCCCGCTGTCCCATCTCCCGCGCGGCGTGCTGGCCGCGATCGTGTTCACGATCGGCCTCGGCATGATCGACCTCCGCCACCTGCTCGACATGCGCCTCGAGAGCCCCGGCGAGTTCAAGGTCTCGGTCGCGACCGCGGCGACCGTCGCGCTGGTCGGGGTGGAGCAGGGGATCCTGCTCGCGATGGTGCTCTCGCTGATGCGCCACGTCCGGCACAGCTACCTGCCGCACACGTCGGTGCTGGTCGAGGGCGTGGACGGCCGCCGCGATCCCGTGCCCGCCGAGCCGGGCCTGCAGACCGCGCCGGGGCTCGTCGTCTACCGCTTCGGCGCCGACCTCTTCTACGCCAACGAGAACCGCTTCGCGGAGGAGGCACGCGCACTCGTCGCGGCCGCTCCCGCGCCGGTCCTGTGGTTCGTCGTCGACGCGAGCGCGATCTCCGACCTCGACTACTCGGCCGCGCGCTCGCTGCGCGACCTGGTCGAGGACCTCGAGGGCGCAGGCGTCTCGACCGCCTTCGGTCGCGTGACGCCCGACCTGCGCTCCGACATGGAGCGGCACGGGATCGTCGACGCGCTCGGCGAGGGGCGCATCTTTCCCTCGCTCCACCAGGCGCTCGCCCTCGCGGCCGCCTCGGGCGTGCCGCTGGCGGCGCGACGAGGGATCGCGCTAGAGGACGAGGCCGACCTGACCACGGGGAGATGACGATGTCCGGAGACTCGATGAATCGCGACGCGGGGTCCGCCGAGGGGCCGCTTTCGGGCGTGCGCATCCTCGCCGTCGAGCAGATGCAGGCGCTGCCGTTCGCGACCCAGTTGCTCGCGCGACTCGGGGCGGAGGTCGTGAAGGTCGAGCACCCGGTGACCGGCGACTCGGGCCGCGGCGCGCTGCCGGCCGTGAAGGACGTCGACGGCCGCCAGGTCGGCGCGACCTACCTGCGCAACAACCTGGAGAAGCGCAGCATCGCGATCGATCTCAAGGCCGACGAGGGGCGCGAGCTGATCCGCCGGCTCGTGCCGCGCTTCGACGTCTTCGGCGAGAACTTCAAGCCCGGCACGATGGATCGCATGAAGCTCGGCTGGGCCGACCTGCAGCCTCTCCACCCGGGCCTCGTCTACGTGTCCGTCTCGGGCTTCGGAAATCTCCTGCCCTCGCCCTACGCCTCGTGGGCGGCCTACGCGCCGATCGCCGAGGCGATGGGCGGCTTCTACGAGTACCGCCGCGAGCCCGGCGTGCCGCCGGCGGTGAGCCCGGCCGGCGCGCTCGGCGACATCGGGACCTCGCTGTTCGCGGCGATCGGCATCCTCGCGGCGCTCCGCGGCCGCGACCGCACCGGGCGGGGCCAGCACGTCGACGTCGCGATGTTCGACGCCATGGTCGCGATGGCCGACATCGTGCCGCACTTCTGGTCGATGGGGGTGCGCGGCAAGCGCCGCACGCCGGGCATCTTCGACGGCTTCGCCGCGCGCGACGGCTACTTCGTCGTGCAGGCGGTGCGCGACCACCAGCTCGCGCAGTTCGCCCGCGCGGTCGGACACGAGGAGTGGCTCTCGGACCCCCGCTTCGCGACCCGCGACGGCTGGCGCGACCGCATGGACGACGTCGTGCGACCCTCCGTCGAGGCGTGGGCGAAGGACCGCACCAAGCTCGAGGCGGCGACCCTCCTCGCGGAGCAGGGAATCGCGGCCGGGCCGTGCTTCACGCCCGAGGACCTGGTCGCCGACCCGCACGTCTCGAGCCACGACATGCTGCTCCGCGTGCCGCGCCCCGACGGCGGCGAGCCGATGCTGGTGGTCGGCAACCCGATCAAGCTCTCGGGCACGCCCGAGCGCCCGCCACGCCGCTGGCCGACCCTCGGCGAGCACACCGACGCGGTCCTGCGCGACGAACTCGGGCTGCGCGACGACGACCTCGCCGCGCTGCGCGGGAAGGGCGTGATCGGGGGAGGCTGAGAGACGTCGACGGGCCGCCGCCGGTCCCGCCTGCGCCCGCCCCGAGTTCGGCGACGTCCGTTGCCGGCCGGAATGCCATTTCCTATGGTGTCGTGCCATGAAACATGGCACGGTCTCCATGGACAAGGCTGGTCGCCTCGTGTTGCCCAAGGCCGTGCGCGAGAGGCTCCATCTCGTTCCGGGCGCGGTCCTGTCGATCGAGGTCCGGGAGGATCGCGTCGAGCTCCGACCGGTCGAGCAGGAGCCCTCCCTGATCAAGCGGGACGATTGGTGGGTTCACCTCGGCCGTGCCGCCGCCGACTTCCCGGTCGAGGAGGCCGTCAGGCGCCATCGCGAGGAGCGGCTCGGGCGCGTCTCGCGGTGAGGGTCTTCTTCGACACGTCCGTGCTCGTGGCCGCGATGGTGGACCGCCACCCCAGGCATGCCCGGGCCATGCCGCCGATCCGGCGGGTCCTCGACCGGCGCGACGTCGGTATCGTCTCTGCGCACTCCCTCGCCGAGACCTACGCCGTCGTGACGTCCCTGCCGCTCTCGCCGAGGATCGGTCCCGAGGCCGCGCATCGCCTGGTTCACGAGAACCTGGTCGGTCGATTCGAGATCGTGGCGTTGACCGCGCGCGAATACGAACGCCTGCTCGAAGCGCTTCCCGAGCGCGGGGCAGCGGGAGGCAGCGTCTACGACGCGTTGCAGATCCAGTGTGCCGTGAAGGCCGGGGCGGAGAGGATCTACACCTTCGACGTCTCGGATTTCTCCCGGCTCGCACCCGACTGGTCGACCCGCATCGCCTCGCCGTGACGCACCCCCGTCTGCGACCGTGCGCGTGACGGGCCGGGCCGGACCGGACCGGGCCGGACCGGCGGGTGATCGCCGCGGTCGCGGCTTCAGCGCGCGTCGCGCTCGCGACGCATCTTCGCGCGCAGGCGCTCGGTCGCCGTGCGGTCGATCGAGAGCGTCCACTCCTCGAGCAAACCCGTGAGCACGACCCCGTAGTCGCGCCGGGCTCCCTCGACCGAGACGTACTCGTCGAGCACGTCCTCGAAGACCCGGTCGGCGGGCCGGTCGAGGGGGTCGCCCCAGCCGCCGCCGCCGCCGTAGTGGTACTCGTAGCACTCGCCCGCCTCGTGCGGGACGCGCTCCGAACGGTCGCCGACGGTCCGCTTCGCGTCCGAGCCGACCCGCACGAAGAGCTCGTTCGGGGAGCCGTCCCGGCCGCCCGCGATGCCGGGCATCGGCCAGCGGCGTCCCACGACGTAGGTGTAGATCGACGCCGGCACGAGCACCTGCTTGCGGTAGACGCTGCCGCAGTTGCCGCGGAACTCGCCCGCCCC
>Ga0075471_10000619_pt1 | contig 21592 bp, 17 predicted proteins | sample DEB19_08_DNA_2_FD_74787 | JGI IMG/M metagenome (GOLD analysis project Ga0075471, IMG submission 74787) | Aqueous microbial communities from the Delaware River and Bay under freshwater to marine salinity gradient to study organic matter... | ecosystem: Environmental > Aquatic > Marine > Coastal ... | reverse complement strand
GCGACGGCCCCGGAGGCGAGGATGGCGCCCGCGACCACGCCTTTCAGGAGAGGCAACGCGGGGAGGCGCGCCGCGGCGGGGCCGTCGAAGAGCGTCGCGTGGGCCCCGAGGGCGAAGGGAAGGAAGGCGACGGCTCCCGCGATCGTCGCGCGGCGGGCGTCGACGACGACGCGGGTGACCGCGGCGAGGCAGAGACCGAGCGCGGCACCGACGAGGCACCAGGCACCCGCGAGCGTCAGCGGGCGCCAGTGCGATACGCCGTCGACCGCCGTCAGCCCCGCATCGAGAACGGCGAGCACGACGCCGGCACCGAGGCCGACGGCGAGCGCGCGCGAGCGCGGGGAGAGAGGTGGAGATGGAACTTCCGAAGTCACGGACGGTGGACGACGCGCGGACCGAGGCGTTGGATCACGAAGGAGCCGATGTCGTCGGGGTTCACCTGCGGCACCCGAGGGTTGGGTGATGGATATTCGGTGCCGTACCCGGAGGATGCCGTATCGGGACGTTCGACGCAACCGTCGATGCGGTCGAGAATCACGCGCGCCGAGGATTTGGGGGGGAAGCGTCGCGACCAGGCGAGCAGCGTGAGGTCCGCCGAAGCGAAGTCGCGGAACGAATTGCCTTCCGCCACGACGACGTGCCCAGTTTCGACGGCACCGAGCGCCGCACGAATCCCCGCGGCCATCGCGGAGGGGTGCACGAGGAGCCAAAGCACGGTATCGGCCCCCGCGGTCATGTAGCGTTGCGTGTCTTTTCCCGGAACGGCGAGGGCCTTCGACTCGGTCACGAGTCGGAAGGGTTGATCGAGGCTCGCGCAGGTGCCGCACGTCGTCACGCCGCGTGGACAGGCGTCGCCGAGGTGCGTTCGCGTCACCTTGAGGGCCGTCACGGGAAGTCCCGCCGTCTTCAAGGCGCGGATCACATGCTCCGCCGTCGTGGTCTTTCCGGCGTTGCTCGTGGCGCCGCACACCGAAACCAACGCACGGAGCGACGGGAACTCCGCCGCGACGTCGATGCGCTCGTGCGGCTGCGAGGGGATATGTTCCGGACCGCCCTGCACGGCGTTATCTCGGCGGGCCGTAGGCGGAGGGGTCGAGTTCGTAGCGAATGGCACATCCGCGCGAGCACACCTTCACCGAGGATCCGCCGACCTGTGCGTCGACGCCGCGGGAGGGAACGAATCGCGTTCCCTCGACCGGGCAGACGACTTCCGATTCCACGGCGCGCGGCGCCGGGGGCGTGGGCGGCGGCGGTGCGTCGCCGCACGCGGCGACGAGGAGCAGGAGGACGGCGATCGGACGGGCCTTCATGACGTCGGATGCTAACGTGCCCCCCGCGCCATGACCGACCACCTCAGAGGATTGAATCCCGCCCAAGAGAAGGCGGTCCTGACGACGGACGGGCCGCTTCTCGTGCTCGCCGGTGCCGGCACCGGGAAGACTCGGGTCGTGACGAGCCGTATCGCCCATTTGGTCTCGAAGGGCGTGCCTCCTCATGCGATCGGAGCCGTCACCTTCACCAACAAGGCGGCGAAGGAAATGGCGCAACGGGCGGCCGCCTTCCTCAAAGGTCGGACCGAAGGGTTGACCGTCAGTACGTTCCACAGCCTCGGGGCGCGCCTTCTTCGGGATTACGGCGTTTCGTGCGGGGTTCAGAAGAACTTCACGATCGCCGATCCGGGCGATCAGGAAGACCTCGTCGCGGACGCGCTGCGCGAACTCGGACTCGGGCGCGATCAAATTCAACCGAAAGACGCCCACTTCCGCATCTCGATGTGGAAGAACGGCGCCGTCGGACCGGAAGCGGCGGGCCGCTCCGCACGGGATCCCAAGGAGGAGCGGATCGCCGACGCCTACGGTCTGTACGAAGAGCTTCTAAGGCGTCGCGGCCTCGTCGATTTCGACGATCTGATCCTCCTGCCGCTGCGCATGCTGGAGAAGGACGACGCCGTACGGTCGACCGTTCAGGATCGCTGGCGCTACTGGATGGTGGACGAGTATCAGGACACCAACGCGACGCAGTACCACTTGATGCGCCTGCTCGCGGGGCCGAAGCCCAATCTGTGCGTGGTCGGCGACGACGATCAATCGATCTACGGATGGCGCGGCGCCGAGCCCGATCGCATCCTCAAATTCACGCGCGACTTCCCGGGCGCGCAGGTGGTCGCCCTCGAGCAGAACTACCGTTCGACGATGACGATTCTTTCGGCGGCCAATCGGGTGATCGCGCTGAACGGCATGCGTCGCGAGAAGAAGTTGTGGTCGTCCCTCGGGCAAGGTGCACCGATCACCCTGTTCGTCGCCCCCGACGATCGCGAGGAAACCGACTGGGTCGGTCGCAACGTCGCACGGCTCGTGGCCGAAGGCCACGCACCGAAGGACATCGCGATCCTCTTCCGCGCGAATCGTCAATGTCGCCCGCTCGAACAAGCCCTGCGGACCCGATCGATCCCGTACCGCGTGCTCGGCACCTTCTCGTTCTTCGATCGACGCGAAGTGCGCGATCTGCTCGCGTACGCACGCGCCGCTCTCAACGATCGGGACGATCCGGCGTTCCTTCGCATCGCGAATACGCCGCCGCGCGGTATCGGCAAGACTTCGGTCGACGTCATGAAGCGCACGGCCGGCGACCGTCGTTGCGGATTGCTCGCCGCCCTCGAAGGGGGGATTTCGAGCTTGCCGACGCAGGCGAAGGAAGGGGCGGACCTGCTTCTCGGCATCATCCGCGCCATGCGCGAGCAGGGGAAGCAGTCGGCGCGCGCCGCGTTCAATCACGTGATCGAAGCGGTGAATTACCGCGACTACATCAAGCTCGAAACGACCGACGCGCTCGAACGCATGGCCCGCATCGCGGTCGTCGAAGAATTCCTCGAAGCCGCGGGCGAGCACGACTCGCGGCGCGGCGGCGGTCTCGCGAAGTTCGTCGAAGACCTCGCGCTGCGCGACCAAGAGAAGAAGGACGACAAGGAAGACAAGCCCGCGGTGTCGCTCCTCACCGTTCATGCTTCGAAGGGCCTCGAATACAGGAACGTCTTCATCGTCGGCTGCGAAGAAGGGCTTCTGCCGCACCAAAACTCCATCGGCGGTGCGGACGACGACACCGACGCCGCCGAGGAGACGCGCGGCATCGAAGAGGAACGCCGACTCTTCTACGTCGCGGTGACGCGAGCCCGCGAGCGTCTGTGGATGTCGCGCGCGGCGAAGCGCATTCGGTTCGGGAAGGAAGAACCGCGGTTTCCCTCGCGCTTCCTCGGCGAGATGGGGATGGAGGGCGTCGAACTCGAAGACGCGACGTCGAACACGGTGGCACCGAAAGGGTCGGGCAGCGAGAAGTTGGCCGCCTTCCTTGCAAGGCACGGCAAGAAGGGTGATGCTTCGCCCATGCAGGTGTTGCTTCTCGTCTTCCTGATCGTGGGCGGACTGGTCGCGCAGGATTCGCGCCCCGCGAAGACCGCGACCACGGCGCGCGGCGAGCGTTTGTTGGTGGCCGCCGCGACGCGTCCCGCTCCGGGACTGACGGATCTCCCGTTCGAGAAGAGCCCGACCCCGCGTCTGCTCGAAATTCGCGGCCGATTGGTCGAAAGCGGAGCGGACCTTTCGACGGCTCTCGACGGTGTTCCGATGGGGCCGTTGTCGGCTTTTCCGTCCGTCCCGGGCAAGTTCGCGGCCGCGCTGCCCGTCGCTCCGTCCGACCGTGATCACGTGTTGTCGCTTCGGGTTCCCGGCGCCGGTGTGATCGTCGATCGCATCGCCCTGATTCCGGCGTCGCGGATTCGTTTCACCATTCGCGACCAGGCGACCAAACAGCCGATCCCCGGGATCGTGGAAATCGGCGCCGTCGACGGAGTCGCACCGCCGTTGCTCGGTCCGATCGGTGGATCACCGCGCGAGGCGTCGGCGTGGGTGTCGGGGGACGGCTTCGGCGATACCTATGTCCCGTTCGGTACTTCGGTGACGCTGACCGCCCGTGCGTCGCCCTTCCGCGGGATCGATCGGCGACGCCTCCGCGCCGACCTCGCGGATGGCCTCGTCGTCAACTTCCTGCTCGCGGCCGATCAATCTCCGCCGGACGCCGAAATCATCGACGCGTGGGACGCACGTCGACGTCCGGCCGCGGCGCTTCGAGCGGCCGACGACGCGCGCGGCGTGCGACGTCGCATCGACGGCGAAACCGTATTCGGGGCCGATGCCGTCTTGGCCGATCCTCTGAAACTCGCGGCGCAGCTGCTCGCGCGTCCGTCGGATCGCGTCATCGTGTCGTCGGATACGGGGACGTTCCTCATGCCTCCGTCGTTGCACCCGCTCGTCACGCTGAATCTCGGACGGGGCGAACGCGTCCATTCGAACGGGCCCGTCGTGCTCGTCGAGGAGTTGCGTCGGGACGGACATCTCGTGAAGGGCTGGATCAAGATCCGTCTGCCCGCGGGCTGCGACGCGGATCGTCTCGACATCCGAACCGGAACCACGGTGCTGTCCGAAAAGTTCGTCGGTCCGACGACGCTCCCGTTGTCGCTGCCTCTCGCGAGCGGAGAGCCCTTCCTCTTGGCGGTCTCCGGACCCGGTTTCGACGGCACTCCGCAAGTCGGGGGCGTCGTCGCGATGCGCGTTCTCGTCGCGCCCTAACGCGACGGCTTCGACGTCGTGCCGTCTTTCTTGGAAGCGCGGTTCATCGCTCCGCGCAGTTGACGGCGCATGGGGGAATCGCCGCGATCGGGATCGGTCGTGAGGACGGTCATCCATCGTTCGTCGACGGGCTTGAATCCGCGGTCCGCGAGGCGCTTCGCCATGTCGTCGAGATGCAGAGCCCCGTAGAAGATGGCGTAGTTCCGCGGCTCCTTCACGCGATCGAGGAGTCGGTCAAGTTCGCGGAACGCCACGCGATTGCGTTCGTCGACGATCGTTTCCGCGACTCCTTTGCCGAGCATGGAACGTGTGCGCTCGTCGGCGGAGGCGAGTACTTCGATCAGCATGAACTTCATGTCCGACTTCATGCCGTCGCTCGACGCTTTGAGGAGGTTGATCATCAGCCCCATCATCGACCCGAGTGGGCCCGATCCGGTGAGCATGGAATTGAGTTGAGCGAAGTTGCCACCGCGCTTGCGGATTCCACGCTCCACGTCGCCGATGGACGCGTCCGCGTGGACCCATCGCGGGCCCGTGTAGTCGATCGCGTCGAGTTGGTAGGCGAGGCCGAGCGCGATCGCCAGATCCTTTTGGACGCCGCCTCCCGCCTTCTTCTTCGTCGCGGGCTTCGAAGGGGTGGCGACCGCCTCGATCGGCGCCGCATCGCCGGGTGGTTGGGCACGCACCGTCATCGTGTCGGCCGTCGCGTCGATCGCGAAGACGACCGCGCGTCCCCATGCGTCGTCGGCGGCGTTCTCCACCCCGTGCCCGAGACGGGGGTCGTTCGCGTGGGACCACTTGGCGAGAACCTCGGTGGTCGCGGGCCATGCCCCCGTGTCGCGACGGTGGTCACCCGCGCGATCGGCGAGGAACTTCAACGATCGCAGAGTCGCTTCGCGGCGCTCCTCGTCCGTGTCGCCTTCCGGGCGCGACGCGCCGTCGGGGAGAACCGATTCGTAGAGGACGGCGTCGAAGCCGTCGAGCGTTCGTTGGAGCGCATCGTAGAAACTCTTGTCGCCGATGTGGGCGACGCCGACGAGCGATACCGACGTCCCATCGTCGCGAACGTAGCGACGCAGCGCCACTTCGAGCGCGGGCCGCGATTCGGCGGCGATCCCTTGGCGGATCCATGCGGTGCCGACGGGGCGCGACTCCTGAGCGCGCGCGGGGAAGGCGACGACGAGAGCGAGAACGACGAGTATCCGGTGCATGACCGGAGTTTATCCGCCTCGAAGCCCCGCAATTTCTGCATTCGACGTGGAAAAAAGGAAACGCCCCCGTGCGGGGCACGGGGGCGTCGGTCGGCCGTGAGGAATCAGCCGTCCTTCTTGATCTCTTCGGCCACGGTCTTCGCGCGGGCCGCTTCCTTCGTGTCCTTCAGGTAGCCGGTCCCGAGACCGTCGAGGATCGCGAGAGCCTCTTTCTTCTTGCCGGCGGCCGCGGCCTTTTGAGCCTCGGCGATCCGTTGGCCCGCCTCGAGTTCCTTCTTCTTCGCGGGATCCTTCGCGACGTCGGCGGCCGCGGTTTCCGCCGCCTTGGCGGCTTCGTGGCCCTTGAAGTGGGTCGCGAGGCGCTTCCATCCCGCGGTGGCGTCGAACCAACGTTCTTCGCCGACGGCGGTTTCGATCGCCTTCTTCTCCTCTTCGAGGACCGCGTTCACCTGCTCCTTGGCGGCTTCGAGAGCGGTGCGATCGGCGTCCGGCAACTTCTCGTTCGCGAGCGCCGCGTCGATGGCCTTCATGCCGTCGCCGAGATCACCCTTTTCGAGTTGCTTCGCGATGGACGCGTACTTCTTCGGAAGATCCGCATCGACGGTCAACTTGCCGGAAGCGTTCATCACGACGCCGACGAGATTCTCTTCGATGATCTTCTCGGTCAGGCTGCTCGGGTGGCCCGTCCACACGACGACGCCTTTCGGCGAAATCAGCGCGGACGACGGGAACCCGTTGAACCCGTAAGCCTTCATGCTCTTGAGGCTCGGTTCGTACGCCACGGCCATCTTGGCGGACGTCTGTTCCATGAAGCCCTTCGTGGGGCCTTCCGCTTCGCTCGTCACGCCGACCGCGACGAAGCCCTTCTTACCGTATTTCTCAATCAACTGATTGAGGTGGGGCATGCCCGATTTGCAGGGGCCTCACCAGTAGGCGAAGTACTCGAGCAGGACGAGTTTGCCCTTGCCCTCGTTCAGCGATTTCATCTTGGTGAAGCCGAGAGCCTTCGCTTCCGGCCACACCGCCTTGTCGCCCACCTTGACCTGAGCGCCGACGGCGCAGGTCATCGCGAGCGCGAGCACGACGGAGAGGATCGTCTTCATGCGTTGCACCTCGGGGAAATCATACGAGGCCCGAGGCCGGAATTCCCCGTTTCGGGGGAAGCCGGAGTCGACTACAGGGCGAAAGCGTTGCCTTTGTAGGCGTGACCGGGGGTCCCGGCCAGGAATCCCGCAGCCGCTTCGATCGACCGAAACCCGAGTTCCGTCAAGACGGGGGCGACCCGGGAGGTCGGAATGCTGCTTTCCGCGACGATGCGCTTGGCGCCGAGTTTGCGGGCCGCTTCGAGGACGTGATTGAACCCGTCCGCGAGGCAGGTGCCGCGCGCCATTTCGCGTTCGTAGGCGACGAGCACCATGTAGGCGTCGCCCGTGAGCGTGCCCGCCCAAACGGCCTTCACCTCGTCGTCGACGAGCCCCACCCACGCACCGCCGGAGGGGGCGACCGAAAGCGCGGCGAGCATGGGGCCCGGGTCCGCGTCGCCCGGCCATGCCGCGAGGGCGCCGCCGAGAAGGCGTGCGCGGCGGTCGAGCGGTTCCGATCCGAGATGAATCCACGTCGCGCCGAGGGGCGCTGCGGGCGTCGGATCCAAGCGGTCGCGCGTCCAGCGCACCTTGCCCGGAGCCGTGCAGAAACCCGAAGAGAGAAGGGCACCCGGCCCGCCTCCGGACCCGGGCCAGCAGTTCGCGATCATGCGTCGTCCACCCCCGCTGCCCATGTGCTCGCGAATGAGGTGGTCGAGGAGGCGTCCCGCGATGCCCGTGCGGCGGTGGCTGAAGGCGACGGCGACGAGGAAGAGGTCGAGTTCGCGGCCGCGGTCGATGCCCGCCGCGAGGGCGACCGTTCGACCGTCGTCCTTCGAAACGCGATGAATGACCAGCGCGTCGCCCAAGGCGCGGGCGAGCGCCGCGTAGGGGAGAACCGCGCTTCGATTCTTGAGCGCGATGTCGCGGCAGATCTCCTCGATGAAGTGGATGTCCTCCTCCGAGGCTCCCCGGGAACTCGATTCGCTCATGGTGCTGAAATCTAGCTCCGAAGGCGCCTTTGGGGGAGGTGGGCACCGGAACCCCGGTTTGCCGATGGAGAGAGAGCGGGTTCTCCATCGTGACATCCACCCCACATCCTTCCGTCGTCGAGAAGCGTTCCGGTCTCGGCTTTCCGTCCCACGCGGAAGCCCTGCGGCAGTGCGTCGAGGTCGCGGACGACGTCGGTGCGGTCGTGGCGGCGTCGGCGCTTCTCGCGTCGGGCGCCGAAGCGGGAGCGGCGGGGGAAAAGCTGGCCGAGAGGCTCCTGCGTCGGGGTTTTCGCGGAGCCGCGCGCGTCCTCGGCGCGCCGTCGGTCGTGCTCCTCGCGACGGCGGAAGATCTCCGTCCCGCGCGCACCGCGGACCTCGAGGCGCTCGCGGCGTCGCTCGATCGGGCGCTGCATCGCAAGTCGATCCCGCAGGGATTTCTCGCCCGTGCCCATCACGCACGCGGTCGTCTGATGGCGCGCGCAGGCCGATTCGCCGAAGCGGCGGACGCGTTCCGCAAAGCCCTCGCGCACGATCCGAAGTACCCGCGAGCCGCGAGCGATCTCGCGGAGGTGCTCCTTTGCGAAGGACGGGCGGACGAGGCCGCCGCCTTCCTCGATCTCGCCGCCCGGAACGGCGACGGTGCCCGGCACCTCGCGGTGGCGGCGTCGCTCGCCGAAGCGCGGGGGGAAATCACCGCGGCTTCCACGCTGCTCGATCAAGCGGCCCGGGCCCTCGAATCCGCCGACGGCGGTCGACGCCGCGTGTTCGCCGACGCGTGCCGTCACGGCATCGAAGGTGCCGGGTTGTCGCGCACGGCACCGCTGCTCGATCTGATCGAACAGGACGCGCAGTCTCCGGAGTGGCCCGGCGGCGAGAGTCGACAACTCCGTCGTCGCGGCGCCCTCCTCGCGGATCGCGTCGGGGCGGTGTCGGAGACGCGTGGACACCTCGAACACTTGGGAGACGGTCCGCGCCGCGATCTCGACATGGCGTTGGTGGCCGCGCGTGCCGCCCTGCTCGCGGGAGATCCCGCGGCGGCGTTGAAGGCGGTGACCACGGAGTCGGCCGCCCGCTGCGCGTCGCTCGCGACGCTCGCCGGACTCGCGATGGTGGACATGTCCCGTCATGCCGAGGGCGTCGCCGTTTTGACCGCGTCGGCCGTCGAGGGATGCGTCGCCGCGGAAGTCGGCCTCGCCGAGATCGCGGTGCGCGACCGTCGGTACGACTTGGCGGACGCCCACCTCGCCGCGGCGCTGAAGAGCACCTACTCGGGCGTTCAAAAGGCCCGCATCGGTGTCCTCCGCGCGCTTCTTCGCGAGTCGGAAGGCGACGGTCTCGGGGCCGTATGCGCCTTGGCCGAAGCGTTGTGCGGCGACGAAGACCCCGTCGCGCGAGCCCGGTACGTGACGCTCACGATCGACATGGCGCTGCGGGCGCACGACGATCCGCACGCGCGTCAGCATTTCCTCGATCGTGCGCTCGACGCCGTCGAGGGGTCGGAAATCGGGGACGGGCTCGCCGTTTTGCCCGTGTCGATGGCCGAGTGGATGGTGGGTCGTACTCCCCGGCTCTCGGTGAAGGAGATCGACGCGGCGCTCGCCACCGCGGCGAGTTTGTCGGCCGCCGAATCCCGTGGTCGACTCCGCCACGAGGACTGGGTGCGGGTGCGGCGCGCCTACCGCCCCTCGGTCACGGCGACGCCGCGACCGGTCGACGTCGACGTGCGACGTCATGGGCTGCTTCCGAAGACGCCGTCGTTGGTCGACCCGTCGGCGTTGCGTCGATTGGCGGTCACGCTGACGAGGGGAGTGGTCTGAGATGCGACCCCTTCACGTTCGGACCCGTGGCGCGTACCGTGATGACGTATGCGCACGCTCATGCTCGCTTCGGTCCTCTTGTTCGCCGTGTCTTGTGCCGCGGGAGGCGGCGCGGCCGTGACGTCGAACGACGCGGTCTCTTCGACCCCCAAGGCGCCGTACGGCATTTGGGGAGAAGCCGTCTCCACCGCGACATCCGTCGAAGGTCGCACCATCGAGGCCTACAAGCTCGGTGACGGACCTACGACCGTTTTGTTCGTCGGCGTCGTCCACGGAAGCGAGCCCGTCGGTCAGGGACTGCTCGGCCGCTTCATCGAAGAACTCAAACTGAACAAGGCGGCGCTCGCCGGCCGCACGGCGATCGTCGTGCCCGTGCTGAATCCGGACGGATTGGCCGCGAATACGCGGACGAACGCGCGCGGGGTCGATCTCAATCGCAACTTCCCCGCGGGTAACTTCGACGCCTCCGCGCGCCGCGGCCCCGAACCGTTGTCCGAACCCGAGTCGCGATTCCTCCACGCGCTCATCGGCACGTGGAAGCCCGTGCGCATCGTCGCGGTGCACCAACCGTTGCGCTGCATCAACTTCGACGGACCCGTCGGCGATCTCGCCGCGGAGATGGCGCGCCTCTCGCTGTTCCCGCTGAAGAGCGACATCGGATTTCCGACGCCGGGCTCGCTCGGCTCATGGGCGGGTGGCGATCTCGGCATCGGTGTGATCACGCTCGAACACACGCCTTCGAACGACGTGTTGCAGGCGTGGATTCAGCACCGCGAGTCGCTCCTGCTCGCGTTGAAGGGGCTCTAGCGTCGGACGCGCGCCCGTCCCGCACGGACGAGCCACAGGGGACGTCCGTGGTCGCCGACGGGCCAGTCGGTCGTCGTCGTGATCGTCGATCCGTCCGAGAGCATGGTGTCTTCGGACTTCGTTCCCGTAATCGACGGGTTCCACGCGAAAGCCTGCCGGCGTGCGACGATTCCCGGACCTTCCGGAAGCGCGATCGCGTCGCGCGTGCGGTATCCGATCGGACCCCCCTGATGGTGGAAGCACCATTCGCCGTCGAAGCCTTCGTCGGCGTAGGCCCGGCGAGCCGTCGCGAAGATATCGGCCAACGGCCTTCCGGGCCGCGTCGCATGTCGCATGCGGGCGTCGACACGGCAACAGGCCTCGTGGCGGGCGACGAGATCGGCGGGCATGCTTCCGAAGTGCACCAAGCGGGTCATGGCGACGACCAAGCCCCCGCGCTCCGCGCACACGACGAGCATGAAAGCCTTCTCGATGCGTTGGTCGGTCGGTAGCGGGTGACGATAGGCCGCGATGCGCCCGTCGGCCGCTGCGAGAAGCACCGGAGTGCGGATCCCCCGCATCGCGAGGACGCCGACGAGGCGACCGCCGACTTCGACTTCCGAATCGCCGACCCGTGCATCCTTCAGCACGGATTCGACGACCGACGACACTTCGATCCCGAGCGTGCGATAGCGGGTGACCTCGGACGGCGTCAGAGACGCCCGTAGGGTTGCGATCGGGTCTTCGGGCCAGTCGTTCGCGATGCGGCCCTTCGGGGCGGCGGCCGCAAGGAACCAATCGCGCGCGGAGACGTCGAACCCGGGTGGTGCCTCTTCTTCCGAAATCCGACGCGCCTCGATCGTATCGGTGAGAAGGACTTTTCGCGTCGGCGTCCAAAGAACGGATGCGACGCCGAGAGGATGGCCTTGATCGACGCACACATCCGCACCGCCCGTGACCCACGCGACGTTCGCCCGCGTCCGCAACAGGATGCCGTCGTAGCCGTGGAGTGCGCACCATTCCGCGAGGCGATGGTCTTTTTCGGCGAGTTCCCGGTTCATGCCGCGCATCGTAGGCGTCCCGAAACTCGCTTGCTCCCGTCGGTCGGAGTCTCTACGCTTGACCGACGCCGCGGCACGCGCCGCAGATGGGTGGAAGGATGACGGCAACGCCAGCAACCGGTCGCGTACCCGATTCCGGAAGGTTGTTCCGCGGTGCGATGGGCCTCGCGGTCGTCGCGACGTTCATCGCCTCGGTCGAGCACGCGATGGTCGCGCTCTCCGAGCGCCTCCCCGAATCGGGGCCGCTCCTCGAACGGCTCAAGGCCGTCGACGGAACGCATTTTCTGTGGGCCGCCGTTCACGTGGCGGGTGCCCTCGTCGCGCTTCCGCTCGGCTATCTGATCGTCGGATTCGCCTACCCGTCGCGGGGACTCGGATCTCAAAGCGGGGCGAATGCGGCCGCCTCCGTCCAAGCGACCGCCCACGTCCTCGGTGTCGCCGCTGTGGCGTCCGCGTGTTTCGGCGGCGTGGATGCCGAATCGTTCGTCGTGGCTTCCGTGTTCGCGGTGCTCTGCTGGGTCGCTCTCGTCGCGGTCTGCGCGCTGCATCGCACCGTCACCACGTATCGCGACCACGACGAAGTGTCGGGGGGCAACCTCGCGGCCGCGCTGAGTTCCGCCGGGTTGCATCTCGGCGTGGCGTTGGTCGTCGCGGCGTCGGCCTCGGGCTCCTTCGAAGGTTGGGACCGCGCACTCCCCGGGTTCCTGAAATCCGTCGCGTGGGTCGTCGCGCTCTATCCGTTCCGTCAGTGGATCGTGGCACGGGTCGTCCTCGGCATGACGCCCGCGGATCTCGATGCGCGCATCGCCAAAGATCGCGACGTGTGGTGCGGGGGCGTCGAAGGGCTCGGATACCTTTTCGCCGCGCTCGCGGTGACGGCGTCATGGTGATTTCGGGGGCCGTCGACGACGGTGTGCTTCGCGATCCACGGATCAAGGATCCGTGGATCGACGGCGTGCGTCGGTTCACCGACGAACCCGTCGTGTTGTCGACGACCGCATTGAAGGCCGTCGCCCGCGCCGCCGTCGATGCGTGCCGTGCGGTCGACGGACTCGTGTCGGCCGTCGCGAACGACGCGGAGCTTCTTCGTGTGTTGGGGATGGCGCCGAGTCTCGAACGCCTCGCCCGCATGGAGGCTCCGCGATGGCTCGCCGCCGCACGGGTAGACGTCTTTCAGACGGCGGGAGGTGCCGTCGCCTGCGAAGTGAACAGCGATACCCCGACGGGCTTCGCCGAAACGATCGCGCTCGGCGATCGTGCGAACGGACGCGGATTGCCGGGGCGTGATCCCTCGTCGCTGCTCGAAGCACGTTGGGTCGCGATGATGATCGAAGCCGCGGGATGCCGTCCGCAAGACGCCGTCGTCGGATTGATCGCCCCCACGGAGATGACGGAAGACCACAATCATCTCGCGTGGGTGCAGTCGCGACTCGAGTCCGTCGGATTCCGCGTGGTGGGTGGATCTCCGTTCAACCTTCAGGCGATGCGGGATCATCGCATCGGAGTGTTCGATACGCCGTGCGATCTGCTCGTGCGTCACTACAAGACGGACTGGTGGGCGCAGCGTGAATCCGTCTGGATCGATGAACATCCTCCGGCGGATGCGGCGCCCCTCGACCGCGAAATCGCTTTGATCGAAGAAGCACGCGCGCACGGAACGGTGAACGTCGTCAATCCGTTCGGCACGGCGCTTTCGCAGAACAAACGCCTCGTCGCGTTGGCATGGGAACACCCCGATCGCATCGGTGCCGAGCGAAGCGCCGCCGTGCGCGCGGCGTTCCCCGAAACGCGGTTTCTCGAATCCTTCGATCGCGCGCGCCTCGTGCGCGAGCAATCCGAATGGGTGCTCAAGTCCGACTACGGATGCGAAGGTGAAGACGTGATCGTCGGAACGGAAGTCGACGCCTCACTTTGGGAAGCATCGCTTGCAACGGCGCGTCCCGGTCGTTGGATCGCTCAGCGTCGATTCGATCCCTCGCGGACCCCGCGGGGAGAGCAGGTCAATCTCGGCGTCTGGATGATGGGGTCGATGCCGTCGGGCGTTTACGCCCGCGTCTCGAAGGGTTCGACGGACGGCGCCGCTCTCGGTGCGCCCGTGAGGGTGATGTCATGAGCGATGCCGCCGACGATTTTCTCGTCGAAGCGTTCTTCGACAGCCGAACCCTGATCGCGGTGAGATTTTCGGCGGTGGGCGTGCCCGCCGCGTCCCCCGCGTTGACCCTCGAAGGAGCGACGTTCGACTCTTGGACACGCAACCGCGGTCACGACGCGGCGCCTCCCAAGGCGCGATGGGCGAATACGCTCGTCGTCGTCGCGGTCGGCGGGATTCTCGTGTCCATCGTCGTCGGAGTGGTCAACTCCGTGCGCGACGATCGCGCGAACATCGCCGCGCGCGAAGCCGCGGTGCGCGTCGTCCCGACGGTGCAATCGCCGTCGGAAACGGACGTCGACGGGAGTACGGGTTGGCAGGCCGGGGCGTTGACGTTGTCGGAGGACCTTCTCCCGTCCGCTCCGGATCTGCGTCCATACGCCGTTCGCATCCTGACCGACGTCCCCGCGGACGCCGGATTCAAGGGGCGTGTCGACGGCTCGTGGATCCGTCCGTCCGTCGCTCCGGCGGATCGCCAAGCCTTCGACCGGGGAATGACGCTCGCCGAGTCGCTCAAGGGACTCGGCGCGTCGCGTGATCTCGCGGTCATCCTCGATCTCCCCGGACCGCAGTCGGTCGCCGCCGCCGCCGGGCTCGCCGATTTCGCGCCCGTGGTGATGACGATGGACAACATCCCCCACCTGCGGGGTGTCGTGAAGTCGCACGAAACTCTCGGCGCGCTTCTCTATTGGCGCCCGCGGTTGATGAGGCGGCCCGCCGAGCCGGACCGTCCGGTCGTCTTCGTACTCGAAGGAGAGCGTCTCGCGCCCTACGCGAATCAGCAGGACGTTTTCGACAATCGTTCGACGGCGCGACTGCCGTCGATCGAAGCCTTCGCGAAGCTCGGCGTGAAGAAGGTGCTCTACGTACGGCCCGAAGCGGGCAAGACCGTCGAGCAGGACGATCTCGTGGACCTTTTCGTCGGCCTCGAGAAGGCGGGCGTCGACGTCCGCCATCTCGGCTTCACGACGATCGGGTCTCCGCCTCCGGAGTCCTACGTCGCCGCGGAAGCCGCGGCGTCGCAGCCCGCATCGCAACCGTCTTCGCGACGCTCGACGTCGACGTATCGATCGGGGCTCCCGTACTGGTGGCTCTACCGCTACGGATGGTTCGGCGGCGCCCGTTCGGGATGGACCGATCCGGATGCCTCGTACCGCGCGACGCAGCGCGGCACGACGATCGGTGGTCGGACCTTCGACGGAGGGGCGTCGCAGCGTGCGTCCGTCATGTCGGGATTGGGTCCGCGTTCCGCGACGTCGACGGGCGGTACGTGGGGACGCGGCGGATCGGGAGTCGGATCATGAGCACGTTCTTCGGAGTGCAACTGGCGTTCGAGTCGAAGGGTCGCGAGGACCTCCGTGCCGAGCTCGGCCGAACGGTGCGCGAGCATCGCAAGTCGACCAACGTGCTCGCGCAACGGCAATGCTGGTCGCGGGCGGCCGCCGCGATGAGCGATTTTCTGCCGCAGGCGGTGATCGGAACATGGGATCTTCTGCGCGACGGAGGGCCCGCCGCCTACGAAGAGTGGGCGAGCGGTCTCGAGGTGATGGCGGGATGGCCGGATGCCGACTTCGGTCGGGGCGGATCACTCGTACTCGTCTCGGCCATCTTCTTGGTCGAAGCGGGTTCGAGCGCCGACGTGACGCTCGGCGAAACCTGCGATATCGCGGAAGCCGCGTTCCATGATCGGGCGACCTACGCCCGCCTCGCGAAGGTCTTCCCGATGCTGAACTTCACGCAGGTGCAGGGTAGTGGTCTCTACATCGCGCCCGGCGAAGGACTCTCCGGTTTCGAGCGCTCCGTTCTCGAGGGGGAAGGGTTCGAGTATCTCCGTCCGGTCCGCGGCTGAGCGGAGGTCGCCGACGGGAGCGTTCGGGTGGCCGAGCCGTTAGGCTCTCGCATCATGCGTTCTCTCGTACTCGTCGTCGCCGCGCTCGTCGTGGCGGGTTGTGCTTCCACGAACACGTCTTCTCCGGCGGCGGGCATCGTCGATGTTGCCGCGCGCGCGTCCACGATCGAAGAAGAAGGGCTGCGTCGCGATCTTGAAGCGTTGGCCTCCGACGCGATGGAGGGACGTGGTCCCGGCACGGCGGGAGACCTGCGGGCGCGTACGTACATCGTGAACGGTTTGGCGGCGGCGGGAGTCTCACCCGCGGCGGCGGACGGTTCGTGGATGCAACCCGTGCCGATTACCGGCATCCGTTCGACCGTGACCCGCCCTCTGCAGGCGTTCACGAAGGACGGAGGCGCGTTGTTCGTCGAACGCGAAGACTGGACGTGCTTCGCCTACGCTCCGAAGGCGACGTCGCGGATCGACAAGGCCGACGTCGTCTTCGTCGGCTACGGAATCACGGCGCCGGACCAACGTTGGGACGATTTCAAGGACGTCGACGTGCGCGGCAAGGTCGTCATGATCATGAACGACGACCCGTCGTCCGATCCGGAGTTGTTCGCCGGCAAGACGCGCCTCTTCTACGGGCGTTGGACCTACAAGTACGAAGAAGCGCGTCGTCGCGGTGCGGTCGGCGCGATCATCATCCATACGACGCCGTCGGCGGCCTATCCGTTCCAAGTGGTTCAGTCGAACCATGGCCAGGAACGCTGTTGGTTGCCGTTCGTCGACGAGAAGCCTTTCGAACTCGCGATGTGGATGACCGAAGACGCGTCCCGAAAACTCGCCGCTCTCGGTGGCCGCGACCTCGACGCGCTCAGGAAGTCGGCGGAGTCCCGCGACTTTCGTCCCGTGGCGCTCGATGTTCAGGTTTCCGTCGGCACGAGCAACGTCGTCCGCGCGTTGGAGTCCGCGAACGTCGTCGGCGTGATGAAAGGTCACGATCCACGGTTGCGCGACGAGGCGGTCGTCGTGACCGCCCACTTCGATCATCTCGGGATCGGAACCCCGAAGAACGGCGACGCCATCTACAACGGAGCTCTCGACAATGCCTCGGGCTGCGCGGGATTCCTCGCGCTCGCGCGGGCGTTGAAGGACGCCAAGCCGCGTCGGTCGATCCTGTTTTTGGCGGTGACGGCCGAGGAACAGGGGCTTCTCGGGTCCGAGTGGTACGCCCGGCATCCGACGTGGGAACGGCGGAAAATCGTCGCGAATTTCAACTTCGACGGGATGAACATTTGGGGACGCACCCGCGACTTGCGTCTCGTCGGTTACGGACGCAGCACGTTGACGGAAGACGTCGTGGCCGAGGCTTCCGCCCGCGGCCGCAAGGTTTTGCCCGACGCGAACCCCGAGACGGGCATGTTCTACCGATCCGACCACTTCAACTTCGCGCGGATCGGCGTGCCCTCGATCTATCCGGGGAGCGGTTCGGACTTCCTCGAAGACGGCGAGACGCGTCGCTCCGTCCAACGGTCGTACACGGCGCTTCACTACCACCAGCCGTCGGATGAGATCGATGCGCGTTGGCGACTGGACGGCGCGGTGGATGATTTGCGGCTTTGGCTAGCCGTCCTTTGTCGGGTGACCGACGCCGATCGTCGCCCCGCGTGGACGAAAGGGGACGAGTTCGAGAAGGAGCGCTGACGTCGCTAATGGCACGGAGGCAAAGACTTGTCTCCGAACCCCCGCGCGCGTCGGAGAAATCGGTTCGATCCGGAGTCGACGGTTTTGACCGCAGGCTTCGAAAAACTTATCCTTTATGTGTGAACGGACGTCGACGCGGCGGAAAAACTCCACCGCGCGTCCACCCGGAGATCCACGTGAAGTCATTGAAGTTCCTTCTCGGCGTCGCGACCTTGTGTGCGGTGTCGGGCGCGCAAGTCGTCATCAACGAAATTCAGTACGACGACGCGGGTACCGACGACCGCGAGTTCGTCGAGCTCTACAACGCGGGTACGACCGCCGTCGACATCAGCGGTTGGATCCTGCGCTCGTGGGATCTCACGCCCGGCACCGACAACAACCCCGACTACACGATTCCGGGTGCCGTCGGCAGCGCGACGACCGTGATCGCTCCGGGCGGCTACTACGTGATGGGCTCGCCCCTCATGCCGAACGTGAATCAGGTGCTCGTCAACGGCACGGCGTCGACCAATCTCTTCGAAAACGACATTGAAACGACCGCGCTCGTCGACGGAACCAATTCCATCGTGGATTCGGTCACGTACGAAGGCAGCAAGGCTCCGACCACGCCGGCGTTCCCGATCGGACTCATCGAAGGGGCGGCGATTTGGGGCAATCTCACCGCGAACGACGTCGCCGTCCAGTCTTGGTCGCGCTGGTTCGACGGTTACGACACGAACAACAACAGCCACGATTTCGGTTTGCTCCCGGCGTCCCCGGGTGTGACCAACAATCTTCCGAATCTCCTGCCCTACGCGGATGCGTTCGACAGCGTGGTGCCGGAATCCGTCGTGGCGAATTTCGGTTGGTCGTTCCGTGCGCCGCGCGTGATCGATCCGATCACGTCCGGCATTCCGGCCGCGAATCCCGCGAACTCCAACCCCAACGCGATTCCCACGTCCCCGCAGGGCGGCTACGCCATGATTCACTGGGATCCGGCGGGCGGTGGCAACACCGCGATGTGGAATTCGATGCCCAAGTCGGACATCACCTTCGACTGCTGGGTGTACATTCGCACCGTGGCTCTCGTCGGCGCCGACACCGAGCAGTGGTCGATGGGCGTGCGCGGCACGACCGAAACGTTCAACAACTACACGATTCCGGGGTTGACGGGATTGAACAATGCGGCGGGTATGACCGGTGTCAACTGGACCTACTACGCCACCTCGACCGGCGGAACGCTGAGCCTTCTCGATGAGGGCAACGGCGGCGATACGGAAATCGTCCTCGCCTCGATCCCGATCGTGCCCGGCGTCAACGACGGTTGGCAACGCCTCCGCCTGCAGACGTCCGGCAATCGCATCGACGCCTACTTCGGCGGCACGGTGGGTTCCGTCCTCGACGGCACCCGCTACCAGTTCACGTCCGCGACGCCGACCATCGGCACCTTCTACATGGGCTACCGCGAATTCATCGTCGCGAACGCGAACTGCCGTCCGCTCACGATCGACGACTTCCGTCTCTATGAGTCGCCGCTCAACACCGGTGGCGTCGATACGATCTCCGCCGCGGTCGGCGCGAATTTGAACCTCAACATGGTCGGCGGTCCGACCAACATCGGCGCTCCGTACATCATGTTGGTGTCCGGTACCGGTGGTTCGCCGGGGCTCGTGCTCGATCCGTCGCAGAACAACGCGGTGATTCCGGTCTACATCGACTCGATCACGTTCCTCGGATTGCAGGATGCGAACATCAGCCCGTTGTTCCAGAACTTCATCGGCATCCTCGATGCGCAGGGACTCGGTACCGCGGTCTCGTCGATCCCCGCACTGCCGCCGTCGCTCGTCGGTCTGAACCTTTGGTTCGGCTACGTGACGTTCGGCGCCGGGTCGACGCTCAGCGGGTATTCGTCGAACGCGGTGCAGGTGACGATCGTCCCCTGACCTCGAACGCCTCGCTGCGGGACGTGGACGGGCCTCCCGGTTGATCCGGGAGGCCCGTCAGTCTTTCTTGGTCTCCCACGAAGGATCGAGGGCGAGTTCCGCGGTATCGACGACGTGCGTCAGATCGTTTCCGTCGATGTCTTGACGCAGGATGAGCCACGACGACGTGCAGGCTGCGAACGCCCATGAAATCAACGCGCCGTGCACGATGCAGGTGATGACCCACCAAAGGGCGCTCCACACGAAGGCGATCGCGGTGGCCACCGGACCGTCGACCGCGGTGTTGCCGCGGACGATGTCGCGGAACGAGGCTTGGTCGATGAAATTGAAGAGGCCGAGAAGGTTCGCCGTCCGCTCGCGGAGATCGCCCAACACCCATGCGTCGAGCACCCAGAACCACGCGGCGACGAGCACGAGGTGCGTCAGCGCGGAGAACGGACGTGCGAGGAGGTAGTTGAACGTCTTACCGAGCCCGTCGTAGGTCCGTTTGCCTTCGATGGCGACCGCGGCGGGGAAATAGAGGAACGACACGACTCCGGCCGCGACGAGTGCGCCGAACATCGCCGTGCAAAGAACGGCGACGGGGAGGAGCAGAGCTCCGATGATCCAGCCCGGAGCCCAAAGTTGTGCGATCGCACCGATGAGGGCGACGACTCCGGCGCAGAACCCGGCGGGAAGTGCGATCGCCGGTACGTGCAACAGCGTCGTGTTGAAGTGGACGCGTGAAAAGCCGACGGCCTCGGCCAACGTGATGTAGTGGTCCTTCGCGACCCGGACGGCCGTGATGCGAGCGATGGCGGGCGCGAGGCGTGCCCACAGCACGTAGGCGACGATCAGCTGCCCGATGAAGACCCAGCCGCCGTCTCCGGGCCAACGCCCCCGGAGGAGTTCCGTCATGCCGACGAGAAATCCCTCGACGCGGTAGGTCGCACCGGAGGGGTTGCCCGAGAGAGATGCGAGGACCCACGAGGCGCCGTGAAACGCCATCACGCCCAACGTCCCGAGCACCGCCGCGTTCACCGATACGGGGAACCACAGCGAGCGGGCGTTCTTGAAGAGCGCGGAGGCGTCGTGAGTCACGGAGGGGGGATCTCGGCCGGAAAAATCCCGGCGACTTTCGTCGAGGGATCGTAAGGTGGCGTCCCACAGGGGGCAAGGAACGGATCGACATCCGACCCGGCCCTCCCGACACCTTCTCATCGGATGAATGCCCCCCGCGACCCGAAGGCCGCACGTTACGCGCGGCAGGTGACCTTCAAGAAAATCGGTCTTGAGGGGCAGGAAAAGTTGTTGGACGCGCGTGTCGCGCTGATCGGCGCGGGCGCGCTCGGCGCATCGGTGGCCGAGCAACTCGTCCGCAGCGGCGTCGGTCACGTCGTCATCGTCGATCGCGACGTGGTCGAGGAATCGAATCTCGGGCGTCAGTCCCTCTACGTCGAAGCCGACGCCGCGGCACGTCTGCCGAAGGCGGTCGCCCTTCGTCAACATCTGCTCGCGTTCAACCCGACGGTCGACGTCGTCGCCCGCGTCGCGGACGTGCGGTCCGACACCATCGACGATCTGTTGGAAGAACCCGACCTCGTCATCGACGGCACGGACAACTTCGCCACGCGTTATCTCCTGAACGATTGGTGCGTGCGTGAAGACGTACCGTGGATCTACGGAGGTTGCGTCGGTGCGCGAGGACTCTCGGCGGTCATCATCCCCGGAGAGACTCCGTGCCTACGTTGCCTCTTTCGTGATCCACCCCCGCCGGGCAGCGTCGAAACCTGCGAAACGACGGGGATCATCGCGCCGGCGGCGACGATGATCGCCGCGCTCGAGGTGGCCGAAGCGCTGAAGCTCCTCGTGGGTGATGCGCGTTCGGTGCGGCGCGGCTACATCTCCGTCGATCTTTGGCCGTTCCGCGTCGCCTCCGTCGGCGCCGAATCGAAGCCCGACGCGGATTGCCCTACCTGCGGTCGTCGACAGTTCGTGTTTCTCGAGGGCGGTGCGCGCGATCGCGTCGTGACCTATTGCGGACGTGACGCGGTGCAGGTGATTCCCTCCGGCCGTCGCACGGTGAATCTCGCGTCCCTCTGCGAGCGCTTGGCCGATGTCGGCGACGTGTCGACCAACGGATTCGCCTTGACGCTGCGCGTCCCGCAACACGAGATCACCGTGTTCGACGACGGGCGCGCGTTGATTCGCGGCACGCGCGATCCCGCGCACGCCCGCGTGCTCTACGACCGCTACGTCGGCTCCTGAAACGACCGCGGGGGCCCCGAAAGGCCCCCGCGTCGTGCATCAGCGTCGAGTCCGCCTCAGGGGCAGGTCGGCGCGATGTTGTAGTTGATCGTGATGTCCTGGACCGACGGCAGCGTGGCGCTGGCCGGGGTCGCCGGCGGAGCCGGATAGGTGATCGTGATCTTG
>Ga0075471_10000616_pt1 | contig 21631 bp, 29 predicted proteins | sample DEB19_08_DNA_2_FD_74787 | JGI IMG/M metagenome (GOLD analysis project Ga0075471, IMG submission 74787) | Aqueous microbial communities from the Delaware River and Bay under freshwater to marine salinity gradient to study organic matter... | ecosystem: Environmental > Aquatic > Marine > Coastal ... | reverse complement strand
TTTGGATGTCGCCTACTGGCCAAAGCAAGATCTCGATCTCGGTACCGGCCGCCGCGCTAGTTACGTTCTCCAACGCAACACCAATCGCGGTTTCAACATCGGCAGACGTGGTCGCCGTAACGTTCGTCGAACTGCCGGAATCGAAGCAGACCGCCTGGTACTTAACGAACGTATCGCCGGTTTTGCAAACGTATTTGTGCGTGAGAGCCGGCGCCCTGCGCCGCTCGTTGGAGCCAAGTGCAGCCATGTCTGTTCACTCCTCGGAAGCGAGGTGAGGGTTTTCGATGAGCGCCCGTTGAAGCGCCTCGTTCCGAGGAACGCCGCGAGCACACAGCTCCGCGACCTTCTCCAGATAGGTTTTGGAATTGCGCTCGCCGACGTGGGAGTCAGCCGCGCGGGCACGGTGCCCCTCGGGCGGCAGCACGCGCGCCGCGCCGATCACCTTGCGGTCCGGGAGACCGGCGACGATGCTCTTGAACGAATCCGGCGACGCCTTGCGAAGCGCCTTGAATGCGTCCACCTGCGTTTCGTCCAGCTTGTTGGGGACGAGCGCGCGCACCTCGGCATCGATGAGCGTCTCGGTGGCCGCGGCGAAACTTGCGCGAGTCTCCGTGAGCTCGGCGGTAAGCCGCTGCACCTCTGCGTCACGCGACGCGACGGTGCTGGTCAGCGCGCGGACCTCCGCTTCGTGAGCGGATTTCAGCGCCGCGATCGTGGTGTCGTGAACCTCACGGGTCACGGTCTCCGGCGCAGGCGCCGAGTCTTCTTTTGCCATGTTTTCCTCAGCGGAACGCGCGAGCGCGTCCGGATTGCTCGGCTGGCTGGTGACGCTCAGCTCGAAAAGGGTGTTGTCGGAGAACACGGCGAACTCCTCGCCGCCTCGTTTCTCCCAGTTCACTTCACCGGGACGGAACCCCACGGACACGCCGCGGAGAACGCCCTGGCGAACGAGGTTCCAAACCCGGTCCGCGGTCGGATCCTGCTCAGCGAATCGCACGCGGGCGACGAGGCCAACGCCTTCGTCGACACGTACCTCCGCGGTCCCGATCGGGTGCTCGGGGTCGTGGTTGTAGAGAACGACGGGGTTCGAACTGAACCGCCCGAGGTCCCACGACTGCCGCACGATCGTGCGGTGCGCATCGACGGTCTCGGTGGACGCAACGAACTCCGCGGTGCGCGAAGTTTCGTCGAGCGAACGCGGGGCCGCCGTCGCAAGCCGTCGCTGCGACACGTTCGGAACAGACATGGTTTTCAGATGGGAACGGCGAGCGGCCAGTAACCGAGGACACAACGGCAACGCGGGTGCGCTGGCGGATCCGGCAGGCCGTCGAAATAGGAGCCGAGGAGCCGAAGCTTTCCGTCGAGCGCTCGACACGTCGGGCAGGTGCGTCGGTCGAGCGTTGCGTCCCACTGCATCACGACGGCCGGGAGCCAATCGCGACGCTCGGGGAGGTCGGTCTGGAGGAGGTACGTCGTTCCGTCGCCGGCAGCGGCGAGCGTTCGGCCGATGGCGTCGCGGCCTGCGTTGTAGGCTCGGAACCCTTCGGTCTCGACGATGCGCGCGCCCTGGTGGGCCTCGGCGAGGATGGCCGCGGCGGGGTGCTCTGCGGCGCCCACGATGGCCGCCACGCGCTCGACCATGCCCATACAGAGGGCCGACAGGCCGTTGATGTCCTCGCGCCTTACGTCGGCCTCTGCAGCCGACGACGCGGCGTCTTTGGAGATGACCCTGAGCTCGGCGAGTGCATGTCTACGAGAGAGGACCGTGGCCTCTCGGATGAGGGCCCGCGTCGAACGAAACGTCTCGTTTCCGAGGTCGATCGCTGTCTGCGTCGACCATCCATTCCGCTCGACCTGGGAGGCGATGACCGTCCAGGCCGATTCGACGCCAGCTACCTCTCGGTTCGCCGCCGCGTCGATCGCGGTGAGGTGAGCCCGTCGAAGCGTCGCCACAGCGGCTTGCATTCGTCCGATGTCCACGCATCACGCTTTCGACGAGTCCTGAGCGTCCGGAGAATCTGGTGTGTCCTGAGCGTCTGGCTGGTCGGCCGGCGTCGCCGTCGTGGCGCTCGCGCGGAGCACGTCTTCGCCGGGCTGCGGTCGAGGGATGCCCGCCTTGTCACGGACGTAGCCAACCGGAACATCCATACGGTCCGCGAGGATGTCGATCGACTCCGCGAAACTCTTGATGTCGGCTTCGTCTTCGGTGTCGTAGACCCAATGGGGCGGGGTGGCCTTCGCGCCGAACTTGAACCTCACAGCGGGGGCGAGGAGGGCCCAACGGAGGCGCGAGCCGAGCGCGATGCCGTCCGCCTGGAGGATGTCTTTGCGCACCTTGTCCCGCGCGTCGCCTTTTCCTCCGAGGCCGCCCGTGGTCTCGGAGATCGTCATCTGCTGACCGATGACCGCGAGGCTTTTCCAAGCGGTGCACTTGTCGATCAGCGCCGCGGCCGGGGAGCCGCTGCCGCTCGACCCGCCTGTAGCGTTCGGCCACTCGACGCGCATCTTCGCGCCCGCGGGAAAAATCCCGTAGGTGCTGGCGGTCATCGAGTCGAGCGCCGCTTTGATCTCCGTGTCGTCGGTGCCCTGGTAGGTCTCGTCGTACTCGACGATCCGCCATGGTTTTCCGAACAGCTCAGCGAAGAGCAGCCAATCGCGCCACGCCCAATTCTCGAAGCACGAGAACCACGCGAGACAGCGGCCGAGCCCTTCGCGGGCAAGCTGATCGCCGTTGACGCGCGGGGTGTGGACGACGAAACGAAGCGGGTACTGCCCGAGCACGTCGACCGGCGGATTGAACTCGCCACCGTCGGAGAAGACGATCCGCTGCTGGTCCGAGACCTCCCAGCGTCGACCGTGCACCGTGTGCAGCGCGACGGGCACCACGCCGATATCGCGGCGGTCGTACTCGATCTCAGCGATCGAGAATGCTTTGACGTTGGCGTCGAGGAGGTGCGCCTCCGCGGCTTCGAGGCCGTCAATTCCTTCGACGAACTCGCGACAGAACGCGCCGATTTCCTTTGCTTGCGTGTCGGGCTCGTCTTGCCCGGGCGCGACGTAATCCTGGATCGACCTGCCGCACGCGAGGAGCGCGAGCTCCCTGGTTTGGAGGAGCGAGTGAAGCGATGGATCCTTCTGTCGAAGCTCGTTCAGCAGGTCGTGAAGCGCGGCCGTCTTCCCTGTGTCGGCCTGCGTGAGGATGCTCGCGATGCGACGCGGGTTGAGCGCGCTGCCGATGCGCGCAACGTACATGTCCCGCGCGGGACTCGGCCCGAGGACGCGGTCCCCGGTGATGTACCGCGGGGGCGCCACGGTGGATCAGTACTCGCAGAAAATCGTGTGAGCGGCAGAGCCGGACGCAACGAGACCGGTGATTCGGATGTCGAGCTTCGCGCCCGACGTCGCGATGGCCGCAGGGATGGTGATGTTCCCGCCGTTGGCGACGACGACGAGCGCGCCGCCGACGCCGATCGTGATTCGACGCGTTGCCGCCTGAAGCGTCGCGTCGGCGCCCACGGCGCCGCTCCACTTCGTCTCAAACAGGCCCGACCCGGCCGGAGGTAGCGGATTGCCAGCCATCAGAAATTGTGGAGCGTGACGATGAGCGTCGACACGTCAGCGTTGTTGATCGTGCCCGCGAGGACACACGCCGTAATGCTGACTGTCGCCGTGCCTACCTTGCCCGCGGTGATCGAGAGCGGGTGATACCCGCCATCGGTCGCGGCGCACGTGTTGGCCGTTTTGCGCACGATCGTGTAGTTGGATTTCGTCGCGGAGTAGATCGGGAGCGAAGTAATCGCGATGGTGCCAGCGACGAGCGTGGCCGCGACGGTGACCGACTTCGGGTAGAAGAGCGGGTCGTTCGTGCCGACTACGGCGGCGCCGGTGCACATCGCCTTCCAGCTCGTACCGGCGAAAATCGTCCCCTCGGACACCTCCACCACGGAGCCGTTGACGATGGATGCCGCTGCGGCGAAGTCGGTTGCGCGAGTGAGCGGGGCGGTTCCCGCGGCCACGGTGCCCACGACGTAGATGCCATTCTGCGCGGCCGTGCTCTGCCCTGCGAGGAGTACGCGGTCGCCCGCGGCGTAGGTCACGCCATCCTGCGGAGTGCCGCCCGAGACGCCGACGAAGGCGCTCGTCGACATGTTCGTGGTGCAGACGCCGCGAACGCACCGCGGGCCCGCGCCGGTTTGCTGCCCGGTGGTCGTGGTCTCCAGCGCGGTCGCTCGTGCCTGGAGCGCGTTGACGTCGACCTTGGCCGCGTCGAACATGTCCCGGATGTCCTGCGTGAGCGGCACGCCGGTCTTGGACTCCAGGTTGCCGGGAATCGAAATCGTAGTGGCCATGAGCCCTCAAATGCGAAACAGCGCAGGAATCGGCCGCCGGAGGAGAACAGCGGGATGAGCGCTGCACCGGGGGAGGTGACAGCGGCCGATTGCTACGCTGGTTAGTTCGCGTCGAATCGCACGAGACGCGAGATCGGGTAACGCTGCTCGTACGTGACGAAGACGTATTTTTCGTCGTCTTCGCCGAGCGCGTGGACGGTAGCTGTCACGCTACCGTTGCGCGCCGTGAGCCAATGCGGGTGGCACCACGTCTGCGGTACGCATTCCGGAAGACCACGACGGCCTCGACGCGGAAGCAGGATGCGGTACGCGCCTTCCTGCGATGCGGCGACCGCTTCGTCGAACTCGCACACCCTATCTAACTGGTGCGTTTCGCGTCCGTGGCGGCCGTATTGTCCTCGTTGGCCGCGCTGTCCGCGTTGGCCGCAACGACGTCAAAACCCGTTCATTCCCGCCGACCTGCTCTCGGCGTATTCCTCCCAGAGGTCGGGCATACGCATCGCGAGAATCGCCGGCTTCACGCGCCACTCGCCGGCAATCTTCCTGGCAGGGATCGCGCCGCTCTCGCACCACCGACGGACGGAACGCTCGGAGACACCGGCGCCCGCCGCAATCTGCTCAACCGTAAGCGTCTTGGGAATCGACCGATCCACCACTGCCTTTCGTCTCCTCGCCAACCCGGGCCGGGAGCCATCACCTCCGCTGCCCACCTACCCGCGCTGTCCTTTCGATCTGCCTCTCGTCGTCGGACACTCTATCATACGCGCGCGCGAACGCGACCTTGGCCACCTGGAGGAGCGTATCCGCCTCGGACTCAAGCCGCTGGAACGCCTGCAGGTCGTCCCCTCGGAGGTGCGGGAGGCCGCAGATGTGGTTGACCCAACGAATCGCAGGCGAGCCAACGTTCGGGTCACGTTCTCGCTCGTCGATGTCCTTTGGGTCCTTCCGTTTCTTCGGACGCCGCGGCTTCTGTAGTCGCGCCCACGCCTTGCCCTTCGTTGTCGCCACGACGGTCATAGACGCCACCGCGAGCCATCGCCGGTTCGGGTACGCGTCCCGGTCTGTCACGGCCGCCCCGGCGTCGCCGAACGCGAGGGAGAGCGCATCCCGCTCCATCGGCTCCACCATGGCCAGCGCACGGTCGATCTTCCCGAACCTGGCCATCGCCTCCTCATCGAGCACGACGCTACCGAGGAAGCCCTTCGTCGAGCTGTGCCCCTTGCCCCGGAGGCCGCTCTCGCTCGGCGCGTTCGACATGTGCGTGACCCGCGTGGCGCCGATGCCGTAGCGCCAGAGGAGCTCAGCGGCGTGGTGGGCGGTGAATCGGGTCGGAGGGTCTTGTTCAGAACGGCCCAATGCGTACCTCCCCGATCTTGTCCATGTACCCGCGTAGCCATCTCTTGGAGACCCCAAGGAGCACGTTGGGCGACATGTGGATTCGCCTGTACGAGACCCCAAGATGGATCGCTGCTGCAATCAGAGCCCCGTTTGGCACATAGCCGCATTCCCTCTCGACGTAGTGCTTCAGAGTGTAGCTGTTCACTGCCGGGGTAGTCGTGACCTGCGCGGCGTGGAGCCAATCCACGCATCTTGTGTAAGCCGTCGCGTAATCCCTGCTCAGGGCCAAGCGGCTCTGCCCGTGCCATGCCGCTCTTTCTTCGTCGGTATCGCCGCAGTATCGCCAGCAACTACCAAACCCGTTCGCGTTGAGGTCTTGGAACGAGACCATCACCGCAGTCAGTGATTCGTGGGCGTCCGGCAGCGAACGGACCCGCCCCGCTACGTCGCACTCTGGTCTCCCAACCATAACGACGCGTCCCCCTGCGCCTCTCGAAGCGCCTTGACCACGTCGTCCACCGGGAGCGACGCGGCTTTCATCGTCTCCAGCAATTCGATAACCAGTGCCGCATTCTTCGCCGTGCCCACCCTGGTCGCCAGCGTGGAGCACCTGAACGCTGCGCGCATCTTATCGTTTTCGGCCATGGTCGTACTCTCCTCTTGTTGCGCCTTCTGCGGTCTCATCCCAGACGCGGCCCACTCTTCGCGCCGCCCCTGACATTGGGCTTCGGTGCGGCGGCGAGATGTGGGAACCACAGTAGCAATTCCTCGTAGTGCGCAAGGCATCGGCGTGTCGATGCCGCTCTCCCACTTGCGCACTGTTGTCTCGGCCACGTCAACAGCGTCAGCCAGTTCGGCGACGGTCATCTTCTCCGCTTCGCGGCAGGCGCGGAGCGCGACGTGGAACGCCATTACCGCAACAGCAAACGGCGGCCCGTCGCTCTTCGACGGCTTCGGCTGCAATGGTGGAGGCAAGATTGCCTCGAAAGGCTGGTGAACTAGTGCCGCAGGGTTGTTGTTCGCCTGGCGCGCGTAGTGTGCCGCCGTCTCGGTCTTGAGTTGCGCGTCGTGCGGACGCAGCTTGTGGAACCTCTTGTACAGCCGGTTCAGTTCGTTTCCTTTGGGGAAGTCGCCGCTCGCTTCCCATGCGAGATATCGGTCGGTCCCTACGCCGCAAAAGGCTGCAGTGTCGCGCGCGTTGCACAGGCCGCGGGCTTCCCGGAGAAGCTGCCCCCATTTCTTGCCCCTGGCGGCCTGCCGCCTCTGCTCCTCGTCCCACCACTGCGCGGTTACGGTCATCCAAAACCTCCCATGTCTCTCCGATCGCCCGCCGGTTGCGTGAGCCGCAGCCCCGGCCCTGCCTGCGAAATCCAATTGAACGCGTCTGCGAACGCGTCCACATCATCGTCGTGCGTGCCCTCGGGGAAGGCCTCGAGCACGTCGAGGAACGGCGAGGTCCACGGGCCGCGGACGATGCGGACCATGCGCCGCTCGCAGTAGGACGACACGGGCCCGGCCCTCGTGATCTTGTCCCCCGTGGGGCGTTCGAACACGGTTCGGTAGCCCATCAGGAGCTTGGTCAACGCGGCGACCTGCGCGACGCCGGCTTGCCCAGGGTCTTGCGGGAGGCGGATCACGACGACCTTTCCGTCCTCTTCGGCCGTGCGCATGATCGTGTCCTCGACATGCTGCGGGGTGCCTCTCGTGCGGAGCACGTGGTCGACCACGATCGACCGATCGCGGTACATCACGAGGCGCACGCCGATGGTCCAGTCGCCGTCAACGGTGGACGCGAGATCCCACGCGCGTACGCGTTTGAGGATGTTGGTCGACGGGGCCTCGTCGAGGAAGTCGAACCAGACCCTCTTGAAGTACAGGCCCTTCGCCGGCTTGATGAGCCAATTGCCGTGGAGGAGCTGCTCCCTACGCACCGGGTCGCGATCCATGAGCCGCGCCTTGTACCCGGGATCGTGCTTCAGCAGCGTCGGGTTGTCGTCGATGTATGCCGGGATGAACTGGCGCGACATCGCCCCCGGCGTGCCCTTCGGCACGATGCTCGGCCCGTTGTCCGTCGGGAGTACCCATGCGATCTTCCCCGGCGGCAGCGGCGGCAGCTTCGTCCCGTTCGCGTCGCGCCTCACCTGAGTGCCAGGCCACTCGCACGACGGGTCGAGCCACGGCGCAAAGCGCGCCATCACCCACTCGTGACCGCTCGATCCTGGGTTGCTCGTCGCTCGCGTGTACCGCGGAAGACCAGGCACCGCGGCGCGAAGGCGCGAGCCGATCTCCGTGTATTGGAACTCGCTAAAATGCGTCAGTTCGTCCCACAGCTGCACCTGGAACTCTTGCCCGGCGTACGCAAACGCGTCCTTGTCGTGCTGACAATGGTTGAACCAGACCGTCGCGCCGCTCGGGAATGTAAACGTCCGGTCGTTCCCATTGTAGCGAACGTCGGGGTACAGCGAGTGGTACAGCTTCGATGCCTTGTAGAGCAGGTCGCGAAGGTCGACGGTCTCGCGGCGCAGCACGAGGCAACGGAACTCCGGATGCGATACCCAGCGCAAGGGCATCGCGATGACTGCCGCGCTCTTACCTCCAGACGCAGCGCCGCCGTAGAGAATCTCGCTCGCCGTCGACGCGAGAAACTGCGTCTGCGGCCCCTCGTGCGGAGCCCACGCGACCACGCGCCCGCTCGGTAGGACGTCGCCCGTCTGCGGCTTGCCGCGGACACGCATCATTCGTCGTCCGGCTTCTCCGTGGGGAGGATGAGCACCGGCGTCACGACCTCCACCGGCCCCCCATCAGCCCCGGTGACTTCCTGCCGCGAGGTCGCCTTGTACCGGGCGGGGTTGAGCCGCTCGAGGTGCCACGCGACGGCTTTCCAGTCCCGCGTTTCCTCGCCCATGTCCCTGATCCGAGCGAGCATCCCGTGCTCGCCTTCCGCCCGCGCGCGCGCGCAACGCTCCGCAAACTTTGCGTAGTCTGCCCCATCGTGCCCCACCTCGCCCTTCTCGCCACGCTGGATCCACTCGTGGACCGTGGACGCCCCGACGCCTGCCTTTTCGGCCGCATGTTCGAGGAAAGCGCCATCGGAAAGGAGCACACAGATGGTGGTTGCGACCTCTTCGGTAAGCTTACTTGGGCGTCCCATGAACTATGACCTTTTTGCGTAGTATGCTACTTTTTGCGTACCGTGTCGATTTCTCTTGACACGTTTTCGGCCCCGGGCGATCTGGGTCTCGCGCGTGCGCGGTTCCTGGTGGCGCGCTGCCTGCGGTCCTGAGCCGCCACCGAACCGGCCGGTCGTGAGCGGTCCGCGCGCGAGGAGCAGACAGCGAATGCGGTCCGGGATGGATCCGGGGCGGGTCTCTGCAGTCTGCGATACGCGCGTGCGGACCAGTATCCACTCACCGCCGGGGGGCAGGCCTGGCGGGTCGGTGGACGGCACCAGCAGCGGACGCGTGCGGATCCTGACCAACATTCCCCCGGGCGGGAGACGCGGGCGGCGAAACTTCGGGATGGGTGCGCCGACTCCGAACGCGAGCATCTCAGATCCTCATCGGCATGACGACCGCGAGGCAGTCCCCGCCCTGCTGCGCCGCGGGGCGCACGGTGAGTGGAGAGAGCTCGTCGCCGAGTCCGAGGACCACGTCGTCCCCGGTGCACGCGGTGAGAGCGTCGCCGATGTAGCGCGCGCTCAGGCCGATCGTGAGCTCGGGGCCGGCGTAGTCACACGGCACCTCATCGCAGCCGTCGCCTCGGTCGGGGCTCTCGCTGCGGACCGCGAGCACGCCGTTGGTGAGCCGGAGCACGACGCCGCCTTTCGCCTCGGAGGACGCGATCGACACGGCCTTGACGGCTTCGAGGAGCGCCGAGCGCGCGACGGTGACGTTGTGCCGCGACGACGACGGGATGACCTGCCGGTACTGCGGAAACACGGCCTCCACGAGGCGAGCGCCGAGCGTGGTGGCGCCGACCGAGAAAAACGCGGTGCGCCCGGTGATCGTCAGCCCGACGTCACCCGCGCCATCTGCCAATTTGCGGAGCTCCCCGACCGCTCGGAGCGAGATGAGCATGGTGCCCGCCAGCGCCATGCCGGGCACGTCGGCCTCCGCTTTCGCGAGCCGGTGGCCGTCGGTGGATACCGCGGTAACGCGACCCTTGCCCCACTCGACGAACAGGCTGTTCAGGTTCGGCCTCGTGTCGTCCTGAGCAATCGCGTACGCGGTCGACGCGAGCAGCGCGGACAGCGCGCCTCCAGCGATCGTCATCGGCTCGCCGTCGGGTCGCGGCATGTCCGGGAACTCGGCGCCGGGCACTCCGGACATCGTGAACCGTCGTGCGCTGCCCGCTGCTTTGATCGCCACGCTGCCGCCGTCGCTCGTGACGGTGACCGGGCCGTCGGGCATGAACTTGACGCGCTCCAGGAGGTCGCGCGCATGGACCGCGACCATGCCCGGGCGGCGCACCTCGCACGGCGCGACGCTGCTCACCGAGAGTGTGAGGTCCGTGGCTCGCGCGTGGAGCGCGCCATCCTTCGCGTCGAGCAGCACACACGCGAGCGCGGGCATGGTGCCGCGCGGGTTGGCGACACCTGACGAGGTGGCCACGAGTTTCAACAGGTCACGTTTCGCGATCATCAGGTCGGTCATTTTGATTGCTCCTCCAGCCATTCCCCGTACTCACGCCACACGTCGCCAATCTCCCCGAGGCCCCAATCGTGCGACGCCACGAACGAGCCCGCGCGGAACGTCAGCACGAGCCGGCGAGCGTGCAGGTCCCACGACACGGTCCCGCCAGTGCGCGCCTTCCACCCCGCCCGCGCCTCCGCGATCTCCCGCTCGGTCTCGAGCCCCGCCTCGATGGCCGTGGCGAGGTTGCGGAGGGGGCGGAGATGGTCTCGGCGCTCGCCCGCGCCGCCGTTTATGACGGCTCGCACGGTGTCGCCGGACTTCAGTTCGAACCCAAGCTCGTCGTTGGGCACCCGCCTGCCGTTGACGTACACGGCGACGGTTGGCGTCGGCAGCCTGATCCCGTATTCCCGCTCCACCTCCTCCGTGTTCATGCTCCGCACGGTCGGATCGGTTCCGACGATCGGGGTGATCGGCTGCCTGACCGCTGCCCGCTTCAAATCCTCGTAGTACCCGGGCCGCGTCGTCGGATCCTGCCACCGCAAGACCCCATCGGCTCCCTGCGCGAGGGTCTGCCCCGCCTTGCCGCGGCTCTCGCTGAACGCGGGCCCTGGCTCCGCCTCCTCCCACTCCAGCGGGGCACTGGGGGCGAAGCGCAGCGGTCGCCCGTTGGCCTCGGCGGCCACTGCGGCCGGCACCGGCTCCGTCGTTCCGTCAGCGCGCCGCAAAACCCATTGCCCGCGCAGACCGCGCGCCTCGTCCCACTCCGCGCCGACGAACGGCGACAGGGCCCGCTGTTCCTGTCGTGGCACTCGGGGGTCGTCGCCGAGCGGGAGCGTTGACACGATGCCCTTGATGTGGGCCGGCGGACTGCCGGTGACGACAACGGATCTCGCCTTCCGCACGCCGGTCCCGTGGCAGTCGGGGCAGTCTCGGCGCGCGTACAGGCACACGTCGTGACGAGCGCCAGGTGTCAGAACCACGATCTCTCCGAATTCTCGCCACGGGATTGTGTCGTACGTCTTCCCATCCACCACACACCCGCACCGATTCGATTCCGTCATTGCGCTCTCCTCTCGTTGTACGTCCTCGCGGCCTCGATCAGGCTCCGTGATGCTTCTCCTGGGTTCGTCGTGCCCGTGATCCTGACGCTGCCGACGCGGCACCCGTCGACAATGATCGTCAAGGTTCCGGCCCACGGCAGCGCGCCGCATGTCGTGATTGCCTCCGCGGCGTTGAGGCAGCCAAAGCGCTGCTGCAGTCGGCGTTTCGTCATTCGACCCTCCCAACGAAGGGAGCCAAGTACGGCTCGCGCCCAACCCGCCACTTCTCCAAACTCTCGCCGCGCAGCACGCTCACACCGAGCGGCATCGTCGACCACGGCACCGCGTACGCCGCGATCGTACCGTGCAGCACGAGCAGTAGGGGCAGCCCCCCGGCCCGTTGCACCGTGTCCAGGTAGGCCCGTTGGTGCTCCTCCACGCGCGCGATCGACAGCGCGCACGGCAGCGGCTTGCGGGTTCGTTTCGACAGTTCGACGGCGCACCGCTTCACTTCGACCGCGACGAACTGACCGCCTGCGAGCACGCCGACGTAGTCGCATATCGCGCGCTGCTCGAAGAACCCCGAGAGGACCTTGACCCCGTTCGACCGCGTCACCTTGACCGCAGTGGGGACCTTCGTGAGCCACGCGACGCCGGCCCGCGCACATGCCGCGTTGAGTGACTCGGCCATGTCCTCGCCTGCGAGGCCGCTCTTCGCGCGCTTCGATTGCGCGATTGCGACCGCCCTCATCGGTCCGCCCCCGTGATCCAATCCTCCGCCGGCTTCTCGTCCGTCGCGCGCTGCAATTCCTCGTCGATGATGCCCACGGCAATTCGGTACGCCGACGCACACGCCGCGGCGCCGTAGCCCACGAGCAGGTCACCGTGTTTGTGCATCGCCGCGCTCGTCGCGTTCATCTCCGCGCGCCCGACCAGCGCCGCGCGGATCCGTCGCATCCGATCCATGCTCCGTTCGATCGCCCCCGCGGCGACCCTGCGGTACGCGTCGCGCTCGCGTTGCGCCTTGGCTAGCTCGCGCTCCTGGGCCGCGAGGTGGGTGCGTTGCTCATCGCAAATCGCCTGAGCCATCTCCTCTAGCCGCTGCCGCTGTGATCTGTCGGCTGGTCCAGCGAGGAAGCGGTCGACGTGCTCGGCGGGGGTCACGGTTTCGCCTCCTGCTTTGCTGACAGCGCCGCGCGAAACTCGGCGATCTTTTCCGCGTCACCGTGCTTTTCGAAAAAGCTACCCTTGTACTGCGCCGCGTAGGCGTATTCCTCGATGACGTCGCCAAGCGCTTCCTCCAGCTTCGACACGCGCGCTTTGAGCGCTTCGCAAGCCTCGCAGGTCACGGTTCCACCTCGGGCTCGTACAGCGCGCGGAGCGCCTTGGCTGCGGCGTCAAACCGCTCACTCGCCTCGTTGAGTGCCGCGGTCTCCCACGGCAACGCGCCCACTGGATCGCCGGGCTCTCGGTAGCGCATGTCGAAGCACGCGTTCCGGACAGCGATCATTTCCGTCCACGCTGCGGCGAGCTCCCTACGGGCCGCGGCCTTCGCCTCCGGAGACGCTGGCGCCTTGGCCTTGGCTCGCCAATCGTTCACAACCTCTTCGAGACGCTCTGGCCCGTAGTCGCCTGACCGGAGCCACTCCGCGGCGTACCAAACGTCATGCATCTCCGCTTTGATCTCCGGGAGGCGCTCGTACCCGCGGATCGCCTGCTCGGTCCGGTCGGCCGCGTCCTTGAATCCTCGCTCCCGGAGATAGGCGCCCATCTCCCGCACTGTGTCCAGGTTCGGTGGATCCTGAAAACACAGGTAGTCGAAACTTCCTCCGCTCATCCCATCACCTCCCGGTGCTCCCGAATCCACCCGCCCCGCGTTCCGTCTCCGTCAGCTCGTCGACCTCCGCCAGCGTCGCCCGCACGACGGGGGCGATCACGAGCTGGGCGATGCGGTCGCCCCGATTGATCTCCACGGGGCGGTCCCCATGGTTGACCAGCATCGCCACAATCTCTCCACGGTAGTCGCTGTCGATTGTCCCGACGCCGTGAACAATGGACAATCCGCGCTTTGCGAGCCCGCTCCTTCCGCGTACCTGCCCCTCATGTCCGGGCGGGATCTCGACGGCGACGCCGCAGCCAATCCCGATGCGCTCGCGAGGATCCAGGATCGCAGCGGCGTCGCTGCCGATGGCGCATCCGAGCGATGCCGCGTACAGGTCGATCCCCGCCGCACCATCCGTAGCGTACGACGGGATTGGCAGGTCGAGCGCGTGTTGCAGGCGTTTGATTCGGACGTTCACGGCAATGCCTCCGCGCGCCTTCGCGCCAGGTACCTAACGTTTGCTGTCCGCGTGCGCTCGGCATATTCCGGGTCGCTCGCCATCCTGCGCGCTTTGTATTCACGCCAGTAGGCGCGCTTCTTTTCGCGAGCCTTCTCATCGACAGGTTCATGGTGTCGTATTGTAATATCGCCATTGAGGAAGGCAATGCGGCGCTTCAGTTTTCGCAACGCAACTTCTTCCAATTGCTGCACGCGGTTCTGTCCTACGCCGAGTTCTTCGGCGACCTCGGCTTGCGTCCACCCGCCATCCTCGGCGATATCCAACACGCACGAGCGCGGGCCGCCCGTGTGGTAGCGGCATCCGAGCGCCGGGCAGGGGCGTGGAAGGTCGGCGCAGCCGGCTCGCGTTGCGGGTGTTGGCTGGATTACGTGGAGGTGGGTCATCGTTGCCCCCTCGGCTCACTGTTCGGCAACGAGTCCCCCGGCTCCGGGTTGTAAAATCGCGTGGTCGGCCCGTCCCACCGGATCGGCATCGACCCAGTAGGGCCATTGCGTTGTTTCGCAACGATGAGCTCCACGATGTCACGGCGCGAGGCTCCGTCGTGGTGGAGGAAAAGAATCGTGTCCGACTCGTGCCAGATCGCCTTGCTCTCTCGCAGGTCGTGCGGGCCTGGCCGCTTGTCCGGTCGATCTCGGTCGACGTTGATCTGCGAGAGCGCAAGCACCGGGACGCCGAGCGCTTTTGCCGTCGCCTTCAGGTGCCGCGCCATGTACGCCACTTCGAGCTCGCGCGTGCTGTTCTTGCTCGTCGGCGCCGTCATGAGTTGGAGGTAGTCGACAACGATGAGACCGAGCTTGACGCCGCGTGTGGCCATTCTCCTCTGCGTGCGCTTCGCCCCGGCCCGAACCTCGTGACAGGCAATCGCCGGGGTGTCGTCGAAATCGACCGGAAGCTGTGAAAGCCACTGCGCCGCCTCGGTGATCTGTGCCCAATCCGCCGGGAGGAGAGCGCCACGTCGAACGCTCGACAACGGTACCCGCGACTCCGCGCACACGATGCGCGTGGCGATCTGGTCGCGCGGCATTTCGATCGAGAAGAACAAGACGCCGTCGCCAGCAGATGCGACGCCCACTGCGATGGCGGTCGCGAGCGACGTCTTGCCCATCCCAGAGCGCGCGCCGAGTACCCAGAGATCGCCCGGCATCATCCCCGCGGTCATCTCGTCGAGCGCGCCGAATCCTGTTTGCGTGCCGAGCGCCGCCGTGCCGTTGCAGACCGATTGGATCTTGGTGAACGTCTCGCGAATCGTGGCATCCATCGACGTACCGGCCCGCTTGTGCGGCTGGTTCTGCGCGATCTCGGCAAACGACGCCTCGGCGCGGTCGAGCACCTCTTGCGGATTCGCGACGTGCCCACGACAGAACGCCGCGACGCGATCGGCTTTCGCCGCGGCTTCGCGGAGGCGCCATGCGTCGAACACGAGCTTCGCGTGGTCCTCCACGTTGGCGACACTCGGCGAGCCATCCACCACGCGCATGACGTCCGGCATCCGGATCGGCTTGTCGGGATTCGGCGCCTTCCCTTCGGCGATCTCTTTCGCCGTGAGCGGCTCGGGGGCGCGCATTCGCTGAACGACCGTGACCACATCGACGGCTTTCCCCTCGTCCACGAGCGCGCCGACGTGACGGAACATCTCGCTGTGCAGCGCGAGGAAGAAATGCTCCGGGCGGAGGTACCCGGACACTAGCTCGTAGGTGCCAGGTTGCAGCACGCACGCGGAGACGACGGCGGCCTCCGCGTCGAGCGCGTGGGCCGGGAGCGATTCGGAAACCGGCGGGCGAAACGGAACGACGTTGGACGCTTGGGCCATGGTCACCTATCGGGCGTGGGGGCGTGGGGCGGGCGGGGCTCCGGGCGGCGGAGGCGTGAGAGCGAGCTGGATGATCCCGGCGATCTTCGCCGCGGCATCCGGGTCGACCTTTCGGCCGTCGGGGATGTACTCGGGGTATTGAGGCCCGGGGTCCGGCCGAGGGCGGGCGGGCGGGTCGTCCCGCGGGGCAGCAAGGAGGGCGATGAACCGCTCCACGTGGGGCGTGTCGCGGCAGATCAGTTCGATGTCCTTGTGCCCGCCGTCGACGTGCCACTTCGAAGACGCGCACCCGTCGACGGCGCGCTTCAGGTCTTCGACGGACCACCCCTCGGCGAGCCGAGCCCGAACCTTGCCCTTCCGGTTCCGGTCGAACTTCGGCTTTCTGGTTGGGTAGAGCTTCGAGGCCCAGTGCTCGAGTACCTCCGCGACGCTCTGCGCGCCTGTGGCGGGCGTTTCGTCGTCGGGGGGCGCATGGGGTAGCGGCGATGGCTCGGCAAGCCCTTCCTGGCTTGCCTGGGGTGGCTCGATGGGCTCCTCGGAGAACGCACACGACCCGTCAGGGTCGGAAGGCTCGGACGGAGCCTCGTCGACGTATTTCTGTTCTTGTCTTGGATCGTCTTGTCTCGGATCGGATCGGTTAAGAGTGACCTGTTGTGACTCTTCCGGACGCACCTGGACACCGCGTGACAGCTCGTGACCGGGTTGGACGCTTTCGGGTGACGTGGACGGATTTTCGCCAGCCCTGATCGCCCCCATACTGGCCGCTCGGATCTTGTCGCGCGCCCGCTCCCTCTCGGCCCGCTTCCTCGCCTTGTCCGTGATTAGGCATTCCTGGGCTTCCAGGAACTTCGGGAGCACGAGCACGTTCCCGCGGAACACGACGGTCCCGTCTTCGATCAGTTCGTCCAGCGCCGACGCGGCGCGCGCGACGTCAGGGCACCTCACGAGAGCGGCCAGCGCGTTGGCTCTGTTGCGAGACGGGAGCGGCAGCAAACCGGCGCGGTCGACCCGCTTCATGAGCTCGTGTAGGAGTGCCCTTGCGTCCCAGCTCCGCATGGCTTGTTGCGCCGTCTCCCGCGTGTAGAGACGGACGTATCGCTCGTCCTCGTACCGGAGGCCCTGTTGGTCGTTGTCGCGGGTCATTCCGCGTCCTCGTCGGCATCGTCCGAAAGCGCATCGGCGACGTGCTGCTCCACGAGGTGGACGGCGCGTCGCTTGGCCTGCGTCAAGACGTCCAACGCTTCGCTCGCGCAACGCCCCGCGTCCGCGTAAATCTCAGCCCCGGTGAACCGGACCACGATCCAGCCATCGGAGGCGAGCGCACGGTCACGCGACTTGTCTCTGGCCGCCTGTTCCTTCGTGCGTTCGTGGAACGCGTGCCCGTCACACTCGATGGCCACCTTCGTTTCCGTGCGGACGCCTGGCTTCCACCAAGTCGAATCCCACAAGAGGGCGAAGTCGAGATGGTACGCGAGCCCGCCCACGATTACCCTGGCGTCGTGCGTCAGGTAACATCCCTTGTTGGTTAGCGACTTGAACGTTGCCGATTGGCCGTCGGCAGAGTCCCAGATGAAGCCCTCTCGCATGAAGGCCTGCAAAAGGCTTTTTTCGATCGGCGATCGAACGCGTCCCAGCGCTTCCGGGCCATGCACCATCACGGCCTTCAGTGCATCCGAGATTACCTCGCCGATCCGCGTAACCATGCTGCCTCCCAGGTTGACTCGAAGGCTTTTGGCGCTATCAGTCTCATGCTCTCACTCCTTCCCGGGCCAACCACCCTGCCGGTCCCGCAACGCGCTCAAGGCTCGACCTCCAGAACTTCCACACCCGCCTTCCGCGCCTGCCGAACCATGTCCGCGGTCCCGGGGCCGCCGGGAAAGGCCACGACGAGATCGGGGCGGCCCGCGCGGAGCATCTTCGTGTTCCGAAGCGGGCCGGCTTTTCGGCCATCGCGTTGCCATTCGGCGTGGACTGTCACCGCCTCGACATCGCGCCGCCCGGCCCACGCGAGCGCGAGGACATCGGCACCTTTTGCGCCGCCCTCGATGATTGTTCCGATCGGGCTCTTCGCGTGCAGCTCGTCGAGCACCGCGAACACGCGCGCCCGGTCGGCGTAGTCCCGCCCGCCGCATACGAGCACGCGCCTCAAGTGTCACCTCCCAGCTTCGCCAAAAACTCCCGCTCATCCCGCCACGAGTGAACGAACCGCGACCGCAACAGAATCGTGGGCAACTTCCCGTCCTCCAGGTCCCCTCCGTAGACCGGGAACGCGTCGACCCGCATCCCCTGCCCGACCGCGAACGCCGCCTCGAACAGGTGCCCGCACCTCCCGTTGTTCTGCCACATCACGACGAGCCGATCGGCGCTCGCGATCTCGAGGAGGCACAGATCAGCGATGGCGCGCTCCTGGTCGCGCGTGAGGTGTCGCTCGTCCTCGATCGTGCTCGAGGGCCGCGTGTGCCAGGTGGACGCGATGGTGTGGCCGCGATGCGTGAGCGTGCGGGCGAGGCCCTGCGCGCGGAGAATCGAATTCAGGGGGCAGGCGACGTAGATTTTCATTGCGCCGCGTCCTCGTGTTGAGCGTCGAAAAGGCTCGTCTGCACGGACAGCGACGCCGCGGCGCGATGGTTTGCGACGTTCTGCTTGTAGTAGGAGCCCTTGAGCTCCACGGACACGCTACGCCGGCCTTCCTGCAACGCGACGTATCCCTCCGACCCGATGCCGCCGAATGGCGAGAGGACGACGTCGCCAGGGTTCGACCAGAGCTTGAGTGCTCGCCGGATGACTTCGAGCTGCAACGGGCAGATGTGGCGCTCGTCCTCCTCCTCGCGTGCGCTCTCCTTCTGTAGCGTGTCGCTAGGGTTGATATCCATCCACACCGGCGACGCGTACCGCTGCCAAAGCAGTACCGGGAAGTCTTCGTCTGTGTGCGTCACCGGCTCGGGGTTGTTTCCCGGCTTGCGCATCGTAACGAGATAATCGGGGATGCCTTGCCTCGACATGCACGAGTCTTTTTTGACCTGCTTGTGTAGCAGTCCAAGCGCCTTCGTGCGCTGCATTGCGGTCACTGGGTCTTTCCAGATGCAGACCTCCGAGTGAAAGATCCACCCCGCCTCCTGGAATGCTCGGATGAGTAGGCCTCGGAAGTCGATGATCCCGATGAACCCCTCTCTGCTTTTCAACGTCTGCATGTTCATGCAGTGAAAGCTCAGCAGCCGCCCAGGCTTCGTCACGCGGAGGAGCTCTGGCACTAGGTGCGCGAAGTGCGCGTAGAACTCGTCATGTGATCCGACGTTGCCCATGTCGCGGTCGCTGTTGCTGTATGTGTAAAGCGACGCGAAGGGCGGCGAGAACACCGTATAGCCCACCGATTCGCTCGGGAGCCCGCGCACCACGTCGACGCAGTCCCCATGGTACACCGCGTACCTCTCGCCAATCTCCTGATCGATGACACGCATGGTTACTCCTCCTCTTTTGCTGCGGCCGTAACGACCGCGTCCCACACCTGCTGGCCGAGCCCTTCTCCGGCTAGGTCAAATTCCCTGACAACGGCATCCCTGGCGCTAGGAAGCAGTTCGATGCTCTTGGAGCACGAGCACTGCCATTCGGCAGAGGTGCGGCGTATGGTGCCCTCGCCCCAGTATTCCGATAGCATGGCATCTTCCTGCGCATCCGTCGTGAAGCGCTGGAAAAACCACGAACCGTGACGCTTCAGCGCGCTGAAGCCATTGCTGTCTAGAAATTCTAGATGCCGGCCAATCCTGGCACTCGCGCGCGTCTTGTAGCCAGACCGCAGCCGCTCGACGAATTCGGCTCTGCGTCCGCTGAAAACGACCGTTGCGCCAGGCGCGCATAGCGCATTCATGGCGATCATGACGTCGGCCGCCGCCTGAACACTGTTGACCGAATTAGCAACGTAATCGGCTATGGCGGCGTGGAATCTGCCATCCGTGTAGAGGTGGTCAATCAGTGCCATAGTCATGTCCTCGGCCGCCTGTTGGTTCACGGCCGAGCCAACGCGAGGGAATGGCTCCCAAGGCACAACACGATCGGCGTAGCGCCTAGCGTAATCTCGCTGCCCTGCGCCGAAATCCAGAACTCCCCCGGCGTTAGCCTTCATCCACGGGATGATCACGAGCTCGTAACCAGGGGAGCGCACCTCTTTCGACTTGCCACGCAACCTGCGAATCTGCGCGAACGTCTGAACGCTGGTATTTCTTGCTACCTCCACATAGCTGAACTCGCCATATGTTCGCCGGAACGCCGCAACCACACCCGCCGCGTCACTGTCGCGAACGTAAGACACCATCGCTGGAATGCGGAGCAGCTTGCAGGACATGGCGTAGTCTGTCCCGTCCAGAATCTCGCCGGACTCGCTAGCCACCACGCATCCATAGTTGCCATATTTCTGGATCAAGTCGCATATGGCGTTACGCACCGTTACACCGGGCCCGCCTTCTTTTGTGACGATATCGCGATGGCTCACGTACACGAACTTGCCTGTCCCTGGCGTGACGCGACCGCCTCTACTAACGTCGTCGCACGCATTGTGTAGTTGATTGAACCGCACCTCGTCGCCCTCGTCCACCTTCCGAACAACATACACAGTGACGGCGTCCACTCCGATGGCCTTACAGGCTCTCGTGCGTTGGTGACCGGCGATGATCGTCCCTTCTCGCGCCACAATGATCGGCTTCAGGACCCCGTACATGCGGAGCGACGACTCGAGCGCCGCGAGCGATTCCGCGGATATCTCGCGCGGGTTGTATGGCGCCTCGATGAGCCTTCCGATTGGCAGATCACGAGTTAGCATCGCCCGTGTCAATCATTCGCTGAATGATTCCGTGGGTTGTGCCGTGTTTGGCGATGTGGTCCTTGATGAACCGGCGCAGCCTGACGCTCTCAGCCTCGCTGATCCGCATTTTCATCCCGCACATAGTCACCACCTCGCCGCCATCGGTAACCTCCGGGGCGAGAGCGAACGCATCTAGCTGCTTCACGCGGCCACCATCCAATCCGGGATAACCATCTTCACATCGGCCCGGTACTCCGTGACATCGCGCGCTGTCCCGCGCACGGCGATCCGCATCTCGTTTCTCATGTGAGCTACCATCCCCTCTGCCATTTCGGCTGCGTCTTTCTCTTTGCGTTGAATGTTGGCGACCACTGCGCCCTCGGTCTCGGCCGTGATGACGTGGCAGTGGACCGTCCTCGTTTGCCCGAAGCGCCAGCAGCGACGAATCGCTTGGAAAAACTGTTCCCACGAATCGGATAGGCCGACGAACGCGACGTTGCGGCAGTGTTGCCAGTTCATCCCGAACCCGCAGATCGACGGCTTACTGACCAGAACGCGATGCGCGCCCGATGCAAAGCCGAGCATCCGCGCTTCCTTCGTTTCGTTCTTGTCCTTCCCGGCGACCTGCACGGCCCCACGGATCGATTTGGTGAGCTGGTCGCCCTCGTCGTTGAGGTCGCACCAGATCAGCCACGGCTCATTGCTCGCATTCGCCAGCTCGGCAGCGAGCGCCACGCGCTTCGACAGGCTTCCGCGCCGCGCGCCTCGACGCTCTTGCAACGTCTTCGCCTCCTGGGCGAACAGCATCCCGCCCGCGATGGCGTCGGCCACGTCCACGGGCACGACGTGCGAGTGCATCTCGAGCGCCGGCAGTTCGTGCGCGCCGTCGTCGTAGCCGAGGTCAGAAGGTTTGCGGATCATGACGGCCCACCGACAGACCCATTTCCAAAACACGTCCTTTGCGTGCCCCTTGATGCGCCATTTCGACGTGTCGCCTCCGTCGTGAACGAAAAACATGGCGAGCATCTCCGCGCGGGTCATCACGCCGAGGAACTCCGCGTGGTTACCAAGTTCCATATGGTCGTTCGGCGCTGGCGTCGCGGTGCACGCGAGACGGAACGGAGTCTCGGCGAACGCCTCGATGATCTGCGTGCGCGTCTTCCCGTCGTACGCCTTCAGTAGGCTCGACTCATCGAGGACGATGCCGGAAAAACGCTTCGTGTCGAGCGCATGAAGCATCTCGTAATTAGCGATCGTGATACCCGGTTGCACGTCGGCCGCGGTGCGCACGTAGCGGACGGGAATGCCGAAACGCTCCCCCTC
>Ga0075471_10000615_pt1 | contig 21639 bp, 22 predicted proteins | sample DEB19_08_DNA_2_FD_74787 | JGI IMG/M metagenome (GOLD analysis project Ga0075471, IMG submission 74787) | Aqueous microbial communities from the Delaware River and Bay under freshwater to marine salinity gradient to study organic matter... | ecosystem: Environmental > Aquatic > Marine > Coastal ... | reverse complement strand
CTGGGTGGAGATGTCGAACACCGAGCTGGGCGCGTCGGTCTGGTCGAAGGCACTGTACACGAACACGCGCCGGCTGTTACGGACCGTAATGCTGTAGGTATCGGCCTCGACGTAGACGTTGCTGGGGCTGCCGTTGCGGCTTGGGAAGCCACCAATGGTGCGGATCGGCTGTGGCGCCGGGATGGTCCGTGCCGCGTCCCAGTACACGTTCACCGGAGCGGTCTCTGGGTTCAGGTTAGACTGCCCGATGTAGATGTAGCCGTTCTCAAGCGGCGTACCGTCTAGGTCGTTGAAGACAGGGAAAGGAGATATGATTGAAGAGGGCATTACTGGGACTCCTGTTGAGGGCTGACAAAAGGTTGTGGTGGTGCGACAAGGTACGAACGGATCAACTCGTTCACCTTGGGAAGATTTTCAGGCGTGACCTTCTTTAGGATGAGCTTGGCGACCTCTGGATCGAGCATGGCATCACTGAGCAACTGTACCACCCGGTCTTTCGTGTCGCCAGTCCACATGTTCTTGAGGCTCGTGTAGACGCCAGTCACGAGCTTTCCCTTGCCTGGCGCAAGTCCACTGATAACACGTTCCAGATTTCCGAGAACAGTGTCCTCAAGCTGCTTGTCTACTTTCTGCTCAAGGATCTTCACGAACGAAGTGACAGACTCTCCGGGCGTTGTCTGGAGCCTTGCCTGCATCATGGCAATCTTCTGCTGCGCCACCTTGAGTGCATTCAACTCAGGAGAGTTTTTGCCAAACACAGCATCGAGCGCCTTCCTGTTTTTCTCGACCGTCAGGAAATCAATCGTGTCAGCAAGAGACACAGCCAACTCATTAACCGTGACTGGCCTGCCAGTGTATCCAAGTTCAGTTGGCCTACTAAGTCTGCTGTTTTGCTGGATATGCAGCCTGAATGCGTTTTGCACCGCTTCGGTCGTAGCTCCAGACTTGTCCTTCTTGGCAAGCAGCATCAGTTCACTAAGCAACTGAGGAGCATCATTCTTCTCCATGATGCTTTTGATTTCCTCTTCCGGCTGAGTCCTTAGGAAACGTGCAGCAACAGAGTCCTTAACCTTTTGTGTGGCTGCCTTATTTAGTTCCTTAGCCTGAGCAGCAGCAGTCTCTTGAATCTCCTTGGCTTGCAGCTTTGCATCCCTGAGTGCCTGCTCGCCTTGTCCTTGAGCACGGGTCAGCAGATCTTTGGCATCTACGTTTCCTTTTTCGATAATGCCCTTAGCGGTTTTCTTTGCCTCTGTGAGGGCAGCCTGTGCCTGTTCAACGGTGAGCTTTGCGCCGGCTACTTGCCCTGCCGCAGCTTCAATCGGGCCAATCAACGATTCGACAAGCGGAGCAATCTCAGGGAACGCTCCAGCCCAGTCTGAACGGGTGGCTTCTCCTGGCCTGCTTTTGGTAAGCCAGTTTTGAATAGCTTCAGGACTTGGAGTCAACCCTAGCTCAGAAGACATCCGTTCCACCATCGAATCAGTAACGGCCTTAACAGCAGTCGGGCTGTCTTTGATGGCAGAGCGAAGTTGCAAAAGGTCTTCCTTGCTTCCAAAAAACTGGTCAATGGTCTGGCTGGCAGCAATCGGGCTATCAGCACGCAAAACAGCACCCATTGGGCCATCTAAAAAAGTGTCAGCAAATACCTTGTATTCACCATAAGCAACTTTAAGGGCATCATTTATATCACCCGCCCTTTCCATGTCGCGCATGATTGCATCCTTAACTCCGCCCAACGCAGCGGCTCTTACTCTGTTTCCAGATGCAATTGCCTCTCCAATTTCTCCAGCAATTTCAGTGCGTCTTTCTTTTAAGGTGTTAAGTGTATCAGATTTATTCTTTTTGTAAGAATTGATGATAGCATTTACAACGCGAGATTCCTGCCTGCCAATTTGTTTTGCTTTTGACTTAAATGCTTTTGCTGCGTCAAGCATATTGTCAACAGCCACTTCTGTTGTTCCAAATCTTGAATCTCCAAAAAGCTCGTCAAACCTGCTCTTTTCTCCCTGAAAGTTCTCAACAAGCACCTCTTTGGTGATCTCGTTACGAGCGGCTCGTTTGCCCTGCTCTCGAATTGAGTCACGATATGAAGAGACTGCCCTGTAAGCATTATCAAGCTCTGCCTGGACTCTGTTTGCAGCCTGCTCTGCGTCAAGAAGCCCGGTCTTTGCCCCCTGCATGATTGTCTCAGAGCGAGCAAGTGCATCAGTCAGGATTGCTCCAGCCTCCTGTTCCCCCTGAGTCCTAAGCGCATCAGCGGCTTCAGCAGCAGAGTTCATCAGCGCACTGGCCTCAGAGGCAGCAGTTTCTACCATCTGCCGTGTAGTAGCCCGCTTGCCTGCCTTATACTCACGCATGGCAGCAGCAACACGCCTATTGATCTCGCTTGTACTGGCTCCTTCCTGTGCCAGTCTTGCGCCAAGTTCTGATGCAATGGCCTGAATGTTTTGCTGGTCACGGGCTTGAAGCCGCTGATCTCTGGCAGTCAAAATGCGCTGAAGGTTCATCAGCCCCTTGTCACCAGTGATGTCTCCAACCATAGGCTGAAACCCAGCAGTGGTGATCTCTGGTGCTCGTTCCAAGGCCGCGACGGCAGCAGTAACATCTCCTGTAGAGACCCCCATCATCTCATTCCGCTGCTTGATGGCTGTTGATTCAGTCCTAAGCGCACGGGATCTGAGTTGTGCAGGCAAGTCTCTAGCCTGCGCTCCAAGCGCTCCTTGAACAGCTCGTTCTGCCAGTGCCGAAATGTTCAAGCGTCCCTCTTGGGCTTGTCTTACAGCCTCTAAACCAGCGCCAACAACAGCGCCGCCAGCGGCCTTAACAAGACCAAACTTCGCTCCAGTCATAAAGCTGGGAGCAACTTCTCCAGCCAATTTCGCGTACCTACTTGCGCGATCCTGTTCAGTAAAGGAAGCTCTTGCACGCTCTTCTGTAGTCATTGGAGCGACCGCTTCTTGAATTTTACCTCCAAGATAACCACCCTCCAAAGCTGTCTGAACGGTTCCAAGCCCTGGAACTGCTCCAGTTACACCAAGAAGTGCAGCGCCACCAACTGCTCCAGGAAGCCCAGCCTGTTTGTACCCTAATGCCGCTCCGGTGGCTGCTCCTGCCAAGGCCCCAAGAGGCGGGATGGTTCCTGCGACCTCTCCAAGAAGTCCTCCAACGGTTGGCCCAATAGCCTCCTTGAAACCCTGCTTAAATGCTTCAGCAGGACTAGTCATCTCAGACTTATACTGCTCCCACAAGCCAGCAAGAACAGGAGTGCGTTCTGGATCAAACTGCGTGCTGGGATTGATGTTGCCGGCAGCCACCTGCTGGTTGAAATAATCCCTGATCGAGGGATTGCGAGCCATCGTGCCGTAGATCGCATCGACCTCAGCCTGCGTGATGCTTTCAGCCTGAGGCGATACAGCCTTTAAGATGTCAGCAGCCAGTTCCTTTGGAGGAGGAGTGTTGTCAAGAGTTGCGCCAACTTCTTGAGGAGGCCGGCCAGCAAACTCAATCGGAGTCTCCAGCATTCCAGGCTGCTCGATTGGAAGTTGGGCAGTAGCTTGAGGCTGCCCAGAAAACCGCTGGTACTCTTGCAGGGCAAAGTCAGAAGCCTCTTGCTCGCTTTGAGCATCAACTTTGACCCGTTTACCCTCAATCTCGAATGTGTAAATTGGCATGGCTACTCAATAGAGATGAGTTTTGGCCTCGGTGTAGTTGGCTGCTGTTGCTGCTGTGGAGCGCCACCTAAATTGAACATGTTAGGAACTGGAGTTCTGCCAGACTTCTCTGCGTCTTGAATTCTCTTGAGCCTAACAGCGTCAGCTTGAATGTCTGCTTCGCTTTTCTTTTTGTACCCAGCAACAATCTTTGCAAGTGTCTGCTGATAGCTGTCTCCGGGCTTCACAGAAACATTTGCCACCTCAAAAGCAGTAGGAGCCTTTGACTGTAGAGATCTGGCATTTGCCTGCCATGCTGCTGAAAGCTCTTTTCTGTCGGCGTCAAGCAGTTCGACTTTTTGAACAAGTCGCATCCAGTTCAAAAGCTCCCCTGCCCCAGCCCTCATTATGTCAGGCGCGCCCTTGTCAAGGCGTGCGCCTTCCTTCTCGGATAGAGATCCCTTTAGGCCAGATGCCTTTGCAATCCACTCTTTTGTTGCAAACGGCTGAATCGTTGCTCGCAAATTCTGAGCTTCTGTAGTGTTTCCTGTAATAAAAGACTTAAACTGTTGACCAGCGGCCTCGATTCCAGTCTTAAACTCTTTTGGTTTTTGCTCTGCAAAATTAAGCAACGAATCAACAGCGTTGGTCAACCCTCCAACAGTGATCCTAGCGTTTGCTGCCTCATCTGTAAGAGTATTGATGTCTGCTAATTGTTTTTCAGAAATAGGAGCCGCTCCAGGTTGTAGCTTCTGTTCAAGTTCTTTGTTTTGTAAGCGCAGTTTTTCAAGTTCAAGCGCTCGTTTTTCTTCGTCAACTTGTTTTTGTTTTGCGCTTGAGATTGCTCCTTCTGCCTGTGTTTTCTCCAGAGCGACAATAGAGTCTAGTGCCTTAGGGTTAATGGCTCCAAGCAGTTGCAATGAAGAAAGTTTGGCAATGTTTGTTGCCACAGGCATTTCTGCACCAAGAAGTTTGGCTTGAGATTCTGCTGAGTTTACAAGGGATTGCAACTGGGGATTGTTTTTTGCTCCACTGTTTTTAACTGCCTCTGCAAAGTCAGTGTATGTCTTGCGAGCACCTTCAATGTCATCAGACTGAAGTTGAGTTGTGGCAGTAATAAGTGCTGTTTCTGCGGCTTTTTGAAACTGTTGAGGATAAGACTCAAAGTTTGCCATTACCTGCTTGGACACCTCTGGCTTATATAATGCAAGTTCATTGGCAATTTTTACCACATCGCTCATCGGAGCATCAGCAGGGAGGGATGTTAAGCGGCCAAACAATTCGTTCTGTTTTGCCTGCGCTACAGCCTGTTGCTCCATCTGCCGAACCCGATCTTGCTGCGCTTGCTCAAAAGTAAGTTTGCCTTGCCGCAGGGCTTCAGCAGAGGTTGCTGTGGCCTGTCCAATCTGCCCAATCCTAGCACGCTCTGCTTCAAGCTGAAGAGGCTGCATTTGCTGCTGGAACGCAGCGTTCTGCTGTGCAATGGCCGCCTGTTGCTGCTGAAGCGCACTCTGCTCCTGCATCTGGCGGAGCTGCATAATCCCAGTGAGGCTCTGAAGGAAGTTCTGAGCCGGAGGCTGCGGGATGTTGATAGAGTAGTCGTATGGTCCAGCCATATTAAGCAATGTCGAGTCCTGACGTTATCATTCCAGTCTGGCCCGCCCCAGGATTGAATCCGCCTCCAAACAATCCTCCTCCTTGAATGGCATTTAGCAAAGCCAGGTTTTGCAGACCACCTCCAATGCCTCCAGCTATTCCACTAAGCCCTTGTGCTTGAGCTTGAGCCGCTCCAATCTGTCCAGCAGCCAACGCTTGTCCCTGTCCAACCATTAGGTTCCCGATGTTCTGGGCAGACTGTTGCCCAGCAGCAGCAGTGCCAGCAGCAGACGCCTGACCAAGGCGCAAAAGGTTCTCAGCAGAGGTCGACCCCAACGAGGTTAAGCCGGCCAGCTTTCCGTACTGCGACTCGATGAGTTGGTTGAGTAGCGCAGGACGAAATTGAGCCAGTGCAGCCTGCACGTTGCCTCCTCGAAGCCCACCAGTGGCAGCAGCGTTTTGAAGAATAGCTTCCTCTCCTTGCCGGGCCAGTTCTTGGTACTGAGCGCCCTGCTTGATCTGCTCAATGGCAGCCTGCTGCTCTCCAGCTCCACGCAATCCTGCGAGTCCTTGCATGGCTTGTAGTGCCCCAGGACCAGCACCGATGTAGGGCTGGGTTAGGTCAGGTCTTCCAGCTTGAACATATGGCGCAAGAAGCTCGCGAATAGCATCAAACTGCCTGCGCTGCTCGTCCATTGCTTGGCCTTGTGCCTGAGCTTGAGTTTGTGCCGCTGATGTAGCAGCAGAAGCAGCCTTTCTTGATCCTAAAATTGAAGCGCCAGCCCCCAGTGCTCCCGCTCCCAAAATTGCTGCGGTGGTTCCGATTGCCATACTAATTTAGTCGTTTGATGTAAACCGTCTCTGAGTGCTGGTATCCAATTCTCTTTAAAAGAGGACTGAAGTCCTTAGAGGCTGTAACATGTTGAGTAACAAACAGAACCCCATCTTCCTTCAAGCGATCATCACACCACCTAAGAAACTTTGAGGCATTAAATCCACTCCTCACATCTGGGTGCAGAAACATGACATCATGCTGCGCCGTTGGTTTTCCGTACTCGGGATGAACAATAACAGCAAAAATGTTATAGCCTTTAAGCGCTCCATCTTGCCTTAGCGTATAAAGACGCAACATTCCATTTGAGTCCAAGCTCTCGTACATCTCTCTTGGAACTCGAATCCTTACATCTGCGATTACTCCTCCAATCTCCCTGTTGTGCATCTCGCCAAGCGGCAATGCTTCAACCTCGAACTCTTTTGTGAAGTGTTCGCGTTGAAATGTTACCTGACCTGACGCAAGTGCTACCATATTAGGTGATTTCCCTCCCAGAAGCAGTGATGGTGAGCGACGTAGCCGCACTGGCCAGCGTCGAGATGAATCCGCCGGATTCGAGTACCTGACCAACCAGTTCAGGACACAGGTAGGTCTCCCCGGGGACAACAGAACGAGTCTTTACGATCAGGTTGGAGTTCCCTGCCGATCCACCGGAAGCAACCAAGTTCACGCTGATGGTCACGTTCGACGAGTTGGTATTGGTTACCGTGAACTTGTCGATGATGCACTTGCAGTTGGTCGCAGTGTACTGGGAAGTCTGAGCGTTCTCAGCCTGCTTCGGTGGAATGATGTTTTTGACTGTGACTGCCATAGTTAAGAGATGTTGTCGGTAACAGTGAGGATCAGCGACGGGATCGCTGGAACCGGTGGACTTGCTGCCGAGGCAAATATCTGGCAATTCAGGTCATCCGTGCTCCAAACAAGCTCGAAGTAGTCTCCAGCGTTGAGCGGTAGCACAAAATTCCACGCAGCAACGGTTTCACCGTTGTTGCCTTGGATGCGAATCTTAGTCGCAGAGTCCGGGATGTCAATACCGTTGACGCGGCACCAGATGTAGAAGAGACCAACACCACCCGTGGTCTTTGCGAGCTGCGCCGAGAACTGGAAGTTGTAGATGCCTTCGGTGTCAACGTAGACGCGACTGGTTGGGGAGCCGATGTAAACGCCGAACGAGATGTCAGTCACGTTCAGCGTCATCGGGTAGGCAGTGTTGATGACAGCCGCAGTCTGAAGCTGCGTGCTGTGAAACGCTCCGTACCGCTTGCGCCTGACCTCGTTGATAACAGGAGGCAGGATGTCTGACTGCTGGGTCACCACCGTGACAGGAGGCGCGATGTCCAGATCAGACCGCCCGGGGATCTCGCTTGGCGCCAGCGCCAGAAGCTCTACAGCATCAGCCAGCCTCGATATAGCAGACAGCGCCTGCACAGCCTTGGAATCGGCGTTCTGTGCGTTTGTAGAGACCTCTTCGATCAGCGTTGCGCTGTCATTCAGGCTTGAGGGAATCAGATCAAACAACTGCTCGAAAGCCCTGATCGCCCGCTGTGAGGGCAGGAATTGAGCCAACTCGTTGCGGGTGATCTTGTAGGGTCCCTCGATCATACCGCTAGCGGTTCAATCCTTGCTTCAAGACGCGCCACAGAAAGCTGCGCATCGCTTGTGCCACGGAACTTCTGCGCCCTCCACTGCCGCATACGTCCCTGCTGTAGCCACGAGATCCGCTTACCGCGCACGCCGGTAACTCCGGCCTTGCAGACACGCTCTTGGCTCCATGTTAAGCCGTCCTCGGTGTGCGAAGTCCAGATACTGGGATCGGTTCCAAAGATGGAGTTTCCGGTCAGCGCGACTAGCTCTAGTTCGTGGAAGATCAGCCCTCGGCTTTCGTTGTAGAAGATGATTGTGGAGAACTCCCAGCCATTCAGATCTCCCCAGTGGGAAGAGAGCGCGTCAGAGAGGTATCCGAACGCAGTGCTCTTTGGGTCCCCTACGTTCCAGCGGTTGTACACCCACACCAGATTCTTGGCTCGGTATTGGCTGTTGCCAACGATGCTGCTTGTGAGCGTGAACCACACCGGGGCGCCGGCAGTTGCCGTTGCCGCCCCATCAAACACCAGTGTGCGATCCGGCAGATGCACATACAGGTGCCGGTAGCCTTTGTCCACCCGGGCCTCAACGAGCACGGTGGAAAGCTGTGTCTCGGTGAATTCAGCAAGAATCAGGTCAACCTCGCGAGTGGAGATCTTCTCGGCGTTGCTGCCTGAGATAAGCCACATGGCCGGAGCCTCGTTTCGGCCGCCACCCAGAAACGCGATCGACTCCATGAACACGCAGCAAGCATTGGTGCCAATGGCGCCACGCTGCACTTGAGCGCCTTCCACACGTTGGAAAGGGAACAAGCTGCCTCCCACGTTGTCAAAGACTTCGATCGTGTGCCGGTTCAGCGCGTAGACCTCGTTGCGCACCTTCAGGAGGGCGACCACAGGGTCAGGGTCGGCTTCAGAAGAGCCGTACTTGAGCGGGTTGACGCTAAACGGGTCGTTCAGCTCAGTAACGATCAGATACTGCCCGTCTGTCGTCATGAAGTAGCCATCCACCCAGACGACATCGACGACCGTGCTAAGATCCGGGTCTGTGACCTGCTGAAGCCCTGTGCTGGGCCGATACAGGAACAGATTCCCGCCTGAAGCGATGGCGAGATAGTCAAACGAGTAGTCAAAGGTGACCTGCCCTGTTCCGCCTACATCGCCTATGACAGTTACGACGTTTGTACTAGAGATGGACACCAGCTTGGTGCCCATGACCCTGTAGAGCACGTTGTTCCACTCGATGGCACCCCGGTCGATGCCAGGGCCGTTGCCGAGTCCTACAATCCCGTCAGCCGGGCGGAAGTAGCCTTTCGAGATCCCTGTCTCCAGAACAACTGGCACCATGTTGCGCGGGTACTCCACGCGGAAGTCCCCAGCGGTATTCGTGTAGATGCCGTTGAGGATAGGGATTTGCATTACTTACAGTTCCAGCGTTTCAGACTTGCTGCCTTGCGGGTGGGGCGGCCTTTCTCGTCCTTCATGGGGCCGGGCATTCCGCTCATGCGCGCACAAAAAGAGCGCCTGCGGGCCGCGTCCTTCTCGGTCTTAGGGTGCGGGGCCGGAGCCTTGAGATTCGAACCGGTAGCCGCATTGTACTTGGCGCGGCCTTTGGCAGTCAGCCCGGCGCCTTGGGACACCGGGAGCTTCTCGCCCTTCTTGACCGACAGGTTGACTTGTTTCTTGGCCATACTACAGAGATGTCCGGACCTTTAGCGTTCCGCTTGCAAGGTCAACTGGAGAGGCGGTTTGGTTCGTCAATCGCACCGTCACTGTGTTCGCTGCCGATACATACGCAGTGATCGTCAGGCCACTCGCGCCAGTGTTGGTTGAAAGCGTTGCCTCGGCAAAGTGCGACGTAGTTGCGCCGGTGCATGTCACCGTTGTGGTGGTGGAAGCGCCTGCCGCCAGCGAAGGCGTGTCAAAGGTCTTGCTGCCGGTGCAGTAGGTGCTCGAACTGTAAAGGAACTGGGTGACATTGGTGTCCACCTTGGTTTCGTAGGAAACCCCCGTAGCGTTGCTGTAGTTGTTCGCGAACGAGTAGTAATACGAACCAGCGGCGCCAGTTGCGATGTAGTTTGATGCGCCTGAAACGATCGCAAACGAGCTATTGTAAACTCCAATGACAGATCCAGCGGCAATGCTGAATCCATTTCCGGTCGTGGCCAGATTGGTTAGTGAAGACCATCCGACAGTAAATAATGCCGTTGCACTTGTGATGTTTACAACATTCGCACCAGAGCACGACAACAGCGAGTTGATCAACTGGCAGTACGGCTTGAGTGCGCCATTGGTGCCGCGAGCCAGAATCGCGCATGTTCCATACTCAGTGGTAAGTCCGTTTGCGTAAAGCGACCCGCCATTGATGTCAAAATGCGTTCCGCCAGATCCGGCCACTGAATAAGCTCCAGACCTGACATTGTTTACACGCAAAATTACATCTGGCCCAACGTAGACACCAACAGCAGTTGTCTGCGATGAGCCACTCGCGATGTAGCAGTCCTCAATGTAAACAAGCGAAGTCACTCCAGTCGCAGTCGTAAGCGACAGCGTTGGGGTTGTAGCATTGGAGCCTATTAGATACAGGCCGTTGATTTGAAGCTGGTTATCGGACGCAGTTGCTCCGCCAACAAAAGTGTGCGTGCCATTAACCCGCACTGTGCCACTGAGTCCGTTGTTGTTGGCAACAGCCGCTACCAACACGCATCCCTTGAATGTCAGGTTTTCATTGTAAACGCCAGGGGGCACAAGAACCTGCGCCGGGTTTGATGAACTGGCATCCGTAATCAGGTCAATGCAACCCTGAATAGTGGAAGCGTCTTGTCCAACAACTTTTGTGCGAGCAATATTAAGCGATGTAAACGCATGGGAATGATCTGCGCGAGCTGCAAAATTGCTCAAGCCAGCAACCCCAGAGGTAGTAATCGCAACGCCTGCAGCAGTCGATAGGCCAGCAATCTGACTTGTAGTAAGCGGCGCTAAAAACGCAGTTTGAACTGAACCGTCAGAAAACTTGATTCCTCCAGAATCAACAGTCAGCGCAGACGTTTCAGAAGTACTCAAAGAAACTCCAATACCAACGCGACCAGAAGCATTTACTACAAATGGAGTTGCATCTGGATTCGTTTCGTCCTCAACGCGCAGTGCTTCACCAGTGCCGGTTTGGGTGATGCGCACCGCTGGAGACGTGCCCTGAGCGGTCGCCACAATCGCCTCCCGCGTCCCGGTGTTGCCAACTGACAGCACCGGTGCAGCATTGGAAGTGCTCCCGATTATTTGAGGCTGTGAGTACGTGTTAGCCTGCGACAAGCCCGCAGCGTTGACGGTGTTTCCACCAGTCCGGAACGAGAGCTTGTTCTGGTTGGAAATCCAGAGATCACCATCAGCAACAGACGACGGCCCAGCGCCAGGCAATGCCGCTCCAATGTTCAGCAGCGCGCTTGCAGACGTTGCCGCTGCTGTCAGCTTGCCGGTCATCGTGTCGCCAGATTTAGCAACGGCTCCAATCTGGGCGGCGGTCGGAAACACATGCTGGTGATCCTCACGCGCCGCAAAAGTGCCAACACCGGCCACAGCAGTCGTAGCCAAAGCCGCCGGCGCAGTGGTAGCCAGCCCGGCAATCTGGGTGGTCGTCAGCGCACCCAAGAACGACGCGGCAGCCGCCTTGTTGACGGACTGCATAAAGGAATCAATGTCTGCGGAAACTGTGAGGTCTGCCATAACTAGGGTCTGATGTAGATTGAGGTGCCGTCAGGACGTTTGAACTGGGAGGTCGCATCTGGACGCAGGTAAGTAAACGTGCCGGGAGGCGGAGGCGTTACTCCACCAACCGTCGCCGGCGTTTTGGACCTGCGTCTGGACAGAAAGCGAATCACAGGCCGATTCCTTGGATGATGTGAAGCGACCCAGCGCCCCCGGGAGAGATGAACGATACCGTGTCATCGTCCTGATCCTTGCCGATGGAGACTTGAGAGCCGGCAACGACAGGATACCCGGCAGTCGTTGCAGGTGTGCCAGATGTGGCTGTGCCCACACGGACGTACACCGTAGTGGCCCCGAGGTTAGTAAACACCAGCGACTCAGAGGTGAACCCAAGCGTGATGGTCTGCGAAGAGGTGTTCGGCGTTACCGTGACGCCGGTCGAGTAAGCAGGTTGAAAGGCGAGTCCCATAGGTCAATACAGTTAGCTGACACGATACCAAGTCTTGAGGACCGGTTCAAAGCGGAGCGTGAAAAATCCTCCAGCGGAGATCGTCGTAGGCGCCCCAACAGCCAGCGCACCATTAAGCCCGATGGTCAGTGCTGTAATGGTCTGGGACGAACTCACAAGGATTTCTTGTGAAGCCACGCAGTTGGCGACAGCAGGCAGCGTGAGCGTGCCGGCTGCCAGCGTGCCACTGGGAGTCAGGACAAGCCACACGCTGGCGCTGCTGTCATTAATCGTTACCGTGAACCCGGTTGAAGTGGGGCCGGCGTACTGGATCACCTTGCCGTCCCCGGCAGAACCCTGGGCGTTGATGTACTCAGCCACAGAACCAGCCGCTGCACGGTAGTCTTGGTTGTTGACGTTGACCGCGAAGTAAGTGTTCGCGGTGATTGTGTCCAGCAGGGACAAGCGTTCGATAGCCATGGCTAAGAGTTCTTGAAGAGCATCTGGTCGTTCTGCTCGACCACAAGCGGGTTGAGATCCGGGACATTGACAAAAACCTGATCGGTACGCTTGTACCCGGCACCAAGCGGCATCGTGCGCGGGAACTGCTGCTCGTAAGGCATCGATGCCTCACTCAGGAGTTGGTCGTAAAGAAGCTTCGCAGTAGCCTTCGTGTCTGGAGACAAAGACTTTCCATAAGCTGGAGCCAGACGAACAGCAAGGTTAAGCACCAGAGCTTCATTGTTGTTAAGAGAGGTCTCAATGGGCTCATCAATGTTGCTGTTTTGCGGGCTAGCAGGCAGCGGATACCCGATCTGGATGTTCCGCGCCTGCCAGGAAGCCACCATGAGATCCAGACGCCTGAGTGCGCTCTCAAGTTGGTCGGGTGTGATGTCGAAAATGTACGACGCCAACCCGATCTCCTCGAACGCCTGCTCAATAATCTGTCTCTTGGTCCAGCTCATGTTACTTGGCGAGTGCTTCGTCGATCATCTGGGCGATTTTCTTGTCAGAATACCGTCCATCGAACTTGATTCCAAGCTCTGTTGCTTTGATTTCAAGCTCTTGACGTGTGGGAGGCGCGTTGTCTTCCAAAATAGGCTCAGAAATCACTTCAACAGCCTTTGGTGGTGCTGTTTTTGCAGCAACAGCGTCCTCAATGGTCAAAAACCAGCCTTCAGACAGCTTCTGGTCGAGTTCCTCTTGAGTCGCCACCCCGGTAAAATCGTATGTGCCGTTTGGGCGGATGTATTTTCCGCTCGCACGATACACAAGTGCAGGAAACTCAGTCATTTCTTGAGCTTCCCAACTGGTTTTCCTGCCGCCTGCTTGGCTTTGCGCGCAGTACTGAGCGCGATTGCAACGGCTTGCTTCTGTGGGTAACCGGCTTTCATCTCCCTGCTGATATTGCTGGAGATCGTTTTTTGTGAGTATCCTTTTTTGAGAGGCATAAAGAGTTGATACACAAAGGGGAGGGCGGAGTCAACCACCCTCCCCTCGTGCTAGTCAGCTTAGGACTGGCCGAACAGGATGATCCCGCTCATTTCCGGCTGCTTGTTCACGACTCCGAAGAGCGTGTCGAGCCGGTAACGGGTCTTCATCGTGTTGATGTCGTACTGCTTCTGCATGACCAGTTCGATGCCCTGGTCGGTGGAAGCGCGCATCACGTTGGCGCCGGCGTCAGCAGGCACCGCATAGCGACCGGGCAGGATCTCGATCGCGTCCTTCTGCCAGAAGCAGTTGATCGGAGCCGCCACAGTGTTCAAGAACACGATGGCGCTGTTGGACGCCTTGGTGTTCACAACGCAGTTCTGGTACTCAGCCGAAGCGGCAGAGGGAACCTGGTTGGACACGATGCCGGGGCTGATGACCAGAGTCGTGCCACCAGCGGGAACGCTGATAACGCGGAAGGTCTTGAGCTGGCCGGTGTCGCCCTTGGTGATGTGATGGACAGCGTTCACGCCAGCGATCGTGAAGCAGTCGCCAGCGGCAACGCCAGTGCTGCTCGACACGGTGATGGTCTGGTAGCGGTTGTCCACGTTGAGGCGCTCGGCCGTCGTGGGCGAACTGCTAACCGCTTTCGGGATCTGGTAGTTGCCAGCCGCATCGCGGGTGTCGATCGTGATGCCGGAACCGGCAGCAGCGCCGATGCGGTTCGCGTAGTCCAGCTTGTAGGTGCCGAAGCTCGCAATCTGGCCGATGTAAGCGCGATCGTAAGCGGTCAGCGCCTTACCCTGAAGGGTCTGACGACCAGCGAGGTTATTCGCCATCCCGTTGTAGTCACGGGTGGAGAGCGCCAGGTAACGATCGAAATCGTTGACACCCTGCTCGTTGAAAATGGCCTCGCACTGGGCAACGTCATCGAAGCCGGTGGCAGCCGAGAGACGCTTCACAACGAGCGTGCCCTGAGAGGACGCGACGTTGAGCACAGCGACGTTGATGTCGCTCGCCAGCTTCTGCTTCGCGGCGTCACCGAGGCGCTGTTCCTGAAGGGCGTCACGCAGTTCGGTGGCCGTCATAATCCACGGCACGGACTGGTTGTAGCCGATCGTGGCAGGCACGGAGAGCTGGGTGTAATCCGTGAAGTTGCTGGTCATATCGGTGCCCGAGTAGGACTTCGCGATATAAGGCTGCGGCCTCCAGATCGTGTTGTTGGTGCGTTCCATCATCGTCTGATCCGTGTTGTAGATCGAGACGTTGCGGGACAGGACAAGGGCGTCTTGGAAACCTTCGAGGAGGTTCTCAAACGCCACTCTTTCTTCTTTGCTGAACGAGTTAGCCATATACTAGTTGGATTGGGATTTTAACTGACGCTTGAAAGCGATTACCTTGGTAAAGTCCCCGGTACGCGCCGCTTCCTCGCGCAACCGGTCCAGTTGAGTGCTGGACGAACCGAGACTACCGTTGCCATTGATCCGTTTTTCGGGAGGTGGAGCTTGTTTCTTGGTCACAGAGAGCTGGGTTTCAAGTTTTGCAACTGCAAACGCGAACTGAACCGGATCAGAAATTGCAGCCAGTTCCTTGGCCTTGTTGGGGTTTTTGCCGAGGGCATACACCACAACCGCCGGATTCTGCGCTCCCTGAAGAATGATGCCCTGCTGCGTCACATTCAGCGTCTCAAGAACTGTGTCCTCGGCGTCTTGGAAATCAGAAACTTTCAGTCCCGTCTTAGACTGGGTGTAGCCTTCCAACTTCTTCTGCCAAGTCTCCTGTTCGGCTTGCTGCCTGGCTTTTTGCTTCGCTTCAGCCTCGTCAGCCTGTCGCTTCCGCTCAAACCATGCCGCAAGTTCGCTCTCGAACTTGTCTGAATCGTAATCGCAACCCTCAAGCGTTGGTTTTCGTCCAAGAACAACAGGACTTTGCTCTGTTGCCGGTGAAACCGCTTTGAGTTTCTCCTCAAGTTCGCGCTTCTCACGCTGCAACTCTCGGTAGCTCTTTCTCAGGTTACGCACCCATTCGGGTGCCTGCTTCTCTTCCTCCTCTGGAGCCGGCGATTCTCCCGCGATAGTCACCACATCTTCTTCCTGAAGCGTCTCTGCCTGCTGCTCAGGCTCCACCGGGGTGGCCTCTGGCTGCTGGGTGAGTACTTCTTCAGGTTCCGTTGCGATGTTGCTATCTTCTGCCGTTGTATTGGTGTTCATGTGTGCAAAAATTTTACACAAATGCAAGCACTATTGCATCTGCGGCTGGGTCGCCTGCGTAAGGCGATCCGCCAGCGCAAAGATCCGCTCCTGATCGGTGGTGCTGACCTTTGAAAGTGTCTCCGTCGTCTTGGCCTTGGTCTCCTCTGCCTTGGCGACCGCCAGAATGCTGTCTGCCTGCGCTTTCTGGGCGCGTGCCGTCTCTGCCGCTGCTGCCGCCTGCAAGTACTCTGCCTGCGGGTCTGGGCGGGCATTCTGCGCCTCCATGGCCAACTCCTGAGCCTCGGTGTCGGTGGGGCGAATCACGCCCATTTTCAGCAGCTTCTTGCGGAAGTAATCGCGCACGTCCTCGATCCCTTCCCCTTCCATGTTGAGCATCGCCATGCTCGAAAGCACCTGGGTCATCTCCGGGTCTTGGGTGAGCGTCATCATGTCCGTCAGCGCCCGTACCGTTGACTGCCGCTTGGTGGCGCTGCTTGGTCCCACGGTCACCTCCACGTCGTACTCCGCGCAGGACATGTCGTTTTCGTACTCAATCTCGCCCTCGTCGTTGACGACCGGCTTCATAAGCTCCACCGCTTCCATCTTGCCGCTTGAAGCGATCGACTTCATCTTCCGTCCCTGCTCGACAAAGATGTCCCGGGCAATCGAGAGCCACACCTCCCCACACCGCTTCACGGCCTTGGCCATGTTGCTCATGTAGATGAAAGTCTGCATGTCCAGGCGCTGCTGGATCAGTTCCACGGTCTTGCCGCTCAGATGACTCACCATCTTGTCTCCCTGCTGGGGGGAGCCAAGAATCTCCTGCATGTCGGCTTCAGTAAGCTGGAGCAGTGCCGCCATCGACGGCGGAATCGACGGAGGCTTCGTGTACGCCACAGGTCCCCCGGGAACCGTGTTGCCGTTCGCGTCCGTGACCGGGTTAATCAGCAGGTACGGGTAATTCTTGAGGTTGTCCTCCGCCCACATCAGTTGGTGCCCGGCGACTTGCTCAGGCAGCAGAATCGGCTTCTCCGTGGCGGAGAGCGCCGCAATCTCGCCCAGTTTACTGAGCTGCATGTTCTTTAGCCGCTGCGCGTCTTTCGCAAGCCGCACATGCCCCATGCACCGCTCCACGTTGTCCACAAACCACCGCTTCCCGTACACCGGGATAATCGGGATGTGCTTCCCGGCAATGTACCCGCAGTCCTCCAGAATCTTCGCCCCAGACATGATGTACTTGTGTACCTTGCGGGTCTTGACCTTCTTGCGGCGCACTTCTTTCCAGCCGGTAGACAGCATCTCCTCCTCTTGGTGAAGCTCATCCGGCCGCAGACTCTCCTCCTTGCCGGTAAGGTCACGGTAGATGCGGATCTGCTCGGAAACCTCCTCCACGACGTAGTACTCAGCGACGTAAACTACAGAAGGAGTGTACCAGTCGAACTGGCTGCGCGTAATGGTCTTCGGCCACGTCGAGGGATCATCTCCCCACTCCGACCGGTAGGCGTCGTACGTCATGCTGGTCAGCACAAAACACCGCTTGGCATCAGCCTTGTCCTGGCGCTTGGCGCCAAGATCAAAGTACACGCTCGTGTCCGCATCAAAGATTGGCTCGATACACACCCGCTGCTTGTCCTCCTCGGGGTCTTCCTCGTTCTCGTACTCGGTTCGGAGCCGCCAGGCCCCAAACCCGCCCATCACAGCTTCTTCAAAGGCGTTGTCGTAGGCCTCTTCGGCCGTGGGGGACTGCTCATCCGCACGGTACAACCCGGCACACGTATCCGCCAGCTTGTCGTACTCGTCTCCCTCTTTGGAAACGAACTGCACGCCGATCCGGTTGTTGCGGTACTCGTTGATGATCCGCAACACCGCCATGTGAATCTTGTTTACCTCAAACCGGGGCTTGTTCTCGAACTGCTGTCCAAGCGGTCCCTCCCACTGCGCACCAGCCAGCGAACAAAACCGCCGGTCCCCAAGACAATTCATCCGCTCCTGATACAGGGCACTCTGGATCTGATCGAACTCCTTGCGGGCCTGCTGGTGGATTGTGGAAAGTTTATCTTCGTTCATCGCTTGAAAAAGTTAATCACCGGCATCGCAAACATGCCGCTTCTCTTCTGTGAAGCCTTGCCGGGGACGGCCGCTCGACTCAAACCACTTACCACCAAATACCGTGTCGCGTCCATCAAATGATCGTTGTCCTTGACGACACGGCCCTTCTCGTCCCGCCGATAAAGCCGAAACTCATTAAGCCAGTTCCGCAGACTCGAAAACACCTTGATACGGTTCTCAGACATCATCTGCCACACGCTGTACAAACCGCTCTCCACTGCGTTGTTCGCAAGCGTAATGTCCAAGCCGTGCTTGCGGTACATGCCCAAAAGCTGCTGGCCGTCAGTCTGCGCACGCCCACGGGAGGCCGGATCAATCACGCCCGGGATCTCCCCACGGGACTTGATCGCTTCCGCGTGCAAAATCGGCTCCGCCTGGCCGCGATAGTACTCGTTGTAGAGAAACGTGACCCCACTATCCGGGTTGGTAGCACCCCACACCACCGCCGTCCGGTTCCACCCAACGTCCATCCCAAAACACCGCTTCCAATGCTCCGGAATCTGGAACTCCGGCACAACAAGCTCACTCTCCGGCACCGGGTAGATGGCGCCGGCGCCAAGCTGGGGGACGCCTTTCGAGCGGGCGTCACGTTGGAAGGGCGGGATGCTAGCCCAGAGTTCGTCTTTCTGCTGCTGGGTGAGGTGCGGCACGTCGTCCCACGTTGCCATGCCGACGTACTTGCTTCCAGAAGACTGCTCCCGGATGTCGCCATTCGGCAGAAAGCTCAACACCGTCTCGCTCAAACCCATAAGCGGCGTAAACGTCAACATCGTCATGCCGTTGTTCGTCATCGTACGCAGCAAACACTCCGTGTACACATCCAGCGGCGGCTCTTCATCCAACCAGATCACATCCTGCTCGGAGCCCTGGAAGGCCTCACGGCGCTGGTCGTAAGACTTGAACACCAGGCGGGACTCGCCGCCGCTAAGATGTCGCACACTGATCGTCTCAATCGCCTCCGCTACACCGGCCTTGGCGGTGGTGCGCAGTAGATCGGCTTTAGGGATCAAGCCGGTCCCAAACTCCCCGGGTGGCCCCAGCAGCTTCATCTGAAGAATGTCGCGCGTTGTCTTCCCAGTGTCCCCCGCAGCCCACGCATTGATCGGCCGGTCAAACCGCCGGCCCTCCCACCAGTCCGGGTACTTGCCGGTCATATGAAGAACCATCTCGTACCCGCCGATGCTCTCGGTCTTGCCAATACGGTTCGCCGCCATCATCAACCGCTCGCGGTAGCGAGCCCCTGCCGCGAAGTACGCCAGATGCTTCGGGTAGAGGGATCTTTTGAGCGGGCCTTCATCCGGGAAGTAAGACGCGATCTTGCGCTCGCGCTTGCGCCGCAGCGTCTCCTCCAGCAGGAGCGTCAGCTCCAGCTTCTTGTCAATGCCGTCAAGTGGATCGCTCATCTGCCGCTAAGCCGATGCAATCGGTTGATCTCAAACTCGATGTACTTGGCTGCCTTCTGAAGGTCTTGGATCGGGTCCTCTGTCTTCAGGCCAGCCCTCCAGACGTACTTGATGACGTTCCCAAGGTTGAAGTTGAACTCTTGGGCGATAGTAACACACTCCACACCACTCGGGTGCTCTGTGTAGTGCGTAGGATGATATACATCGTTCATATTCAATAAGAAAAACCCGGACACCTGCACACGCAGGGCCGGGTGTCTTCCTTCGTCCGTATCCCTTAGTTTTTAACTAAAGGTTGAGGTTGTAGACTAACTTCCATATCCGCTCTTAGCAAGCGATCATATGCGTCCAAAGCGTCTCTGCCGCCGGAAATCTGCGTCCAACCGCTGATGCGTAGCGCTTGCGCCAACTCACCCGCGACCTTGCGCCATGCCGCCGCAAGCTGACCGCTACGCTCGGCGTCAGCCGCTAACTTCAACTGCGAGAGTTCGTATTCTGTTGTCATACTCTTATCACTAGAACTTTGTACTCAACACCGTCGTCCATGCCGCCCTCCACCTCGAAGGCGTACTCCTCATAGTCGATGTCACGCGCTGCCGCGCTCAACACCAGCCGGAAGGCCAGATCCACACTCGCCTCAGGGGGCGCGTCAGGGTGCTCGGGGTCGGGGTCGTGGGTCATTGGAGAACTTCAGCAAGAAGCGTCTTAAAAGCAATCTCCGCCGTCGCTGGTACTACTCCGTTGCCGAGCAGGCGCAATTCGTCGGTGCGATTGTCACAGGTGACGCACAACTCGGCATAGTCCACCCCACCGGCAGGCCCATCAGCGTCTCCACCCAGCGCGGGTTGAGCTTGCCGTTGTTGCCCGTCTGCCTCAATAGTTGATTCCCTGTGTGCCCGTAGCCCTCCCTGCCCGCTCGACAGTTCATTTGTTCTGATCTGCCCGCAGTCATGCTGCTGCTCGGCGTTGCCCACGACTGCACCTGAGTCTGCAAATTCGGAGCACCCTGCTTCTCCGGAGCTTGTCCCGCTCCCGTGTGGCGGTTCGCGTGTGGACTCGCCCACGCCTTCACCTGTCCCGTCAGCAGTAACTCGTTCTTCCGTTTCCCGCCACGGCTGATCTTGCCGCCGTCCATCCCTTCCAGCGTCGCCCACGCTTTCACGTCCTGCACCAAGCAACGGCACCCGTGTTTCGATCCGTGTATCGCTTTCTGATTGTTGCTCCTGCCCACTGCATCGTGGCATTGCGGCGTTGACCACGACTCTGGGCGGCTCCCATGCGTGCTGGGGTTCTCCGGGACGGCTGGGCCAGACATTTCTCCACGACGTGCCATAGCCGATAGACATTTGCTCTGTTGACTGTTTCCACCAATTTGATAGCTGTCCTCGTTTGCTGTCACGGTCGGCCATGATGAACACGCGCTTTCGCTGGTGAGGCGCGCCGACTTCAGCCGCTGAGAATATGCCCCACGTCGCTCGGTAACCCAACTCCTCCAGGTCGCTAATGACTGTGGAGAGTCCCAACGAGATGTGTCCCTCGACGTTCTCGAAGAAGCAGACTCGGGGGCAAAGAAGTCGAATGCCGTTTGCAATGTAGGGCCACAGGTGCCGCTCGTCGTCTGTGCCGAGACGCTTGCCGGCTGCGCTGAAGGGCTGACATGGGTAGCCTCCAGTGAGGACGTCCACCAGCCCAGAAAACTGCTCCCAAGGGAAGGACTTGAGATCGCTCCAGATCGGAGCCGCGTCAAGCTGCCCGCCTTCCATTCTCGCAAGTAGGACTTCGATTGCGAAGGCTTCGATCTCCGCATAAGCGACTGTGCGCAGGCCCGGGAGCACTCGCTTGAGTCCGAGGTCAATGCCGCCGTACCCGGAGCAAAGCGAGAGATGAGTGATTTCGGTAGTATCCACATGAAAGAGTCGCCGGTCTCTCCCGGCTGTCACACCACTCTCATTTACGCCTACAGGTATGGTGGCCCAAGGTCGGCAGGTGTCGCGCTCAAAGCTTAGGCCACCGCGGTCTCCGGAACAAGCTGGGGCTCCGGGGTGAGCAGGGGGGTGGCCTCTTGGGGTGATGCCGGCTCAGGGGTGATGGCCGCCAGTGCCGCCTCAACCGCCGCGATCACCTGCTTCAGCGCAACGCGCTGCGCCTCCAGCTTCCGCTGGAGCGTGTCGCGCTCCCGCAGAACCTGCTTCTCACGCCGCGCTCGCACCACGTCCACGTTCCATGCCGCCTTCAGCGCGGTGGATACCGACTTCTTGAGATTAAGAATCTCTGGACTGGTTGCTTTACGAGTGCGTGGCTTGCGTTGTTTTTGATTCTCCATAGCGGAGGAGTTGGTAGCCGCCAGCCGCACCGCTGTCAACCCCCTCTGGTTCCACGGCGCCCGCAGGGCGACTGTGGAGGGACCTCGACTTCTCTCTCTAAAGGAACCGGGCTGGGGGTGATCACCCCATACTACATTGTATTGGTATAGAATGCCTTACCACAACAGATTGTGGTTTAACCTAGTCGACACCACAACAGGTTGTGGTTTCACGCTTTGGGATTGGATTCCATATTACCACTGTTGGTGGTAGTTATAGCAGAACCCGTTGAATCCGTATCACTTGTGACAACCTCCGCTTGCACCTCAATCGCTGGCAATGGAGTTGCGAGTCCCATCCGCTGCGCATCCGCTAGCGCTCTTTGTGTCC
>Ga0075471_10000614_pt1 | contig 21659 bp, 16 predicted proteins | sample DEB19_08_DNA_2_FD_74787 | JGI IMG/M metagenome (GOLD analysis project Ga0075471, IMG submission 74787) | Aqueous microbial communities from the Delaware River and Bay under freshwater to marine salinity gradient to study organic matter... | ecosystem: Environmental > Aquatic > Marine > Coastal ... | reverse complement strand
TGGTTCGCAAGGGGGAGGTCGATTCGGCTCGGGACATGCTCGAGGAGGAGGCGGGCAACGACGGAGGGCCGCAGGTCTGGTCGGCACTCGCGACCTTGGTGCTTCGCAAGGCAGGCGTCGAAGACGCCACGGCGGTTCTCGAGCGGACTCCCGCTGCGATCGCCGCCTCCGCCCCCCTGCTGACGGTACGGGCGCAGGTGGCCGGAGCGCGGAAGGATGAAGGGGCCAAGGAGGCCATCGCGGCCGTCGAGAAACTGACCGCGGATCTCTCCGACGAAGAGGCGGCGAACGTGCTCACGACCATCGCCTCGGTCTATTTGTCGCGGGGCGACGTGGAGTCGGCCGACCGTGTCTGGCGGACCGTCGCCAAGCGGCAGCCCGACGACATCCGGGCCCGGGAGGCGATCCTGGAACTCGCGCTCAATCAGGATGATCTCGACAAGGCCCGCGCGGCTGCGGCCGACGTCGCGACCGCGGCGGGGGGTTCGTCGGCCCGGTCGCGGGTCGCCGAGGCGGGCGTCAAGATCTTCGAGGTCCGCCAGTCGCAGGCCAAGCGGCAGAAGGAAGGCGATGACGGCAGCGAGTTGACGCCCGACGAGAACCGCACGCTCAACGAGGCTCGCAACCTGCTCATCGAGGCCGAAAACGACCGCCCGGGCTGGAGCCAGATCCAGACCTTGTACGCCGAAACCGACTCCCTCAAGGGGGACGCCCTCGCCGCGATCGAGCGGCTCAAGAGGGCCGTCAGCATGGGATCGGCCAACCCCGCGATCGTCCGTCGGCTCGTGGCCCTCCTCTACACGGCCAATCAGCTCGACGAGGCGCAGCAATACCTGGAGTCGATGGGCGAGGAGGGCCTGCTGGGCTCGGACCGACTGACGGCCGAGATGAAGCTACGGGCGGGCAAGTTCGACGAGGCCGTGACCATCGCCGAACGAACCGTCCCCCGCGATTCCACCAATCCCGAGGATTTGCTCTGGCTCGGCCAAGTCCTCGATCGTGCCGGCAAGGCAGAACGCGCGTCGGAGGTCTTGCTCCGGGCGACCGAGGTGGCCCCGCAACGGTCTGACATCTGGCTCGCCCTCTTCTCCCATCAGGTCAACGCCGGCAAGAAGCCCTCCGCCGAGCGGACGCTCGAAAAGGCCGTGGAGCTCATGCCGGAGCCGCAGCGGCAGCTCTCCAAGGCCCAGGGCTACGAGATGCTGGGGCGAAACGAGGAGGCGGAGCAGGCGTTCCGCGAGGCGGTGGCGGTGGCGCCCAACAACCTCGAAACCAGCCGGGGCTTGGCGGCCTTCCTGTTCCGCAGCGGCCGCCTCCAACCCGCCCGGGAGACGCTGCGAGCGATCATCGACTCGCCCGACACGTCTGCGGCGGCCGAATCCACCAAGGCCTGGGGCCGGCGGCTGCTCGCCGAACTCATCGCCGAGCGGGGCAGCTTCCGCGAGATGGGGCAGGCCATGGACCTTCTCCGGCAGAACGTCGACGACAAGGGGGAGATCCCGATCGACGACTCGCTGCTGCAGGTGAAACTGCTGACCAATCGCCCGGAGCCGGCGAGCTGGAAGGAGGCGATCAAGGTCTTCGAGGAACTCGCCCGGAAGCAGCGGCTGGCCATGGGGCAGCGGATCATGCTGGCCCAGCTCCGCGAGAAGGTCGGCCGCTGGGACGAATGCCGCAACGATCTCATCGCCGTCGTGGCCGCACCCAACGTGCCCCCCGCCTACGTGGCGATGCTGGTCGAAAAGATGATCGACCACGGCGAGGTCGCGGCGGCCCGTCCCTGGCTGACTCGCCTGCAAAAGATGAGCCCGGACACCGCGATCACCATCGCGCTCGAGGCGAAGTTGGCCATCGCCGAGAACGACCGCAAGCTCGCCGCGGACGCGGCCCGCAAGCTCATGCCGGGCGGAGTGATCTCGGGGAGCGAGCCCGAACAGCTCAATGCCGTGGCCAAGTTGATGGAGCAGCTGGGCTTTCCGAAGGCTGCCGACAAGGTGTTCACCCAGTTCGCGGAGTTGTCGGCCGATGGCGTGATCGCCCGCGCCGAATTCCTGGGGCGGCAGAAGCGTTCGCAGGAGGCGTTCGACATCCTCGAGGCCCGTTGGAACGAGCTTCCCCTCGAGCGGCTCCTCACCACCGCCGTGCAGGTCGTCAGGGTGCAGGACACCCCGGCCGACGTGGCCCCCCGAATCGAGCCCTGGTTCACGAAGGCCAAACGGCTGGATCCCGGCTCCATCGTGATCCAACTCCTCGAGGCGGAGTTCCTCGCGCTCGAGGGTCGCGCCGGCGAGGCGGAGACGATCTACCGAGACATGCTGGCCAACGGCGAGTTGGATGCAATGCAGAAGGCGATCGTCTCGAACAACCTCGCGTTTCACCTCGCCAAGTCGGAGACGGCGCCGGAAGCGAAAAAACTGATCGAAGCGGCGATCGAGGAACTCGGCCCCCTTCCCGATCTTCTGGATACCCGGGGGATGATTCGCCTGGCGGCCGGCGAAAACCGAGAGGCCGTGACCGACTTCGAGGAGGCGGTGCTCCAGCCTACGGACGTGAAGTTTCTCCACCTTGCGTGGGCCCAGCTCCAGACCGGCGATCAGGCCGCCGCCCGGACGTCGCTCGAATCCGGTCGCCGTAGAGGCCTCGCGATGTCGAGGCTGTCGCCGGAGGACAGGGAGCGACTCGGAAAACTCGAAGACGCTCTCGGCATGAAGATGTCGCCTCCGCCGGCCGCCGAGCCGCAGGGCTGATCCTGCCAGTCGTCAGCTTCGCTTCCGACAGTCGCCCACTCTGCTGGCTCTCGACTCTGGCATGCCCTAGGGGAGGCCCGGGCGGTTGTCAGCCCTGGAGCATCCTCGACCGGGCGAGGGCGTCTTCCGCTTCCGGGATGAGCCCAGCACGCATGCAGGAGACGCTATGGGCGGTGTAACTGAAGGGGTCTCGCGGCTCGAGTTCGACTACCCGGCGGGCATGCCGCACCGCGTCCTGATGCCGCTCCAGCCGAGTGCACCACGCGGCCAGAGCGGAGTGGGCCAAGGCGAAGTCGGATTCCTCGGCGACGAGTGTCTCCAAGAGGCCGACCGCGCCCACCAAGTCGCCGGAATCCTTGAGTTTTTCGGCATCGGCATACCGCTCGTCCCTCGCTGACATCGCACCTCCAAGCCATTGCGGGCTGCATCGGAAACGCATCGTGACGCCGAGGACAAAGTCGCCCGGACGTGAGGAGTATAGGTCCAGGACGGGAAATGGGGAGTTTGGGCGGCATCGCGGACTGGCCCGTCGGGAGGGACGGGGAAGAGTCTGCCTGCAAAGGAAAACTGGCATTGAATCGGGCCGGGAATCGAGCCGATAACCCCCCGGTCGCCCGCGCCGCATCTCCAGCGAAAGGCCCGCCGTGAGCATCCATCCGATGGCCGTTGTCAGTCCGGATGCACGACTCGGTGTCGGCGTCAAAGTCGGGGCGTTCGCGACCATCGAGCACGACGTGCAACTCGGCGATTTCTGCACGGTGGCCAGCGGGGCGGTGGTGAAGGCGGGGGTCACGGCGGGCTGCCACAACGAGTTCGGCGAACACGCCGTCATCGGCGGAGCTCCCCAGCATGTCGCGCGACCCCAGCAGATCGGCCGCGTCGTCATCGGCGACCACAACGTCTTCCGGGAGCACGTCACGATTCACCGGGCGCTCAAGCCCGAGGCGACGACCACCGTCGGCGACCATAACTACGTGATGGCCGGTGGTCATTTCGGCCACGACGTCGTCATGGGCAACTACTGCATTTGCGCCAACGGGGCGATGCTCGGCGGGCACGTCACCGTCGAGGACCGCGCCTTCGTCTCCGGTGCGGTGGCCGTTCACCAGTTTTGCCGCATCGGCCGTCTCGCCATGGTGGGAGGTCATGCCCGGGTTGTCCAGGACATCCCGCCCTACATGCTGGTGGACGGACAGAGCGGCTGCATCGTGGGGCTGAACGTCGTCGGGCTCCGTCGCAGCGGGCACTCCGCCGAAGACATCGCCGAGTTGAAGGCCGCCTATCGGGTGATCTACCGCCGCGGCCTGCCGTGGAAAGAGGTCCTCGATGTCCTTGGCGGCGAGTTCGAGAGCGGCCCCGTGAACCACCTCCGGGAGTTCCTCGGCAGCGGGACCCGCGGATTCTCGCAGGAACGCCGCAGCCCGCCCTCGACCACGCTGCGGATTCGCGTTCCCGACGAAGACACCGCCGTGCTGCGGGCCAAGGCGGGCTGACGGCCGCGGAGGACCGGGTCAGTCGCTCGAACCGCCGGTTTCCTCGAGGCCATAGCGCTGCAACTTGCGGCGGAGCACGGAGCGGTCGATCCCCAGCAGCTTTGCCGCCAGCGACTTGTTCTGCAGCGTCGCGGCGAGCGTCCGCTCGAGATGCATTCGCTCCACGTCGGCGAGCGTGGGCCAAGACTCCTCCGAATCGGCACCAGCATCGCCGCCGGAATCCGCCGTTTTCTGGGGAAGGGGTGCGATGTCGCCGGCGTCGGGCTTCAACTTGGGCTCGACGCGATACACGCCGGGCAGAGGTGTCGGAGACACGATGCCCCGCGTGGCCGCCATGGCCATCTGGGCAAGGCTGCCGTCGACCTGCGTCTCGCCCGGGGCGCCACCGACCATGAGCCCGCTGAGCGCGTCGGGATCGATCTGATCCCCGGACGAAAACATCACGGCCCGCTCGAGGACATTCTCCAATTCCCGGACGTTGCCCGGCCAGGCATATTGCTGCAACACCTCGATCGCCGCGGGGGAGAGCGTGCACATCTGCATGCCGTGCCGCGCGGCGAGTTCGGCGAGATACCGGCCCGCGAGCACCGGAATGTCTTCGATCCGCTCACGGAGCGGAATCGTGCGGATGGCGACCACGTTGAGCCGGTAGAAGAGATCTTCGCGGAACCGGCCGAGATTGACTTCGCCCGCCAGGTCACGATTGGTGGCGGCGAGCACCCGAACGTCGACCGGAATCTCCTGATGGCTTCCGACCGGCACCACCACCCGCTGCTGGAGCACGCGGAGCAGCTTCGCCTGCAACTCGAGTTCCATCTCCCCGATCTCGTCGAGGAAGATGGTGCCCGCCTCGGCCGCACGAAAGCAGCCCAGCGTCGACGAGGTGGCTCCCGTGAAGGAGCCCTTGACGTGGCCGAACATGTGGCTGGCAAAGAGGGTGCCCGTCGTCACCGCGCAATCGACCGGCACGAACGCCTTCTTCGACCGCGTGCTGCAGGCATGGATCGCCCGGGCGATCAGTTCCTTGCCCGTGCCGCTGGGGCCCAGGATGAGCACGCTCGACTGATGAACCGCGACGAGTTCGATCGACCGCCGGACCTGTTCGGCCCATGGCGAGACGCCGATGATCCGCTCGATGGCGTCGTTCCTGCGCGAACTGGCCGCAACCGACTCCATCAGCCTGCGTCCTCGTGATCGTCCTGCCGCGGGTGTCCGATCCCCGTGAGTGCCGCCCTGTGGCCACGATCCCGATGATTCACGACGCCGGCACCACTTGGATATACCCCATCCCAACCGACCCGGCCAGCGAGCGGACGGTGCCGGCGATGCTGGTCGGACGGATCACGCGGATCGTGCCGCCGCCGGGAACAGGGAGAAACAGGGTGATTTCCCCCAAGAAACCGATTTTTTCGCCGATCCATCGCCCGGTCGGGAAAGATGGACAAAGATTGAGGGGTGGCATTTCGGAGCGTTTCCCGCAGCCGGAGCCCATTCCCTGCCGCCGCCCACCATCCCAACGTCTCGGTTCGCATGCCTTTTGACCAACCCTCGACCGGCCCGTCCCTTCCGGCCGACATCGCCGCATCCGCCCCCCGGCCGGGACGGTGGCTGCTCTGGATCGTCCTCCCCCTGCTGGCGGCCGCCGTGGCCGGCGGCTGGTTCGCGGTCCATCGTTTCCTGGTTTCCAGGCGGCCGATCGTGGTGGGAATCCTCCATTCGCAGACCGGCACCATGGCCGTCAGCGAGCGTGCGATGATCGATGCGGAGGTGCTCGCGCTCGAGGAGGTCAATCGCGAGGGGGGCCTTCTGGGACGGCCCGTGCGGTGGGTGATCGCCAACGGCGGCTCGGATGGCCCCACGTTCGCCCGGCAGGCGGAATCACTGATTCGGGAGCATGGAGTGAGCGTGATTTTCGGCTGCGCGACGAGCGCCTGCCGCAAGAGCGTGCTCCCCGTCGTCGAGTCCCACGATCACCTGCTCGTCTACCCCATGGCCTACGAGGGGCTGGAGCAGTCGCCGAACATCGTCTACACGGGCGCCGCACCGAACCAACAGATCACCCCGGCCGTACAATGGTGCCATGACACCCTTCGAGCCCGGCGGTTCTTCGTCGTCGGCTCCGACTATGTCTGGCCCCACTGCGTCAATGCCATCATCCGAGATCAGGTTGCCGGCCTGGGTGCGGAAATCGTTGGGGAGGAGTATCTGCCCCTTGGCAGCGTGGATGCCGAGGCCCTCGCAGCCCGCATCGCCGCCGCGAAGCCGGACGTGATTCTCAGCACGGTCGCCGGCGACTCGGCGATTCCCTTCGCCCGCGCCGTCCGCGCGGCCGGCCTGCCGACGGAGGCGGCGCCGATCGTGACCTTCGCCATCACCGAAAACGAACTCCGCAGCCAGGCGGCGGCCGACATGGCGGGCAACTATGCCGCCTGGTGCTACTTCCAGAGCATCGATCGGCCCGAGAATCTCGCCTTCGTGAGGGCCTTCAAAACGCGGTATGGCAGCGATCGTACGACATCGGACTTCATGGTGGCCGCCTTCAACGGCGTGCGACTCTGGGCGCAGGCCGTCCGCGAGGCGGAGTCGGCCGACGTGCGGCCGGCTCGCAACGCGATGCGACACCAGAGTCTGAACGCGGCCGAGGGCGTCATCGCCGTGGACCCGGAGACGCACCACACGTGGCGGCCCGTCTCCATCGGCCGCATCCGCCCCGACGGCCAGTTCGACGTCGTCTGGACCAGCCGCACCGCCGTCCGGCCGGTGCCGTTCCCGATCTCCCGTTCGCGTCCCGAGTGGGAGGCGTTCGTCGCCGACCTGCAGCGCCGGTGGTCCGGGCAGTGGTCGAACCCCGTCGGCTCGCTCCGCGGCGGATTGTCGGAGGCAGTTCCATGAACTCCCCCGCGAGCGGCGTGTTGCGGCGGTCGATCGCCGGTCGACTGCTCTTCTGGTTTCTAGTGATCGCGCTCATCCCGTGCGCGATCCTGACCGCCATCACGGCCCGCATCGCCGCCACGGCGCTCGAGAAGTCCGTCCGCGACAATCTGGTCCAGATCGCCGCCGGCAAGGCCAACGAGTTGGAGGCCTACGCGGCGGAGCGAGTCCGCGACGGGGCGGCCTTCGCCCGTGGCCCGACCTTCGTGCGGGCGATCCGCGAACTGTCGGCGATCTCCGCCCCGGACCGGCTCAGGGCCGAGGGCGACTCGTTCCGCGACTACCTCACCTACGTCGCCAAGGCATTCGACTATGCCGATCTCCTGCTGATCGACACGGAGGGCCGGGTGCTGTTTTCCCTGGCCGACACGATCCCCGACCAGACGTCGATCACCACCGGCCCGCTCGCCTCCTCCGAACTGGCAGCGGGATTCGACCGGGCCAAAACGCTGCTCCAGTCCGATCTTTCCGGCTTCCAGCCCTACGGGAAGACGTCCGCTCCGCTGGCATTCGTGACCTGCCCCGTGTTCGACGAGGGCCGGGTGACAGGGGTTATTGCCCTGGGCATCGGCACGCAGCGGGTCTGGAAGATCCTCTCCGACCTGACCGGCCTGGGCGACACCGGCGAGATCGTGGCCGGTGAACTCGCGGGCAGCTCCGTCCTGATCACCACGCCGCTGCGGCACGCCACCAACGCCGCCTTCCGGATGCGAATTCCGCTGGGGTCGGCCCAGGCGTTGGCCACCCAGCGGGCCGCCACGGGCGAACGTGGCTATGGCGAAGCCGTCGACTACCGGGGGGCCGAGGTGGCCGCGGCCTGGTGCTACGTGCCGAGTTTCCGCTGGGGTCTCGTGGTCAAGCAGGATGCCGGCGAGGCGTTCGGTCTCGTCCGCTTCCAGCGACTGGCGGTGATCGGGCTGTCGCTCGCCACGATCGTGGGCGTCACGGCAGCCGCGCTGGTGGTGGCCCGGACCATCTCCACGCCGATTCGCACCGCCGTGGCGGTCGCCAACCAGGTTGCCGGTGGCGACCTCCGGGCAGACGTGGGACTGACCTCGGATGACGAGACCGGTGCCCTTCTGGCCGCCATCCAGACCATGACCAACGACCTCCGCGGGCTGATCGGCCGGATCCAGCATTCCTCGGTCGCACTCATCTCCACCGCGACGGCGATCCAGGCCACCGCCAGCGAGCAGCAGCAGGTGATCGCCGACTACGGCGCCTCGACCAGCCAGGCGGTGGCGGCCGTCAAGCAGATCTCGGTCACCAGCCAGGAGCTGGTGCGGACGATGACCGAGGTCAACGACATGGCCGGCCACACCGGCAAGATGGCCGCCGACGGACGCGTGAACCTCGCGGGCATGGACGGCACGATGCGACAACTCGCCGAGAGCACGTCGTCCTTCGGCTCCAAACTCGCGGTCATCAGCGAGCGGGCCGCCAACATCAACCTGGCCGTGACGACGATCACGAAGGTCGCCGATCAGACGAATCTGCTCTCCATCAACGCCGCGATCGAGGCGGAAAAGGCAGGCGAATACGGCCTCGGCTTCCTGGTGGTCGCCCGCGAGATCCGGCGCCTGGCGGACCAGACGGCCGTGGCCTCGCTCGACATCGAGCGGATGGTCAAGGAAATGCAATACAGCGTGTCGGCCGGCGTGATGGAGATGGACAAGTTCGCCGAGCAGGTCCGGGTCGGCGTCCGCGAGATCGGCGAGGTGGCGGCGAAGCTCGGCGAGATCATCACGGCCGTCCAGGGCATCTCGGGGCGGTTCGGCCAGGTGACCGAGGGCATGCGGGCTCAGTCGCAGGGTGCGGAACAGATCCGGGAGGCGATGATCCGCCTCGCCGAAGGGGCGTCGCGGACCGCCTCGTCGCTCAACGACTTCAACGGTGCCACCGTCCATCTCCGGGAGGCCGTCGGCGACCTCAAGGAGGAAGTGTCGCGATTCACGATTTAGTGCGATGCAGCTCCTGACCTTCACCGTCGCCGAACAGACCTACGCGATCGAGTCGCGGCAGGTGGTGGAGGTGCTGCCGCTCATCCCCGCCCGGCCGATTCCCCACACGCCCGACTACGTGCGGGGCATCTTCACGTATCGCGGCCGCCTCGTGCCGCTCATCGACCTCGGGCTCAGGCTCGCCGGTGCGGAACCCGCCAAACGCCTCAGCACCCGCGTGATCGTCGTCCAGGCGGCCCTCGCAGCCGGGGGCACCCAACTCCTGGGCCTCGTCGCCGAGAACGTGATCGCGATCTGCTCGACCGAGGACGCCGAGGCGTCCCTTCCGCCACTCGACTTCCACGACGCGGCCTTTCTGGGCAAGATCCTCAGGATCGGCGGACGCACCATCCAACTCGTCGCGGTGGAGCATCTCCTGCCGGCGGCCGTCGCGACCGGCCTGGTTCCCATCCCGACGACCGCGAGCGATCCATGAGCATGGCCGGCGCGGAGAACCTGCTGCGGGAATGGATCGGCCTCGACGCCGCGACCATCGGCTCCGCCGCGGTCGCGCGGGCGATTCGGGGCCGGATGGCGGCCGTTGGAATCACCGACGTCGATGCGTTCGTCGCCGCCGTGCGGGCCGATCCCGACGAGCGCGATCGGCTCGTCGAGGAGGTGATCGTCGCGGAGAGCTGGTTCTTTCGCGACCGGCAGGTGTTCGATTTCGTCGTCAACCTCGCCGCCACGCTCGTCGGCCTGCCCGGCCGATCGCCCGTGCGGATCCTCTGCGCCCCCTGCGCCTCCGGCGAGGAGCCGTATTCCATGGCGATGGCGCTGCTCGACGCCGGACTCTCCCGTGACCAGTTCGTGATCGACGCGATCGACATCAGCCACGCCGCGCTCGACCGGGCCCGGCGGGGCCGGTATTCGGCAAACGCCTTCCGCAACGCCGACTGTTCGTTCCGCGACCGCTGGTTTCGCATGGACGGCAGTGCCGCAGTCATCGACGATCGCGTGCGGACGTGCGTCCGCTTCGCGTGGGCGAACCTGCTGGACGAGGATTTTGCCGGCGGACGTGACCGGTACGACGTGGTGTTCTGCCGCAACCTTCTGATCTATCTCACCGAGGAAGCCCGACGGCGGGTCGAACGGACGATCGACCGCCTGCTGAGGCCCGACGGAATCCTCGTGCTCGGAGCCGCGGAGCCGCCGATCATGAGGGGGGATTGGATTCCGGCGGGAACGGCCTCGGTGTTCGCGCTTCGCCGCGGCATCCACCTGCCGAAGACGGCCCCGCCGGAAGTGACCGCGCCGTCAGCAAAACCCCCACGGGCCGGACAGGCCGCGGGGAACCTCCCGGGACCGGGCCTCCGCTTCAGCCCGCGGCCCGCCTCCGGAGGCGGCGCCGGCCCGCGTCCCGAGGCCCCGACGGCGTCGCTCCAGGACGTCCTCGAGCAGGCGGGCCGGCTGGCCAATGCGCGGCGGCATCTCGAGGCCCTCGAACTCTGCGAACGCTCCCGCACGGCGCTCCCGCCGTCTCCCGAACTGTTCTTCCTGATGGGCATGCTCCACCAGTCGCTCGGCGACGCCGATCGCGCCGAGGGCTGCTTCCACAAGACGCTCTACCTCGACTCGGCGCACGAGGAGGCGCTCCTGGCCCTCGCTCTTCTCGCCCGGCAACGGGGCGACGACCGGATGGCCGATACCTATCGTCAGTCGGCCGCCCGCGTGCTCGCCCGAAAGGCCGCCCCATGATCGACAGGCCCCGCCAGGAAACCCGCACGCTCCCGCCGCCGATGCCAGAGTGCTGGCGGATCATCGGCGTCGGTGGCGATCGCAGTTGCCCCGAACTGAAGGCGTTCATCCACTGCCGCAACTGCCCCGTGCTCGCGGACGCTGCCCGCACGTTCTTCGACCGCGGCGCTCCCGAGGGCTACCTCGACTCCTGGCGGACGATCCTCGAAGAGCCGGCCGAGGCGACCGAAGCGGCCGATACGAGCGTGCTCGTGTTCCGGGTCGACAGGGAATGGCTCGCCCTCTCCAGCAGCGTGCTGGTCGAGGTCACACCGGCACGGATGCTCCACGCCGTGCCCCATCGCTCGGGCACGCCGCTGGCGGGCATCGTCAACATTCGCGGCCAACTCCAGCTCTGCGTGTCGCTCCACGGTGTGCTCGGGCTGCCCGGCGGCCCACGGCCGGGCGCCGCGGAAGGGCCGCCGCCCGCGGAGGGTACTCCACGACTGATCGTCGTCGAACGGGAAAGCGGCCTCGGCGCGGAGCGCTGGGTGCTGGGAGTCGACGACGTGGCGGGCGTCCACCGCGTCGGTCGTGCCGACCTGCGGCCGGTGCCCTCGACGGTGAGCCAGGCAGCGGCACGCTGCTCGTCGGCCCTGTTCGAGTGGCAGGATCGGACGGTGGCCCTGCTCGACGAGGTCCGCCTCTTCGAGACGCTGCACGACATGGTTTCGGAATGAGCGGAGGGTGCGGCCATGGCTGACGACCTGAGCGGATTCTCGATGCTCGAACTGTTTCGTCTCGAGGCGGAAAGCCAGACGGCGGTCCTCTCGGCCGGCGTGCTCGCCATCGAGGAACTGCAGAAGTCGCCGCAGACCGTCGAGTCGATGATGCGGGCCGCCCACTCGCTCAAGGGAGCCGCCCGGATCGTGGGCCTGGATCCGGCGGTGCGGGTCGCCCACGCGCTCGAGGACGTGTTCGTGGCGGCAGGCAAGGGCCTGTTTCGCGTGCAGCCCCGGCACGCCGACCGGCTGCTCGCAGGGATCGATTTCCTGGCCGCCATCTCCAAGTCGGAGGATGCCCTGGCGCCGACCGGCCCGTGGCCCGCCCGCGCGGAGGAACTCGTCGCTGAACTGACGGCCATGGTCGCCGAGCCCGCAATGGTCACCGCTGCGGTGCCCCCGCCACCCGCCGCCCCCCCGGAGCCTGCCGCGGCTTCGGCTGCCGACGAACCGGCGGCCCCGCCCGTGGCTGGAATCGAGCCCGCAGCTCCTGCCATACGCGTCGCCGAGCAGGCCGACAGGGTAGTTCGCGTGTCGGCCGATAGCCTCACACGACTGGTCGGCCTCGCCGGCGAATCACTCGTGGAAACGAGGCAACTGAGGCCCTTCGTCGACGGCCTCCTCCAACTCCGGGCCACGGACGTCGATCTCTGCGACGCGATCGCCGCGCTCGACGAGAAGTTCAAATCGGGCGAAGTCGCCGTGCCGCCAAACGTCATGGCGATGCTCACGACCCTGCGGGAGCGGGCCGACGCGAACCTGGTGATGCTGACGAAGCACGTCGAGGACTTCGAGAGTTTCGCCCGGCGTAACGAGGATCTCTCCAACCGCCTCCATCACGAGGTCATCGTCAGCCGCATGCGTCCGCTGGCCGATGGCATCCGCGGCTTTCCCCGCCTCGTCCGCGACGTCGCCCGCTCGCTCGGCAAACAGGTCCGATTCGAGGTCCGTGGGGAGCAGACCGGCGTCGACCGCGACATCCTCGACAAGCTCGAGGCGCCTCTCTCGCACCTGATTCGCAATTCCCTGGATCACGGGGTCGAACTGCCGGCGGATCGCGAGGCCGCCGGCAAGCCGGCGACGGGCACCATCCTGCTCGAGGCGCGGCATCGTGCCGGGATGCTCCAGATCACGCTCACGGATGACGGCCGGGGCATCGACGTCGAACACCTGCGGGCCAGGGCGGTGGCCCGCGGACTCGTCGCCCGGCAGGTGGCGGACCAGCTCTCCGAACTGGAACTCCTGGAGTTCCTCTTTCTGCCCGGCTTCTCCACGAAGGACCAGGTTACGGAGATTTCCGGCCGGGGCGTGGGGCTCGACGTCGTGCAGAGCATGGTGAAAAGCGTCGGCGGCAGTGCCCGCGTGGCGACCCAGCCCGGCCGCCAGACCGTGTTCACGCTCCAACTGCCGATCACGATGTCGGTCATCCGCGCGCTGCTCGTGGAGATCGGCGGCGAGCCCTACGCCTTTCCGCTCACACGCATCGACCAGATCCTGTTCTGCAGGACCGGCGACATCCGCACCGTCGAGGGCCGGCAGTATTTCGATCGCGACGGCGTATCGATCGGCCTGGTGATGGCCGCCCAGATTCTCGAGACGGCGGCGGCACCTCCCGCGGACCCCATGCCGGTGGTTGTGATCAGCGACCGCGGTCAGCAGTTCGGCATGATCGTCGACTCCTTCCTCGGCGAGCGGGATCTGGAGGTCCGCCCGCTGGATCCCCGGCTCGGCAAGGTGCCCGACGTCAACAGCGCGTCGCTGCTCGAAAATGGTGACCCGGTCCTGATCGTCGACGTCGAGGACCTCGTCCGCTCGATCGACAACGTCCTCATGGGCCGGCGGCTATCCCGTGTCGAGTTCGAGCGGATGGCCGAACAGGCCCGGCAGCGGAAGAGGATCCTCGTCGTCGACGACTCCATCACCGTCCGCGAACTGGAGCGGCAGCTGCTCCAGGCACGCGGCTTCGCGGTGGACGTCGCCGTCGATGGCATGGACGGCTGGAATGCGATCCGCGGCACCCACTACGACCTCGTGGTCACCGACGTCGACATGCCCCGAATGGACGGAATCGGCCTGGTGTCGCTTATCAAGGCCGATCCCGCGCGGCGGGAGATCCCGGTCGTGATCGTCTCCTACAAGGACCGGGAGGAGGACCGGCTGCGGGGCCTCGACGCCGGTGCCAACCGCTACCTGACGAAGAGCAGTTTCCACGACGAGACGTTCGTCGATACGATCATCGATCTGGTCGGTGAGGCCGTGTCGTAGCCGGAATCGGAGCCTTCATGAGAATCGCGATCGTCAACGACCTGCGGGCGGCGTGCGAGGCCCTGAAGCGGGTCGTCGGCAGCCTGCCGGATCACCAGGTGGCGTGGACGGCGAGCGACGGGGTTGAGGCGATCGCGATGGCACGGCGGGACCGGCCCGACCTGATCCTGATGGACCTGCTCATGCCGCACATGGACGGCGCGCAGGCCACCCGTCAGATCATGTCGATCGCCCCCTGTGCCATCCTGGTCGTCACGGCCACCGTCAGCGGAAACATTTCGCTGGTCTACGACGCGATGGGCTACGGCGCGCTCGATGCCGTCGACACTCCCATGCTCGGCCCGGCGGGAGAGGTGAGCGGAGCCGGTGCGCTCGTCGAGAAGATCGGCACGATCGCCAAACTGGTAGGGGCGACGGCCGATCCCCAGCGGGTGCGTCGTCCCGTGCCCGGGGCGGCACCGCCACGGTTGCTCGTCGTCGGCGCCTCGACCGGCGGCCCCAAGGCCGTTTCCGACCTGATCTTTCCCCTTCCCCAGGACTGGAACGTGGCGGTGGTGGTGGTCCAGCATGTGGACGTGGCATTCGCACCGGGACTGGCGAAGTGGCTCGGGGATCGCACCGGGCGGCCCGTCCGTGTCGTCGAGCACGGCCAGGAGCCGCTCGCCGGCGACGTGCTCCTGGCGGGCACGAACGATCATCTCGTGCTCACGAAATCCCGCACGCTTGAATACCGGCAGGAGCCGCGGGACGTCTTCTTCCGCCCGAGCGTCGACGTGTTCTTCGACAGCGTGGCCGAGCATTGGCCGCAGCGGGGCACCGCCGCCCTGCTCACGGGCATGGGCCGCGACGGAGCCAAGGGGCTGCTCAAGCTGCGGAGCCGCGGCTGGCATACGATCGCCCAGGACGAGGCCTCCAGCGTCGTCTTCAGCATGCCGAAGGCCGCCATCGATGCCGGCGCCGCCTGCGAGGTGCTGGGCATCACGGCGATGCCCAAGGTGATCGCTGCCCGCATGGGCATGTAAGCCGGGCGGAGCTTCAGGCCCGTTCGATGAGCTGCATCACGGCGAGGACGGTCGCCTCGTCGTGCCCCGGGCAGCCGATGACCTGCACGCCGACGGGGAGTCCGCAACTGCCATGGTCGGCGGCGCGGGCGGCGCGGAGCACCGGATCGAGGCTCCACGGCCGGGCTCGCTCCTCGTCCTTGCGCACGGTGGTCACCGGCACCGCTCCCGCGGGCAGGTCGAGGAGATTCGCCACCAGACACGGGGCGGCCGCGAGCACCAGCCGGGCCGCGGTGCCATGCCGCATGGCGGGCACGGCCGCGACCGGACAGACGACGGCGTCGCAGCCGGCGACGACCGCCGCGAAGCGGAGTGCCAGCGCATCGCGATCGGCAAGCAGCCCGTCGAGATCGGCGGCCGTTCGCGGACCGGTCCGAAGCACTCCCTCGGCCTCGATCGGACTGCCGACGAGCCGGGCCAGCGTCGCGATCAACGGCCGCCAGCGTCGCGGCAAGCCCGCGATGGCGAGCAGTTTTCGGACGCCCGGCAGCAGCCGTTCTCCGGCGCACAACCGGCGGATGTCGGCGGTCCCCTCGGCCGCGAGGATCGCCAGCAGGAGCCAAGCCGCCTCATGGGCGATGCCGCCCTCGACCCGCAGGGTCGCGACGCCATGCTGCGAGAGTCGTTCCACCGCTTCGTGAACGCCCCTGCAAACGGCGGGCGAGGCCGCGACCGGTCCAGCCTCGTCCCACCAGGCGACCCTGCGAATCGTTCCGGTCCCCGGATGGCTCCCGGACACCGCCGCCAGCGCCAGCGACAAGTCCGCGACGCGTGCCGCCAGAAAGCCGGCCCGCGGCCGCACGGCCCGCACCGACGGCATGGTGTCGAGGGCCCCGCCAGCGCCGAGAGCGGCCGAGCGAGGCATGATCGCCGCGATGCCGCAGGCATGGGCCGGTTGCCGCAGGCTGCCGGCGAGGTCGTTGCCCACGGCCAGCGGAACCACGCCCGCGGCGACGAGTGCCGCATCGCCGCCGCTGGAGCCACCCGGCCCCCGGGCCGGATCCTGGGGATGCGCCGTGCGGCCCCAGACGGGATTGCAGGTTTCGTGGAGGTAGAGCGCCTGGGGCACGTTGGCCTTCCCCACGACGATTGCTCCGGCCGCCCGCAGCCGTGCGACCAACGGCGCATCCTCACCGTCGACGGCGTGCCTGCGCGAGACCAGGCCCAGCGTCGTCATCAGCCCCCGCACGCCGAAGCAATCCTTCACGCTGATCGGCACACCGGCGAGCGGAGACCCGCCGCCACCGTGCCCTGCTGCGACACGGGCGTCGACTGCAGCAGCCTCAGCCACGGCCTCGTCGAGCCGGGGCTGGACAAGGGCATTGAGCCGACGAGCGGAGGCTTCGTGCACCGCACGCCGGCTCGCAAGCACATCCACGGCCCGCAGGCGGCCTGACGTCACGTCTCTGGCGATGTCGATGGCGGACTGCGGCGTCGGCCGGTCGAAGCGATCGTGGCCGCCTGCCGGCCCGGCCCCCCCGTCGCTCACGGCACGGGAACGCCAAAGGAATCAGGCTCGGCCGGAGCGAAAGGATCCGCGCCGGCCTGGGTCTCACGTGCGACGCCGTCGGCGACGGGCACGGCCGACCGGATGTCGGCCGCCCAGATCACGTCCCCATCCAGCACGAGCCCGGTGAGCAGAAGAAGGTCTCCAGCGTGGGCTACGGGCTCGGACCGCGAGATGACGGCGATTTCCCGCGCCCGGCCCCCGGCCTCGGCGAGCGCGACCCGGGAACACCAGTAAGGCCCCACCGGTCTCGTCTCCGCGAGCGTCGCCGGGATGACCACGCCGTCCCCGGCCCGTTTCGCATACGCCAGCCAGTTGCGCGAGAGCCGTGCGAGATGATCGAGGAGTTCCGGCCGGGAGGCGATGTCGTCATACAGCCTGACGACAGGGGGCGGGGTCTCCGCGAGCGGAGTTCCCGAGTCTGCCGCCACACGCTCGAGCAGCGCCAGTTCCTCCGCCACCCGGGCCAGGCTCTTGTACCACTCGACGAGTGCCCTTGTGCGGTCTCGACCGGCGGGATCGGCAGAAGTTTTCACGGCTTCAACCGCCAGCATGGCGTCGGCCGCGGCAGACTCGATTCCCGACAGGTCGAGCGGCTCCGGCTGGGGAACCACCGGTGGCGCTACCGGAACTGTGGCGATGGCCGGCACGGCCGGTTCGGCCGGGGTCACGAGAGCCGCGAAGTCGTCGGACGAAGGTTCCACGGCAGCGTTGGCGGCCGGCGGTTCCGGACCGTCCACCGCCGCCACGGCCTCGTCGCCGGCAGGCTCCGCCGCCGTGGCCGTTTCGACGACCGCGACCGTCTCCGCCGCGACCACCGCAGGCTCGTCGGCAGGATGCTCCTCGATCACAGGATCGGCAATCGGCTCCACCGGGGCAGGTTCGGTGACGGCGACTTCATGACCGGCGGGGGCCTGCCCGGATCCGAGGTCCGTGCCCGCCTCTTCGGCGGCGGGAAGATCGTCGAGCGACGCGGCGGCCGACAGGTCGGGGCCTCCTGCGACCGGCGGTCGAGCCGCCTTCCGCAACTCTGCAGGCACCAGGAATGCAAGAGACTCGGGCACCTGCTTCGCGATGTCGAGGGGATCCTGTTTCAGACCCCAGATCAGGATCGCAAGCGTGATCGGAATCGCCAGGATCCCTCCAAGCAGCACGCCGACCAACTGGCCGAACGTGCCCTTCCTGCCTGGCTTCGCGACCGCCTGACCTGCCGCGGCGTCGATGGCCACGATGTCATCGGCTGCACTCGCGCCTCCGGAAACGACCGCGGTCGCGGTGGCCGCAGCCGCGAGACCGAAATCGACGAGATCGTTCCCGTCGGCCGGAGCCGCGTCCTGTTCGGCCGCCATCTGTTCGACGCCGGATACGGGCTCTCCATCCTCGAGGCTCGACTCATCCCGGCCGTCGCCGATGAGGCCCAGCACGTCCAGGTCCGGCTCGCTCATCCCCGACTCGTCGATGCCGCTCGCCATCGAGATGCCCGACTCGCCGGTGCCGATCTCGATCGCCGAATGGTCCGCGGGACGGCTGACGTCTTCTTCGACGAAGGCATCCTCGAAATCGTCCGGGGCGAACACGGCCAGCTGCTGCTCGCCGGTCGCATTCACGGCAGGCGGATCGTCCAGCCAGGCACTGGCCAAATCGTCATCTGCCGACGACTCCGCCGTGGACTCGTCGAATGAAAATGAGAAGCCTTCCGTGAGGTTGGGAGTCGTCTCAGACTCGAGGTCGGCCCAGGGATCGAGCCCGTCTTCCCGGCTCTGCCCTTCATCATCGAGATCGTGCTTGTTCTGATCGTCGGCAGCCATCGCGCACACTCCGGAAGAACCGCTCGAACGCACATCGCCGTGGCTCCGCGGTGCTGTCGCGACCGCGGACCGTCGGGCTCATGAACGGCCCGCCTTCGGCGGAGCCCCCCCGGAGTGTACCAGCCGGATTTTCCCGAGGCGCCATCCGCGATCGCCTCCTGGAGTCGGGGCCGGTCCACTCAGAGACCATGCGCCGGCCCGTACCGCCGCCGGAGGCTCTCGAGCAGCCAGGTGCCGGTCACAGGCCGGCCCGTAACCCGCTCCACGAGCGGGTCGGATTCCGCCATCCGGCCCACGGCATGCACCTCGTGGCGCAGCCACCGCAGCAGCGTGTCGAACCGGCCGGCGGCGAACTGGTCGTCGAGATCGGGATATCGCCTCCGAGCCTCGTCCATCAGCTGGGCCGCGTAGATGTTGCCGAGCGCATAGGTGGGAAAGTAGCCGACGAGTCCCGCGCTCCAGTGAATATCCTGCAGCACACCCTGGGCGTCATCGGGTGGATGCATGCCGAAGTCTTCGACGAACCGCTCATTCCAGGCCGTTGGCAGATCGGCGAGTGCAAGGTCGCCGTGGATCACGGCCCGCTCGAGATCGAATCGCATCATGACGTGCAGGTTGTAGGTGACCTCGTCCGCCTCGACTCGGATGAACGACGGCCGCACCACCATCAACGCCTCGTGAAACGCCGCGGCGGAGACATCGCCCAGGGCCTCTGGAAAGGCGGCTCGTGCGAGCGGCAGGCACCACTCCCAGAAGGCCGGCGAGCGGCCGACCAGGTTTTCCCAGAGCCGCGACTGCGACTCGTGGATGCCCAGTGATGTTGCCTCACCGGGCGGGAGACCGTACCACGCGCGGGCCAGTCCCTGCTCGTAGAGCCCGTGGCCGGCTTCGTGCAGGACGCCGAACAGGGCCGTTGGAAGCGAACGGTCGTTCCACCGCGTGGTGATCCGACAGTCATCGGGGCCGACCGTGGTGCAGAAGGGGTGCTCGGTGGTGTCGAGCCGGCCGCGATCGAAATCGAAGCCGATCCGGGCGGCGACCTCGCGGACGAACTGCTGCTGGGCGGCGACGGGATAGACCCGGTCGACGAGGATGGCCGCGTCGGGCCGGCGGGAAGAGGATTGGCACGCCTGCACGAGCGGCACGATTCCCTCGCGCAGGGGCGCGAAGCGGGCCGCGACCGCCCGCCACCGCGCCCCGGGTTCGTAGTCGTCGAGGAGCGCGTCGTAGGGATCGAGGTCGGGCCGTTGGCAGGCGGCCTGCTCCCGCTTGAGCGCGAACATGCGGTCGAGCAACGGCTCGAGCGACTTCCAGGACGACGCCTTGCGGGCTTCGACCCAGGCCTGCTGGGCCTCGACGGCGGTGCGGGCGAGTTCCTCCACCAGCCGCGGCGACAGCCGCGCCATCTTCTCCATGTCCCGCTTGAGGAGGCGGATGGTCGCCTGCTGCTCGGGTGTTCCCGAGGTGGCGAGTGGCCCGGCCGCGAGCTTCTCGAGACGGGCTGCCTGGGCCGGATCCGTCCGCTGCCGATGCACGATCGCCGCCATTTCGGCCGCCTGATCGGCCCGATGCGGCCCGCCGAGCCGCGGCAGCATGGTCTGCTCGTCCCATCCGAGGAGTGACTCGATGCTCGCCACGACCGCCGCCCGTCGGGCATGGGCACGGGCAGCCTCGAACAGTTGCTCATGCATCGCGGACGTCGTCGAGTCGGCCATGCGGCGAAGTATGCTCGGGGGGGACGACTTCCCGCAAACCATGGTGGATGGTGGGGGCCGTTCCGTCGGCTCAGCTGCCTCATCCCGGAGATCTCCGATGCTCGATGCCCTCGTCATCGCCCCGCATCCCGACGACGCCGAACTCGGCATGGGGGGCACCATCGCCCTGATGCTCGCCCAAGGTATGGCGGTCGGAATCCTGGACCTGACCGACGGTGAGCCCACACCGCTGGGATCGGTCGACATCCGGGCCCGTGAGACGGCGGCGGCCTCGGCAGCGCTCGGGATCGGGTGGCGCGAGAATCTCGGCCTTCCCAATCGTCGGTTGCGGGCAGGCCTGCGGGCCCGGGGGGCTCTGGCCGGCGTGATCCGGCGGACACGGCCCCGCTGGCTCTTCGCTCCGCACTGGGTCGATGCCCACCCCGACCACGTGGCCGCCACCCGGCTCGTGGAGGCGGCGCGATTCTGGGCGAAACTGACGAAGTGCGACCTTCCGGGAAGCCCCTGGCATCCGGAGCGCATCTACCACTACTCGTGCGTGCACCTGAAGGCGGTCCGGCGGCCCGCCTTCGTCGTCGACATCTCGGCCACCTGGGCGATCAAGCGGCGGAGCCTCGCCTGCTACGCCAGCCAGTTTCCCCAACCGACCGGCATGCCGGGCGTGCTCGACCGGGTGGCGGCGGCGGATGCCTGGTGGGGATCGATGATCGGCCGGGAACATGGCGAGCCGTTCTGGTCGCGCGAGCCGATCGCGCTGGCGAGTTTCTCCGGGCTGTTCTGAGTCCGCGATCGCCGACGGCCGACGTCGCCCGTGTGGCCAGCCTTGCCCGCACAGGCTTCCCAGTGTCTTGCGAAAACCCCCCCTTCGGCCCCGCTCCCGGGATTGGTTGGCCCGATCGCGGAGACTTGGGGACCATGCCGCGGAAGCCTGCGGAAGGGGAAACCAGATGGCCGATATTCCTGGGGTGGGCCTCGCTCGAGGCCACGGCATTCGCCCGAGGACTTACGATGGCCTCCCGAGACATCAACGTCATCGCGCTCGTCAAGGGGGGCGAACGCTACGTCTTTCTCTATGACGACGACAGCCGTGATCAGGCACTCGAGGCGTTGGCCCGGCATGCCGCGAATCCTGAGCTGAACTTCTCGTGGTACGACGCCTCGGTGCTCGGCCAGAAGGTCCGCCAAAACACGCCGCGTCCGAAGCGACTGCGATTCGGTCCCCGAGCAGATCGCCCCGCGTGAGGCGGGCAGCCGCTCGGCCATGACCTCTCCAGGCTCGACCCGGCGGGATTTCTCCGAGGCGATCGAGCGGTTTCTCCGCTTCTTGGCGGCCGAGAGGGGTGGCTCACCCCTGACGATCAAGGCGTATCGGGAAGACCTGCTCCAACTGGAGGAGTTTCTCGTGTCGGCCGGCTGCCGATCGCCCGGCGAGGCCTCGAGCATGATCCTGCGCCGCTTTGCATCCGGCCTCCACGCCGCCGGCTATGCCGCCTCGACGGTGGCCCGCAAGCTGGCCAGCATGCGTAGCTTCTACACCTTTGGCCAGCGGGAGGGCTGGGTGCGGTCCAACCCGGCCAAGCCGCTTCGTAGCCCGCGGCGGCCGCGAAAGCTGCCGAAGTTTCTCACCGGCGACGAAATTGCCCGGCTGCTGGCGGCCCCCCAACCCGGCGCGG
>Ga0075471_10000612_pt1 | contig 21684 bp, 12 predicted proteins | sample DEB19_08_DNA_2_FD_74787 | JGI IMG/M metagenome (GOLD analysis project Ga0075471, IMG submission 74787) | Aqueous microbial communities from the Delaware River and Bay under freshwater to marine salinity gradient to study organic matter... | ecosystem: Environmental > Aquatic > Marine > Coastal ... | reverse complement strand
CGTCGGCGGCCTCCTTGATCGCGTGGTCGGTGTCTTCGGCCGCGGGCAAACCTATGTTGCGTTGCAGCGACATTTGCAACGCGACCAGGAAGACGACAACGACGCGTTAGTGTGCCTGGCGGATGCGTATCGCGTGCCGCTGGTTGCGACCGGTGGCGTGGCGTTTGCCACACCGCAAGACCGTCCGCTGTTCGACGTGCTGACGTCGATCCGCGAGCACATGCCGCTGATGAAGGCGGGGCGGCGGTTGGCCGCCAATGCCGAACGCTACTTCAAGCCGCCGGCGCAGATGGTGCGGTTGTTTGCCGATCGGCCGGACGCGGTGCGATCGACGCTGGATCTGGCCGATCGCCTGCAGTTCTCGATGAACGATCTCGGGTATCGCTTCCCGACGTATCCCGTCCCGGATGGCGAGACGGAGATGTCGTTTCTGCGCAAGATCACCGAGGTCGGCGCGCGCAATCGCTATCGGCCGTTCCATGACAAGGCGCGTCACCAGATCTATCGCGAACTCGACCTGATCGAGAAACTCGATCTTGCCGGTTACTTCCTGATCGTCTGGGACATCGTCAATTACTGCCGCCAGCAGGACATCCTCGTGCAGGGCAGAGGCTCGGCGGCGAATAGCGCCGTGTGCTACAGCCTCGGCATCACCGCCGTCGATCCCGTCGGCATGGAGTTGCTGTTCGAGCGATTTCTCTCCGAAGAACGCGGTGAGTGGCCGGACATCGACCTGGATCTGCCAAGCGGTGATCGCCGCGAGGCGGTGATCCAGCACGTCTACAAGAAGTACGGACAACACGGCGCGGCGATGACCGCCAACGTGATCACCTACCGCGGCAAGAGCGCGGCACGCGAAGTCGGCAAGGCGCTCGATCTCGACGAGCGGCAGATCGACCGGCTGGCGAAGGTGATGCACCAGTTCGAATACATCGACCCCGACGAGACGTTGTCGAAGAAGCTGGCGGAAGTCGGCATCGAGGGGCACGAGCCGCGCGTGAAGCACTTTGCCGAGTTGTGGCGGCAGATGCAGGACCTGCCGCGGCATCTCGGTCAGCACTCCGGCGGCATGGTGGTGTGCCAGGGGGACTTGTCGTCGGTCGTGCCGCTCGAGAACGCGAGCATGCCCGGCCGCGTGGTGGTGCAGTGGGACAAGGAAGACTGCGCCGACATGGGCATCATCAAGGTCGACCTGCTCAGCCTCGGCATGATGGCGGTGCTGCAGGACACTTTGCGGTTGATCAATACAGGGACCGGCGATCAGGGATCAGGGATCAGCCGGGAAGAAGTCACGCTCGCTTCGTTGCCTGCGGACGATCCCGAGGTGTATCAAATGCTGCGGGCGGCGGACACGATCGGCGTGTTCCAGGTGGAGTCGCGCGCGCAGATGGCGACGTTACCGCGACTGCGCCCCGAGAAGTTCTACGACCTGGTGGTTGAAGTGGCCCTGATTCGCCCGGGGCCGATCGTCGGCCAGATGGTGCATCCGTATTTGAATCGGCGCGCCGGACGCGAGCCGGTCATCTACGACCACCCGCTGCTCGAACCGATCCTCAAACGCACGCTCGGCGTGCCGCTGTTCCAGGAACAGTTGCTGCGCATGGCCATGGCGGTGGCGGGTTTCACCGGCGGACAAGCCGAGGACCTGCGGCGGGCCATGGGCTTCAAGCGATCCGAAAAGCGGATGAAGCAGCTGGAAAGCCTGTTGCGCGAAGGCATGGCCAAGCACGGTATTACCGGCGATGTCGCCGATCGCATTGTGCTGTCGATCACCTCGTTTGCGCTCTACGGCTTTCCTGAATCGCACGCCGCCAGCTTTGCGCTGATCGCCTATGCGAGCGCGTATTTCAAGACGCATTACCCGGCGGCGTTCTATACGGCGCTACTGAACAACCAGCCGATGGGGTTCTATCATCCCGCCACGCTGGTGAAGGACGCGCAGCGTCGCGGCGTGCGCTTCAACCCGATCGACGTGCAGGTGTCGGACTGGGACTGCGCGGTCGAAACCGATGGCGCCATTCGCCTTGGGTTGCGATACGTGCGCGGATTGAGGGCGGAGGTCGGACAGAAAATTGGCACGACAGAACGCCGAACGCAGAAGGCGGTCGGCGCTGAACGTTGTCCCAAATGTGGGTGCGACGATCGGTCCATGATCGAAGTCACGGATGTGTGTTTTTGTAATGTCTGCTCACATCAGTGGGCGGTCGTTGAAGAAGTTATAGGGCCGCGCTTCAGTTCGATCGATGATCTCGTGCGCCGCGTCAACCTGCGTCGCGACGAGATCGCCATGCTGGCCGAAATCGGCGCGCTCAATGCCCTTGGGCACGATCGTCGATCGGCGATGTGGCAGGTTGAGAGGGCGATACGGCCGGCCGGAGAGATGTTTGAGGGCAGTAGCCAGTACCCGGTCGCCGGTAGCCATGGAAGCCCACTTGCGGAAATGAATATCTCAGAGCGGCTGATTGCGGATTACACAGGTACCGGGTTGACCGTGGGCCCGCATCCGCTCACGTTTAGAAGGAAAGAACTCGCGATGCGTGGCGTCATTCCCGCCATCAACCTGCCGAGCCAGCGTGCGGGGCGCCGGGTGCGCACGGCGGGGATGGTCATCACCCGGCAGCGGCCGGGGACGGCGAAGGGGTTTGTGTTCCTGACGCTCGAGGACGAAACCGGGATCTCGAACATCATCATTCGCCCTGATCTGTATGCCACCGATCGGCTGACCGTGGTTGAGTCGTCGTTCCTGGTCGTCGAGGGCATCTTGCAGAACCAGGACGGCGTCACGTCGGTCAAGGCCGAGCGGATGTCAAAGCTCGATGGCATGCCGGATGAGGCAGCCATTGATTCACATGATTTTCACTAGTATTAGACGGTGCTGACACGACTGCTGGTCGCGATGTTGTCGATCGTCGCGCAGGATCGCGCGCCGGTCGTGCAATCGATCGACCTCTCGACGCCGTTTGCGCCGGTCCTGTTCTCGCAGGACGGACGCTCCCACATCGCCTACGAATTGCACATCACGAACTTTCAGCCCGTAGATGTGACGCTGCACGCGCTGACGCTTACGGCTGGCGGCGTGCAGTTGGTGGATGTCCGCGACGCGGAATTGCAGCGGCACCTTGTGCGTCCCGGTTTTCGCAACGACTATGCGACGCCGCAGGTGGTGGGGCCCGGACAGCGCGCGGTGGTCAACGTCTGGTTCGCGCTGCCGCCGGCGACCGCCGCGCGCACGATTACGCAGACGGTGGAGTTCACGCTGATGCGGCCGTCAGGCGCTGTTGCCGCCGTCGTGTCGCGCCAGGTCGACGTGCAACCGCCGACGTCGGCGCCGGCGGTGATCGGCCCGCCGCTTGGCTCAGGACAATGGGTCGCGATCTACGATCCGTTGCTCAAGGGCGGACACCGCACGGCGCTCTACACCATTGACGGCCGAGCGCGCATCCCGGGACGCTTTGCTATCGACTTCATCGCCATGCCGCCGTCGGGCGGCATGCTCACAAATCCATCCCCGAAGCCGGCGGACCTGAACGGTTTTGGTTCGGATGTCCTGGCCGTCGCCGACGGCACGATCGCGGCGGCGCTCGATGACACGCTGGATGATCAGCCCCAGCCCGTTGCCCCTGAGGTCGCGAGCGGCAACTACATCTCCCTCGACATTGGCGGCGGCCGGTTCGTGTTCTACGAGCATCTGCAGAAGGGCAGTCTTCGCGTGAAGATGGGGGATCGGGTGAAGAAAGGCCAGGTGATCGCCAGATTGGGATCATCCGGCAGCACCTCAATCGGACCGCACCTGCACTTCCATGTGGCCGACACCAACTCCCTGCTGGCGGCGGAGGGCATGCCGTTTGGCTTCGACCAGTTCACGGTCTTCGGTGAGTTTGCGTCAGTGACCGCGCTGGTGAACGGCGAGCCATGGCGGCCCGGCCAGGTCGCCAGGACCTGGAAGACCACGAGACCATCGCCAAACGTGGTGATGAGTTTTCGGTAGGTCCGCTAGCTGCGCTTTCGTCTCGGCCTCCCTCGCGCGCTCCGTTAAAATGCTGTCGTGCGTCAGCTCGTCCTCTTCGGGATCGTCGTGGGTGCCCTGGTCGCCCTGGTCTGGATGCGGCCGGTGCCGCAATCCGCCGGCCAGATGCCCCGTCTGTCATTCGTCACCACCGCTCATCAACTCGGCGTTGTCGGCTACCGGGACCCGGCCGGAGCCATCTCGCCCGACGGCACCCGCATTGCCTACGCCGAGGGCCGTTTTGTCCGTGTGGTGCCGATCGCGGGTGGAGCGCCGATGACGCTCGCGCCGGGCGACGGACAGGTGCGATACCTCGCGTGGGCCTCAAACGATGTGATCGTCGCCGAAGACGCGACCCCGAAGGCGCGATGGTGGAGCTACCGCGTCAACTCCACCGAGCGCACACCGCTGTGGGAAGGCAAGGACATCGCGTCGGCGGATGCCAAGGTGAGGGTTGCGGATCTCAGGCAACTGGCGTGGAGCACCGACGGCAAGTTCGTCGCGGCGCTGACCACCAGCAAAGAAGGCCCCGAGCTGTGGAAAATCGCTGCAGATGGCTCGAAAGGCGAGCGCCGCAAGCTCGAAGGCCGCCCGTCGTTTCCAGCGTTCGCGCCGAACGGCGAGATCGCCTGCATTTCGAATGACGGCGCTCGGCCACGACTTGCCTTGCCCTGGCCGCTGCGTTTCGAACCTGATCTCGATGTCTACGGGCCGATTGCGTTTTCGCCGGATCGCAAGTTCGTCTACTTTGCGTCGCCCAATGACCTGGGCATGGTCGAACTGTGGTCGGCTGATCCCGCGCAGACCCGCGCCCATCGCCTGACGTCGTTCTCTCGCGACGCCTACGCCCCGTCGATGTCTGCCGGCGGTACCGCGATCTTCAAGGTGCAGTCGTATCGCACCTTCCTCGCGGATGCTCCCGCCTCCGGCGGTGCGACGCGCCAGTTGTCGACCTTTCAGTCCGAGACGCCGTCGTACCATCCCACCAAGCCGCTGATCGCATTCACCTACGGCACCTGGCGGCGGATTATTGACGATGCAAAGTATCCGGATATCGCGCAGGAGATCGGCGTCGTCGATGTGACGCGGCCGCTGCCCGCAAATCAGCCGCTCGAGGTGATTGCCGAGAGCAATTCCGAAGATCAGGCGATGGCCTGGTCGCCGAACGGCAAATGGATCGCCTTTCACACGCATCGCGAGATGTCGGACGACGTGTGGTTGAAGCCGGTTGATGGTTCGCAGGCCGACAAGCGGATTACCTTTCTCGGGCGCGGCGCCGAGGTGGGCTGGCCGCGCTGGTCGCCGGATGGCCTGACCGTGTTGCTCGATGGCGCCCGCAAATCGGACGGCAGCTCCGTGATGTATACGATCGGCGTCAACCAGGAGACCGGCGATACGACGTCGGAGTTGCGGGAAGTGCGCGCCGAGGGCTTCGACGGCGACATCACGCACGCAGAATGGCTGCCGAGCAGCACCACGGTGATCGGGATTGCGAAGGAAGGCCCGGGCCGGCACGCGATCATCACCGTCCCGGTGAACGGTGGCACCCCGCATGTCGTGCACCGCTTCGCGACCGAGCACGACTTTCCTGGCCTGGGCGTGTCGCCTGATGGGCGATGGGTGGCGTTTGTCGCGCCCGCGCCGGACGGCTACTACCAGATCTTCAAGAAAGCGATCGTCGGGGAATCAAACGCGATGCAAGTGACCAGCGACCCGTCGAACAAGACACAGCCGGCCTGGTCGCCTGACGGCAGTCGTGTTGCGTTCACGGTGTGGAGCTACGACGCCACCTTCTACGCGTTTCGCTGATCCATGACCCTCCCGGAATGGCTGCCGCGTTCGGTGCTGACCATCGCGCGGGGCTACGGCCCGCGGGAGTTTGCATCTGACCTGATTGCCGGCGTCACGGTGGGCCTGGTGGCCCTGCCGCTGGCGATGGCCTTCGCGATCGCCTCCGGGCTCACACCGCAAGCCGGCATCTACTGCGCGATCATCACCGGTGTTCTGATCTCGGCGCTGGGCGGGTCGCGTTTCCAGATCGGCGGCCCGACCGGGGCGTTCGTCGTGGTGGTGTCCGGCATCATCGCGAAGTACGGGATCGAGGGCCTGTTCATGTGCACCATGATGGCCGGCGTAATGCTCGTGATCATGGGCATTACCGGCGCGGGCTCCGCGGTGAAGTACATCCCGCGGCCGGTCATCATCGGCTTCACCAACGGCATAGCGCTCGTGATCGCGAGCACGCAGTTCAAGGATTTCCTGGGACTCACGGTGGAGGTGCCAGGTGAGTTCCTCGGCCGCGTCGACGTCATCGCCGCCAACATCGGAGCGCTGTCGGTTGACAGCACCGTGATCGGCGCCGGCACGCTCGTGCTGCTGATGGCGTGGAGCCGTTTCGTCAAGCGCGTCCCGGCCTACATCGTGGCGCTATTTGCCGGGACCATCGCCACAACGGCGCTCGACCTCGACGTCGCGACCGTCGGATCGCGCTTCGGTGGCATTCCCTCTGGGCTACCCCAACTGCACATCCCCGAGTTTCGTCCCGAGCTGATCCTGACGCTGCTGTCGCCGGCGTTCACGGTAGCGATGCTGGGGGCGATTGAATCGCTGCTGTCGGCGGTGGTCGCCGATCGGATGGGTGGCGATCGCCACAATCCAAACACCGAGCTGTTCGCGCAAGGCGTCGCCAACATCGTGTCGCCGATGTTTGGCGGCTTGCCGGCCACCGGTGCGCTGGCACGCACCGCGACCAATATCCGCTCCGGCGCGCGCTCGCCGGTGGCGGGCATGATCCATGCGATCACGCTGCTCGGCGTGCTGATGTTCGGCGCCGGTCTTGCGTCCTACGTGCCGTTGCCGGTTCTGGCGGCGATCCTGTTCGTGGTGGCCTGGAACATGGGCGAGTGGCGGGAGATCGGGGAGATCACCAAGCAGACCTACACCGATGTCCTGGTGTGGTTCGCGACCTTTGTGCTCACCGTGATCGCGGACCTGACCGTGGCGGTCGAAGTCGGCATGGCGATGGCGTCACTGATGTTCATCCGTCGAGTGACCCGCACCACGACCGTCACGCGCGTCACGCCGGAGTACATCGAGGCAGGACGGCCGCACATCCTGCAGGACAAGGTCATTCCGGAGTCGGTCGCGATGTTTCGCATCCACGGACCGTTCCTGTTTGGCGCGACCGACAAGCTGCGCGACATTGCCGCGCAGGCCGACTCGCTTCCGCCGGTGGTCATCCTGCGTCTGCGCAACATGACGGCGGTCGATGGCACCGGCCTCAGCGCGATCGAGGAACTGGCGGATGACTTACGGTCGAAGGGGAGAACGTTGGTGATCTGCGGCGCGCCGGAACAGCCGGCCGGCGCGATGCGGAAGGCCGAGTTTCACGAACGGCTCGGTCACGCGAACATCTGCAGCAGCGTGCAGGCGGCGCTTGACCGAGCCCGGGACCTGGCCGGCCCGCCGCAGGCGGGCCAGCAAACGCCTACTTCGACGCCACGAACATGATCTCGACCAGGCCTTCGCTGCCGACCAGGCCGGTCTTGACCGTCGCGCGGGCCGGGAAGTCCTTGCCGATCGCCGCGCGGTAGGCCTCGTTCATCGCCTGGAAGTACGACACGTCAGTGATGTAGACGACGGCGTCGGCGAGATCGGCGAACGTGAATCCAGCGGCCTTCATGGTGCGTTCGATGCGCGTCATCGCTTCGGCGGTCTGCGCCTTCACATCACCCTTGTTGGTGGCGTTGTTGCCGAGGATGCCGGCGACATAGAGCCGGTTGCCGACCTTGATGGCGCTGCTCAGCGTCGGGCTCGGTTTGCCGGGCGTGCCGTCGGCGGCCGGCGTGGCAAACGCTTCCTTGCTGCCCTTCACCGCGGTCATCGTCACCTCGACCTTGTAGGTCGGACCGGGGAGGCCCACGATCACCGTCGCGCGCGCGGGTGGATTCTTCGGGTAGTTCGGCACGTAGGCCTTGTTCATCTCGCCGAACGTGGCCACGTCGGGCAGGTAGACGCGATTGGCGACGACATCAGCCATCGTGAAGCCGGCGGTTTTCAGGATCTCTTCGGCGTTGGCGAAGATCGCCTTCATCTGCGTGGTGACATCGCCTTCGATGGGCTGGTTGCTCTTCGCGTCACGCGACACCAGCCCGGAAATGAACAGCGTGTCGCCGGTCTGAATTGCGTAGCTGTACGGGTTGGCGGTCGACCAGCCTGCGGGCATAATCACCTTGCGTTCGGCGCCCGGGGGCACGGCGATGACGGCGATCTCGACCAGGGCGGTGGGGTTGACGAGCTCGGCGACCACGGTCGTGCGGGTCGGCGGGTTCTTCGGGAAACGCTGGCGCCACACCTCGGTCATGGCCGCCGCGTCGGCGGCGTTCTTGAGGTACACGGTTGCGGCGACCACGTTGTCGAGAGTGGTGCCTGCAGCCTTGAGGTTGGAGCCGAGGCTGTCGATCACGCCCATGGTCTGTTGCGTGATGTCACCCTTGGCCATCAACGCGCCAGAGACGTAGATCAATCCGTCGGCCTTGACGGCGGCGCTCAGCGGCGCCTGGCCGCCTCCTGGAAACACCTGACGCTGTCCCTGCACGGTTACCCCCAGACACGCCACGATCGCAAGTGAAGCAATAGATGTGAAACGCACGGTGCACCTCTCCCGCGACAATGTATCATTTCCCTTAGATGGCTAAAGCGGTCTCATTACCGAAGATTGAACGGAAGAAATCCAAGCTGCACGGATTTGGCGTGTTCGCGCTGGAGACGATCAACAAGAACAAGCGCATCATCGACTACGCCGGTGAGCTGATCTCCAACAAGCAGAGCGAGAATCGCGAAGACAAGTACCTCTCGAAGGGGTGCATCTGGGTGTTTCGCGTCAATCGCAACTGGAGCCGTGATGCCGCCGTCGGCGGCAACATCGCGCGCTTCATCAACCACTCCTGCACGCCGAACTGCTGGATCGAGGTGGATGCCAAGACCAAGACGATCTGGGTGCGCGCCGCCAAGAAGATCACCAAGGGCCAGGAGCTGGTCTACGACTACAACACCGAGGGCGACAAGGTGATTCCCTGCCGGTGCCGTCCGGGTTGCAAGACCAAGCTATGAAGTCGGTTGCCGTCAGCGCCGCACTGTTTGCCTGCGTGCTGGCGGCCACTCTTTCCGCGCAAGGCCCGGCCTTCTTCGTTCGGAGCCTCGACGATCCGCGCGACCGTCGAGAGGCCCGCGCCGACGTGCTCGACGCGCCGGCGTATCCAGGATCGATCGTCAAGACGGTGGCGCTCGTGGCGGCACTCGAGCGCGGCATCATCACCGCCAGCTCGGCGCATATGTGCCGACGCGTCAGCAAGGCTGACGGCCAGACCTACGTGTGCTCGCATCCGGATCTGAAGCGCCCCCTCTCTCCGGCTGAAGCCCTCGCATACTCCTGCAACGACTTCTTCGTCGCCTTGGCGCCGAAGCTGCCACGCGAAGCGCTGAATGCCACGCGCATGGCGGCCGGGTTGCCGCCGGTTCCCGCCACCGTGCCGATGTCGCAGGCGGTGCTCGGCCTGGCAGGTCCACGAACCACGCCGCGCGCGCTGATTGACGTCATGGCGCGCCTCGCGGGTGTGGGCAAGGACAAGCCGGTGCCCATGAAGCCCGAAACGCGGGCCGTCTTGCTCGAAGGGCTGCGCGGAGCGGCGGAGTTTGGAACCGCCTCGGCATTGAAGGCCGCAGGTGTGCCCGCCATCGCGAAAACGGGCACGGTGTTGATGCCGTCCGGCACCGCGCTTGGGATGGTGGTGGCTTTCACGCCCGCCGACAAGCCCTCCCGTGCGATCGTGGTCGTCGCTCTAGGGGCCGCAGGTGTCGACGCCGCAGAAATTGCCGCGACCGAGTTAAGGGGTCGGGTCTCTTTATCGGCTTTAACAGGGGGTTCGAGTGCTCCAAACACCACGGGCTTGGGTCCCGGGAGCCAGTCACCCCCTCTGGTTGGTGGTGCGACGGCGGAAAATAGACCCGACCCCTTACGCCCTGTAAATATCCGCCTTGGGCGGACTATGTCGAATGGAGAGACGAAGATAGAGACGATCGCAATAGATGCGTACATCGCCCAGGTGCTCGCAGGAGAGGGGCAGCCAAGAGCGGGCGATGCCGCGCAGCAGGCGCTGGCCATCACGGCGCGGACGTTTGCGTTAGCCAATCGCAATCGTCATCGGAAGGAAGGGTTCGACCTCTGCGACACGACACACTGCCAGGTGACGCGCACGCCGACGGCGACCACGCGCCGGGCGGCGGAGGCGACGAGCGGTCGCGTATTGATGAATCGTGGGCAGCCGGCGTTTGTGTTCTATTCCGCGTGGTGCGGCGGTAAGTCCGAACTGGCGTCGCAAGTGTGGCCCGGCGCGGTCGACTACTCATACGAGCCCGCGCTCCATGACGATGCGTGTGAGGATGAGCCAGGGTGGAGCAGCGAAGTGCGCGTCGACCAGGTCGAGCGAGCGCTGCGTCAGGCCGGCCTTCGCGGATCCCGCTTGCGCGGCATCCGCGTGCTCACGCGCAATGCGTCGGATCGCGTTGCGCGGATCGCGGTAGAGGGCTTCACGCCTGGCGAGATCAGCGGTCACGAATTCCGCATGGCCGTCGGTCGAGTCGCAGGTTGGCAGGCCTTGAAGAGCACGTCGTTCGCTGTCGAGCGCACCTCGGCCGGGTATCGGTTTCGCGGCGTAGGATTTGGACACGGTGTGGGGCTGTGCGTCGTTGGCGCTGGTCGTCGCGCGGAGAGGGGATCGACCGCGGACGAGATTCTCAAGTTCTATTACCCGGGCCTGACCATCGGCCGTCTGGGATCATCGCCAGACGCGATGACCACCTCCGTGGCCGCGCCGGCCATTGCAAAGCCACCGGCCGCAAAGCCGGCACCGGCGGTCGCGCCGATGCCAACCAACATTGCCCTCGCGTTGCCGTTGAATGAGGAATCGGAGCGCGCGACCATTGCCGGGTTGATCGACAAGAGCCGTGCCGAGATCGCGAAACTCACCGGCGTCGCCATTCCGGCCGTGCGAGTGACGGTGCATCCCAACGTCGACAGCTTCGGTCGCGCGACCGGACAGCCTTGGTGGGTGTCTGGCGCAACCGAGGGAGCCACGATCGACCTGCTGCCGATCACGGTCCTGCGCCAACAGGGGCAACTCGAACGGACGATCCGCCACGAAATCACCCACGTGCTGCTGGATGAGGCGCTTGCGTCGCGTCCGATGTGGGTGCGGGAAGGTGCCGCGGCCTACTTTGCGCGCCCAGCGAATGCGCGGCTGGTCAACGCCGAGCGCCTGACCTGCCCGACCGACAACGAATTCCTCCGCGCCCTGTCCGCGGGAGCGCAACGCGACGCGTATGCGCGCGCGGAAGCCTGCTTCGCTCGCGCTATGGCTGAAGGGAAGCGTTGGTCTGAGGTTCGCTAGCGCCACTCGGCGGAACATGTGCCGCCGACGGCGCCAGGGATGAGGCCTCGCTGATCAGCAGGGCACTGCCAACGGCCGCGAGGATCGCGGCAAGCGACAGCTTCGCAACGATAAAGACCATTTCAACCGCGGTGGCCGGCAGGCTCTCGGGTCTCCACGGCACCAGGTAGATCCACGGCAGTTCGATCAGCGTGACGAACGCCAGGGTGGCGACCGCCACGGCCCGTGGCCTGATTGCGCGGCCAACCCACGACGCGCTTGCCAGCGCTCTCCAGCCGCCAGTGAGCACCGCGGTCATCAGCGAGACGGCGAGCAATCCGCCTATCACCCAGCGCAGCCACACCGCGAGATAGCGAATCGCGGTGAAGAACCACGACACGTCGTCCCACCCAAATCGGGCGATGAACCACGCGTTGATCTGGCCGCCATATTGCGCAACGGAGACCTCGGCTTTATTGGTGACAGCCCAGAGCGCGAGCACCACCAATCCGGCGGGAATCACGGCCGTTGACGATGCGAAAGCACGGCGGAGGCCGGCCAGCGAGAATCCCCGCGCCAGAATGTCGATGGCTCCGTTGACGACCGTTCCCAGGACGGCCAGGACTGCGATGGCGAGGAGCGCGGACGTGATCAGGGCCAGGATCGTCGATACCGGCGTGATCAGGAATGCCCAGTAAAGTCCACCGGTGATGGCACCACCGACGAGAATCCAGAGAGTTGCGAGCGCGAGCTTCACTTCTGGCCCCCGGCGTTGATGGTGAAGTTCTGCGGTTCTGAGGACGCGTGCACGTTCGGCACGTACATCGGTGTGATCTGTGCCGGCACCGCGCGGAACTGACCGGGCGCAATGACCTTCACGAGATACGAATACTCGTATCGGCCCTGTTCAAAGGCCTCCTGGAAAAAGACCGTCTTGGAATCGCGGTACTCGACTCGCGACCCCCACCACCAATTGTTCGCCGCTTCGCGCTCGAGCGGGTAGGCGGTCGTGTCCTGGATCGGCTCGACGCCCGCCGGCAATGGATCTTCGATGGCGAGGTAGCGCCATTCGGGTGAGCCTGCGGCCGTCAGCCGAATCGTGAGCACATCGCCCGGATTCGCAGTACCCGTGAACGGCGTCTCGCGATACACAATGCGTCCCTTCACGGTGACCGGACTGAGCAACGCGTACTTGCGCGTGAGCGCGAGCTGGCGCGAGCCCTGGCGCGCATCCGCCGTTGCGGTGTCGAAATACACGGCCGCTGCCGACCAATACACGGTTCCACCGGCGCTCTTTACGAGCCGGACCTGATTGGCCCCCGCATTTCCCGGTGCAGAAATCACGATCGGATCCGACGCCGTCATCGACGCAGCCGTGAAGGCGTGCCTGCCGGCGGCCTGGCCGTTGACGAACACATCAACCGTGAACGGCTGTGCCGTCTCGCCACGCGCCTGCATGAATCCGAGCAGGCCGTAGATCGCCATGGCGGTCTGCTTGGTCGAGGACCAGTAGCCGCTCGTGCGATTCAGCATCATCCAGCGAACGGCGCGTTCGATCAGCGGGTTCTTGGGATCACGCTTGACCAGTGCCTGAACGGCGAAAGCGGTCGCTTCGACGGACGTTTCGGCGTAGTCGAACAGCAGTGGATCGCTGGCAACCGCCCACCACGACACGTCGCCGCGAGTCTGGGCTTCGCCGATCAGCGCGGTGGCGAGTTCGTTGCCGCGCGGATCCTTTGTCTCGTCCAGCAGCAGCAACAGTAGCGCGCGGCCGTAGGCGCTCATGCGCCCGCGCATGTCCCACAGCTCCGTTCGGGCGAGGGCATGGCTGTAGGTGCCCTGTTCGTTTTCGCCGTACCAAGGAATGGTGTCGTCGCGACCGGCGGCGCGCTGGAGGACGTAGGCCTCGTAGGCCTTCAGATCAGGTTCGACGCGCGGATAACGCATGTACAGGCGCGCCAACTGACGTGACGCGTTGCCGATGCGCCCCTCGTCGACGCGCACCCCCGCGCGGCGCGCTTCCTCGAGCCCCCACAGCGCATACGCCGTCATGAACGGGTGATTGCCGTCCTCCTTCCACCAGCCCCATCCACCATCCTCGTGCTGGAAGTCGTAGAGGCGGCGAACGCCCGCCGACACCTGTCGGTCGAGCGCAGAGAGCCGCTCGGTCGGCGCCAGCTTGAGTTCGGTCAGCGCGCGTGTCACCAGCAGGTTGGGCAGGAAGCTCGAGACCGTCTGCTCGGTGCAGCCATACGGATACTCGGTCAGGAAATCCAGCGCCCCGAGCACTGAGCCCGCCAGTGATGGCGCCAGCGAAACCGAGATCGAGCGCGCGGCAGGGTTCGACCCCGCCGGCATGTCGACGGACGTGGTGGCTTCGCCGCCGCCGACCACGGAGCCGCTGGTGCCGACCTCGCGGCGGATGCCGAACGGCAGCACCGGGATTGGTAGTTCGACCGCGTCCACGTCGCTCTCGGTCCTGGCCGTGGCGGTCACGGTCGCCGGGCCAACGGTTTTCGCCGCAAAGCGCCAATCATCGCGGCGTTCGGCGCCGCTCGACAGCGATCCGGTCGTCCCGGCGTGTGTGCCCACCGGCTGCAAGCCGGTTGCGGCAATCGACACCGAGGCGGTGCGTGCGTCCTTTTGATAGTTGTGCACCATCGTCGGAACCACCACTTCGTCGCCTTCGGTCAGGAAGCGCGGCGTAATGGCGCGCACGATCAGATCCTTGGTCGTGGTCGTGCGGGCGACGGTGGTACCGGCCTTCGTGTCCTCGGTAATGGCGCGCGCCGTCAGCCGCCACGTCGTCAGGGCGTCGGGGTAGGTGACGCTGATGCGCCCGCGTCCCTGCGCGTCGGTGACGAGGTCGCCGACCCAGTGGATGGCGTCGGGAAACTCCTTGCGAACCTGCGCCTGGACGGGCTGATCGCCCTTGAAGTCCGCAAGCGTAAACGGCCGGCGTTTTCTCGCGGTCAGTTGCAGGCGATCGCGCCCGGAGTAGCCGGTGAAGTAGTAGGTGCTCGAAAAGGTGGTGGTGACGCGCGAATATTCTCGGCGATAGAAGTAGCGCACCGGATCCGGCGTCTCGTCTGCCTTCACGCCGTAGACCGCTTCGTCGATCACGGCGAGACTGACCTGCGCCCGCACTGGCTGGCCGCTGGCGTCGGTCACCGACACTTCGAAGATGCCCGGGTCGCGCGGACGAGAGACGGCCTGTTGCGCGGCCACCGTGACTTGCAGCGTCTTTGCGCCCGGTGCCACCGCGAGCCGCCGTTCGGCGCGATATAGCCGTCCTTCCCGCAAATAGACCATGTTGACGAAGACGTCGCCGACGTCGCCTTCATCGATCGGTACCTGGATCGAGTCGGCGGCCGTCGGGCGGAGGAGCCGGAACCACGAGACGTGCTGACCCTCCTTGGTCACCAGCACCGGGCCGATCACCGTTTCGCCGCGAACGATCAGCGTGGCGGACTCTCCCGGCGCATAGTTCTTCTTGTCGGCAAGGAGCTCGAGGTAGCGGTCGGAGTTGTCGTCAGTGGTGTCGTCGCTCGGCCCAGGCACCCAGAGGAAGAGTTGATCTTCGACGGTGCGGCCGGCGCTTGGTGCGGTGGCGCGGACGCGGAAGCTGCCGGAGCGGTTCGGAAGGGTGAATGGCACCATGGCGCGGCCGCTGGCGTCGGTGGCGGCCGTCTGTGTGCTGATCGCCGTGACCTCAGGCTCACCGTAATAGCCCGATGGATATCGCAGGTGTTCCAGCACCAGCGTCAGCGGGACAGTGGCTTGAGGATTTCCCAGGTAGTCCACCGCGCGCACCGACACTTGCGTAGTGCTGCCGGCCCGATGCACGCTGCGGCCGGATTCCGCGGAGAGTAGAAAAGTGCCGAACGTTGCGTGGACCACGGTCCGGCCAGACACTTCGCGATTGGCCGCGTCGGTCACCTGCGCCTCGATGCGCGCGCTGAAATCCTTGCCGTTCTCATCAACCGCCAGGGGAATACGTAGCGTTGCTTTCCCGTCGGCGTCGAGTCGCAGCGTCCCTTCGGCCGTCTGGTTGTCGCCGTACCAATAGCTGTTGTCGCCACCGTCGATGTCGTCGTCCCAGCGAAGCGGCGAGTAGTACGGCTGCTGATTAACGACCCAGCGGACCTGGGCGTTGGCCACCGGTTGGCCGAAGTAGTAACGCGCTTGCACGTTCACCACGGCTTCGCGTCCCTGGACTTCGAAGCGCGTGGCCGGCGTGACCGTGACTTCGAACTCGGGCTTGCGATACTCCTGGACTTCGAAGGCGCCGCTGCCGATTGTATCGCCGCTCTGCACGCGGATGGTGTAGCAGCCGAGGGCGGCCGTGGCGGGCACGGGGAACGAGGCGTTGATCGAGCCGAAGCCGTCCAGCTTCATCTGCTGGCGGAAGACGACCTTTTCGTTGGCATCGGCCACGACCACTTCCGCGTCAGGACGATCGAACTTCGCGAGCGCGTCCATCTGGCGCCAGCGCAGGATCGCCTTGAGGTGAACGGTGTGGCCGGGGCGGTAGATCGGCTTGTCGGTGTAGATGTAGGCGGCGAGTTCGCGCGCCGGCTGCTGCAGCGTCCATGAACCCGGGTCGGTCGCGGCGTGCTGGTTATCGCACTGCGCGACGCCGATGACGTTGTTTTCCATCCGCTCGTCTGGGAGCTTGGCGTCGAACAGTCCATCGGCGTTGGTGCGGCCTTCTGCGATCGTTTTCTTCGAAAACATCACGCGGATGCTGCAATCCGCCGCCGGTTCTCCGGTGAACCGATCCGCGGCGAAGAACAGCATCTGTCCCGGAGAGGTCTTCGTCACGAGACCGATGTCGGAGACGATGACGATCGTGTAAGCGCGCAGCAAGTCGTTGACCGCTTCGACGACGTAGATGCCGGGCTGCTTGAGCTCGACCGGGATGCGCCGCACCTCGGCATCGCGGCGATTGGGCAGCAGCTCGCGCCAGGTGGTGACCACCTGGTCGGCGTTGAGCAGCGGCACCTGTGCAAAGGTGGTCGCATTCAGCACGACGCGCTGGGAGACTTCGGCCTGGTCGCTGACCACGCGCCGGGCGGCGCGATATTGATGGCTGGCCTGCGCCCGCATGAAGCGATGCACCGTCTGTCGCTGCGACTGTTTCCAGTCGGAGAAGCGCTCCAGCCAGGTGCGTTCCTGCTCGACCCGCTCCTCATCCGTGCCCAACTGGTGCGGGTCATCGAGGCCCGCGAAGAAGGCGAACGGATCCTTGACCTTGTAGACGCGGAAGTCGAGACGTTCGAGACGGCGGAAGGTGAGGTAGAAGTTCGGCGCGTCCCGGGTCGTGAACACCTCGCTCGTCGAAAGGGAGAACGCCGGCCGCTCGTCTGGTGCGGCGTCCTGAGCGGACACCGGCGCCGCGAGCGTTAGCAGGCAGTAGCCAGTAGCCAGTAGCAAGAAAACCCGGCGTGACGTCATAAGGTTCCTATCAGCATCGACAGTCTGTACACACCAACAAAGTTCGGATTGGCCGCGGTGGGCCGCCAGCGCGGGGAGGGGTGTTGCGCCAGCGCCGAGAGGCGCGCCTTGCGGACTTCGCCGGCGCCACCATCGATCGGTCCCGTATGATAAACCACCCAGTCGCTGCCGTCCTGCTCGAAGGCCGAGCGTCCAATGAACACCATCAGGTGGTCGGGTTGTTCGGTCTGACCCTGCTGATGGAAGAACAGCAGATCACCCGGTTGCAGCGCGTTTGTGCCGCGCCCCTGGGACCGGGTATTCAAATAGATCAACGTCTTGGCGTCGGCGAACTCGGCGTACGCCGGCGGTGATCCCGCCTTCACCCGAAACAGCGGCAGTCCGCCGGGGCCGGCCTTCGGGGCCGAGCGCACGTCCGGAAACTGCGGAGCGAAAGGCAGGCCCGAACGCCGGACCCATTCTGGGGTGTGAGCGCGAAGTGCTTCGCGAACGGCGTGGCGCACCAGCCCCGCGCAGTCCTTCACATCATCGGTGGTGCGCTCGAATTGTGCGTCGGCCAGCAGCGCGAACCAGGAGCGGAACGCGGCCCGGTCCGACTCGTCAGCCAGTCGTACCTGTGCGGCTGCGCCCGATCCCACGAATAGCAGCGCGGCCGTAAGGGCCAGGGAGAGTCGGGACACCCTGACATTGTGCCTGAAACCTCGGGCCTCGGGCAGGCGTCTGAAGGAGTATTATTTGCCTATGTTGATCAAGAAGTCGGCCGATCTTCGTGAGTCTGATGTCACCCCGAAGGAGCTGTTCGTCAAGCGCCGTGAGTTCCTCGCTGCGGCCGGCGTGACAGCTGCCGCCGTTGCGACCAACGGCTTTGGCCTGATCGGAGACGACGAGGGGGCAGCGGCGCAGAACCCAAACGCCAAGAAGCTGGCCGCCGTGAAGAATGCGAAGTTCAGCACCGACGAGAAGCTGAACTCCTACAAGGACATCACGACCTACAACAACTTCTACGAGTTCGGACTCGACAAGGCCGACCCCGGCAAGTACGCGCACACGCTGCGTCCCTCGCCGTGGAGCGTGGTGGTTGATGGGCAGTGCGGCAAGCCCGGCAAGTACAACATCGAAGACATCATGAAGTTTGCGCCCCTCGAGGAGCGCATCTATCGCCTTCGCTGCGTCGAAGCCTGGTCGATGGTGATCCCGTGGATCGGCTACCCGATGAGCGAGTTCATCAAGCGCTTCGAGCCGACCTCCAAGGCGAAGTACGTCGAGTTCAAGACGCTGGTCGACCAGAAGCAGATGCCGGGCCAGACGGAGCCCGCACTGTCGTGGCCGTACGTCGAGGGGCTGCGGATGGACGAAGCCATGCACCCGCTCACGCTGGTCGGCCTTGGCCTGTACGGCGAGGTGATGCCGAACCAGAACGGCGCGCCGATCCGCCTGGTCGTGCCGTGGAAGTACGGCTTCAAGAGCATCAAGTCGATCGTGCGTGTCACCTTCAGCGAGACCGAGCCGCTCAACACGTGGAAGCGCCAGCAGTCGTCGGAATACGGCTTCTACGCCAATGTGAATCCGCAGGTGGATCACCCGCGCTGGTCGCAGGGCAGCGAACGCCGCCTCGGTGAGTTCTTCCGTCGCAAGACGCTGCCGTTCAATGGCTACGCCGACCAGGTGCAGTCGCTCTACGCCGGCATGGATCTCCGGAAGTTCTACTGATTGACTCAGACCTGTGACGCCTACTGAGTGGCGGCGATGGGTGCTCAAGCCCATCGCCTGGATCCTCTGCCTTGCTCCGCTCGGTTATCTTGCCTATAGCCTGTCCCAGGATCCGGGCGCGAATCCGATCGAGACCGTCACTAATTTCACCGGCATCTGGACGCTGCGGCTGATCGTCCTGACGCTGGCGATCACGCCACTACGGTGGCTGACGGGAATCAATCAGCTGATCAACTATCGACGGCTGGTCGGGCTGTTCGCGTTCTTCTACGGGTCGATTCACTTCGTCATCTACGTGTTGACGACGTTCTTCATCGGCGGGTTTTCGGAGTTCGATGCGTCAGGGCTGGTCGACGACCTCACGAAACGCCCCTACATCGTCGCCGGCTTCACGGCGTTCGTGCTGATGATTCCGCTGGCCATCACCTCGACCAACGGTTGGATCCGCCGGTTGGGCGGGAAGAAGTGGAACCTGCTGCACCGCCTGGTGTACATCACGGCCCTGGCGGCTGTGCTGCACTACTTCTGGAAGGTCAAGCTCGACGCCACGTTCCCTATCTACTACGGCATCGGCGTCGCGGTCCTCCTGGCCCTGCGTGTCTGGAAGAACGCCCGGCGAAACTTTGCGCCCAAGCCGGCATCTGAGGTATAACGAGCCGTCATGAAGTTCCTGTGGACCAGCTGCGCATGTTGTTGCGTCGGAGATGCCTCCGACGCCTGTCGTGCTGTGTCCAAATGCACCAGCGGTAGTTAAACCGCTCATACCAGCACCGATTCCAGGGCCCGGAGGTTGAACAAACCTCCGGGCCTTTTTGTTTTGTCCGTCATTTGGGAAGGGATTGAACTGAAACGCTTACTGGCATTCGCACTGGCGCTGGCGCTGGCGCTTGGCGCGCCCGCGCTTCACGCCCAGGGAACCACGGCATCGCTTGCGGGCCTGTGGGACGCCGCCGTTGTCGTCAACGGCCTCGAGATTCCGTTCCGATTCGAGATTGGCGGCGACGGCGCGGCCATCAACGGATCGTTCTTCAACGGCGATGAGAAGGTGACTTCAACGGGCGGGAAGTACGAAAACGGGTCGCTGACGCTGAACTTCGATCACTATGCGACGACGGTGGAAGCCGCGCTCGTCAACGGCCGGCTCACCGGCATCTACAACCGCGCGGCCGGTTACTACCCGTTCTACGCCAAGCGCTTCGCACCCTCACCGGCGTTCCCCAACGAGGTGCCCGCCATCGACGGCCTCTGGACCATCGGGGCCGTCAACAGCAACAAGGGCGAGGCGGCATGGCGATTCATCGTGCGTCAGTCAGGCGCGGAAGTGACGGCGGCTATCCTCCGCGTGGACGGCGACACCGGCGCGCTGTCGGGCACCTATCGCAATGGCAAGTTCGTCGTCAGCCACTTCTCCGGCGCGCGGCCACTGGTCCTTGAGCTTACCCCGCAGAAGGACGGGTCGCTCGAGATTCTCCGCAACCGCACCGAGAAGCTGATCGCGGTGAAGGATAGCGAAGCGAAGCTGAAAGGCGTCGCCGAACCCACCGATCCATCGCGGCACTCGAGCGTCAAGAATCCGACCGAGCCGTTCACGTTCGCATTCCCCGATCACAAGACGGGCAAGGTCGTGTCGAGCACCGACGAACGTTTTCGCGGCAAGGTCGTGATTGTCGGCATCGGTGGCAGCTGGTGCCCGAACTGCCACGACGAAGCGCCGTTTCTGTCGGAGCTCTACGCGAAGTACAAGGACAAGGGCCTCGAGATCGTGGAACTGTCATTTGAAGAGGAAGCGCAGAAGGCCAAGGGCTATCCGCGCCTGCTCGCGTTCAACAAGCGCTACGGCGTGAACTACACGGTGCTGCTGGCGGGCGACCAGGCCGACGTGGCGGAGAAGGTGCCGCAGATTCACAACCTGAATTCGTTCCCGACGACGATCTTCCTGGGGCGCGACGGCCTGGTGCGCGGCGTGCACGCCGGGTTTGCGGGCGCTGTGAGCGGCGTATTCCACAGCAGCGCGAAGGAGGAGATCACGGCCACGGTCGAACGGTTACTTGCGGAGACAAACGCCACTACGCGTTCTCAGCGATAAGCATTTGAGATACCATCCCGGGCGTGACTTCAAAGCCACGCCAGGTGAATTCGCCCGCCCAGGTGCTGTTTGCGAGCCTGATCGGGACGACGATTGAGTTCTTCGATTTCTATATCTATGCAACAGCCGCGGTGCTGGTGTTTCCGCGGCTGTTTTTCCCATCCACAGATCCCAACACCGCCACGCTCGCATCGCTGGCGACGTTTGCCATCGCGTTCATCGCGCGGCCGGTGGGCTCCGTGCTGTTCGGGCACTTCGGTGACCGGATCGGCCGCAAAGCCACCCTCGTTGCCGCGCTGTTGACGATGGGCTTGTCGACGGTGGCGATCGGGTTGCTGCCGACCTACGCCACGATCGGCGTTGCATCGCCGGTGCTGCTGTCGCTCTGTCGCTTCGGCCAGGGGCTTGGCCTCGGAGGTGAGTGGGGCGGCGCGGTGCTGCTGGCGACCGAGAACGCGCCCCCGGGCAAGCGCGCGTGGTACGGGATGTTTCCGCAGCTGGGTGCGCCGTTCGGCTTCGTGCTCTCGGGCGGCACGTTCCTGCTGCTGTCGCGCTTTCTGACCGACGAACAGTTCTTCAGCTATGGCTGGCGCATTCCGTTCCTGGCCAGCGCGTCGCTCGTCATTGTCGGGCTCTACGTTCGGTTGACCATTACCGAGACACCGATCTTCGCCGAGGCCGTCAAGAAGGATGCGGCCAAGGTGAAGATGCCGGCGGTGGCGGTGTTCCGCGATCACCCGAAGGTGCTGGTCCTCGGGACCATGGTCTCGATCGTGGCCTATGCGCTCTTCTACATGATGTCGGTCTTCAGCCTGTCGTGGGGCGTCAGCGCGCTGGGCTACACGCGCAATGAATTCCTGGTGATGCAGTTGTTCGGCATCCTGTTCTTTGCCGCCACGATCCCGATCTCCGGAATCATGGCGGAGGCCGGCCGCCGCAAGTTCATGATCATCATGACGGTGATCGCGATTGGGTACGGTTTCGTGATGCCGCCGCTG
>Ga0075471_10000610_pt1 | contig 21712 bp, 21 predicted proteins | sample DEB19_08_DNA_2_FD_74787 | JGI IMG/M metagenome (GOLD analysis project Ga0075471, IMG submission 74787) | Aqueous microbial communities from the Delaware River and Bay under freshwater to marine salinity gradient to study organic matter... | ecosystem: Environmental > Aquatic > Marine > Coastal ... | reverse complement strand
AGCCATGGATGGCGCAGCGCAGGCAAATCCGAGCGAGCCGTAGCCTGGAGGGCGAAGGCGAGCGTCCGGCGAGATGGTAGGGGCGACCCCGAGCCGGTGCGCACAAGTTGACCAAACCAGGACAGCCGAGAAGCAGGCGTTACCTGGCCTCGGTGCTCATCACCTGGCCGTCGATCACGACGCCCGTGCAGTGGGTCGTGTATTCGAAGGGGTCGCCGTCGAAGATCGCCACGTCGGCGTCCTTGCCGACTTCGAGCGAGCCCACGCGGTCGGCCACGCCGATGATGCGGGCGGCGTCGATCGTGATCGCGGCCAGGGCGTCGTTGAAGGCGAGGCCGTGGGCGGCGGCGAGGCCGGCTTCGAAGAGCACGACCCGGGTCTTGGGCACGTAGGATTCGTAGCCGCTCTGCAGGGCGATGGGGATACCGGCCTGCTTGAGTGTCGCAGCGGTCTCGAAGCTGAGGTTCTCCGTTTCGCCGCCACCGCCGGCGCGGCGCATCGTGGGGTGCACGATCACGGGCACGCCGGCCGCCTTGATGCGGTCGGCCACGAGGTAGGCCTCGGCGGCGGAATCGAGGACGATGCGAATCTTGAATTCATCGGCCAGCCGCAGGGCCGAGGCGATGTCGTGGGCCCGGTCGGCCGTGATGAGCAGTGGCCAGGTGCCGGCGAGCACGTGGGCGAGGGCGTCGAGCCGGAGGTCGCGGTCGGGGCGTTTTGATTCGTCGGCCAGTTGACGCTTGCGCACATACTCCTGGGCTTTCACGAGGTCGGCCCGCAGCATGGCCACGGCCTTGCTGCGTGTGCCGGGCGATTTCTTGTCGGCACCTTCGCCCGAGGCGCGGGCTGCATCGCCGAGCGTCGCGGCCACCATGGCCACGGGGGCGAGCACGGCGGCGTCGGCCGTGGTGCCTGCGAGCTTCACCACCATGGTCTGGCCCGACACGAGCGCGCCTGGGGCGTGGCCGGTGTGGATCGTGGTCACCCCGAACCCCCGAAGCCACTCGATGAGCCGCTCCTGCGGGTTGTAGGCATCGATGGCCCGTAGTTCCGGCTGGATCGCCTCCAGTGGGTCGAGCTGGTCCTGGTCTTGGGGCTGATTGAGATAGCCGCTCAGGCCTACGACACTGCGGGCATCGACGAGGCCGGGCGTCACGACGGCCCCGCGTAGCTCTTTCGCACCCGGCGGGACGGGGGTCGTGGCGGCGGGGCCGACGGCACGCACCTTGCCCGCCTCGATCACGATCACGCCGTCGATGATCGGCGGGCCGGCCATCGTATGCACGGTCGCGCCACGCACCACGAGGAGCTCCGCGGCCGGCAGGGCCGCAGCCGGGAGCCCCAGCGCGAGGATCGTGAGGAGCGGGCTGGTCAGGGAGTTCATGCGCAAGGAGCGCCGGCTCATCGCATGGCCCCCAGCCTGGTGGGGCCATTGCAGCATGACTCGGCCTTCTGGTCGCGGCTGGCGCCGAAGCCGCCGACGGCGAATAGCCGGTCCTCGGGGTCGTCGCGGTCGAAGACCTTCCGGCCTTCGACGTACGTCTGCAGCACCTTTGCCTGCGCGGTCAGCGGGTCGCCCGACAGCACGACGAGATCGGCGTCCTTGCCCACCGCCAGGGAGCCGATCCGGTCGTGGAGCCCCAGCATCTTCGCGCCGGCGAGCGTGAGCGACTCGAGTGCCTTCTCGCGTGACATGCCGGCCCGCACCGCGAGCGCCGCCGTCCGCAAAAAGAGCCGCGAGTCAGTCACGGGATCGTCGGTGTGGAGGGCGCAGGGAACACCCGATTCCTCGAGCACAGCGCCGGTGACGAGCGAGAAGTCCGCCGCCTCGATCTTGCCGCCTGGGCTGTCGAGCACGATCACGGAGCAGCCGACTCCCGATCGCGCGATCTCCGGAGCAACCTTCCAGGCCTCGCTCACATGATGGAGCACGGCGTCGAACCCGAACTCCTCGCGCAGGCGCAGCACGGTGACGATGTCGTCGGCTCGGTGGCAGTGGTGGTGCACGATCTTCCGCTTCTCGAGGACATCGACGAGTGCCTCGAGTTCGAGGTCGCGATCGGGAAGCTTCGCGGAATCATCGCCGGCCTTCGCGAGCTTGTCGCGGTAGGCGAGCGCCTTGATGAACTTCTGCCGCACGAGGGCCGCCGACTTGCCACGGGTGCCGGGGAACGGCGGATCCCTCTGGGAATTGGTGCCGTTAGCCATCTTGAGGCCGCCGTGCGGCCGGCCTGCGGCATCACGATACACGATGTCATCGATCGTGGCGGCCTTGCGCAACTTCACGTACACCGTCTGCCCGCTCGCCAGGTGGCCCGACCCCGGCATGATGTTGAGCGTGGTGAGGCCGCCGGCGAGGCACTTGCGGAATCCGGCGTCGTGCACGTTGATCGAATCGAGGATGCGCACGTCGGGCTGCACGGGGCCGCTCGCATCGCCCCCCTGCCCGCCACCCACGTGGCTGTGCGTGTCGACGAGGCCCGGCATGATCACGAGCCCGCCCGCCTCGACCCGCGCCGCATCGGCGGGGATGGGCGTCGCATCGACGGGCCCCACCGCCGCGATCGTGCCGCCCCGGATCACGAGCGTGCCGGCCGGGACTTCGGGCTGCCCGATCGGAATCAGCCGGGCGCCCACGAACGCCGTGCAGGTGCCCTCAGCGAGGGCCACGCCCTGCGAAACGAAGGCGATCGTCACGGCGAGAACGACGGTCGAGAGAACGTGCACCACCGAATTATCGACGAGCCTCGGCGGCCCGCACAAGTGCCCGGGCGGTCTCGACGGCCTGCAGCTTCGCGTCGATCGCCTCGTCGCCCGTGGCCATCTCACCTGAAACCTTGGCGAGGTCGGCTCGGGCGGCGGCCACATCGACCTTCTCGACGGGAAGGGCCCGCTGCGTGATCACCGTGACCTGATCATGCGCCACCTCCACGAAACCACCCTCGACGAACAGCCGGCGGACCGCGTCGGCCGGCCCTCCCTGCTCGCCCACGATCCGCACTTCGCCGGCGCCCAGGCGGCCGATGAAGGGCGAGTGGCCGTGGGCCACGCCCCGCAGGCCGTCGAACAGCGGCAGCATCACAGACCGGGCCTGCGTGTCGAGGCTCGTCTGCTCGGGGGTGACGATCACGCACCGCACCGCGTCGGATTGTTGTTGCTTTGCCATCGTGGAGGGAGTTCCGTCGGAGTCGTGGGGATCAGGCCTTGGCGGCCATCTTCTTCGCCTGCTCCTCGGCCTGCTCGATCGGGCCGACGTACATGAACGCCTGCTCGGGCAGGTGATCCCACTTGCCGTCCGCGATCTCCTCGAAGGAGCGGATCGTGTCGGCGAGGCTCGTGATCTCGCCGGGCTTGCCGGTGAACACCTCGGCCACGAGGAACGGCTGCGAGAGGAACCGCTCCATGCGGCGGGCCCGGTGCACGACGAGTTTGTCCTCTTCCGAGAGTTCGTCGACACCGAGGATCGCGATGATGTCCTGGAGCTCGCGGTAGCGCTGCAGCGTCCGCTGGACGCGCCGCGCGATCTTGTAATGCCGCTCGCCCACGTACTGCGGGTCGAGAATGCGGCTCGACGAGGCGAGCGGATCGACGGCGGGGTAGATGCCCTTCTCGGAGATCGAACGCTCCAGGTAAAGGAACGCATCGAGATTGCCGAACGCCGTGGCCGGGGCCGGGTCGGTCGGATCGTCGGCCGGCACGTACACGGCCTGCACGCTGGTGATGGCCCCCTTCGACGTGCTCGTGATCCGCTCCTGGAGGGCACCCATCTCCGTGGCCAGCGTCGGCTGGTAGCCCACGGCGCTCGGCATGCGACCGAGGAGGGCGCTCACCTCGCTGCCCGCCTGCGAGAAGCGGAAGATGTTGTCGACGAAGAGCAGCGTGTCGGCACCGGTCGTGTCGCGGAAATACTCGGCCATCGTCAGCGCCGAGAGGGCCACGCGGAGGCGGGCTCCGGGCGGCTCGTTCATCTGGCCGAACACCATGCACGTCTGCTCGATCACGCTCCGGCCCGTGTCGCCGATCTTGGCCTCCTGCATCTCGAGCCACAGGTCGGTGCCCTCACGGGTGCGCTCGCCGACACCGGCGAACACCGAGTAGCCGCCGTGGGCGGATGCGATGCGGGCGATGAGCTCGGTGAGGATCACCGTCTTGCCGAGTCCGGCACCGCCGAAGAGGCCGGCCTTGCCGCCACGCACGAACGGCGTAAGGAGGTCGATTACCTTGATGCCCGTCTCGAAGAGCTCGGTCTTCGTGGTCAGTTCCTTCACGGGCGGCGGGTCGCGGTGGATCGGCCAGCGCTCCTGGCTCTCCACCGCCCCGCGGCCGTCGATCGGCTCGCCGAGCAGGTTGAACACGCGGCCGAGCGTGCCCTTGCCGACCGGCACCGACAGCGGCGCCCCGGTATCGACCACTTCGGCCCCGCGGGTCAGGCCGTCGGTGGAGCCGAGGGCCACGCACCGCACCTTGCCGCCGCCGAGGTGCTGCTGCACCTCGCCCACGAGGTGCAGATCGACGCCCTTCTTCGCGCTGTCGATCCGCACGGCGTTGTAGATCGCCGGGATCGAGCTCTCGGGAAACTCGACGTCGAACGTGGAGCCGATGACCTGGGTAATGCTGCCGTTTGCCATTGCTGCCTTTGCCTCTGCGGGAAGTGGTGTGTGAGGTGTCTGTTGATTTGTCAGATGGATGAATCTTCCGGGTTCCGGCGATCAGCGGCCAAAGGTCCGCTGCATCGACGCCAATGGGCGTCGCTGTCAGGAATGTGCTCGCTATTTCTTGAGGGCCTCGACCCCTCCCAGGATCTCCATGATCTCACCGGTGATCTGGCTCTGCCTGGCCCGGTTGTACTGTCGCGACAGGCTCTTGATCAGGCCGCCGGCGTTCTCCGTGGCGGCCTTCATGGCCACCATCCGTGCCACCTGCTCGCTCACGGCGGCGTCGAGAAAGCACTTGAAGAGCCGCGAGAGGAAGCTCGCCGGCAGAATCTCCTCGAGGATGCTCTCCGCCGAGGGATAGAAGTCGTATTCGTCGGAGGCGAGTTTTGTCGCTGCGGTGGAGTCTGACGTTCGCGGCGGCGCCAGCGGCAGGAGCATCTCGGTGACGGCCTGCTGCCGGGCGATCGAATCGAACTTCGTGTAGACGACATCGAGCCGATCGATGGCCCCGCTCGAATAGGCCTCGAGATAGGCCCGCCCGATCGGCGCCACCGCTGCGAACTCGGGCTTGTCTTCGAACGTCGTAAACGACTCGACGATGTCGACGCCGCGGAACTTGAGCGCCGAGATGCCGCGCTTGCCCGAGACGCTCACGTGCGCGGGCACCTGCTCGCTCTTCCATTGTCCGAGCATGGCGACGCTCTGGCGGACGACGTTGGAGTTGTACCCGCCGCACAGGCCGCGGTTGCCGGTGAGCACGAGCACCGCCGCCCGCTTGGTCGGCCGGATCTCGAGCAGCGGATGGGCCACGTCGGCCCCCACGCTCGCGATGTTCTCAAGGATCTTCGCCAGGTGCTTCGTGTAATCGCGAGCAGCGACCGACCGATCCATCGCCTTCTTGAAGCGGGCGGTGGCGATCAGTTCCATGGTGCGCGTGATCTTCCGGATGTTCCTCACGGACTTCCGGCGTCGATCGAGTGCCCGGGCTTTTGCCATCGTGTGCGACCTGCGGCGTGGGTGTCTGGATGCCTCGTCTACCGGGCGCCGGCCAGGTGCCGGGCCTCGCCGCCCTTCGCGGCCCGCTGCCGCTTGAATTCGGCGATCGCCGCCTCCAACTGCCGTTCGCTTTCGGCGTCGAGCTCCTTGGAGGAGTCGATCCGGGCGCGGAGTTCGGGCACCTGGTCACGCACGAACGTGAGGAAGCCCTTCTCCCAATCGGCCACCTCCTCGCGCTTGACGTCGTCGAGGTGGCCGCGGGTGCCGGCGTAGATGGAGAGCACCTGGTCGACCGTGTCCATCGGGGCGTATTGGCCCTGCTTCAGCAGTTCCACCATCCGGTAGCCGCGGTCGAGCCGCTGCTGGGTCGCCGCATCGAGGTCGGTGCCAAGCTGGGCGAATGCTTCGAGTTCCCGGAAGCTCGCGAGGTCGAGACGCAGGCCGCCGGCCACCTTCTTCATCGCCTTCGTCTGGGCGGCACCGCCCACGCGCGACACCGAGATGCCGGCGTTCATGGCCGGTCGCTGGCCAGCGAAGAAGAGATCGGGCTGCAGGTAGATCTGGCCGTCGGTGATCGAGATCACGTTCGTGGGAATGTAGGCCGACACTTCGCCTTCGAGCGTCTCGATGATCGGCAGCGAGGTGAGCGAGCCGCCGCCGAGTTCCTTCGAGAGCTTGGCCGAGCGTTCGAGGAGGCGGCTGTGGGCGTAGAACACGTCGCCCGGGTAGGCCTCGCGTCCCGGCGGCCGCCGCATGAGCAGCGAGAGCTGCCGATAGGCCGTGGCCTGTTTGGAGAGATCGTCGTACACGATCAGGGCGTGCTGGCCGTTGTACATGAAGTGCTCGGCCATCGCGGTGCCCGAGTAGGGGGCGATGTATTGCAGCGGAGCGGCGGTGCTGGCACCGGACACGATCACGGTCGTGTAGTCCATCGCGCCATACTTGCGCAGCGTGTCGATCGCCACGGCGACCGACGAATCCTTCTGTCCCACGGCGACGTAGAAGCACTTCACGCCGCTGTTCTTTTGGTTGATGATCGCGTCGATCCCGATCGCAGTCTTGCCCGTCTTCCGGTCGCCGATGATCAGCTCGCGCTGGCCACGGCCGATCGGCGTCATCGCGTCGACGGCCTTGATGCCGGTCTGGAGCGGTTCGCGCACCGGGGACCGCTCGGCCACGCCGGGAGCGAGCGTCTCCACGGGGCGGCGCAGGTCCGTGACCACCGGCCCCTTGCCGTCGAGCGGGTTGCCGAGCGGATCGAGCACGCGGCCGATCACCGCATCGCCGACCGGCACGGAGAGCAGCCGGCCGGTGCTCTTCACCTCGTCGCCTTCGGTCACCTTGAGGTAGTCGCCGAGGATGATCACGCCGACCGAGTTCTCCTCGAGGTTGAAGGCCAGGCCGGTGATGCCGCCGGGAAACTCCACCATTTCGCCCGACATCACGCCCGACAGGCCCCACACGCGGGCGATGCCGTCGCCCACCTCGAGTACGCGCCCCACCTCGCGGACATCGATGCCCGACTTGAAGCGGGAGATTTCCTCGCGCAGGACGGATGCGATTTCGTCGGTCAACTGTGCCATGAGTACTCCCCGGTTTGGATGGCTTGGATGTTTCGCTGATGGAGACGGCCGCCGAGCCGCGTGAGGCTCGTGACGACCGACTGGTCGTAGATGGTGTCGCCAACGCGGACGACGAGGCCGCCGATGATGGCCGGATCGACGACGAACGCCGGCTTCAAGCGGGCCGACAGGGCCTTCTCGACGTCGGCGACGATCCTGGCCTGCTCGTCCGCCCCGAGGGCGATGGCGGTCGTGAAGATCGCCTGCTGCCGGCCCGCACGCTCGTCGGCGAGCCGCTCGGCGGCGGCCACGACGAGCGACAGGATCCCGAGGCGGCCGTGTTGGGCGAGCACATGGAGGGCGTTCACCGTGGTGGGCGTGAGGCGCCCCTTGCCCAGTTTGTCGATCAGGGCGGCCTTCTGGTCCGCTGGCACCTTCGGCGACGCGAATGCGATTGCGGCTTCAGGCACCTTCGGCAGCACGTCTTGGGCGAGCATGGCAAGTTCGCCCAGCACGGCGTCGGTGCACGTGGCGGCGTCGCCCGCCTCGAGAATCGCCTGGGCGTAGACCTTCGCGACTCGATCGGCCGCGATGTCGACGTGGGCAGCTTCGCTGTGGCTCGTGTTCGATCGGGACATGAAAGGTGGGGCTTGCGGGAACGGTGTCGGTGGGAATCAGTTGACGCTGGCACGGCTCGACAGGCTGGCGACCGAGTCCCTGACCAGCCGGGCCTGGTCGTCGCTGCCGAGCTTGTCGCGGAGAAACTTCCCGGCGACCTCGACGGCCAAGTGCCCAGCCTTCTCCGCGATCTGCGAGAGGGCATCGTCCTTGGCGAGCTGAATTTCGTGCTTCGCCCGTGCCTTTTCGTCGTCGGCCGCCTTGCGGGCCTCCGCCACGATCGTCTGGCGGGTGACATCGGCGTCGCGGCGGGCCTCTTCGAGCATGCCGCGCACCTCTTCCGAAGCCTCGGCGAGCCGCCGCTCATACGACGCGAGCATTCGCTTGGCCTCCTCGTTGGCGGCCTTCGTTTCCGCGATCTGCCGGGCGATGCCGTCCTCGCGCTTCTCGAGCCCCTCCATGATCGGCTTCCAGGCGAACTTCGTCAGCAGGAAGAGCAGGCCCAAGAACACGGCGAACGACCACACGGCGAGGTCGGTCTGGAACCACGCCGGGCTCTCGAAGTCTTGCTGGCTCACTCCCGCGGGAGCGTTGTGGCCGATTTCGGGCGCATGGCCGTGCGCATCGCTGGCGGATGCGACGCCGGCGGGCACAAGCGCCACGATCAGGCACACGGCTCGAAGACAGGCGATCATGGTCACTGAAACTCCGCTGGTGAGACGGTCTCGAAGAGATCGGGGGCGAACACCCAAAGCGCTCGTTCCTGCATCTCGGAAACATCGCCGTCGCGGGGAGACGGGGGGCGGAATCGCACCCCGTCTCCTCGACGGATCACCGGCCGGCCGGACGTCGTCCGCACCGACCGGTGGAGACTCAGGCCTTCTGCGAGCAGATGAACAGCGCGTAGAAGGTGAAGCCTTCGATGAGGGCCGCCGCGATGATCATCGCCGTCTGGATGCTGCCAGCCACTTCGGGCTGGCGGGACATGCCTTCGTAGGCCGCCGCCGCGAGCCGGCTGATGCCGAGCGCGGCGCCGATCACGACGAGGCCGACGCCGAAATACGACGTGAGGTCGATCAGCGAACGGCCGGTGACTTCTTGGGCGCTCGCCACGTCGGCGCAGAAAAACGCGACGGCGACGGCGGCCACGGTGACGAGCGAACGGGTCGAGAACAGGGATCGGATCATCACGGGATCAAGCTCCTTGGAATACGAGGGACCGAACGGGTGTCCGGGGTGAAACGGAAAATCGAAACAAGGTCGGATGAGGTGGCGGCAAGCCTAATGCTGGTGTACCGCCGCGCCAATGAACAGTGCGGAAAGAAAGGTGAAAATGTAGGCCTGCAGGAAGGCGACGAACAGTTCGAGGATGCTGAACAGGGTGCTGCTGACGACGCTGATGCCCGTGACGGTGGCCCACAGACCCATCGAGTAGGTGGCCGCCGCCGAAATCAGCCCCATGATTCCGAGCAGCACCAGATGCCCGGCCACCATGTTGGCGAGGAGTCGGACGGCCAGGATGAGGTGCTTGATGCACAGGCCGAGCATCTCGATCGCGAAGATCATCGGCTTGAGGAGGATCGCCAGCGGGAGCGGCAGATCCATCGACGGCACCTGATTCTTGAAGAAGCCGAAGAAGCCGAACTTGAGCATGCCCGCCACGACCACGGTGAGGAACGTCACGCCGGCGAGCGCCAGGGTGACCGAAAACGAGGCCGTCGGCGAGCCTGCCCAGGGCAGCATGCCGAGCAGGTTGCAGCCCAGCACGAAGAAGAAGAGCGTGAGCAGGAGCGGCACGAAGCGATCGCCATCGTGCACCTCGCGGTGCACGGTCACGGCAGGTCCGCCCGCGCCGGCAAGCGCCGCCTCGCCGTGGGCGTGGCCATGGTCGTGCGCATGGTGGTCGTCGTGCTCCCCGTGGCCGTGATCGTGGCTGTCGATCGCAGGCCGCGCGATCTGATCGCGCACGAAGAGGATCATCGCCTCGAACAGATTCGCAAACGCGCCCTTGGCCGGCTCGCCCGACGCCAGGCGCTTCGCCAGACGGCTGAACAGAAGCAGCAGCACGCCTGCCAGCAGCAGTTCGAGCAGCATGTATTTCGAGATGCAGAAGCCGCTCTTTTTCTCGTAGAGGCTGTCGAGCGTGCCGAAGGGCTGTGGAATCAGGATCTTGCCGTCGAGGGCCGCGTTGAACTGCTCGACGCTCGGCATCGACGCCGGCTCATGCTCGTAGGGCGCCTTGAGAAAGGCGGGAACGTCGTCGAGCGTCCGCCAGTTCTGCCGCCAGAGGGGCTTCGGCACCTCGAAGTAGTAGGCGTCTTTGAGGTGGTAGATCGGATTGTGGTCGGACATCGCGGGAATCGTTTTCCTGACGGACCAGCTTCGACAGCCGGCGTTTTCTCGGCGGGTGGTGGAGAGTGTGCGTGATCGGCCCGTTCGGCGTCAAATCGTGTCATTGGCGCCGCGGCGCCGAGCCCCTCGCCGCGCCTCCATGATCGTTCGAATCACTTCGGCCGCAAGCACCGCCAGATAGAAAATTACCAGGTAGCCGCCGGCGCCGTCGGCCGCGAGCGCCCCGCCTGCCGCCTGCAGCCATCCGAGGGCCACGAGCGCGGGGGCCAGTCGCAGGATCGTGGATGCGAGCGAGGCGGCCACGCGGCCCGCGGGGCTGGTGCGCGGGCTCGCGCTCACCGCCCAAGCCGCGAGCGCTCCCATGCCACACACGGCGGCCGCGAAGCCAACGGCGCGCATGCGGCCCGGCGTGTCGGGGCCGATCAAGAGTGCGGCTGAAGCGATTCCCACGATCACGACGAGGGGCACAATGGCCCCGCTCGCGCCCGATCTGTCAGCCGCCTGCCCGCTTTCCGTCATGGCTCGCGACGGCCACTGCCGCCCCTCAGCCGAGCGAGCGTGGCGATCGCCACCACAAACCCGAGGATCAGCCCCGCCGGCCCGAGGAACGCGGTGCCCAGCCGATCGTCGAGCCACGTGCCCGCGACACCGGGCAGGAACATCGTCAGGCCAATGGCGGTGATCCGGGCCACCCAGCCCATGGCCTCGCCGATCGCCGACACCTGCCGTTGCCTCGCCATGCCGGGAGAATACCCTATCGCCTCGTTTTCGGCCCGTGGCACCCTTGCCGTTCGACCGCCGAACCATCGGCTCGGTATCGTGTCTCACCTCGTCTCGATCGGTCGCCTGCCTGGAGGGCCAGCCATCGCACCGCGCAAACACCGCCGTCGCCGACGCCGGCTGTCGCAGCCGGGCTCCGCGCCGCTCTCCGCCGACGCCCTGCCCTCGGGCCAGCCGACAGTGCTCCGGCTCGTGGGGTGCGATGGATCGACCACGCAGGAATCGACGGTGGTCGCCCCACAGGAGTTGACGATCGCCCGGGAGAAGTGGCCCGTCGTCTGGCTCGATGTCGACGGCTTCGGCGACGCGCCCTTGATCCGGGCCGTGGGCCAGGTGTTCGAGATCGGCGACCTCGCCCTCGAGGATGCCGTCACGCCCGACGAGCGGCCGAAGGTGGAGGTCTTCGGCCACCAGGTGCTGATCGCCGTCCGCATGGCGCGATTCGATGGCGAGGCGATCGTGACCGATCCGATGGCGATCTTTCTCGGCGACCGCTACGTGATCACGTTTCACGACCGCACGGTGCCCGACGGATTCGCAAGCGTGCGCGAGCGGGTTCGCAACGGCCGCACGCGGCTCGGCCAGCTCGGGGCAGACCACCTCTGCGCGGTGTTGCTCGACGCTGTGATCGACGGCTACTTTCCCGTGCTCGAGCAGTTCGGCGACCGCCTCGAAGCGATCGAGGAGGAGGCTCTCGACAACCCCACCCGCGGCCTGCTGGGCCGGATCCACGACGTGCGCACCGATCTCATGGCGCTGCGGCGGGCCCTCTGGCCGACACGCGACGTGCTCCATGCCCTTGGCCGCGAATCGACCGCCTTCGTGGGCGACCACGCCCGCCAGCACTTTCGCGACAGCTACGACCACACCATGGAACTGCTCGATCTCACCGAGGGCTACCGCGAGATCGGCAGCGACCTGCGCGACATCTACCTCGCGAGCATCAACAACCGCATGAACGACGTGATGAAGGTGCTCACCGTGATCGCCACGGTCTTCATGCCGCTGACGTTCATCACCGGCTACTACGGGATGAACTTCGACACGGGTTCCCCCTGGAACATGCCGCTGCTCACGTTTCGCTACGGCTCGCTCGTGGCGCTCGCCATCATGGCGGCAACGACGGTCGGCATGGTCGTGTTTTTCTGGCGCCGCGGCTGGCTCAAGCGCTGGCACTAGCTGCACGCAACGCATCGGCATCCTGCCGATCGTTGCTTGGCGAACCTCCGTTCGCTCTTGATGGCCGGGCATCCGGCCCGGCAGTCCACGCAAAAGGCAGCCCTCGCGGCTTGCGCCCTCACGCGCGGCCGAGGAGGAAGGAGGTGGGCATCGTGCCCTTGCCCTTGACCGTGATTTCGCCGCGGTCGGCGAAGCGGAAGGCCGCTCCCAAGAGGTCGCGGGTGGCTTGGGACACGTGGATGCGCGACGGCTCGCCGTGCGACTCCATGCGGCTGGCGAGGTTCACCGTGTCGCCCCACAGGTCGTAGCTGAACTTGTGGCGGCCGATCACGCCGGCCGCGACGGGGCCCGAATGGATGCCGATGCGGAGTTCCATCGAGAGGCCGCGGCCCCGCATCACGCCGCGAAACGCCTCCTGCATGCCCAGCGCCATCACTGCGACCGCCTCGGCGTGGTCGGCGCGAGGCACGGGCAGCCCGGCGACGGCCATGTAGGCGTCGCCGATCGTCTTGATCTTTTCCACCCCGTGGGCCCGGGCGAGGTGGTCGAAGGTGGAGAAGATCTCGTCGAGCATCGCGACGAGGTGCCGGGCATCGACGTGCTGAGAAAACTCCGTGAAGCCGCAGAGGTCGGCGAACAGCACGGTCACGCAGGCGAAGCTCTCGGCGATCGAAGCCTCGCCATTCTTGAGCCGTTCAGCCACCTTCTCGGGCAGGATGTTGAGCAGGAGGCGTTCCGACTTCTCCTGTTCGCGCTTGAGGTCGGCGAGCGACCGTTCGAGGGCCTCGAAGGCGGCGTTGCGCTCGAGGAGCCGCTGGTAGGCGTCGGAGTGCACGCGGATGCGGGCGACGAGTTCGACCGCGTCGGGCAGCTTCACGAGGTAGTCGTTGGCGCCGGCGTCGAGCAGCCGGGCCTTCACGACGGCCTCCTCCTTCGCGGAGAGCACGATCACCGGCACCTGGGCCGTGGCCGCGACCGAGCGAAACCGGCGCACCATGTCGAGGCCGTCGATCCCCGGCATCACGAGGTCCTGGAGGATGACGGTGGGCCGAAAGGCCGTCGCGGCGTCGAGGGCCGCATCGGCGTCGCGGCAAAACTCGAACGTGATCTCGGGCTGGTCGGCGAGCATCCGCCGCACCGCCTCGCCGATCATCGCCTGATCATCGACGAGCAGCACGCGGTGCCCGGCGGGGGTGCGGACATTCACGATGGGGGAGGTTGGCGTCGTCATGGGGCTTGCGTCTGCAGGAGGCGAGCGTATCGCTGCGGCTCGCCGTCCGTCCACACGGGGGCCCGGCGCCGCTCATCGAAATCTCGTGAAAAATGCATGGAATACTGGCTATTTGCTCATCGGTTCCTCGTGGGGCTCGGGCACGCTACGGCCGCGGGAGATTTCCCGCGCGGCGGATCCGATCCGTCGCCCCGCCTGTCTCAAAGGATGCCCTCCAGTGACCACAACGAATCGTGCCCTCCGCTCTCGCGGCGGCTTCACCCTCGTCGAACTGCTCGTCGTGATCGCGATCATCGGCGTGCTCATCGGCCTGCTGTTGCCGGCCGTGCAGTCGGCCCGTGAATCGGCCCGCCGGAGTTCCTGCACCAACAACATGAAACAGATCGGCCTCGGCGTCGCCACCTACGAGTCGGCGAATCGCAAGCTGCCCTACGCCGGGCAGTGCGACTCGACCGGCGGCAATTCGACCACCTACATGGTGCACTCGACGGCGACGATGATCCTGCCGTTCATCGAGGAGACGTCGACCTACAACAAGTTCAACATGACCTACGATGTGGCCGGGTATGGCGGATCCGTGGGTGCCAACGGAGCCCGCACGCTGTCGAGCGGGGCCGTCCTCCACGCAAAGGCCAAGGGCCGGGCCTACGACGACACGGCCCATCCGTCCGGCCAGGAAGCGGCGAAGACCAAGATCAATGCGTTTCTGTGTCCGTCGGTTCCGAGCGGGCCGCGCGATCCGGTGTCGGGCTACGGCGGCTTCGACTACATGTTCACGGCGCTCTCCGACGTGAACTCGAGCGGCGTTGGAGGCACGAAAGGTGAACGCCAGGGCGGCGGCCCGAGTGGTGCCGACTGGAAGCGAGAGGCGGTCGAAGGCTGCCTGAATTGCGCTGACGGCGGGTATGAACGCGTGAGCGACGGGGCTTCGCGCACGATCCTCTGCATGGAGGATGCGGGGCGTTCCCATCCCACCGTGAGTCGCTTCGGTGCCCGGTCGAGCCGCAGCGCCGTCACCGGTTCGTCGCAGGCCGATGGACCGATTGAGAAAGACGGAGGCGGCGACGGGGCCCGCCGCGTCTTCGCCTGGGCCGATCCCGACGCGTGCACGAACGGCTATTCGGGTCCCCATAATTCCAGCGGCTCCAAGCAGGCTCGAATCAATAACAATGCCACGCCCACCGGGGGCCCGCCGGAGTGCCTCTGGAGCGTGAACAACTGCGGTCCGAACGACGAGCCGTTTGCCTTCCATCCGGGCGGCGTGAACATCACGATGGGGGACGGCAGCGTGCGGTTCCTCTCGGAGGCGGTCGACGGCGTCGCGGTAAAGTGGCTCGTGGGTGCCAACGACGGCCAGGCCAACCCCGACTTCTGATTCGCGCAAGTCGGGCGGCGTCAGTCGCCGTGGAAACAACGCACACCGGGCCCGTGGGGGTGTCGCCCTGCGGGCCCGGCATCTTTCGTGGCCTCGAACATGCGAGGCAAGCCCCCCGGCGCGTGAGGGCGTTTGACGTGGCCTCGAGGATGCGAGGCAAGCCCCCCGGCGTGTGAGGGATACAAACTGGGGAACTAGGATTCGAACCTAGACTAACTGGTTCAGAGCCAGTCGTGCTACCGTTACACCATTCCCCAAGAATCGCCGTTGGCGACCTCGGACGCTTCGGAGCGTACCTCCTCTTCTGCCGGCGGGCAATCGCTGTCGCGGAGCCTGCCGATCGCGCGTGACGCCGCAAACTGCGGTGGCGCCGCGGGCCCGTCGGGCGGGCGTCAGAGTCAGCCCAGAGGCCCGGTCCAGACCGCCGAGCCGATCGTGCAAGGCCCCCGCCGCTCGGGCCGATACCGGCTGCAGCGGGAGACCGACACGACCAAGCCAGAGGCAGGAGCAAGGCGATGAGTTTCTTCCAGTGGGTGCGTGAGGGGGTGCGTCAGGCCGTGGTGCTGGGGCTGGCCGACGCCGTCGAAGACGTGGGCACGCGGATGCGCGGCGAGGATCTCGGCCCGGCGCTCGCCCAGTCGCTGCGGGAGCGGCTCGCGGTCGCGCCTGCCGACGCCACGCCGACGGCTGTGCTCGAGTCGCCCTCCGTCGCGGCGGCCCCGCGCCGCCGGCTCGGTCGGTCGCTCGATGGCACGCGTGATCCCTTGCGGAAGGCGGCCTGAGTTCGCGACAGGCCGAAGCCTGTCCTACGTCGTCGGCCCGAGATCGGCGCCGTTTGGCGGGGCGCCAAACTCGATCTGCGGCAGCATCCCCACGGCACGGCGGAGTTCGCGCTCCCAGTTGGAGCGGATTTCGAGCAGGTCGGGGTCCGACGTCGTCAGCCGGCGATAGCGGCGCACGGCGAGGTCGTCGTTCGCGTACACGAGCAGGTCGATCGGCGGCCCGACAGCCACGTTCGACCGCATCGTCGAGTCGAGCGAAATGATGGCGTATTTCACCGCCTGCTCGAGCGTCGTCTCCCCGAACCGGATGCCGCGGTCGAGGATCGGCCGGCCATATTTTGCCTCGCCGATCTGAAGAAAGGGCGACGAGCGGGTGCAGCGCAAAGGATTGCCCTGCGCGTAGATCATGTAGAGCTGCGGCTCCTCGCCCTTGATCTGCCCGCCCACGAGCAGGTTTACGGCGAAACTGATGTGGTCGCGCTCCATGTATTCACGATCGAGGGCGGCCACGTCGCGCACCTGCGTGCCCACGCAGCGGGCGGCATCGTAGAAGGTGGCGGCCTTCGCCAGCCCCTCGCCGGCGTGAAAATCCTGCTCGAGTCGCGTCATGATCGACTGCGTGAGCGACAGGCTGCCGCTCGAGAGGATCGTGAACATCCGCTCCCCGTGGTTCACGAACGTGTGCATCTTGCGGCACACGTCGACCTGGTCGATGCCCGAGTTCGTACGGGAATCGGAGGCCATCACGAGGCCCTGGTGGGTGCGGATGCCGACGCAGTAGGTCATCACGGGCTCCAGAAAATGCCGTCGCGGCGCGCGACTTGCAGTACGATGCGGATCGGGAGCCGCAGACTAGCCGTTGCGGCCCTTTCGTCAAGGAAAAGTCGTCGGAAAAAAGGCGGTTTCATATCCGGGCGCTGACACGCCCTGCCGCCCCACGCGGCAGCGGCTGCCCGGTTTCCGCGCACTTTTCGGCGAGGGCGGCGCGAGCAAGGCGGCGGTCATGACGCAACAATCCACGATAGCCGACCGGGCGACACGCGCGGCCGCCGAAACGCCCCCGCTCCTCGGCGCCTACGAGCTCGGCGCCGCGTACGACGAGATGATCAATCGCGACGGGAGGCCGCGGCCGCACTACGGCCCGCTTCATGGTCGCCTGGAGACGACGAGCCCAGATGATTTCCGCCGCCGCAAGGCGATGACAGACCTCTCGATGCGGCAGGATGGCGTCGGCTTCACGGTGTATCGTGCCGAGGAGGGGATCGAGCGGGTCTGGCCGATGGATCCGGTGCCACGGATCATCCCGGCGGCCGAATGGCGCGCGGTCGAGGCGGGGCTCATCCAGCGGATCAACGCCCTCAACCTGTTCCTCTGGGACGTGTACCACGAGCAGCACATCCTGCGCGATGGCGTCGTGCCGGCCCGGCTCGTGCTCCAGGGCAGCTCCTTTCGCCGCGAGTTCGTCGGCGTCAACGTGCCGCGGCGGATCTACATCCACATCTGCGGCTCCGATCTCATCCGCGCGGCCGATGGCGAGTACCTCGTGCTCGAAGACAACGCCCGCACCCCCTCTGGCGTGAGCTACATGCTCCAAAACCGGCAGGTGCTCAAGCGGGTGTTTCCGGCCCTGTTCAACGACTACGACGTTCTGCCCAACGACGACTACCCCGCCGCCCTGCTCGACGTGCTCCAGTACATCGCCCCGGAATCGGCCGCCCAGCCCACGGCCGTGCTCTTGAGCCCGGGCATGTACAACTCGGCCTACTTCGAGCACAGCTTCCTGGCCCAGCGGATGGGCATCGAACTCGTGGAGGGGCGTGATCTGCTCGTGGACGGCAACCGCGTGTTCATGCGGACCACCCGCGGCCGGCAGCGGGTCGACGTGATCTACCGGCGGATCGATGACGACTTTCTCGACCCGCTCACGTTTCGCCCCGACAGCGCCCTCGGCGTGCCGGGCCTCGTGAACGCCTATCGCTCGGGCACCGTGGCGCTCGCCAACAGCATCGGCACGGGCATCGCCGACGACAAGGGCGTGTATCCCTTCGTGCCCGACATGATCCGCTACTACCTCAAGCAGGAGCCGCTGCTCAACAACGTCGAGACCTTCCGCCCCGAGATCCCCGAGCACCGCAGCCACGTGCTCGCGAATCTCGAGAAGCTCGTCGTGAAGCGGGTCAACGAATCGGGCGGCTACGGCATGCTCGTGGGCCCGGCCTCCACGAAGGAGCAGCGCGAGGAGTTTCGACGGGCGATTCAGGCCAACCCGCGCGACTTCATCGCCCAGCCCACGATCCAGCTCTCGACGCATCCCACGTTCGTCGACGGCCGGCTCGAGGGCAGGCACGTCGACCTGCGGCCGTTCATCCTCTGCGGCGAGCGGGTCACCGTCACGCCCGGCGGCCTTACGCGCGTGGCCCTGCCGAAGGGCAGCCTCGTCGTCAACAGTTCCCAGGGCGGCGGCAGCAAAGACACCTGGGTGCTCGCGGAGGAGCGGGCATGAGCCACCGAGGTGACGCATGCTGAGCCGGGTGGCCGACGCACTCTTCTGGATGAGCCGCTATCTCGAGCGGGCCGATCACCTTTCGCGCGCGGTGGACGTGACGTTTCACCTCGATCTCGACCTCCACGGCGTGCTTGCCAACCCCGTCGAACTCGAGTGGAACGCCCTGCTCAGCCTGTTGCGGCAGCCGCCGCCCCCGGTTGCCGAGGGCGAGCATCCTGTCGTCGCCGTGCAGCGCTGGCTGCTGCTCGACTCGACCAACCCGGGCAGCGTGATGACGTGCGTGAACCGGTCCCGCAACAACGCCCGCAGCATCCGCGGTTCGATCAGCCCATCGATGTGGCGGGAGCTCAACAAGCTCCACTGGCGGCTCTCCGATCCGCAGCTCCAGGGCCGCGTGGCCGAGTCGCCCCACGACTTCTGTCAGGAGGCGCAGCTCGGCGTGCTCCTGTTTCACGGCGTCTGCGAGGCCACGCTCACGCACGACGAAGGCTGGCACTTCATCCAACTCGGCCGTCACCTCGAGCGGGCCGACACGATCCTGCGGGTGCTCGACTCGAAGTTCAGCCTGCTCGAACGGGGTGACGGCGTCGATCTGCCGATCCGGGCGCTGCAGTGGGGGGCGGTGCTCAAAAACTGCGCCGCCTACGAGGCCTACCAGCGGCTCTACATCAGCCGCGTGGAGCCGGAGCGGGTGGTCGAGTTCCTGCTCGTGAACCCCGACTTTCCCCACTCGGTGCGGTTCTGCCTGGCGCGGATCCTGCACTCGCTCACCGAGATCAGCGGCCGGCTGCCGGACCGCTGCGACGACGAGGTGGTGCGCACCGTCGGCCGCCTGCTCAACGACCTCGTCTATCTGGATGGCCGCGCGCTTGACGGCGAGCGGCTGCATGCCTTCCTCGGCGACGCCCTCGCCCGCACCGCGCGGATCGGCCACCACCTCCACGAACAATACGCCCTGCAATGATCCTCGAGATTCAGCACGAAACCACGATGGACTACTCGCACCCGGTGAGCGAGTGGCTGTGCGAACTGCGCATGGAGCCGATGAGCGACCGCGGCCAACGCTGCCACTCCTTCCAGATCACGATCGGGCAGCCGGTGACGATCGCGAAATACCTCGATGGTTTCGGCAACCGCGTGCACCACTTCAACCTGCTGAAGCCGCCCACTCGGCTGCGGATCCTCGCGGCGAGCGTCGTCGAGACGGAAGACGCAGCCGTGGGGCCGATCGCCAGCCAGGCCGAGTTTCCCGAGGGCGCCCCGGCCGACGCCTGGCAACTCCCGCTCGAGACGCTCGACTACCTCCCGCTTCGTGGGCCCGTGCAGCCCACGCCGTTGCTCGAGCCGCATCTCCAGCACTTGCGGCCGGCGCCGCGTGCGCGGGTCGGCATGTGGGTGTGCCAGGTGGCCGAGCATATTCGCAGCCGCTTCGAGTATGCCCGCGACGTCACCTCGGCGACGTCGCCGATCGATCACCTGCTCGCCCGCGGCAAGGGCGTGTGCCAGGATTTCACGCACCTCATGATCGCGATCCTGCGATCCTCCGGCGTGCCCGCCCGCTACGTGAGCGGCTACATCCATCGGCCCAACAAGGAGTCGCAGAGCCACGCCTGGTGCGAGGTGTGGCTGCCCGACATGGGCTGGGTCGGCTTCGATCCCACGAACGGCTGTCCCGTGAACCACGATTTCGTGAAGACGGCCGTGGGTCGCGACTTCTCCGACGTGCCGCCCAACAAGGGCGTCTACCGCGGGGCGGGTGACGAACGGATCGAGGTGCGCGTGGCCACCCGCACGCTCGACCGGCTGCCCTCGCTTTCGTGGCACGATCAGCTCGCCCCGCTCGACGTTCCGGTACACTCCGTCCTCCGCACCGCGCCGTCGTACGACGACGACATCGACATCCAGCAGCAGTAGCGGCGGGTGCACGAGGAGAGGAGACGATGAGACGGATCGATCTGTCCGGCCACGGCATCACCGTGGCCGACGTGCGGCGCAATCTCTCGCCCGCCGAACTCTATGCCGAGGCGATCCGCCTCGAGCCCGATTGTGCCATCGCCGACTCCGGCGCCCTCATCGCCTACTCCGGTGCCAAGACGGGCCGATCGCCGAAAGACAAGCGGATCGTGCGTCATCAGGCGAGCGAGCATGACGTCTGGTGGGGCTCCGTCAACGTGCCGATCGACGACGAGACGTTTCAGATCAACCTCGAGCGTGCGAAGGACTATCTGAACACGCGCGGCATCCTCTACTGCGTCGACGCCTATGCCGGCTGGGATCCGGCCCATCGGCTCAAGGTGCGGGTGATCTGCTCCCGTCCCTACCACGCGCTCTTCATGCACACGATGCTGATCCGCCCCTCGCGCGAGGAACTGGCGACGTTCGGCGAGCCCGACGCGGTGATCTACAACGCCGGGCGGTTTCCGGCCAACCGCCGCACGCACGGGATGACGTCGCAGACGAGCATCGATCTCTCGCTCGAAACCAAGGAGCTCGTGATCCTCGGCACCGAATACGCCGGCGAGATGAAAAAGGGCGTGTTCACGATGCTCAATTATTTCGCCCCCAAGCGCGGCATTCTCTCGATGCACTGCTCGGCCACGGCCGACCGGACCACCGGCGCCTCGTCGCTCCTCTTCGGCCTCTCCGGCACGGGCAAGACGACGCTCTCCGCCGACCCCAAGCGACTGCTCATCGGCGACGACGAGCACTGCTGGAGCGGCTCCGGCATCTTCAACATCGAGGGCGGCTGCTACGCGAAGGCGGTCGACCTCGCGCCCGAGACGGAGCCCGACATCTTCCAGGCGCTGCGCTTCGGCGCCGTGCTCGAGAACGTGGTCTACGACCAGGACAGCCACCACGTCGACTTCCACGACACGAGCATCACGCAGAACACCCGCGGGGCCTACCCGATCGAGTTCATCCGCAACGCGAAGATCCCCTGCGTGGCCGGCCATCCGACGAACGTGATCTTCCTCACGTGCGACGCGTTCGGTGTGCTGCCGCCGGTGAGCCGGCTCACGCCCGCCCAGGCGATGTATCACTTCATCAGCGGCTACACGGCGAAGGTGGCGGGCACCGAAATGGGGGTCACGGAGCCGCAGGCCACGTTTTCCCCCTGCTTCGGCGGCCCCTTCCTCGTCTGGCACCCGATGAAATACGCCGGGCTCCTCGCCGAGAAAATCAAGCGGCACGAGGCCGACGTGTGGCTCGTGAACACCGGCTGGAGCGGTGGCGCCTACGGGATTGGCACGCGAATGAAGCTCGGCCTCACGCGGGCCATCATCGACGCCATCCACTCGGGCGCCCTCCGCTCGGCCCCCACGGCCCCCGATCCGGTGTTCGGCCTGCACACCCTCACGGCCTGCCCCGACGTGCCATCGAGCGTACTCGTGCCGCGCGACGCCTGGGCCGACAAGGCCGCCTACGACGCCACGGCCCGCAAGCTCGCCGGCTTGTTCATCGCCAACTTCGCGCAGTACGCGGCCCAGGTCACCCCCGACGTCGCCGCCGCCGGCCCCGCAGCGTAGGACAGGCTTCAGCCTGTCCTGCCTCAACGCGCCCAACCCGGCGTCGGAGCCGGCGGTACGCTGCTCCATCGCCGAGGGCGATCGCTAGTCCCGTCTCAACTGTGATGGTGCGCTCGGTGTAAGCCGCGTATCTGCCCGTCGGCTCTTCC
>Ga0075471_10000609_pt1 | contig 21740 bp, 16 predicted proteins | sample DEB19_08_DNA_2_FD_74787 | JGI IMG/M metagenome (GOLD analysis project Ga0075471, IMG submission 74787) | Aqueous microbial communities from the Delaware River and Bay under freshwater to marine salinity gradient to study organic matter... | ecosystem: Environmental > Aquatic > Marine > Coastal ... | reverse complement strand
ACAATCTTCCAAACCGTTTCGAGCTTGCTCGCTCCCAGCGCGAGGCTCGCCTCCCGGAGTCCGGGCGGTATGGCCTTCAACGATTCCTCGGTAGCCACAATCACGACTGGAAGTGTCATCACCGCCAGAGTGAGCGAAGCCCAGATCAAGGCGGGCTGACCAAAATGGGGTCCCGTCTGCCCCGTCCAATCATCGAGATGCTTGCCCACGAAGTTGATGAAGAAGCCCAGACCGAACAGGCCGAACACAATCGAGGGCACGCCCGCCAGATTGTTGACCGCGGCGCGGATGACGCGGGTGTAGATGGAAGTCGTGCTCGCGTATTCGGTGAGATAGACCGCGGTGATCACGCCCACGGGCAGCACGAACAACGTCATCAAAAAGACGCGGATGGTGGTGCCCACAATCATGGGCAGCACCGCCGCCGATCCCGGCTCGAAGAAGTCCTTCTTGGGGATGGTGGAGATGAAGCGCCACGACAAGCCTTCCCAGCCGTTGAGGAAGATATTGCCCAGCACAATGAACAGCAGCACCAGGATCAAGGCCGTGGCCAGCCCCGTGATGCCGGTGAACAAGGCGGAGCCGTAATCGAACCCCTGCGATTGAAAGCGGTGCTTCATGTCACTTCTTCCCCTCCAGCCTGCCTTTAAAGTGGTGAATGACCAAGTCGCCGATCAGATTGGTGATGAAGGTGGCCGCGAACAACAGCGCCCCCAACAGGAACAGGATGCGATAATGCGTGCCACCCGCGACGGCTTCAGCCATTTCAGCGGCAATGGTCGTCGTGATGCTGCGCGCCGAGTCGAAGAGGCTCCATGACATCACACTCGCCGAACAGACCAGCAGGACGATCATCGTTTCACCGATCGCCCGGCCGAAACCGAGAACCACCGCGGCAAACACGCCCGGCAGAGCCGAAGGCAGCACCACTTGATACGCGGCCTGCCACTTGGAAGCCCCCAACGCCAGCGCCGCCTGCGAATAGCTCCGCGGCACGCTGGTCAACGCATCTTCAGCGATGGAAAACACCAGCGGAATCACCGCCATCCCCAAAGCAATGCCTGCTACGAATGCATTGAGACGCACTTCATAGCCAAAAACCTTTTGCAGGAACGTCGCCATCACGACGAGAGCGAACATACCCATCACCACGGAGGGAATACCGGAGAGCAATTCAATGCCGGGCTTCACCCATTCCTTCACCCGCTGCGAGGCAAGCTGGGAAACGTAGATGGCCGCGCCCAGCGCCAGCGGCACCGCGAACAGCAATCCCACCAAGGTGGTCTTGAGCGTGCCGACAATCAGCGGGACGATGTTGTATTTGTGGATGCTGCCGACGGGCTGCCAGATGTATTCCGGTTGCTCGTAACCCGACCATTGATGCGGCAACACCATGTGGCGCCACGTGGCCGTGTTCAACGTAGCATCTTTATCCTCGCGAATGTGGGCGGGGATCTCGTCGTTGGCCTCGACGCGGATCTCCATGAGCATCTGCAGCGTCTCACGGTCCATCTCCGCAAACTGTTTCGGCGTCAGCTCCAGGTATTGCTGCAGCTCCGCGGACGAAAGCTTATCGATGTCTGATGGCGGGATAACCTCCCTGATCAAGGCCGAGTTCTGCCGTTCCAGCGCCACCGGCAAAGCCTCCTTGCCGACGAAAAGAAAAATAAGGAACACCACGCCGATGGTGGAGAACGACACGCCAAAGATCAGCCATTCCGCCAGCCGCTCGAACGGATGCGCGCGGTGGCCACGATGGATACCCATCCATCCGGCGGAACGTTTTGATTGAGTTGGGTTCGGCACTGGCGGGCGGAGATTAAAGAGGCGGGCGATGCCTGACAATTTTCAATTCTGTCACACATCGCCCGCCAGATTCACCGGAGGAACCGTGGTGAAAAGCAGGGCGCGCAATACGGGGCGCGCCGCCCGAATCACTTCTCGCGCAGATTGGCCGGAATAGGATAGTAGCCGATGTCCTTCACAATGGCCTGACCTTCGTCGCTGCGAATCCAGTTCAGGTAGGACGCGATTTCGCCCTTGTCCTGCGCAGGGTTCACATACACGTAGAGATAGCGCCAAATGGGATACTTCTGGGAGAGAACCGTTTCTTCATTGGGCTCTACGGCTGGACTGGCATCGTCTTTCTTGACCCTCAGGTGTTTCGCACCCGCACCGTAGGCCGCGCCACCGTAGCCGATACCCTTAGAATCCTTCGCCACCGCCTGCAATACCGCCGCCGTGCCGGGCATCGTCTGCGCGCTGGCCACGAAGTCCTTGCCCTTGAGCACGTGCTCCTTGAAGAACTCGTAGGTGCCGGAACTGTTCTCGCGGCTGTAAACCGTGATGGGCAAATCCGCTCCGCCCACTTCCTTCCAGTTCTTGATCTTGCCGGTGAAGATAAGCTCCAGCTGCTCGAGTGTGAGTTCCTCGACCTTGTTGTCGGCGCTCACGTAAACACTCAAGCCGTCCACAGCGACCTTATACTCGGTGGGCCGGATCTTGAACTTCTCGGCAAACGTGCCGACTTCCTTGGCCTTGATCTTGCGGGAGGCGTTGCACAGGTCGGTTGCGCCCGTGAGCAGCGCGGCAAAGCCCGTGCCCGAGCCACCACCCGTGACTTGGATCTTGGTCTCGGGATGTCTGCCCATATAAACCTCCGCCCACTTCTGGGCGAGGATGACCATGGTGTCGGAACCCTTGACGGTGATGCTGCCCGCACTGGCCGAGAGAGCCGCGAGCGCGGCGAGGGAGAGAGAGAGAATTGTCTTTTTCATTTTGCTGTAATTGTTCGTTGATTAGACCACAAACGATTGGGAATTTAGGTTACAGTTCAGTGACTTTAGAACTTCCATTGCGCATCCACCTGCAGGCGAGTCATCTCGCTGTCGGCCGGCACATCGATGCGTTCCATCAAGAACGCCTTGGCCGAGAGGGTGATGGTGTCATACGGCGAATAGGCCACCTTCATGACATGCCCCTTGACGTTGGTGCCAGAGCGATAGCCGGTGCCTTGGCCGCTGTTAGGATACGCAGGGTCATAGAATGCACCGGAATCTGAGTCAACCAACTCCTCCCACCAAGCGTCGGCACCCAACCACTTGTAGGTGTAGGAAACTTCCCACGTCTTGCGCTTACCCGCCTTGCCGAACGTGATGCCCGCGCTCCATCCATCATTGTCTGCCGCGCTGGAGGCCGCTTCGTTGTAGATGTAGTCGCCGCCCACCTTGATGGGGAACGCACCCGCATACATCGGGAACGACTCCAATTTGTAGGTCGCACTTGCATCCACGATCACGGGCGCATAGTCATAAACCAGATTGCCCGCCGCACCGGCGCGTGTGTTACCGACGTTGATGTTCGGCACAGCGCCGTTGGCAAGCTGTTCGGGGTTCATCACCGCCAGATAGGAAGCGCCGAGAGACGTGCTGAACTCAGGCGTCCACGTGGAGTCTAGTCGCAACTGACCACCAAACAGGAACGAGTCCTGAGTTGAACCTCCAACCTCGTCCAACACGAAGGCCCCACCATTCAACTTCACCGCATGCTTTTCGCCTAGGTTGCGGCCGATTTGCAGCGCGGCACCCTCAGGGGTGTAATCAGCATCGAAAACCATGTCGGAGAACACGAACGGGTTCTCCATCTTACCAACCGTGGTCGCCACCGACCAATCGGCATTGTTAAGGGGTGTCCACTTGCCGTAAGCGAGGTCGATGAACACGCCCTTCTTGGAGCCGTTGTTCTGGAAAGATTGGTTGAGCGAGATGGGATCAACGCCTGAATTCAGCCCGGATGCGCTATCAATGTCGCCGGAACCCAGCCGAAAGCCGACCTCGAAATTGTCGCTCATCACAGCCGTGACACCGAAGCGGGCACGATAGCGGAAACGGTTCCGGTCTTCGAAAAGAGGGTTGTCGGCAAAGAACGCTTCGTAACGCCCGCGAAAATCGCCGTTGAGCTTCAGCGCCTGCACCCATTCCGGCATGCCGCTCTTCACCGAGTAGGCCTGGGTGAAATTTTTGTCCGCTTCCTCGCGGAGTTCGTTCGCTTCTTTGACGCTGAGGACGCCCTTGTCCACGAGTTTGTCGATGAGCGCATCAGCCGATTGAGCCAGTGCGGAGGGACAGGCACCAGCCAGGGTCGCGGCCACCGCAGCGGCGACCAGGGTGAGTTTGGAGGATTTTTTCATGATGTGTCTGTGCAATGTTTACGTGACACGGACACATTGTGGCGGGCCTGTTACGCGGCAAAGGCGGAATTGTTACAATTGTGTGACAGCTTCAGCCGTGAGTGGAATCGACTTACTTGATGCCTAACATGGATGTCCTGACAAATCTCCCCAGTCACCTTAGCTCGGCGGAAGCAACAACTTCAGCGGGCATTGCTCGCAACGCGGTTCGCGCGGGCGACAATAATGCTTTCCCACCAGCACCAGTTGGGCGTGATAGTCCTGCCAATAATCCAGCTTTGCCCCGCCACGCTTGTGATCGAGCGCTTTTTCGCACAATGCCTTCAATGCCTCGTATTCGGCTTCAGGCTTTTTGCCCTTTACACTTTTAACTTTTAACTGGCCCCACCCATGCCGTTCAAAGATGCGCTTGGTGTAGGCATCAATCACGAAGCTGTGATGCCCGCCCGCATAGAGCAACAGGCTGTCGGCCGTCTCAGGTCCGATGCCATGGATGGCCAGCAATCGCTCGCGCACTGCGGCCGTTTCGCCCGCCATCAGCTTCGGCAAGGACGCATCAAATTCCGCAACCAGCACACGGAGAAACGCACGCAGGCGGCGAGCCTTGACGTTGAAGTAACCCGCGGGACGGATGAGGCGGGCGAGTTTCGTCTCGGACAATGCAAACAGCGCTCTCGGCTCCAGCACCTGGGCTGCCTTGAGATTAACGATAGCCCGCCCCACATTCGTCCAGCTCGTGTTCTGCACGAGAATCGCACCGACACAAACTTCGAAGGGCGTTTCCCCCGGCCACCAGTTTTGATGGCCGAAGCGCGCGAACATCAGCCGGTAGGCCCGGCGCAATTCGCGGGCAAGGTGAGCATTCGATTTCACTGACGACATATTAGATCGCAGGAGACTACGTGAGGAGACTCCATTCCAGCTGCATGTCGAGAGCGGTGCTGGAAGACACCGCAGTCCAAACGCTTCGCGATACTTAAAGTTTGAGCCTCCTCACGTCGGCTCCTGCAGGTGGGAGGCGCTGCATTCACACGACGGTCACATCCAGAAAACTCTTCACGAAGTCATTGGCGGGAGCGCTGCGCAGTTGGGCGGGCGTCGCCAACTGCTCAATTCGTCCCATGTTCATGACGGTGACGCGTTGCCCCAAGGCCATCGCCTCGGCTTGATCGTGCGTTACGAGGATGACGGTCAGCTGGTATACCTGATGCAAGCACAGTAACTCGCGGCGCAATTCCCGCCGCAGCGGGGCGTCCAAGTTCGCGAACAGTTCATCCAGCAACAACACCTCCGGTTGCCGCATGAGCGCCCGCCCGAGCGCCACACGCTGCCGCTGGCCGCTCGAAAGCTCCGCTGGTCGGCGCGCGAGGCAATCCGCAATGCCCAATCTTTCCGCCATCTCGCGGGTCCTTGCAGTCATCTCGCTTTGGTTCGTCCCGCGCAAGCGCAGCCCAAAGGACAAGTTCTCCTCGGCGGTCAGGTGCGGATAGAGCGCCAAGGTCTGAAACACCAGCGCAACCTCACGATCCCCCGGAGCAATACCAACCTGATCTTGTTCGCCGATGCGAATGGTCCCGCCATCGGGCGTCTCCAACCCCGCGATCAAGCGCAGCAGGGTCGTCTTGCCCGAACCCGACGGACCCAGCAGCGTCAGAAGTTCGCCGTCCGCAACCGACAGGCTCAGGGCGTCCACGGCAGGCAGAGCGGGCACGGTCCCATTCTTTGCGGGGAACGATCTGGTGAGTCTTTGGACGACCACACTGGCCACGGACGAATTGTTCAGGGGTAGGCAGCCGGTGTCGAGCGCTTTGAGAAAGCCAGTCAATCCTCCCCGTTCCCGTCGTCGTCCTTGCCCCAACGTTTCGAGGACGAGAACGACCATCTCAACACGTCTGTAACGTTCCCGTATTTGACACCTTGCCCCAGATTACCTACCGTTCGGTAAGTTTTAATGGCCAGACCTTCGGAGCATTCCAGTCCCGACACCCGCCAGCAGATGTTGCAGGCGGCGCTGCGCGTATTTGCCCATAGCGGTTACGCCGGGGCGTCGGTGCAGGCCATCGTGGATACCGCCCAGGTCACCAAGCCGGTGCTGTATTACCATTTCGGCAGCAAGGAGGGGCTTTACTCCGCGCTGATCGAATGGGCGGCGGACGAGCGACTGCGGCGTTCCCGGGAGGCGGCGGCGCGGGGGCGAACGCTCGCCGAGAAATACACCGAGATCCTCGCTGCCACGTTCGACTTCGTGCGCGAGAACCGGGAACTGACGCGCCTGAGCATGGCCACGGCGTTTGCGGCCAAGGGCGAAGTGCCGAACCAAAGCCATTGCATGACCAAGGGCCGTCAGGTTTTTGACATGATGATGAACTTGGCGGAAGATGCGCGGCGCGACGGCGTCCTGAAGAGGGAGTTTTCCGCGCAGGAACTGACGATGGCCGTTTATGGAGTCATGAATTTCAACGTGATGCTCAGTCTGGTGCTGCCGGAGATCGAACTCAACCGGACGCTGGCTGAGCGCATCGTGAAGCTGTTCCTCTCGGGTGGCGCGCCCGAGGGCAAACTTCGGAAGCAGGGGAAGCCCCGACGTGCCGGATAATCTACCCAGCGAATCGAATCCATATGAAATACAAAGTTCTAATCGCGGCGACCATCGTGGTGGCGGTGTTGGGCGGCTTGGGAGCCGTGAAGGTCATGCAGATCCGCGCGATGATCAAAGCGGGCAAGACGTTCAAGGAGCCGCCGGAGACGGTGTCATCCGTGGAAGTGCAATCAGCCAAGTGGCAAGAAACCATCAAGGCCGTCGGCTCCATTACGCCCGTGCAAGGCGTGAATGTCACCGCCGAAATTTCCGGCACCGCCGTCCAAATCGCCTTCGAGTCGGGAGCGCTTGTCAAACAGGGCGACCTGCTGGTGAAACTCGACACTTCTTCCGAGGAGGCGCAGTTGCGTGCGCTCGAGGCGCAAACGGAACTGGCACAGTTGAACGCCAAACGCATCCGCGACCTGCGCGCCGAGAAAGCCGTATCCCAGTCCGAACTCGACAACGCCGAGGCCTTGCTGGCGCAGTTTCAAGGCAATGCCGACGCCATTCGCGCGACCATCGCCAAGAAGACCATTCGCGCGCCCTTCACGGGCCGCCTCGGCATCCGCCAGATCAACCTGGGCGAATTCGTGGAGGCGGGCCGCACGGTGATTGTTTCCTTGCAGGCACTCGACCGGGTCTATGCGGATTTTTCACTGCCGCAGCAGGAGCTCTCGCGGATCAACGAGGGGCTTGAAGTGCGCATCACCACCGATGCGTATCCTAGCCAGCAATTCAGCGGCAAGCTGACCTCGTTAAACCCTGATCTGGATATCACGACCCGCAGCGTGCGCGTACAGGCCACGCTGGACAACCCGGGTGAGTTGCTGCGTCCCGGCATGTTCGCCCGCGTGGAGGTGCTGTTGCCGGACAATCAGGAAGTGCTCGTCATCCCGGCGACGGCCATCTTCAGCGCTCCGTTCGGCAGCCTGGTCTATGTGATCAACGAATCCACCAACGCGCCCAACGAACTGGTGGTGCAACAACAATTCATCCGCACCGGTCGCCGACAGGGAGATTTCGTCAGCGTGCAAAGCGGCCTCAAAGCAGGCGACCGCATCGTGAGCGTCGGCATGTTCAAGCTCCGGAACGGCAAGAACATCGTCATCAACAACGAAATCGTGCCGGACACGAAGCTGGCTCCGAAGCCGTCCAACAGCTGAGCCCCGCCGCCATGAAAAGCTTCACGGATATCTTCATCCGCCGGCCAGTGCTCGCGCTGGTCGTCAATCTGATCGTCTTGATCGCCGGCTTTCAGGCCATCAAGACGCTCAACGTCCGGCAGTATCCCCGCAGCGAGAACGCCGCGGTCACCGTGACGACGGTTTACGTCGGCGCCAGCGCGGAACTCGTGCGCGGCTTCATCACGCAACCATTGGAGCGCGCCATCGCGGCGGCTGACGGCATCGAATACATCGATTCCTCGAGCAAGCTGGGCGTCTCCACCATCACCATCCGCCTCAAGCTCAACTACGACGCGACCAAGGCGCTCTCCGAGATCAGCGCCAAAGTGGACCAGGTGCGCGGCGACCTGCCGCCGGAAGCCGAAGTGCCGATCATCAACATCGAATCGGCGGACTCGCGGTTCGCTTCTGCCTACCTCAGTTTTACGTCAGACATCCTCGAGCCGAATCAGGTCACGGATTACCTCGTGCGCAAAGTGCAGCCGCGTCTTTCAGCACTCGCAGGCGTGCAACGCGCGGATATTCTGGGCGGACGCACCTTCGCCATGCGCATCTGGCTCAAGCCCGACCGCATGGCATCGCTCAACATCAACCCCGACGAAATCCGAAACGTCCTGCGCAAGAACAATTTCCTCTCCGCCGTGGGCCAGACGAAGGGTTCGCTCGTTCAAATCAACCTGACCGCCAATACTGACCTCAAATCGGTGGACGAATTCCGCAACCTCGTTGTGCGCAACACCGGTGACCAGCTCATCCGCCTCAGCGACGTCGCCGATGTGGTGCTGGGGGCGGAGGATTACAACTCCGAGGTGCGCTTCAGCGGCGAAAAAGCCGTGTTCATGGGCGTCTGGCCATTGCCCAATGCGAACACACTCGATGTCATCAAGCTGGTGCGCGCCGAGGTCGAATCCATCCAGAAGGATCTGCCCTCCGGCCTCAGCGGGCGCATCGCTTATGATGCGACCAAATACATTGATGACGCCATTCATGAAGTGATCAAGACGCTGACGGAGACGCTCATCATCGTCTCCATCGTCATTTTCCTGTTCCTCGGTTCAATCCGTTCAGTGCTGGTGCCGCTGGTGGCAATACCCGTGTCGTTGATCGGTGCGGTGTTCCTCATGCAAATCTTTGGGTTCACCCTCAACCTGCTGACGTTGCTGGCGATCGTGCTGTCGGTCGGGCTGGTCGTGGACGACGCTATCGTGATCGTGGAGAACGTGGAACGTCACATCCGCGAGGGCAAAGCGCCCATTCGCGCCGCCGTGCTGGGCGCGCGCGAACTGGTGGGTCCGGTGATCGCGATGACCATCACGCTAGCCGCCGTCTATGCGCCCATCGGCCTGCAAGGTGGCTTGACCGGTTCGCTCTTCCGGGAATTCGCCTTCACGCTGGCGGGCGCCGTGTTCATCTCGGGGATCGTGGCGCTGACGCTCTCACCCGTCATGTCCGCGAAGCTCATCCAGGGTGGTCACGAGGAAGAAGGGCTTGTCGGACGCATCAACCACGGCTTCGACTGGTTGCGCCGCCAATACAGTCGCGTGCTCGATGTGACGTTGAGCGCCCGGCCGGCAGTTTACGTGGTGTGGCTGGGGTTGAGCTTGCTCACGGTTCCGATCTTCAAGTTCCTGCCCGCCGAATTGGCCCCCACGGAAGACCAGGGTTTCATTCTGGGCATCGTCGGTGCCGGTGCGGATGCGACGGTCGATCAGACGAGTTTTTACACGGACGCACAAAACGAGCGCTGGATGAAGGTGCCGGAGTTCGACCGCACATTCCAACTCACGTTCCCCGACAACGGGATCGGCGGACTCGTCTTGAAGCCATGGGGTGAACGCAAGCGAACCGTGTTCGAGGTCGTGCAAGAAGTTCAACCGATGGTCAGTGGCATTCCCGGCATTCGCGTGCTGCCGGTGACGCCCCCTGCCCTGCCCGGCGGCGGCGAGTTCCCGGTGGAATTCATCATCAGCTCCACGGATGAGCAATCGGAGATCTTGAAATACGCCGACCAGATCGCCCGCAACGCGGCCCGCACCAACATCTTTGCATTCCCGCCCATCGTGGACACCAAGATCGACCAACCCCAGGCGGAACTCGTGCTCGACCGTGACAAGGTGGCGGCGCTCGGTCTCGACATGCAAAGCGTAGGCGCAGACCTAGCCGCGCTGGTTGGCGGCAACTTCGTGAACCGCTTCAGTTACGGCGGGCGCAGCTACAAAGTGATTCCCCAAGTTGCGCGCACCGGGCGGCTCAATCCGGAGCAAATGGAAGACATTTACGTGAAGGGCCCAAACGGCCAGCTCGTGCCGCTAAGCACCTTCGCGCACTTTGAGCATTCCACGCAGCCGCGCACGCTGAACCGTTTCCAACAGTTCAATTCCGTCAAGATCAGCGGTGTGGCCATCCGCCCTTTGAACGAGGCCTTGAAGTATCTTGAGGGCGAGGCGGCGAAGATTCTGCCCGCGGGCTACAAGGTTGATTACACCGGTGAATCGCGCCAGCTGCGCACCGAGGGCGACAAGTTCTGGCCCATGATGATGCTGTCGGTTGTGCTGATTTTCCTCGTGCTTGCCGCGCAGTTCAACAGCTTCCGTGACCCGTGGATCATCATCCTCGGCTCCGTGCCGCTGGCATTGTTCGGAGCCAGCATCTTCATGTTCCTCAAGATGCCGAATCCGAACATGGCGTTCTGGACGGACGGCTGGACCACCACCTTCAACATCTACTCACAGGTCGGACTGGTGACGCTCGTTGGACTCGTTTCCAAGAACGGCATTCTCATCGTCGAGTTCGCCAACCAACTTCAACGCTCGGGCCTGAGCAAACTGAAGGCGGCCCGCGAAGCGGCGTTGGTGCGGCTGCGCCCGGTGCTGATGACCAGCGTGGCGACGGTGTGCGGTCACTTCCCGCTGACACTGGTGAGCGGCGCTGGTGCGGAGGCGCGCAACTCCATCGGCATCATTGTCGTCTCCGGCATGACACTGGGAACGATCTTCACGCTGCTGGTGATTCCGGCGCTTTACGTGCTGATCGCGAAGCAACATCAAGGCGAGGCGTCTGAAGCCCTAGCCAGCGATTACGCGGATCATGCAGACGACTCACTGGCGGCGGTTCCGGCGAAGTGACTGCGGCGGTGACGTGAATTGACAGGCAGAGCGTGAGGTTCTACAAACGCTCATGCTCACGCTCAATTCCCTCAAGCGATTCTGTTTGCTCGTCACCGTCGTGTCGCTGGCTGCCACCGCCACCCGCGGTGAAACAATTCGGCCCAATGTCGTCTTCTTCCTGATCGACGACCTGGGCTGGGCGGATCTGGGCTGCTACGGAAGCCAATTTTACGAGACCCCGAACCTGGATCGCCTGGCGGGGGAAGGCATGCGGTTCACGGATGGGTACGCGGCCTGTAATGTTTGCTCCCCCACCCGCGCTGCGATCATGACGGGCAAGTATCCGGCGCGCCTGCGCATCACAGATTGGCTGCTGGGCCGCCCAGATCGACCGGACCAAAAGCTGAAGCGCCCCGACTTCCAGAAATTTCTGCCGCTCAGCGAAGTCACGCTGGCGGAGGCATTGAAGGAAGGCGGCTACGCGACCGCCTTCATCGGCAAGTGGCATCTTGGCGAAGAAACGAATCACTTTCCCGAACACCAAGGCTTCGACCTCAACATCGGCGGCTGTGGCAAAGGCCATCCGCCCTCTTACTTCAGTCCGTATGGAATCCCCACTCTGAAGGATGGCCCCAAAGGCGAATACTTGAACGAACGCCTGACAGAGGAGGCGGTGAAGTTCATGGAGCAAGCCAAGGACAAGCCCTTCCTGCTCTACTTTTCGCATTACGCCGTGCACACGCCGCTGCAGGCCAAGCCCGAAGTCATTGAGAAATACAAAGCCAAGGCCGCGAAATTTCCCGCAGCTGGACCTGAATTCCTGCCCGACCGCGGACGCAACGTTCGTCAGATCCAAAACCACCCAATTTACGGGGCGATGATGGAAGGCCTCGACGACAGCGTCGGCCGCGTCATGGACAAGTTGAAGGAACTCGGCCTCGAATCGAACACCATCATCATCTTCACCTCGGACAATGGCGGGCTGTCCACTGCCGAAGGCACGCCCACATCGAATCTGCCGCTACGCGCAGGCAAGGGTTGGGCCTTTGAAGGCGGCGTGCGCGAGCCGCTGCTCATCAAGTGGCCTGGCGTCACCCAACCCGGCAGCGTCAGCCACGAGCCCGTGATCTCGACTGACTTCTATCCCACCATCCTCGCGATGGCTGGTCTTGCGGCTCGCCCGCAACAGCACATGGATGGCGTCAACATCGTGCCCGCGTTGAAAGGCGAACCATTGCCCGAGCGCCCGTTGTTCTGGCACTACCCGCATTACAGCAATCAAGGCGGCCCGCCTCATGGCGCGGTGCGCCGGGGCAACTACAAGCTGATCGAATGGTATGAGGACATGAGCGTGGAACTGTTCAACCTGAAGGATGACATCGGCGAGCAACACAACCTCGCCAAATCCCAACCGAAGAGGGCGAAAGAATTGGCCCAGCGGCTGCACAACTGGCGCAAGTCTGTCAAAGCCCAGATGCCCACCCCCAACCCGGACTACAAGCCGAGCACAAACAAGGCAGAGCCAAAACAGTAGATCGCCTTGGTCAACGCCGCGCTGCCCGCCAGTTCCGCAGCCGTAGCGCGTTGCCAATAACGACTATGTCCGAGAGGCCCATGGCGGCAGCACACAGCACCGGACTCATAAAGCCAAGCACTGCCAACGGAACGGCCGCCGCATTGTAGAAAAACGCCCAGAACAAATTCTGTTTGATGGTGCGGAGGGCAGCCCGTGCGAGCCCAAGACTTTCCGGCACCGCCTGAATGTCCGACTTCAACAGAATGATATCCGCCGCTTCACGGGCCACATGGCTGGCCCGGCTGACCGCCACGCCCAAATCCGCCTGCTCGAGTGCTGGCGCGTCATTGATGCCATCGCCCACGAACGCCACCTGCCCGCCTTGAGCCTGAAGTTTTTTAACGAACTCGGCCTTCTGCTCCGGCCGCACTTCGGCGAAGACATTCTCTTCGGCGATGCCCACTTCGGCAGCGATCCCCCGAGCGGTTCGCGGGTTGTCGCCAGTTATTAGATAGGTCCTGAGGCCAGCAGCTTGTAATTCGCTGATCACGTTTGCGGCACCGGGCTTCAGAGCGTCCAGCACCGCAAACAGCGCGAGCAGCTCATTCTCGGCAGCCAGACCAATGACCGTTGCCCCCTTATCCGACCATTCCTTGGCAAAACTTTCACCTGCGTCCATCGCCACGCCACACTCGGCCAACCAACGCTGTGAACCCAGACGCAAACCTTGGGCGGTGTTGCTGCGAGCCTCGATGCCCGAGCCACGCACCTCGCGCCAATTAGTGAGCGGAATGTTGGCATTTCCACCTCTTGCCACTGCCTGGCTGATGGGGTGGCTTGAGTTCTTGGCCAAGGCGACGGCAACCCCCCTAAGCTCAGTTGCATCGGCACCAGTCCGAAACCATGCCTTCGCCAAGGCAGGCTTCCCTTCTGTCAACGTTCCCGTCTTATCAAACAGCACGGCAGTCACTGCGCCGGCCTTTTCCAGCGCCACGCCGTCACGAATCAAGATGCCACGGCACGCCGCACTGTTGGCTGCCGCCATGATGGCCGCAGGGGTAGCAAGTCCCATGGCACAGGGACAGGCAATGATGAGCACCGCCGCCGCACCGATGAACGCCGCCGCCAGCGCAGTATCCGCCAGCGTCGCAGTCCACAACCATCGCCCGAAAAAATCATGAGCCGCCCTAGCACTCTCAAAACCAAAGCCCCACCACAAGGCAGTCCCCAAGGCGAGCGCGCACACAACGGGCACGAACACATTGCTGACCTTGTCCCCCAGCCGCTGGATGTTCGCACGACTGGACTGCGCACGCTCCACTGCGGCGATGATGTGGGCCAACGCAGTGGCTTCGCCAGTGGCCGTCACGCGCATGACCAACCGGCCATTGATGTTGGTGGTGCCCGTGAAAAGGGGGCTTTCAATAGATTTGTCCACTGGGGTGGATTCGCCGGTGAGCATGGACTCATCCAGCGTGGAGTCGCCCTCGATCACCTCGCCATCCACCGGCACCCGGTCTCCCGGGCGCAACACGACACGATCACCCACCCGCAGATCAGCAACAGGAACCTCCGACTCGGCCGGAACTGAAGCCGCTGGAGCAACCGCACGAAAGTTCAGTTTCATCAACGATGAAGAGGCGTTGCTCGTTGACTGACTGGTAGGAGCCGACAAGCGGCGCGCTGTTTGCGGCGCGAGCGTCATCAGAGCCTTGAGTGAACCCGCTGCCTTTTCGCCGACGCGCGCCTCGATCCAATGGCCCAGGCTGATCAACGTGATGATCGCCGCTGCCTCCATGAAGTAGAGATGCCCCGGCCAGCCCGCGAGCAGCGCCCATGTGCTGTAACCAAATGCGGTGGATGAGCCCAGCGCCACCAGCGTGTCCATGTTGGAACTGCCCGCCTTGAGCTGCGCCCACGCGCCGCGATAGAACTTTCCGCCCGCCACAACTTGAACGACGGCAGCCAACGCGAACGACACCCACCCATACCAGCGGTGATGATGCAGTGACAGCACCCATTCTCCTAACATGAGCACCGCTGTTATGGGAATGCCCACGGCCAGATTCAACGTCCACCCACCCATCATGCCCACGACAGATTCCTCCGCAGCGGCGATGACGCGTGCACTGTATCCGGCCTTATCCAACGCGCTCAGCACCGCGGGCAATTCATCCGCGGCCTCCGGCTTCCATCGCAGCGTGGCGCGTTGCCGGTCCAAATCCACCGCCACGCTGGCCACTGAAGTAAATCCCTGCACGATGCCGGTCACCTTGCGGGCGCAGTTGTTGCAATTCAGCCCGCTCACGGCGAGTTGCGTGGCTGCTCGTTGTTTTGAGGCCTCACTGCTGGAAGTCGCATTCACCACGGTGGAACATACAAACAGATGTCAGCCCGCGCGAGTTCAGTTTGCAAGCTGCGAGGGTTCCTGCGGAATGTTCCCGTCCATGAGCAGCGTGCGTCAAAGTATCACACCGGAAATGGCGGAGTGGATCGGCGAACAAAGTGAGAATGGCCGCATCGTCATCATGTACTGCACGTTCGAGGGACGCCAAAGATCGTCCGACTGCACGGCCGGGGAACATTGATCACGCCCGACCACGAGCGCTTTGAAGAACTACTGCAACAATTCCCCGCCAACCCGGGCACGCGCGCCTTCATCCACATCACAGCGACTCGGGTCTCGGATTCCTGCGGCTTTTCCGTGCCATACTATCAATACGTCAGCGACCGCGACGTGCTCGACAAGTGGGCTGTGGCGCAGGGACCGGCCAAGGTGGCGGAGTATGGAGTGCGCAAGAATCAACGCAGCATTGATGGGCTTCCCGCGTTTGACGCCAAAGGTCACTGAAGCTGCAACGTCACCCGATTACCGCTGGTGCCATAGGGGCCAGACTCCGGGTCACCGAAGAGCACGCGATCGGCCGCGATTTGCAATTGCCCTACCAAATGAGCACGCACACGTTCGGCGCGTGCCCGGGCCAACGCGACGTAATCGGCAGCCACCAACTTCTGCGCCGCGGCCAGACTGTCTTCCATCTGTTGTTGTGTGGGCTTGCCCATGGGCGCGACCACGGCGGCTGTCACATTGGTCTTGGTCTGCCACTGCGTTGCTGGTGTTGGTGACCAGCCGCCTGCAATCAACCGGCTCGCGCCCTTCTGAAACTCAGGGCGGGTGGTCGCAGTGGCAGTTTGGTTCGTGCGGCTCTGCACCACCAACTCGGGCACGGCCACGAAGGCCAGCTGGGGATTGGTCACGATCAGATCGCGATATGCCTGCTCCACAAGGCTACCGCGAATATCCGGTGGCAAGGAAAGATCCTCGGGTTTGGTGGTCGCCCGGGCGGCAGCGCGCAACGAATTCCAACGCACCTGGCGCAGCAGCTGGTCCACCTTGCCCTCCTTCAACACCCAACCGTCGGCTTCCATGTCCACGTTGCCCACCGCAACCACCTGCAACTCGGGTCGGGCTGCCAGCGCCTTGGCAAGGCTGGCCAGTTTGTCCTGCGCTTGCGGTGTGAGTTCCGTTGAACCCGGGGCAAACACCTGATACTGCATGTCCTGACCCACACCGCCGCCGACCAGACCACCGAGCAGTGAAAACGGTGACGTAACGGCCTTCACGAACACGTTGGCCACCACACCCCAAATGACTTTGCCCAGCCGGAACTTCGGGTCATCGAGGCTGCCTTCAATGGGCACATCGATGTTGATCTTCCCCTCGGTGTCCTTCATGAGTGCGATGCCAAGCTTCACCGGCAGGCTGATGGCATCGGGACTTTGCACTTTGCCGCCAAGCGTCAACTGGTCGAGCATGATGACATTCTTGCCCTTCACCGCGCTGTCGGTGATGGTGTATTCCACATCCACGTTCAACTTGCCCTTCGTCAGCCGGTAGCCGAGGAACTTGCCCGCGTAAGGATCGGCAGGCGTGAGCGGAACATTCCTCAACGAAAGCTTCGCGTGCGTGGCCTCCTTGGCGTACAACGGGTTCAACTCCGCCGTGACTTCGACCGGGCCAATGCCGCCCACGAGGGTCTGCACATGAATCTTCGCGCGCTGCATGGCTTCCGTGGAAATGTTGGCAAGCGTGGCGTCAATCTTCTGCAGCGACGCATGAGCGTGCGGCGTCACTGACCGGTCATTGAACTGAATCTCCGAATTCTCCACGCGCACTTCGCCGACTTCCACTCTGGGCAAATCCAGCGCCGCCGCGGCGTTGGCATCCATACCCAACACCGTCTTCACTTGCGCGAACACTCCCTTGATGCCGCCGCTCTTCACCGCGCCTGACGCTTCGGGTTCAGGTTTGGCCACTGTGACTGGTGCGTTGGTGTCAGCCGGGGGCAACACCGCGAGCACGTTGATTTGGCCATTGGTTTCCACCACCACCCGCGCCGCGAGGTCTTTGAGTGTGACATTGGAAACCGTTACGGCGGGCGGCTGCAGGTTGGCAGCGATGCCGTTGAATCGCAGTGAGCCCCAGCGCAGCAAATCTTCGCTCGTGTTACCGAGCACGTTCAAGTCATCCAAGCCAGCGTTGCCCGCGAAGGCCACCTCGGGCAACCCGCCCGGATGAGCCTGCAAACGCACGCGCCCCTCAAGCCCAACCTTGCTACCGAGGATATAAGCATTCACATGCGGGCGCAGATACGGATCCAGGGGCGCGAGCTGAAGCTGCTGCACATCCAAGTCCACATCCACCGTCAGGGGATGCAACGTGGCGTCCACCCCGACCGCAATTGTGCCATTGGTGTTCCAGCGCAGCGACACCTCAGCGGTCATGTTCGTGTCGGGCCGGTTGGAAATGTTTCGCGCCGTGACATTGATCTGGTCCACGGGCAAATGCGCCGGGGGCAAACAGGCATCGTCGCGATAGTTCACCACGCAATCCGCCACGGACAATTCACGCAGCGTGGCCGTGCCAAGATTGGTGCTCGAGAGCAATTGGGTGATGACGCTCGTTGCCGATTGCATCAGCAGCACAATGCCAGCAGGCGCAGGGGCATTGCTGTTCGGCGTGGCAGCCTGAACGACGTTGAACTGCGCGCTGGAGTCGCGAAATACATTCAACTCCGCCCCACGGACCGCCACGGAACCCACTTCCACTTCGCGCGAAAGCAAATCGCCGCGAACGCCCCTGACCGCGAGCTCAGGCAATTCAAGCAAGTTCGCCTCCGCGCCGGGCTGGGCGAGCTTGAAGGACTTCAAGCTGACGTTGAGATTGGAGACAGAGGCATTGGTCGCCGTCGCACTCATCTCGAAGGCATAGTTCACGCTGAACGCCGCCAACCCGTCGCGAATCTCGACGTTCACCAAGTCCTGATAGAGCGGCCCCAGCTCCTTCAACGCGATATTCTCCACCGAGAACTCGCCGAGGGCGCGGACGGGTTCGAGCGAGAAACTACCGCCCCAAGCGAAGGTTTCCCCTGTCTCCGTGGTGCCGGTGAACACGTGCGGGTTGCGATTGTTCGGATCGGTGTGGAAGTCATTCAACTCCACTCTCACCGGACCGATGACACGATGAAAGGGTTTGCTTGGCGTAAAGTCAGTCACTTCAAGCTTTGCGCCGTCGACAAGGAGATGGCGCAAGGCAACCGCCACGGCTTTCTTGGGGGCGGCGGATCTGGGAGCGGCATTCGTCGTGGCGTGCGCTTCGAGTATATCCGTGAAGTTGAACGTGCGATCCTTGTTCATCTGCACGCGCACATAGGGATTGATCACGCGGACATTGTCGAAGCCCCACGCGCGGGTGAACACCGAAAGCAGCCGGAAGTTCACGTGAACCTCATCCCAAGACAGCAACGTCCTTGTGTCCGGGTCCTGAATGTTCAACCCGCGAATCGTTACAGACATGGCGTAGGGATTCAGGCGGAACGATTTAATCTCCACCTTACGGTTCAGTTCCTTCTGCAACGTGCTTTCCGCAACGGCCTTGATGATGGGCGGCAGAATCAGGAACCCGAGCAGCGTGTAGCTCACTACCGCAAAGGCGGACCCCTTGAGCCACTTGCGTTGCTTGGCGGAGAGGGACTTAAACAGGGTCACAGGCATGGGAATCATCGTTGATCTGCGGAACCGGGTTGGCGATCCGCGCCGCTATCGTAAGCCACACCGCTGGTTTTTCAATCCTCAGGCAGAAGGATTTGGCCACGGCCAAAGCAGGGTTTACACAAATTGACACCAATTCAGGCTGGAGCAGTTCGTGTTAATTCGCGCAATTCGTGTAAAGGCCTTTCCCAAGCCGCTGTCCGACTGCAATTAGCCCCCGGGGAAATGAACTTTACATCCCGGTCGGCTTGCGCATCCTCACGCCTCGTTATGGATATTTTCTGGAGCATTCTAGCCATGCCGATTGGCGTCGCCCTCGTTGCCACTCCCGCAGCCATTGTCTGGTGGGTGGTGGACCGCAAGAACCCCGGTCCCGATGCCAAGAAGTAATCCGCCATGTCCGAGCCCAAGATTGCCCAACGCGCGCCGTTCGTCCTGAAAGAGGGCGTCGGCACGCGCTACTTCTGCACGTGCGGGCACTCGAAAGGACAACCCTTCTGCGACGGCTCCCACAAAGGCACCGGCTTCGCCCCGCTTAAGGTGGACCTAGCTGAACCCCGGACCGTTGCTTGGTGCGGGTGCAAGCACTCCAAGAATCCCCCCTACTGCGACGGTTCTCACAGCAAGTTGGGCTGAGCCTAAGTTTCCAAGTCGGGTTTCAGCAGTTTTCAGCAACGGAGCTGCGCCTGGTAACACCCAAGGCGTCAGGCGTTTCATGCGGGTGATCACTACCAACGAATTTCTACTGCGCAACCACCTTCACCGTCCCCGTGCTGGCGTCGTAAAGGATCTTCTTGCCCTGCGGGGCTTGGGGAATGGCGCCGATGTATTTCAGTTCGACGAGTTCGTTCAAATCTTTCGGCAGGCGGTCCTCCTGAACCTGGAACAGTTGAATGGCCTGGGTCAACGCGGCAGTGTCCACCGTCTTGATGGCATGCTGCTGTCCCTTGCCAATCGCGCCCAGATAATCCACCGGCGCGGTAATCACGCTGGAGGATTCGTTGGTGGTCGAATTGGATCTGCTGCCGCCGTCGCCACAACCAACTAGCAGCAAACTGGGGAGCAGGGAGAGTGAGAGAATTGCCTTCATGAGTGGACGCTAGCAGATGCGGTGCGGATTTCAACCCGCGAACCGTAGGAGCCGACGTGAGGAGGCTGCCTCTGAAGCCTCGTCAACGTGAGCTCCTCACGTCGGCTTCGACAATTCGGCAGCGAGCGTCAAACCATTCTCCCTCACCAGTTCGCGGGAGAGTTGGATCAAGTCCAAATCGTTGGCGAGGTCGCCGAAGCGGAAGCGCGCGGCTCCGCTTTGCTGCTGGCCGAGCAGTTCGCCCGGGCCGCGCAGCTTCAAGTCCGCCTCGGCAATCTTGAATCCGTCATTCGTATCCTCCAGCACCTTGAGCCGGGTGCGCGCCTCGGGGCCGTCGGCATTCGAGACCAGCACGCAGAACGATTCATGCGCGCCGCGCCCGATGCGGCCGCGCAACTGATGCAATTGCGCGAGGCCGAACAGCTCCGCATTCTCGATCAGCATCACCGTCGCGTTCGGCACGTCCACGCCCACTTCGATGAGGGACGTGGCGAGCAGCACCTGCGTGCGATTGGCGCGGAAGTCGGCCATCGCCGCCTCCTTTTCCCGCGGAGCGAGGCGGCCATGCAACAACCCAACGCGATACGGCTGCAAGACCCGCTGCACGCGTTCCAGTTCCTGCACCACGGCCTTCACGTTGCCCGCGTCATCATCCACACGCGGATACACCACATACGCCTGCCTCCCCTGCTCCAGTTTCTGGCGGATGAAGTCCCACACCTTGGGCAAGGCATTCGCCAGGCGCACAAACGTCCGGACGCGACCGCGTCCAGCCGGCATGGCGTCAATGGTCGAGATATCGAGGTCGCCATACAACGTCAGGCCCAGCGTGCGCGGAATCGGCGTGGCCGTCATGACCAGCAAATGCGGATAACTACCCTTGCGCACGAGGGTCTCACGCTGCGCGGTGCCGAACTTGTGTTGCTCGTCAATGATGACCAAGCCGAGGTTGGGCAGCTCGAAGCCGCCGGTGAGCAAAGCGTGCGTGCCGATGGTGAGGGTTGCAGGTTTTCGGTTTCGGGTTTCAGGTTGAGTCGCGCGCCTCCCTTGGGTGTCGGACGTTGAATGTTCAATGTTGAATGTTTTCTTCGCCCCGGTTTGAAGTTGAACGGCAACTCCCAGCGACTCCAGCCAGCGCTGGAAGTTTTGAAAGTGTTGTTCGGCGAGAATCTCCGTCGGGGCCATGAGCGCGACACTGTAGCCGCTTTCGATGGTCATCAGGGCCGCGCACGCCGCAACCGCCGTTTTGCCAGAGCCCACGTCGCCTTGCAGCAAGCGGCGCATCGGATGCGCGGCGCGCAGATCTTCGCGAATCTCCCGCAGCACTCGAGTCTGCGCGGCGGTAAGCTTGAAGCCCAGTTGGCTGAGCAGCGGCTTGATGAGGCGATTGTCGCCGCCGCAGGGAAGTGATTTGGCGTTGGCCTCAAACTTCTTTCGCCGCTCCAACACTCCACGTTGGAGCTCAATGAACTCATCCAAAGCCAGGCGGCGGCGGGCGACTTCGGCTTCCATCAGCTCATTCGGGAAGTGGAGCAGTCGCATCGCCTGGGCCCGCGTCGGCAGGTTTGGAGTTCCGGCTGCAGCCGGTCCCCCGCCCTGACCACCTGAAGGCGGGGCCCCAAACATTTCAGCAATGTCGCGCTCATGCTTCTCCAACGCGCGCCACACCAGCCCGCGCATCACTCGTGCGGTCAGGCCTTCGGTCAACGGATGGATGGGAACGATACGATTGACGTGGATGAATTCGTCCTCGCCGGCCTCGATGGGCTCGACCTCGGGATGATCCACGGTGCGCGGCTTCAGTGGTTCCACTTTGCCAAACACCATGAACTCGCGGCCCACGGTGTAATACTCCTCCATCCACGGATAGCCCTGCCACCAGCGGCAATGCAGCCGGCCGGAGCCATCCTCCAGAATACATTCAAACATGGAGCGCGTGCCCTGCCTCCAGCGCTTCATGCCTGCGGCGACGACGGTGCCGCGCACGGTGGCCGCGACGCCCTTTTCAAGCTGGCGAATGGG
>Ga0075471_10000607_pt1 | contig 21757 bp, 18 predicted proteins | sample DEB19_08_DNA_2_FD_74787 | JGI IMG/M metagenome (GOLD analysis project Ga0075471, IMG submission 74787) | Aqueous microbial communities from the Delaware River and Bay under freshwater to marine salinity gradient to study organic matter... | ecosystem: Environmental > Aquatic > Marine > Coastal ... | reverse complement strand
TGCCGCCTCGGACTTGAAGCCGATGCGGAGCCGGTCGGCGAGGCGGCGGGCCAGATCGACCGGATCGCCGGCACCGGTCACCGACAGGACCAGCGCGGCCAGCATCGGCTGCTCGGGGTAACGGAGCCGCTCGGAGACCGTGGCGACGACCGGCTCCTCGGCGACGAGCCGCTGCAGCTCCTCGACCAGTTCGAAGCGCAGGATCTGGGCGGGGTCGAGCACGAACGGGTCGCGCCGACGCCGACGCACCACTTCGGCCACTTCGGGAAGGGCGCGCTCGAGCACGTCGGCGACGTCGAGGAAACGCCACGAGCGTTCGGAGCCGTTGCGGAGGAGCGTCAGCAGTCGGCTGGTGGCCCGACGGTCCCAGGTGGACGCACCGAGATCGACGGTCCCGAGCCAGTCGAGCAGACGGTCGGACGGCGGCGCCTGGTGCACCAGCCGGGCGGCGTCGAGCGCGACGACCAGGGCCTCGTCGGTTCCGGGCTCGGCCACGAGCTCGACCGTCTCGCCGATCCGGAGCCAGCCGCCGGCGGGCTCCGGGACCGACGTCACCGCCGGCCGGCGCCGATCGAGCATCCGGATCCGGATCCGGAGGAGGGGCGGGGCGACGAGGGTGGTGATGAGCACCACGGCCACGAGGGCCGCGTAGAGCTCGGGGCTGAGCACCCCCTCGGCCAGGCCGATGCTGGCGAAGATCAATCCGACCTCGCCGCGGGGCAGCATGCCGAGGCCCACCATCAGGCGGTCGCCCATGTTGCCGAGCAGACCGAGTCCGGCCACGAGCTTGCCGATCGAGGCGACCACGACGAGGCAGGCGATCAGGGCGAGCACGGTGGGGTCGCCGAGTCCGCCGAGGTCCGCGTGGATGCCGATCTGGAGGAAGAACACCGGGATGAAGAGGTGTCCGACCGGGGCGAGCTCGCGGCGGATCCGGGGAGCCGACGCCGAGCCGCTCAGGGCGACCCCGGCGGCGAACGCACCGACGATGGGAGCCAACTTGGCGGCGTCCGCGAGCGTCGCGAAGGCGAGGGTGAACGCCAGGGCCAGGGCGACGAAGGTCCCCGCCGAGACGGCGTGGTCGTCGACGAACTGGAAGAGACGGGGACCGAACTTCGACCCGAGCACCACCGCGACCACGAGGAAGGCGAGGGCGACGACGACGATCTGGACCACGTCGACGACGTCGATGCTCCCGAGGGTGACGATGCGGACCACGATGGTGAGGAGCACGAGGCCGAGCACGTCGTCGGCGACGGCGGCCCCGAGGACGGCCCGCGCCTCGAGCCGGGTCAGGGCTCCGAGATCGCTGAACACCCGGGCGGTGATCCCCACACTGGTGGCCGCCAGTGCGGTCCCGAGGAACAGCGCCGTGTTGCTCGACTCGCCGAACGCCAGCCCGACGCCGATGCCGAGGCCCACCGGGACGACGACGCCGATCACCGCGATCGTGAGCGACGAGCGTCCGACCGACCGCAGCTCCTTGACGCTCAGCTCCAGTCCGACCTCGAGGAGGAGGAGGATCACCCCGAGTTCGCCGAGCACCTCGATCACGGCGTTGGAGTCGATCAACCCGAACACCGCCGGGCCGATCACGATGCCGGCGAGGATCTCACCGATCACGGCCGGGATGCCGATCCGCTCGGCGATCTCGGCGGCGAGCTTCGCGGCGAGCAGGACGACGACGATGTCGAGCAGGATCTCGGTGACGTTCATCGCCCGCCCTCCGCAGGGTGGTCCGTCGGGTCGGATGCGGGCGTCGTCCGGTGCAGGAGGTAACCCCGTCGGTGGACGGTCCGGACGTCGAGACCGGTCCCCTCGAGCAGACGCCGCAGCTTGGCCATGTGGACGTCGAGCACGTTTCGCCCGCTCGGGGCGCCGTCGGGCCAGGCCCGACGGTTGAGGGAGTCCCGCCCGACCACGGAGTCCATCCGCTCGAGCAGCGCCCCGATCAGGCGGCTCTGGATCGGGGGGAGCACCACGAGGTCGTCCCCGACGCGCAGGACGCCGTCCTCGAGCGAGAGCCCGGACTCGGCCCGGGCCGCACGGGCCCGGAGGATCTCGAGTCGGATGCGGAGTTCGTCGTCGTCGGGCGGGCCCCGGAGCCAGTCCTCGAGGGCGTCCGGGACCACCGGCGGCGTCCCGTCCTCGACGATGAGGAGGCGGGGCTCCCGGGCATCCCGGAGTCGTTCGAGCCGTTCTGCCTCGGCGGGCCAGTGCACCAGTGCGACGTCCACGCCCCGACGGTACGAACCAGATGTTTCGCATTCGTTTCCCGGTCGTGAACGGTCGGTGTGGTTCAGAACTCCGTCAGGACTCGGACGTCGGCGGTTCACCGTTCGGAACCGGTCGTGAAATCGATCGGCCGTTCAATGACCCCGTCGGACGCGCCAACGGTGTCGCGGCGGCACCAGTGAACGACGGCCGGCACTCGCCGGCCGCGGGGATGTCGGGACACAGGTCCCGGCGCACGGGAGGAGCAACATGAGAGTGACGAAGCGGAGGGCGATGGTCGTGTTCGGCCTGGCGCTCCTCATGCTGGCGCTCATGGCGGGCACGGCCTGGGCCGGCGTCGACCCCTCGACCGGGTTCGATCCGAAGGGCGCGACCGCCAAGGGCATCGGGGAGGTGGCGGGCAGCCTCAACCTCCTCTGGATCGTGATCGGTGCGGTCCTGGTCATCTTCATGCAGGCCGGGTTCGCGCTGGTCGAGACCGGCTTCTGCCGGTCGAAGCACGCTGCCCACGTGGTGACCACGAACTTCGCCATCTTCGGCCTCGGGTTCGTGGCGTTCTTCCTGATCGGGTTCCCGATCATGTTCTCGAACTTCAGCTACGGGGGCTACTTCGGCCTCGACACGGCGCTCAGCCCCGACCGGCTCATCGGGTTCGGTGACTGGACGTTCCTCTGGGGTCGGACCGGATTCGGTCTCTCCGGTGCGGCCTACTCGGCGCCGGTGGCGGCCTTCTTCCTCTACATGGTGGCCTTCATGGACACCACGGCCACCATCCCGACCGGGTCGATGGCCGAGCGGTGGAAGTTCAAGTCGTTCGTGGTCTGGGGACTGTTCTGCGGTGCCCTGTACTACCCGATCTTCGGCGGCTGGACCTGGGGTGGCGGCTGGCTGAGCCAGCTCGGCAACAACCTGAAGCTGGGCTTCGGCTACGTCGACTTCGCCGGCTCGGGCATCGTCCACGCCACCGGCGGTGTGGCCGCTCTGGCCGGAGCCCTCGTCCTCGGTCCCCGGATCGGCAAGTACGGACCCGACGGCAAGCCGCGGGCCCTCTCGGCCCACAGCATCCCGATGGCGTTCCTCGGGACGTTCATCCTGCTGTTCGGCTGGTTCGGCTTCAACGCCGCCTCGACCTTCGCCGCCACCGACATCCGTTTCGCCGTGGTGGCGGTCAACACCGCCATCGCCGGTGCCTTCGGAGCGGTGATCGGCATGTTCTGGGCCTGGAAGCGACTCGGCAAGCCCGACCCGGGCATGTGCGCCAACGGCATGCTCGCCGGTCTGGTGGCCATCACCGCCCCGTGCGCCTTCGTGCAGCCCTGGGCGGCGGCCGTGATCGGCATCGTGGCCTCGGTCATCGTCATCGAGTCCATCTTCTTCTGGGAGAAGAAGCGGGTCGACGACCCGGTCGGCGCCATCTCGGTGCACGGCGTGGGTGGCCTGCTCGGCGTGCTGTTCGTCGGGATCTTCTCCGACGGCCGGTACGGCGCCGGGTGGAACCTCACCGACACGACCGGCACGTCGGGCAAGGGTGTCACCGGCATCCTCTACGACTTCGAGCTGGGCATCAAGCAGCTCGGGTCGCAGGCGATCGGGTGCCTCGTGATCATCTTCGTGATGGGTGGCATCGCCTACGCGTTCTTCAAGATCCAGAACGCCCTCACCAAGGGCGGCATCCGTTCGGACGAGGCTGACGAGATCGCCGGCCTCGACCGTCCGGAGATGGGTGTCCTGGCCTACGACAACCTCCAGATCCGGGAGATCGACGTCGTGGGGATCGACCCGAGCGAGGACCGGGTCCTCGTCTCGGCGGGCGACTCGCCCGACCCCTCCATCGGTCGCTGACCCGACCGGTACCGCACGATCGGCTCCGGGCCGGTGGTCGCCTCCGTGGCGGTCACCGGCCCGAGCCGTCTCCGGCTCCACTTCACGATCCCGAAACATTCGGGCAACGGTGGGGAAACGTCCGTCGGTGAAGGTGACGCTGATCTGAACGCAGCCCGAATCGGGTGGACGGAGAGGTGAGGGCCGTGGGTGGAGTCATCGCTGCAACGAAGTTCGACACGGGGGACACCGCCTGGGTGCTGATCTCGGCGGGCCTGGTGATGTTCATGACCCCCGGGTTGGCGCTGTTCTACGGCGGCATGGTCCGGACCAAGAACGTGCTGAGCATGCTCATGCAGAACTTCTTCGCCCTCGGCATCGTGAGCATCATCTGGGCGGTGGTCGGCTATTCGTTCGCCTTCGGTGGCAAGGGCTGGTTCATCGGCAACTTCGACTTCGCCCTCATGAAGGACGTGTCGACCCGGTTCCCCCACGGCTTCGACCTCTCGATCCCACCGCAACTGTTCAGCGGCTACCAGATGATGTTCGCCGTCATCACCCCGGCCCTGATCACCGGCGCGGTGGCCGATCGGATGCGGTTCAAGGCGTGGGTCTGGTTCATCGGCCTGTGGGCGGTGATCGTGTACTCGCCGGTCGCCCACTGGGTGTTCTCGCCGGACGGCTGGCTCTTCAAGCGGGGGGCGCTCGACTTCGCCGGGGGTGCCGTCGTGCACATCAACGCCGGCATCGCCGCGCTGGCCGCCGTGCTCGTGATCGGTCGTCGCAAGGGCTGGCCCCAGCACCCCATGCCTCCCCACTCGCTGCCGTTGACCCTGATCGGCACCGGCATCCTCTGGTTCGGGTGGTTCGGCTTCAACGCCGGGTCCGCCCTCTCGGGCAACGCGGTGGCGGTCCAGGCCCTGATGAACACCCACTTGGCCGCCGCGGCCGGCATGTGCGCCTGGCTGATCGTCGAGAAGGTGCGCATGGGTCACGCCACCACGCTGGGCGCGGCGTCGGGTGCGGTGGCCGGTCTGGTCGCCATCACCCCGTGCGCCGGTTTCATCGGGACCATGTCCTCGATCTACGTCGGGGCGATCGCGGGAGCCGTGTGCATGTTCGCGGTCAGTTGGAAGCTCAAGTTCAAGTACGACGACGCCCTCGACGTCGTCGGCGTGCACCTCGTGGGCGGACTCATCGGAACCCTGCTGGTCGGCGTCTTCGCCGACGTCTCCATCAACGCGGCCGGCCGGGACGGCCTCCTCCACGGTGGGGGACTGCACCTCCTCGGGGAGCAGGCGCTCGCGGCGGTCGTGGTGATGGCATTCTCGTTCGTGGTGACGTTCGCGATCCTGAAGGTGCTCGACCGGCTCCTCTCGGGCGGCGTGCGCGTCGACCTCGAGGAGGAAGAGGTGGGGCTCGACGTCACCGAGCACTCCGAGACGGCGTACGCGTACGACCGGGTCTGACGGCCCGGTCGACAACGAACGGAGGACAGTCCATGAAACTGATCGTCGGCATCATCAAGCCCTTCAAGCTCGACGACGTCAAGGAGGCCCTGAAGGGGGCAGGGATCCACGGCCTGACCGTGTCGGACGCCCAGGGCTTCGGCCGGCAGCGCGGCCACACCGAGGTGTACCGGGGTGCCGAGTACACCATCGACTTCGTGCCCAAGGTGCGGATCGAGGTTCTCAGCGAGGATTCCGACGTCGAGCGGACGGTCAACCTGATCATCGAGACCGCTCGTACCGGCAAGATCGGTGACGGCAAGGTCTGGGTCGTGCCGGTCGACTCCGTGTACCGGATCCGGACCGGCGAGGCCGGAACCGACGCGCTCTGACGTCGTGGACCTCGCCGCGCGCCTGCGGGCGGGTCGGGACCGTCTCGTCGCCGACCGGTCCCTGCGGGGAGTGGCGTTCGGGGAAGCGCTCGCCGACCTCTGTGACGCCACGATCGCCGAGGCCGCCACGGACCTGACGGTGAAGGGCTCGTGGGCCGTGGTGGCCCAGGGGTCCTACGCCCGGAGGGAGCTGTGTCCCGGCTCCGATCTCGACGTGGTGTTCCTCCACAGTGGTGGGGTCCGAGGGGCGGCCGCCGGGGGCGTGGTGGGCTCGCTGTGGTACCCCTTCTGGGACGCGGGCGTGGTCCTCGGCCACGCGTCCCGATCCGTCAAGGAAGCCCTGGCGCTCGCCACCGACGATCTCGACGCCCTCACGGCTCTGCTCGACCTCCGGGTCGTGGCCGGAGACGCGGCGTTCGCCGAAGGAGTGCGGGACCGGGCCCGGGCACTCGCCCGGAAGCGACGCGACCGGGTGGTCACCGCACTCCACGAGGCGGCGTCGGCTCGGTACGTGCGGCCGGGCCCGGTCGCCGAGATGCTCGAGCCCGACCTGAAGGAGGGGGCGGGAGGACTGCGCGACGTTCACGCCCTCACTTGGGCGGGCTGGGCCGTCGGCGGTGCGGCCGGACCGGGGGGCCTCGACGCCCTGGTCAGGGTCGAGGTGGTCGGCCCGGCCGACGTGGCGGTCCTCGCCGCAGCGTCCGGGCACCTGCTCGACCTCCGGGTCGCGTTGCACCGCGTGACCGGTGGCCGGTCCGACGTCCTGCTCCTCCAGGATCAGGACGCCGTGGCCGAGATGATGGGGGTGCGCGACGCCGACCGGATGCTCCGGTCGCTCGCCGACACGTCCCGGCAGGTCGGTTGGATCAGTCGCGAAGCCTTCGACCGCCTCGCCGCGTCGGGTCGCCGGGCGCGCCCGCAGTCCGCCCCGGTCGACCTCGGGGGCGGCATCGTGCGGATCGGGGGACGCGTGGCGCTCGCCGCCGACGCCCCGGTCACGGTGTCGACCGCGCTGCGCCTCGCGGCGGCGGCGGCGGAGGCGGCGGTCCCCGTCGACCGGGACTCGCTGACGCGGCTGGGGGAGATCGACGGAGACGTGCCCTGGACCGCCGACGATCGGGCGGCCTTCGTGCGCCTGCTCCGCGCCGGTCGGAGGCTGGTCGCGGTGTTCGAGGCACTCGACCACGTGGGCGCGTTGGTCCGGCTGTTCCCCGAATGGGAGCACGTCCGAGCCCGGCCCCAGCGCAACGCGTACCACCGGTTCACCGTCGATCGGCACCTCCTCGAGACGGTCGTGGCCTGCGATGCGATCCTCGACGGTGAGACCTTCGACGGGGTCGTCGCCCGCCGGGTACGACCCGACCTGCTGCTCCTCGCTGCGCTGTTGCACGACATCGGCAAGGGCTTGCCGGGCGACCACTCCGAGGTGGGCGCCGCGCGGGCTGTGGCGTTCGTCCGGCGGATCGGCCTCGACGAGCACGGTGTGCGCGTCGTCGAATGGGTCGTGCGCAATCATCTGCTCATCGCCGACACCGCCACCCGCCGCGACCTGTCCGACCCCGGGACGATCGTGCGCTTCGGGCGCACGATCGGCGACACCGAACGGCTCGACCTCCTGTACGCATTGACCATCGGCGATTCGCAGGCCACCGGTCCGTCGGCGTGGGGTGCGGGGAAGGCGCAGTTGTGCCGCCAGTTGTTCGTCGAGACGGACACACTCCTCGAGGACGGAGTGGTGGGTGAGCGCCTGGCGGCCGAGCGGCGTGACGCTCTGACCCGCCATGCGGGGCTGCTCGAGGCCGGTGAGCTGGCGGTCGAATGGCGCAACGGTCCTGACGGGACGCTCGAGTGCACCGTGGCCGCCCGCGACCGGCGGGGCCTGCTCGCGAACGTCGCTGGAGTCCTGACCCTGGTCGGCTTCGACATCCGGTCGGCGTCGGCCTACGGCGACGCCGACTCCGGCATGGCCCTCGAGGTCTACCGCGGGGTCGACCAGTTCGGTCGGCTCGACGACGCCGGACGGCGCGACTTCGTCACCATGTTGCGCAGTGCCCTCGACGGGGTGCTCCCCCTGCGCGAGCGGGTACGCGAGCGCGTCCACCGGTACCGGAGCACGGCACCCACCGTCGACCGGTCGGTGACGGTGGTGGTCGACCCCGACGCCTCGGCCTCGGCGACGGTGATCGAGGTGATGGCCCCCGACGAGGTGGGGCTGCTCGCTTCGGTGGCGGCCGTGTTGGCCGACCTCGACGTCGACGTGTCGGCGGCGCTGGTGTCGACGACCGACACGCGGGCGGTCGACGTCTTCTACATCCGCGACGCCCAGGGGGCCAAGCCGACCGACCCCAAGCTGCTGCAACGGATCCGGGCGACCCTGGTGGCCCGGCTCACCACCGATTTCGTGCTGCCTGCACCCCGATAGGCTCCGGGCGATGCCCGGTCCCGACGACACCTCCCACACCGAACCGCACCCGGTCACGGCCGTCGACCTCCTGCGCTGGGCGGAGTCGCTCTCGGCGATCGCCCGGACCGGCATGGGCTTCACCCAGAGCCTCTACGAGCGGGAGCGCTTCGAGGAGGTCCTCAAGGTCGCGGCGGAGATCCGCACGGTGGCCATCGAGGAGTACGAGGCCGACGCCCTCTTCGAGGAGTGGCTGGCCCTCGTCGGCGAGGGCGTGGCGGGCTACGTCACGCCCAAGGTGGCCGTCGCGGCGATCGTCGCCAACGCCGACAAGGAGATCCTCCTCACCCAGCGCTCCGACTCCGGGGTGTGGCTCTACCCGGTCGGGTGGGCCGACGTCGGCTACTCGCCGGCCGAGGTGGCGGTCAAGGAGGTGCTCGAGGAGACCGGCATCGAGGTCGAGGTCGAGTCGCTGATCGGCTGCTTCGACGGCCTGCGCCTCGGCTTCGCCCGTCTGCCGATGTACTCGCTGCTCTTCCACTGCCGGATGATCGGCGGTGAGCTCCAGGGTCATCCCCTCGAGACGCGCCAGGTCGGGTTCTTCGGGCGCGACGCCCTGCCGTGGCCGCTGGCGGGCGCCGGCCGGTGGCTCGAGACCGCCTTCGCCGCCATCGACGGCGAGCAGCGGCCGTGCGACTTCGATCTGCCCCGCACTCCGCCCTGGAAGGGCACCTTCGACTGAGCGGCCACGGGCCGCGGGCTCAGGCGCCGGCGGCGTTGAGCTCGGTCATCGTGTACAGCGCGCGCAGCTCGACCCCGAGGTCGGCGAGCGCGGCCGGTCCACCGGCCTCGCGGTCGATCACGCAGAGGGCGTGCTCGACGACGGCACCGCGCTCGCGCAGGTCGCCGCACGAGATCACGACCTGACCGCCGGAGGTCACGACGTCCTCGACGACGCAGAGGCGTCGCCCGGCGATCTCGGCGCCCTCGGCGAGCTGGCAGGTGCCGTAGGTCTTGGCCTCCTTGCGCACGAACAGCGCCGGGATGCCGGTGACCTGCGACAGCATCACGGCGAGGGGAACACCGCCGAGCTCGAGGCCGGCGAGCATCTCCGTGCCGGCGGGTACGGCCGGGGCCATGGCCTCGGCGATCTCGCGCAGCAGCGCCGGGTCGGCCTCGAAGCGGTACTTGTCGAAGTACTCGTTCGACACCGCGCCCGAGCGCAGGGTGAACGTCCCGGTGAGGTGGCTCACCTGGTGGATGGCGCGGGCGAGGTCGGCACGGTTCACGTCAGGCTCCTTCGAGGGGGTCGAGCAGTTCTTCGAGCAGCAGGGCGACGATCGACACCTGCCCACGGGCGCGCTCCCATGCTGCGCCGATGCGGTCGTGGTCGACGAGGCCGACGGCGTCGGGGGCGCGGCCGAGCACCTCGGTGGCCGACGCGGCGAGGGGCGCGGGCTCGACCGGTTCGTCGACGGCGTAGCACTCCAGACCGTCCCAGATCGACGACAGCGGGCGCCGCTCCTCGCCGAGCGGGAGGGAGTCGGGGTCGGCGCCCGCCGCGAGGTGGCCGGTGACCTCGTCCCACAGGTCGTAGGGGCCGACGCCCTTCGGGGGCCGGAACCCGCTCACCGGGTGGAGCCGCCACTCGAGCGTCACCCCGCCGGGTCCGGTGTCGGTGAGCCAGGTCTGGGTGCCGTTGACGTAGCCGTCGACGGGCGGCCCGAGGCGTTCGTCGAGTGCCGCGACGAGGTCGGGGGAGCAGCGCCAGACGGTGGTGGCGACGCGGGCGCTCATCGGACGATCACCCCGACAGTGCACCACACCGGACGCCGCCGCGCCGGATCGGGCGGGCGGCGAGCGACCGCCGCCCGTGGGTGTCCGCCGGTACCGTCGCACCGGTGCGACTCCGCTTCCCGCTCGTGGACCCGACCGGGGTCCTGGCCCCGGTCCTGGCCGCGATCGTCGTCACGGCGGTGGTCGGTGTCGGGTCGACGGCCGGAGGGGTCGGTGCGGCCGGGGCTGCGGGTTCCGATCCGCGTCTGACCCGGGCCGGGCTGATCGCCCGGGCCGACGCCGTCTGCGCCAAGGGCTACGCCGCCGCCGAGCGGTTGCGGGCGTCGTCCCACCCGACGGCCCGCGGCAAGGCCGCCGCCCGGCAGATCGACGCCACGCTGGTGGTCCTCGACCGCCAGATCGCGGCCTTCGCCGACCTGCGCGGGCCACGCGACACCGATCGCCTCCTCGCCCGGACGGTCTCGGCGTTGCGCACCACCTCGTCGGGGTTGCGCGACCTGCGGTCGGCGACGATCCGCGACGGGAGCTCCGTCGACGGGGCCGTCGCCGCCCACCCGGCCCTGGTCCGGCGCATCAACGCCGCCTCGACCACCGCGGCCGACGACCTCGTCCGCCTCGGGTTCCTCGGCTGCGTCGCGGCGCAGGGAGACCCGCAGACGACGACCCCCTGAGCCGACGGCTGCGGTCATCCCCCCATCCCGGCGCACCTATCCTCCTCCGGTGGGCCACGAACGTCTCTCGGTGACCGACACGACGTTCCTCCACCTGGACGCGCCGGCGACGCCGATGAACATGGGGGCGGTCCTGATCTTCGAGGGCGGTCCGTTGCTCGACGATGCCGGTCGGTTGCGGATGGACCTCGTGCGTCGGGCGGCGGCGTCCGTGGTGCCCGGGCGTCCCCGCAACCGGCAACGGCCGATGCCCGTCCCGTTCGGTCTGGGTCGGCCGGTGTGGGTCGACGACCCCGATTTCGACCTCGACGACCACATGGACGCCGTCACGCTCGCCGAGCCGACGCGCGAGGCGCTGTTCTCGATGGTCGCCGAGTGGATCACCACGCCGTTCGAGCGCACCCGACCCCTCTGGTCCTACCGGTTCGTCGACGGCCTGCCCGACGGCCAGGTGGCGGTGGTCGCCCGGGTGCACCACGCGCACCGGGACGGCGGGAGCGCCCTGGCGTCGTTCGAGGCGATGTTCTCGCTCACGCCCGACGTGCCCGAGTTCCCGACGCCCGAGCCCTGGACGCCGGCACCGCTTCCGTCGCGGTCGGCGCTGATGGGTGGGGCCCTCTCCCACCAGGGTCGCCACGCCGCGAAGGTGGCGCGCATCGCCGGGCGGGCCGTCCGGAGTCCCCGCCGCGCCGCCGTCCGCGGCCGTCGGATGCTCGCCGCCGTGGGTCCGTTCGTGGGGAAGACCCGTCCCGTCCCCCGGCTGTCCTTCAACCGCCCGGCGGGTGCCCGACGGAGGCTGGCCACGGCCGTCCTCCCCCTCGACGACTGCAAGGCGGTGCGGGCGGCGTTCGGCTGCACGGTCAACGACGTGCTGGTCGCGGCCGTGGCGGGCGGGGTCCGTCGGCTGCTGGTCGCCCGGGGTGAGTGCAGCCCGGCGGTCGGGGTCACCGTGATGTGCCCGGTCTCGAACCGGGCGGCGGGCGACGCGTCGGCCGGCAACCAGTCGACCGCGCTGACGGTCACCGTGCAGGTGGCGGAGCCCGACCCCGTGGCGCGTCTGCGGCAGGTCCACGCGGAGACGAGCCGGGCGAAGGACGACGACCAGGCCGCCGACATGGCCTTCCTCGTGGAGCTGAGTGACTTCGTCGTCCCGGTGATGCTCCGCGGCGCGGTCCGCAAGGTCCACGGCCAGCAGGGCTACAACCTCAGCGTGTCGAACCTGGCGGGTCCACCTGTCCCGCTCTGGCTGCTCGGGGCCCGACTCCGGGAGATCTATCCGTTCGCCCCGCTCATCGGGCCCACCGGGGTCTCGGTGACCGCCTTGAGCCACTCCGGCTCGCTGTTCGTGGGGTTCAACGCCTGCGCCGAGGCCCTGCCCGATCTCGACGTGCTCACCGCCGGGGTCGTGGCCGAGTTGGCCGAGTTGGTGGCCCGTGCCGGAGCGGACGGTCCGGCGTAGCCTGCCCGTCGTGGGCGCGCACGACCGTCTCTCGGGACTCGACGCCGGCTTCCTCGCCCTCGAGCGGGTCGAGACGCCGATGCACATCGGCTCGCTGGTGGTGCTGGAGGGCGCCCCGTTCTTCGACGCCGGGGGCCGGTTCCGGCTGGCCGACGTCCGGAACCTGGTGGCGTCGCGGTTGCACCGGATCCCGCGGTTCCGGCAACGGCCGATGGCGGTCCCGCTCGACCTCGGTCGGCCGGTCTGGGTCGACGACGGGCGCTTCGACATCGGCTACCACGTGCGCCTCACCGCGTTGCCCGCCCCGGGTGACCACCACCAGCTCGAGGCGCTGTTCGAGCGGGTGCAGGCACAGATGCTCGACCGCAGCCGTCCGCTCTGGGAACTGTGGTTCGTCGAGGGGCTGGTCGGTGGTGAGGTGGGGTTGATCCTGAAGACCCACCACGCCCTCGTCGACGGCATCTCGGGCGTCGACGTCGCGACGGTGCTGTTCGACCTCGAACCCGATCCGCCGGCGACCGTCCCGCCCGACTGGCTGCCCCGCCCACCGCCCACCCCGGTCCGGCTCCTCGCCGACACCGTCGCCGAGGACGTCGCGGCGATGGCGCACGTCGGCCGGGTCGTGGCCGGTGCCGTGCAGTTCCCGCAGCGGGCCGCCGCCCGCTTGGGCGAGGTGGCACGCGGCGTGGCCACCGTCGCCGAGGACCGCCTGTTCGCGCCGCGCCTCAGCATCAACCGTCCGGTGGGTCGCAACCGCCGCTTCCGGGGTGTGCGCATCCCGCTCGCCGACGTCAAGGAGGTGCGCGCGGCGTTCGGCGGCACCGTCAACGACGTCGTCCTGGCCGGGGTGTCCGGAGGTCTGGCGCGACTGCTGACGGCGCGGGGCGAACTGCGGGACGACACCGTCCTCAAGGTGTGCTGTCCGGTGTCGGTGCGCGCCGACGACGAGCACCTGGCGCTCGGCAACAAGGTGAGCGCCCTGATCGTGCCGGTGGCGGTCGGCGATCCCGATCCGGTCGGACGGCTGGCGTCGGTGCGCGCCACGACCGAGGGACTCAAGGAGCGGCGCCAGGCCGTGGGCGCGTCGGCCCTGGTGGGGCTGACCGACTTCATGGCGCCGACGCTGCTGCACCTCGGGGCGCGGCTGGCGCACCGCCAGTCGTTCTTCAACGTGATCTGCACCAACGTGCCGGGTCCGCAGATCCCGCTCTACTGCCTCGGCGCTCGGGTCCGCGAGGCCTACCCGATGGTGCCGTTGTCTCGGAACCTCGGTGTGGGGATCGCGATCCTCAGCTACTGCGGGTCCCTGCACGTCGGGGTGCTGGCCGACCGCGATGCGGTCGACGACGTCGACGTCCTGGCCGACGGCATCGCCGCGGCCTTCGCCGAGCTGCGTGACGCGGCCCGCGTGGCCTCCGGGCCTCCTTCCGGCCCGCCGGTATCCTCCCCGGCGTGAGCCACGCCCATTCCCACGGCCCGGCGACGCCCCGCCCGCCCAAGCAGGAGCAGGAGCCGGCGTCGGAGGAGGTGACCGAGGTCGCCCCCGGGGTGATCCGGATGCAGCTGCCGATCTGGATGCCGGGGCTCGGGCACGTCAACACCTACGGCCTGCTCGACGACCGCGGGCTCGCGGTGGTCGACCCGGGTCTGCCGGGTCCGTCGTCGTGGAAGGCCCTCAAGGCGCGCCTGCGCTCCGCGGGCTTCTCGATCGGCGACGTCCACACCGTGGTCGTCACCCACTCGCACCCCGACCACTTCGGTGGGGCGGGCCGCCTGCGCCGCGAGGCGGGGGCCGAGGTGATCGCCCACCGGGCGTTCACCACCTGGTCGATCGAAGAGTCGAAGCGGCGCAACCACCTGTCGTCGGAGCAGGAGGCGCTCGAGCTCGAGCGGGCCGCCGCGGCGGCCGCCGAGGCCCTCGACGTGTGGGACGACGAGATCCCCACGATCGACCACGTCGACGACTTCGCCGGTGACCCCCTGCGCGACGACCCCACCCCCGAGATGACGGCCAACGCGTCGCCGTGGGGCGGCGAGACCCCGTGGGGTGGGAGTCGGCATCCGATGCCCCCGCTGAGCCGGCGGCTCAAGATCAAGGCCCTGCGGTTCCTGTTCTCGCCGCCGACCCCCACCCGCCGGGTCCGTCACGCCGAGCGGGTGACCCTGGCCGGGCGCGAATGGGTCAGCGTGCACACGCCCGGTCACACGATCGACCACCTGTGCCTCTACGACCCGGAGCACGGCCTGCTGCTCTCCGGGGACCACGTCCTGCCGACGATCACCCCCCACATCTCGGGGGTGGGCAACGGGGCCGATGCCCTGCGCTCCTACATCCAGACCCTCGACCTCGTGGCCGCCCTCGACGGCGTGCGCCTCGGTCTGCCCGCCCACGGGCACCCCTTCACCGACGTGCCCGGGCGGGTCGCGGCCATCAAGGAGCACCACGAGGAGCGGATGGAGCTCCTCGCCGCGGCGTCGGTCGCCATCGGCCCGGCGACGGTCCAGGACCTCTCCCACGAGATCTTCCCGGCCAAGCACTGGGGGGTCATGGCCGAGAGCGAGACCTTCGCCCACCTCGAGCATCTCGTGGGCGAGGGCCGGGCCGAGTCCTGGACCGACCACGGACGGCTGCTCTACCGCGTCCGCGCGGCGTAGCGTCGGGGGACCGGACCACCGCGCCACCACGGGGAGGACCCCATGACCACCCGCCTCGAGGACGCCGAAGCGGTCGATCTGCTCCAGCAGATGATCCGCAACGCCTGCGTGAACGACGGCACCCCGGAGTCGGGCGCCGAGACCCGGAGCGTCGACCTGCTCCGGCAGTACCTCGGCTCGGGCGGCTTCGAGGTCGAGGAGTTCGAGCCCCAGCCGGGCCGGGCCAGCCTGCTCGCGAAGATCGAGGGCACCGACCCCACGGCGCCGACCCTCATGCTGATGGGGCACACCGACGTCGTGCCGGTCAACCCCGACGGGTGGTCGCGCGATCCGTTCGGCGCCGAGATCGTCGACGGCATGGTCTGGGGGCGCGGCGCGGTCGACATGCTCAACCTCACCGCCACGCAGGCCGTCGCCTTCAAGCGCCTGGCGGCGTCGGGATTCCGCCCCAAGGGCACCCTGCTCTACCTCGCGGTCGCCGACGAGGAGGCGTTGGGCACCTGGGGTGCGCACTGGCTCGTCGACCACGAACTCGACGCCGTGCGCGCCGACTACGTGCTGACCGAGTCGGGGGGCTTCCAGATGCCGACGCCCCACGGTCCGCGTCTGCCGGTGATGGTCGCCGAGAAGGGCACGTTCTGGTCGAAGATCCACGTGCACGGCACCCCGGGCCACGGCTCGCAGCCGTTCAACACCGACAACGCCCTGGTGCGGGCGGCCGAGGTCGTGCGCCGACTCGACGCCTACCGGCCCGAGGCGCAGATCGGCGACGTGTGGCGTCGCCACGTCGAGGCGATGGGCTACCCCGACGAGATGCGCGACGCCTTCCTCGACCCGTCGGCGATCCGCGACTTCTGCGCGACCCTGCCCACCGGGCTCGGTCGGCTGATCCACGCCTGCACCCACACGACCTTCACCCCGACGGTGGCGCACGGCGGCACCAAGACCAACGTGATCCCCGACCACGTCGAGCTCGAGGTCGACATCCGCACCCTGCCCGGCCAGTCGGGTGACGACATCCGGGCCATGCTGCGCGAGGCGCTCGGCGACCTCTACGACCAGGTGGAGATCGAGTCCAACGAGGATCTCTCGACCGCCTCGGCGATCGACACCCCGCTCTGGGACGCGCTGTCGCGGGTGTCGGGTCGGTTGGTCGCCGACTCGGCCCTGGTGCCGTTCCTGATGGTCGGCGGCACCGACAACCGGTACTTCCGCCGGTCGGGGGCCGTCGGCTACGGCTACGGCCTGTTCTCGAAGCGCCTGGGCTTCGAGGACTACGCGACCATGTTCCACGGCAACGACGAGCGGGTCGACGTGGAGTCGCTCGCCCTGTCGACCCTGCTCTGGCAGGCCGTGGCCGAGGAGGTCCTGGCGTGACGAACGGCGGAGCCCGCGACGCGATCCTGGCGCACGTGCGTCACTGGAACGCCATGGACAAGGACGCCTGGCTGGCGCTCTTCGCCGACGACGTCGAGTACGAGGACCCCCCGGGCACCGTGGCGAGCCGCGGGGTCGAGGTCATGTCGACCCACGCCTGGGACGGCTCGTTCACCGACCAGAAGCGCTGGATCCTCGAGCCGGTGAAGGTCGTCGAGTGCGGACGCGAGGCCCAGGTGTACATGCGCAACCACGGCGCCGTCGCCGGCACGCCGGTGTGCGTCGAGAGCATCGAATTGTGGCGGGTCGACGGGTCGGGGAAGGTCGACCTGATCCGGGCGTTCTGGGAGCCGCCGCAGGATCCGGCGGTGTACGCCCACCTGGCGCTCTCCACCTGGCAGGGCTGAGGATCACCCGACCCCGGCCCCGACCCCGGCTGCAGTGCCGGGGTGCCCGTCGGGGTCAGTCGTTGCGCTGCTCGCGCAGGAACTGCTCGAGCTCGCCGGCGATCTCGTCACCGGACGGGAGCTCGTCCCCCCAGTCGTCGTCGTCGAGCTCGTCGTCGTCGAAGTCGAGTTCGAGGTCGCCGGCGTCGTAGCGCGACTCGAGGCGGTCGACGTAGGCACGGATGTCGTCGTCGTCGACGGTGGCGGCGTCGACCTGCTCGCGCCAGCGATCGGCGGTGCGCGCGACGCGGGCCAGATCGAGGTCGAGGCCGACCAGCCGACCGAAGCGCTCGAGGATCGCCTGGCTCGCCGGTGGGTTGGGCGGGGCCGACACGTAGTGGGGGACCGGGGCCCACAGGGACACCGACGGCAGGCCCGCCTGGCGGCACCGGTCGTGGAGGACGCCGACGATGCCGGTGGGGCCCTCGTACCGCGACGGCTCGAGGTCGAGGCGCTCGACGAGGCCGGGATCGGTGGCGGTGCCCGTGACCCGGACGGGCCGGGTGTGGGGGACGTCGGCGAGCAGGGCGCCGAACGTGACGAGCAGCTCGGCGCCGACCGCGGCGTGCACGTCGAGGATCGCCGTGCAGAACGACCGCCACCGGTACGACGGCTCGACGCCCTGGACCACGACGAGGTCGCGTTCGGGGAAGCGGGCCACCCGGAAGGTGGTCTCGGGCCACGTGACCGACCGGGTCACGCCGTCGACCAGGTGGACCTGGGGCCGGCGGGCCTGGAAGTCGGTGTGCTCCTCGGGATCGATGTGGGCGACCTGCTCGCCGGCGCCGTGGCGCGCGAGCCACTGCGTGGCGAAGGTGGCGGCGTCGGCGGCGTCGTTCCAGCCCTCGAACGCGGCGACCACGACGGGGCGGTGCAACGCGGCGAACGGCGCGTCCCAGATGAGGCCGTCGGGCGTCGGTGCGTCCACCCCTCCACCCTAGGCGGCGGTCGATATCCTCCCGCCGTGGGGGAGCGACTGCTGCGTCTGACCGGTCCGCACCGGGTGCTCCTCCTCTCGGTCCTGGTCGGGGTCGTGGTCGGGTTCGTGGTCGCCGGCTTCGAGCAGGTGGTCGCCCACTGGCTCCTCGAGTGGACCCTCGGGCTGCCCGGGTGGCCGCGCGGGCTGGTGCCGGTGGTGGGCCTCGTGGTGGCGTGGGCGGCGCTGCGGTACCTCGGTCGCGGCGCCTCGCCCGCCACCGCCGACGAGTACCTCCACTCGTACCACGACCTCGACGGCGAGGTGGTGACGACGGTCGCGCCGGCGAAGGTCGTGGCGACGGCCGCCACCCTGGGCTCGGGGGCGGCGCTCGGCTTCGAGGGTCCCGCCATCTACCTGGGGTCGTTGGTGGGCGGGATCGCCGGACACCGGTTCCGCCGATTCATCGCCCCCCGCGACCGGCGCACGCTGCTCGTCGCCGGTGCGGCCGCGGGTGTGGCCGCGATCTTCAAGACTCCCGCCACGGGAGCGGTGTTCGCGCTCGAGGTGCCGTACCACGACGACACGGCGTCGCACGCGATCGGACCGGCGATCGTGGCGGCGGCGGCCGGGTACGTGGTGTACGCCGCGGTGTTCGGTTTCGCCCGGCTCTTCCCCATCACCGGCTCGTCGCCGATCCGGGCGACCGAGCTCGTGGGTGCCGCGGTGCTGGGGCTGGCCGCCGGCCTCGGGGCCCGGGGCTTCGCGTGGTGCACACGCTCCGCGAAGTGGGTCAACGCCCGAGTGGCGGCGGGGTGGCGCATCGCCGGCGCCGGGGTCGTCCTGGCCGGGCTCTCGTGGGCGACCTGGTGGGTCTACGACGCCCCGGTCTCGATGGGGTCCGGCAGCCTGGCCATCGCCTGGTCGACCGCACCGGGTCGGGCGGTCGGACTGTTGGTCCTCCTCGCGGTGATCCGGGTCGTCGCCACCACCGTGACGCTGGGCGGTGGTGGCGCCGGCGGCGTGTTCATCCCGCTGTTCGCCGAGGGCTGGCTGGTGGGGGCGGTCCTGGCCGTCGTCCTGCACGACCACTCGCTCGTGTATCCGGCCATCGGGGCGGCCGCGTTCCTCGGGGCGGGATACCGAGTGCCGATCGCGGCGGTGGTGTTCGTGGCGGAGAGCACGGGCCGCCCGGGGTTCATCGTCCCGGCGCTGGTGGCGACGGCGGTGGCGATGCTGGCGATGGGCACCTGGTCGGTCACGGCGCTCCAACGCAGGATGCGCCTCGACCGCATCGACCGCCTGATGGAGGAGACGGTGGGCGCGGCGACCGAGCCGGTCACGACGTGCGCCGTGGGTGATCCGGTCGCCGCCGCGCTCGCCCCGGACCGGGCGGTGGTGCTCTGCGCCGACGGGCGGTTCGTCCGGGTGCTCGACCGCGTTCGGTTGCGCGCTGCGCTCGCCGCCGACCCGGAGGCCCGGATCGCCGACGCTGCCGCTGCCGAGCCGACGGCCGGTGCGCCGGTCCCGCCCCAGACGACGCTGGGCGCCGCCCGCGATCTGCTCACCGGACCCGGTGCGCACGCGCTGGTTCCGGTCTGCGCCGAGGGCGTGTGCCTCGGCGTGGTGACGGCGGCGTCGATCCTGGCGCGGACCCGTCCGCCGGACGAGGTCGAGGGCTAGCCCCGGAGGGCGGCGATCGACGAGCGGTCGGCCTGGTCGAGCGCGACGTCGAGGAGCTGGGTGACGGCTTCGCCCATGCGGTCGAAGCCGTCACCGAGGGTGAGGCCCATCCGGAAGCGGGCGTTGATCCCCTCGAGGATGATCGCGAGTTTGTAGAAGGCGAACACGACGTAGAAGTCGAGGTCGGTGAGGTCGCGGCCGGTGGTCGTGCCGTACCGGGCGACGATCGCGTCGAGCGGCGGGAAGCCGGGGAGCCCGGCGGCTCCGCCGGTCGCGAGCACCCCGCCGTCACCCCACTGCTGCCAGTAGACGATGAACAGCCCGAGGTCGGTGAGGGGATCGCCGAGCGTCGACATCTCCCAGTCGAGGACTGCGACGATCCGTGGTCCCGCCGGCTCGAGCATCGTGTTCTCGAGGCGGTAGTCGCCGTGGACGACGGCGGCCGGGCCCGAGACCGGAAGGGCGGCGGCGAGGCGGCGGGCCAGCTCGTCGACCTGGGGCAGGTCACGGGTCCGGTTGGCCTCCCACTGCGTGCCCCACCGCGCCAGGTTGCGGGCGAGGAAGCCGTCGGGCCGACCGAAGTCGGCCAGGCCGACCGCCGCCGGGTCGAGGGAGTGGAGGCGGGCGAGGACGTCGACGAGCTCGTTCGACACGACGACGGCGTCGTCGGGGGAGAAGGCGGCGAGCTCGGCGGTGTCGCGCACGACCCGTCCGTCGACCTCGTCCATCACGTAGAAGGGTGCGCCGAGCACCGAGTCGTCGGTGCACAGGGCCCGCGTGACCGGCACGGGCACGGGTGAGCCGGCCAGGGCGTCCATCACCCGGAACTCGCGACCCATGTCGTGGGCGGTGGCGACGACGTGGCCGAGCGGCGGGCGCCGGACGACCCAACGGTGGGTGCCGTCGGTGACGCGGTAGGTGAGGTTCGAGCGACCACCCGCGATCAGGGACGCCTGCAGCGGTCCGGACACGCCGCCGACGTGGTCGGACATCCAGGTGGCGAGGGCGGGGAGGTCGAGGCCGTCGGGCGTGGGTTCCACGCCGACGAGCCTACGACCGTCGGGGGGAGGGCCTCGCGGTGGAGCGGTGGATCAGGCGACGCGGGGCTCGCGCGGGGCGACGGGCTGGCCGTTCCCCTTGGGGTAGCGCGCCACCCGGCCGACCGGCATGTCGACCCGGAACCCGGCGGCGGCGCGGTCCTCCTCGGACTCACCACCCCAGAAGCCGTACTCGCGGTGCTCGCGGGCCCAGCCGCGGCACGCCTCGAGGGCGTCGCACCGGGTGCAGATGGCCCGGGCCCGGGACTCCCGCAGGAGTCGGGTCTCGGGTCGCTCCCCCGCCGGTGCGAAGAACAGGTCCGTCTGGCCGGCGCACGCAGCGTCGTCGGTCCAGGTCAGCGGACCGGTGAACAGCAGGCTGGACACGGTCTCCGTCGCCACCCTCGTCGCCTCCCGAATCGTCTGGTGTGGAATCCGGCGGTGCGTCTCCGGGATGCCGGTGGGGGACATCCGGCTCCCGGATCGCACGCCGGGCGACAGTGTGACCGATCGGCTGCAATCAGTCCAACAAACAGTTACGATGGATGCCATCGCTCAGAGAGATGGATGACGGGATGGAGCTCCGCCACCTCGACGCCGTGCTGGCGGTGGCCGACGAAGGATCGTTCACCGCCGCCGCCGACGTGCTGTCGACCGTCCAGAGCAACGTCTCCGAGCAGGTCCGCCAGCTCGAGGCCGAGCTCGGGGCGGAGTTGTTCGTCCGGAGCCGCCGGGGGGCCCGGCCCACCGACTGCGGCGAGGTGGTGCTCGAACGGGCCCGGCGCATCCGCCGTGAGCTCGAGGCCCTGCGGGCCGACCTGTCGATGCTCCAGGGACTCGAGGTGGGCGACGCCGGCTTCGGGGTGGTGGGCACCGCCAGCCGCTGGCTGGTGCCGGAGCTCGTGGCCGACCTCCGGACCCGGGCCCCGGGGGTCCACCTCCGGGTGGTCGAGGGCGCCAGCGAGCGGCTGGTGGCCGACGTGCGGGCCGGCGACCTGAGCCAGGCCATCGTGACCGAGCCGGTCGAGGACCGCCACGTCGTGGTCGAGACCGTCCTGGAGGAGGAGCTCCTCGGGGTGGCGCCGTCCACGGCCCGGCTGCCCCGCGGCCCGGTCCGGCTCGACGCGCTCAACGCCCTCGGCCTGGTGCTCCCGCCCTCGGGCAACCCGCTGCGCCAGGAGGTCGACGCCGCCGCGTCGGCCCAGGGGATCGAGCTCGACGTCACGGTCGAGGTCGAGGGCATCCGGCTCATCGCCGACCTGGTCGCCTCGGGGGCGGGAGCGTCGGTGCTGCCCGAGACCGCCCTGCCGACCGGCCTGTCGGGTGTGCGCGTCCGACCGATCGCGGGCCTGCCGCCCCGGCGGCTGGCCCTGGTCCACGCCCGCGACACCTACCTCTCCATCGCCGACCGGGCGGTGC
>Ga0075471_10000606_pt1 | contig 21761 bp, 24 predicted proteins | sample DEB19_08_DNA_2_FD_74787 | JGI IMG/M metagenome (GOLD analysis project Ga0075471, IMG submission 74787) | Aqueous microbial communities from the Delaware River and Bay under freshwater to marine salinity gradient to study organic matter... | ecosystem: Environmental > Aquatic > Marine > Coastal ... | reverse complement strand
ATTCAACAACGTGATTTAAAACAGTAAATTCTTTAAATAGAATCGCAGATTATTTCGAATTTTTACCCTATCAATACAGTAAGTTGCTGCTACTTATTGACATTCACTAATCTAAAAGCAACGATTAGCTACTAAGAGGTTTCGATTAGTCTCCCGAAGGTCGGAATGCGTCCGATCATCATGGAATCTGCCATGCCATCCTAATCTGCGATTCTATTGAACAAAATACATTTTAATATTATTATTCGTTCAAATTTATTTTGTTAATGTTTGTTGTTTCTACTTTTGAAAAAGGTGATTTAATGAGTGCACAACCAGCCAATACTTCCATTAAAATCTATAGAGCGATAAGAAGTTATCGTGCACACGATGCACATACTTCTATTGCTAATAGAATCAAGAGACTTGCAACTCTTCAAATGTCAATTCCAGGACGAGAAGACAAATTCACTGAAATTGTCGCTCGTGATACTAATGTTACTGACTTTAGCCCATACATGGGTGAAGCACGAGCAACAGCTACTCGTGGTTATCCTGTTGTTATTGGTACAGCAGCACAAGTTAGTTACATTAATGCACAAGGCAATTTGCCAAGTGTTGGATTCGGCTTCCAAATTGGTCAAGACAAATTTATTACCAATACAGAAGCTGGTTTGACAGGTGATTTGCATCAAGATGCTCGTGATTTGACACCAGGTTCTTAATTGTATTAAATACAATTAATGAATTAGCATAATAGAGCCTGCCAATATTGGCAGGCTCTTTGCGTATGTTGTTTAAATATGAATTATTATTGGGATAATATCAATGTCTGCTGTTGTAATTATTAATAGACATACCGGTGATATTGGTAACGATGTTAATGATATAACTGTAGAAAACACAGTAGCTAATCAAATTGACGAGCATCAATCTGACGCTATTTCTTCTAGTAATCCAATTCCGATTCCAAGAGGAATTGAAATTAATTATAGCTATTGGGTTTCAACAAGGTTAACAGTTGTCACAGCACCAGCTAATATTATTAATAATGTTAGGTGGTATACTAATGGTGCTGTTTTAAATACTGGTGTTTTAACTTTAGTTCAAATAGCAAATATTGGTAATAATAACGGATATCGTCAAGCCACATCAGCTATACAATTAAATACAACAAATCATACTGGGCTAATTGATGAACCAGTTGATGCTTCATCAATTACGTATGATTCACCATTTATTTTATCTGGTTCAATCTCTGGTACTGGTGCTTTTAGTGATTTTATTGTGTATCAAATTGAAGTGACTTCATCTGCTTTGTCTGGTGTTACGGCATCAACAATTTTTTATTGGGCTTTTGATGAAACATGATATTTTAAATGATAATATTGTTCAATCTATTAATCGTGGTATTAATAGATTAATGTGGGTTGCTTATTATAGAGATAATAAAGTAATAACCCAATATGCTGAAAATGTTCCAATTCGATCAGTAGATGGAATACCACGTAAAAATTTAAAGAAGATATCATTAGTAAATCATACTGGTAGATTAATATGTTCACAGGATTATTTACCAGGCCAATCTCCATTATATAGAATGAGAACGTTAATGGCTGTTGGTAAATCAATTCCGACTAAAATTCATATTTTGGGATGGGCTGTATGGGAAGCTAATAAAGTATCAAAAATAAGTGTAGCTTTTATTGATGATGAAACATTTAGTGTCGAAATTGGACATTTTGTTGAAAGTGGACATGCTGGATTCAAATTTCCAATAGAATTTAATCAAATAGACTATATACCAATTGAATGGACATAAATTATGCCACTTAGCCCACAAACGTATGCTGCGAATCCTAAAACTTGGAGAATGTTCAAAACTTGGATTAGTTTTTATCCTGGATCTGTTGGTATAGAAACACCACGTTTGACTTTGTATCGTGAATTGGGCAAATTAGCAATTAATGTTTATACACAATTGTTAATTAATACGTCTATTAAATTGCCACATCCCCCAAGTGGTGCAGTTTTATCTAATAATAGTCTAATTAGTGGATTACAGGGTGCTTTAAGTTATACACCGGCTATTGGTCAAACACCAGCATATATTTTTGTATCTGGTCATTTTTATTCTACTAGAGATATTAAAAATCCATATAGTTCTAAACCAGTATTTTCTGGGGGAGTATTATATGATATACCATCAGGCAATCCAATGATTCGTGCACCTAAACATGAAGTTTTATTGGATGTTGTTGATTTAAAGACAGCAATTGAAACGGCTCTTGCTGCCGCTGTTCCTGCCAGTATTAATTATGAAATTGATAAAATTGATTATTTAGGGTTGATATTTGGTAAGAGTGGCGTTCATTTTCCTAAATAATTAATATGGAATTAAAATAATGGCAATAATGGGTCCGAAAGATGGTGGTAGTGTATTAAAAGTTCACACCGATCCTATTAAAAGATGGATAATGGGGAAATTTGGGCACCCACATGTCAGAGTAGAATTAACTGAAGAACAACTTGAAGACATAATAAGAGTGGCTGGCGATTTCATTGCCATGTATTTTCCTCGTGAACAAAAAATAGCCACATTTTATTCCACTCCATTACAAGCAACATATCCATTACCAGCAGACGCATGGTTTGTAGAGGAAGTCAGTTGGGACCCGTATGTTTCAAATCTTGGTGATATATTTGGTGCCGGTTATTATTTAATGAATTATGGTAATTTTAATGGTCCAAGTACACTTGTTTTAGATTATCACTTATTGGCACATTTTAGAAAGCACAGTTCTAAAATATTGGGTTCAGAAGGACGTTGGGAAGTAATAGGAGAAGTTGAAGGTAATGTTGAAGATGATGCTTTAGAAGCTGGTAAGCAACGAATAAGATTAATACCAACACCAAAGGGTAGTTTTCCAATCGTTGTAGTATATCTTCCTTGCGTTCAACATTTCAGAACACCACAAGCACGCAAAATATGTTATGATTACATAGAAGCTGAAGCAAAAACGGCTCTTGGTATGGCTCGTAGGAAAATGAATGGTATACCAACACCAGATGGTTCGGCCATGACTTATGATGGTGAAGCATTGGTTAACGAAGGAGAAGCACGCAAAAAAGAATTAATAGAAGAAGCTTTACATTTGGGTGAACCTCTTGGAATAATTTGTACATAATGAAATTAAATTCAAAACAATTAGACTTGGACATGTTTCAATTATGACTAATGTTACAGTTTCCAATATGTTACAGATTCTCCCAAATAGAACTGTTATGATTCCTGGCTGTGAACCACCAAGTTCGGTCAGTTCGTTACGGTTTTCTTCTTGGTATCAACAAAATGGTTGTGACGGCGGAATGGTTGATGTTGACGCTGTATTAGCTGCTATTCCTGGTAGCACTATTGTATATGGTGTCAATTATGGTCCTGGTAATTGGCGTCAACGATGGTTAAAATTACCAGGTCGTGCCGATGATTGCCCATGTCCAATTAACATTGATTATTATAAAATAATGAAAAATCTTCCAAGACATTCAGTTGAAGAACCAACACCAAATTGTGAATTGGAAACTGCCGATTGGTGTAATAATTGTGGTGTTGGAGATAATATTTTTAGTGCAGAACCAGATCCTTATATTCCTTTGGGTGAACAAAAATTGGCACGTGGAACATTAAATCAAATTCCACCATATATGATTGATTAATATGAAATTATTTCTAAATTGGAATGATTTATAATGGGATATTATGATTTTGGTATAAAATCTGATGAACCTACACCTTCTAGTTTTTTACAAGTTGGTCCTGATGTTCGTACTCAAGAACAACAATTAAATTCATTATTTTCTATTAGTGATTCTGACGCACCAGAAATATTAACTGCTCGTGCTGAAGCAGATGCAATGATTAATACTAGTGGTGCTAATATTAAAATATATCCACGTACTGATAATGCTGATTACGATAAGATATGGGATGAAGATCCAGATCCAACATATCTTACCAATTATCCAATTAAAGCGTTTTTTAAGCCTCAAGTTTTACAACATGAATTAAAAAAATGGGGATTTGATACTACTGCAGATACTGAAGTAGTGTTTAGTCATAGACAATTATATGAAATATTTGGCGGTAGAATGCTTAGAGCTGGTGATGTATTATATCTCCCGTATAATGCAGCCAGTATCAATCCGACCCATTATAGAGTAACTAGTGCTGCACCAACTGGACAATTTAGGTATACATGGTTATATTATACTTGTAACGTGGTAATATTGAAGGCTGATACTACAATACGCCCAATTGATGATATGCAATCTAGAGTACAACAAGATGGTGGCTCTGCAGCATTTAGGGAGGCGTATTAAATAGTAATTAATTATGATAAAAGGTAATGATAATATGCGTCGTAATTTGACGCTTTTAATGAATAAAATTGCTAAAGATATTTCTAAAGATATTGCTAAAAGAATTAATTCATCTGAACCAGCATTTGCTGCTAAAGCTGAAAAACGTGATAGCGATGAAATGTCTGTTAATGTTGTTATCAAAGGTCAAGCTGAGTTGGATAAAGGCAAAGATCAATTGGTTGATGAAATTATAGATAATGCTATTAAAAATACGTTAAGTGATTAAAGGATTGAATTGTGCCTATTTATGAATTTGATGGTGATCTTAGACAATTACCAGATGTTAATATGGTCAGTCCGGTTACTGGTCGTATTAATGGTATTGAACAATTGGATGATGTTCAGTCTAAAAAAGTTGATTTGCTTGGTGAATTTACTGATGAATATAGTGCATATGTTCGTGAAGATGTTCCCGTAGCTTTTCATGCTTTGGAACGTTCTTTAAAGCATTATTTTTCTGATATTCCTGTTCCAGCAAAAGACCATGTTAGGTATATGCAGGTTAGAATATCTGGTGGTAAAAGAGCTACTTTATTATGGAATCAAGATTTACAAGAGGGTAAAGCTCATTTACCTGTTGCGGCTATTAGTGGTGGTCAAGATTTTGAATTTAATTATGAAAAATATAGTATGCCATATTTCCCTATGGGTGTGCGATATTTAAATAGTTCCAGATCTAAAGTTGCTAAAGTTTTTAGACCTATGCCTTTTTTAATTAATTATACAATAACTGTGTTGACTGAGCATAAACGTGATATGGGATATATTCAGTCTCATTTGTTGCGTAGATTTAATCCATATGCTGAATTTACAATGGATGATGGTCGTATTCAAGGTACGGTTCAATTGTACTATAAAGGAGCGGCTACTACCACAGAAGATGAAGTTAGTTATGATCAGGATGAAGTAATTTCTTGGGAATTACGTTTTCAAGCTGATGCTTGGTTGCCTTTGCCAGAATTAATTACTCCTACTGTTCGTGGTCATGCGTCCATCTGGCGTGAAGAATGTCGTCCAGTTAGTCAATTACTTGTACCAACTTTTTTAGATTTTGGAGTTTAGAATGCCTATTAATAATTCAAGAATTATTAGAATTATAAATACGTCTAGTCAAATGATACCTTTACACGTTAGTTCTGTTGGAGGAGATTTTTTCAAAGATCAACAGCAGATTCAGTTGTATCCTAATAAAGATATTCAGCTTGATGAAAAATATCTTGTTTCAGAACAAGTTAACAATTTAAAGGAACGTGGATTATTGAAAGTTATCGTAACATCATAGTTTCGATTTTTGCTTTTAATAGAATACGCTCCATTAAGCAAAATTATATCGAACAATTTAATGATTGCGGAGCAAGGTAATATAAAATGCCAACATATTTGAGCCCTGGTGTTTATTCACGTGTTGTTGAGATTAACCAATTACCAAATCAACTTGGTCCGATTCGACCAGCGTTTATTGGAACGGCTAAGAAAGGCCCAATTAATACTCCAGTATTAATAACTAACGCACAGCAATTTATTGATGTGTTTGGTGAGCCATTCCCAGATAGTTATCTTGGTTATTCTGTTTTAGCTTACTTAGAAGAAGGTAATCAAGCTTTTGTAATGCGTATAGCTGTTGAATGCAGCGATGGATTACCAGCAGAATTAAATGAAATTTGTATAGACACTAGCGGTGCTAGAGTTAATGGTTGGGGTCGTCTTCCAGTTTTTTCTGGTATAGATGTTGGTAAAATACCGTTTCGCAAAATTGGTGATGGTATTGATGGCAATCCACCATCAGCAGCATTTCACGCATCTAGTATTTACAATATTGTTTATACTGATTCAGTTTTGAGTTCAACAGATGGTGGAACTGTTGCAACTTTGTCATTTCTTGGTAATTACACCGGTGACACAGATGATTCATATTCACTTATAATTAATAGTGAACCTAATTTATCTGATAGTTCAGCATTGGGTGGTTGTGATTTTCAGATCATTAGAAATAGTGATGGTGAAGTTATAGTTGAAGATGTTTTGGTTGATCAAGGTGGTACTAATATTTCATTTTGGATTCCTGTAACAAATTCTGGGTTTAGTGTAAGAGTTGAAGTTACATCTGGTGAATTGGACATTGGCGACACATTTACATGGAATGTTCAACCTGACAATCGCTCATTTTCAATATCTGTAGAAGGTGAAGTAACACCAAATGTTTATCAAATGCCAACAGCTACTTATACGACAGTGGCTGATTTTGTTGCTGCAGCTAATGCATTGTTAACAAGTGAAGATTATTTATTTGTTGAATCGTTACAAGATGATGGATCTACAATTGCTCAAGTTCAAACTGTAACAGAAGGCGACAGAATTCAAATCACAGCTACGGAAGCTTGGGCAGCAGAATTAAATTCTGCTTTGTATGCTTGGGATGTTCCACGTGGTTATTTGCTTGGAACAAATGCAGGACCATACACATTTACAGCATCGAATAATAGAGTTATTTTAAGTGTTATTGGTGAATCTTCAACTCAACAGATATCAGTATCTTTACCAGTTGGCGTTCTCAATACAACTTCAATTGTTGGTATTATAAATGGTGTTGGTACAGTAAACAATGAACAATATTATGAAGCAATTGAGTTAACTGTACCTGGCGGTACAACTCATTTAATGATAATTGTTTCTGGAGATCATCAATTAGACACTATTGAACTTGAAGCTAGTTTTTCGAATTTAAAAGTTCTAAAATTTGCAGATGAAGTTGATATTTTAAGTCCATACAGAAGAAGTTATCGTGGATTTTTTGATAACAGACTATCATTACCTGATCCAGGATCAAATGATCCAGCAGTTCCTAAGAGTTGTGATTTAGATCCGCTTAGCCAACAGTGCATTTTGGATTCTAATTATTTTCAAAACATTGTCGGTTGGTTTGTAGCACCAAGTTCTGGAACGTGGTCTAATGGTTTGAAATTTGAACTGTCTCTATTCACCGAAGGTGTTGGTGAAATAGCTGGTAGATATAAATTGCTTATTTATGGTAGTGGTGGTGAAATACTTGATAGAGTTGAAGATATTTCATTTGATAAAACAGCAAGTCGTTATATTGCCAATGTTTTAAATCCTGGATCAGTATTTGGTGGATTAAGAGGCAATCTTTACGTTCATTGGGAAGAACGACCTGGATTTTTGAATAATGATCCTAATTTGATAACATACGAAACAAGATTGCCTGCTCAATTTGCTTCAAGATCTTATTCTGGTGCTAATAATGGTATTCCAAATGATCCTAGTTATTCAAATTATTTGGACGTTGCTGTTATAGGTAATCCATCATTGGCTACTGGTTTGTATGCTTTTGAAAATCCAGAAACTTTTGAAATTGATATTTTAGCAACTCCTGGGTTTAGTTCTGGTGCTGTTATCGGTACTGCTATTCAAATAATTTCAAGCCGTGGTGATGCTGTTTATTTGGTAGATCCACCGTTTGGTTTGCGACCGCAGCAGACTGTTGATTGGCATAATGGTATGTTAATAAGTGATTTGCAACAAGCTATTAATACCAGTTATGCAGGTCTTTACAGTGGATGGCTGTTAGTATTTGATCAATTTAGTGGTAAGAATATTTGGATTCCACCAAGTGGACATATGGCTGGTATATTCAGTAGAAGTTCACGTGAAGGTGATCCATGGAGTGCTCCAGCCGGTTTACGCCGAGGGCGAATTTTGTCACCTATTGCTGTTGAATATTCACCAACTAAAGGTGAACAAGATTTGATGTATGGTAGTGGTAATTCTGTAAATCCGATCATTAATTTTACTCGTGAGGGTTTAACAGTTTGGGGCAATAGAACGTTGCAACGTGGTGATTCACCACTGAGTCGTATGGATGTTAGACTGTTGGTTAATAATGTTCGTCGTGGTTTAATTTCAATCTTAAGAGGGTTTGTTTTTGAACCAAATGATCGAATTTTATGGTCACAAATCAAAGCATCAATAGACCCATTTTTGGCAGATATCCAATCTCGTCGTGGTCTAGTGCGTTATGTTACTATTATTGATGAAAATAGTAACACTCCTGAACGCATTGATCGGGGTGAACTTTGGGTTTCAGTGATTCTAGTACCAAATCGTGCCGCTGAATTTGTTGTTTTGAATATTGGTGTAACACGTCAAAATGCTTCATTGACTTCTGAAGAAGTATTATCAGCAGTTGGTGTTTTCAACGGTTAATAATTCTTAGAAATCTAGAAAATCTTTTCAATTTGGGTCGCATAATGCGACCCAAATTTTTATGGTAATAAAATGAAATTATCAACAATTAGTGAAGCTGGAAATAGACGTGATTTTTTAAAGAAAATGGCAACCGGATTGGCTGCGGCACACGATACAGTTGGTAGTTTTAAAACATTAGCAAATGTTGCTTCTCCTGCTATTACTTCTTCTGCTGCTAAAATTATACCATTTGATAAACTTTGGGACCCATTATGGGGTTATTTTTCTGGTTATGAGAGTGGATATGATTTTTCTGGTGAATTTGTAACAAAAGATGGTAAAATTATCACATTAAATGATGGACATAAATTAAAAGTTCAAGAATATATTGAAAGTTCAAATGGCCAAATTTTTAATGGCACTGATGGTAGAGCCATAGTTAATATCGCACAAAGTATGGCAACAGGTAGTAATGAAGATAATGATGAAATACTACAAGAAATTAATAAAAAGAATTTAAATATTGTATTAAATCGTACTAGTATGGATGATTTGATAAAACAAATTATTGATGATATATCTGGTTCTTCTAGTACTGCTTCTAATGAATATTATACTAGACTTAATATATTAGAAACTATATTAAATTTTATGCCAAATTTTATTAAACCTTTTAGCCAATATTTTGGTATTATAAAATATAGTGATGCTGAATCTCTTGCTAGAAAAATCACTGAGAAAGTGTGGGGATGGGAATCACCGTGGGGGCATAGTTCAGATGAATCAGATGAATCAGATGAATCAGATGAACCAGAAGAACTAGATGAACCAGAAGAACTAGATGAACCAGAAAAACCTGAGGAGATTGTTCCTCATGATGATGATCGTTTAGCTTCTCCAATGCATCAGGCGTTTGAATCACGATTAGATAAAATACTAGGTTTGATGATTGTATAATACTTGTTCTGTTATTATTTTCCATCTTCTTTTATTTGCATACAAATATAATGATGCCACCAAATTCGGAGGTCGTCATGGAATTTTTTGTTCATGTAGAAGATTTAGAATTAAAAAATAGACAAGAATTTGAATCTTTATTTCAATGTTGTTCTAGAGAATTGAGTGTGCCTCTTGTAGATATAATACCATATTTTATATATCAAATTGGTAATAATGCTGGCGTTATTTCTTATGATATTTATGGTTCTCCGATTGGTTACTTATTATATAATAAACAAGATAATTATTATGTTAATTTTACCCATTGTTGGGTAACGCCAAAAGCTCGTAGAAATAAAGTGGCTACTACGATGATTTCAAAAATTATTATTAAAGAACAACCATATGTTATGTCTGCTTACGTTAATGACATTTTCTTATCTGCTCAATTATTATTAAAATCTTTGAGTTTTAAATGCATTAAAACCATCAAACGTAATGATGATTTTGACAAATATTATTTTGTAACCAAAGATGATGGTAGAGTCAATCGTTTTTCAAATCATGTAGACGGTTGATATTTTTTACAAATATAAGTAAATGTTTCAACACGGAGATTTATAAAATGCCTGGATTTAATGTTGCTCCGTTCAATGGATCGTATCAAGGTGTTGGCCCTTCCAACAACATTGAAACGAGACGTCAGAACAGATGGGTCATGGAATTTTTAGGACGCGGTGCTGGTACTTTCACTCAAACTGAACTTTTGTTACTAGAATCTGCTAGTAGACCTAAATTTCAATTTGACGAAGAAGAAATGCACCACATGCAAGAAGTTGCTTACTTTGCCGGTAAGCATAAATTTTCTGACATGAAACTAAGATGGTATGACGCTGAACAAGATCCAGACATAAGTAAAGGTGTTTATCACTGGATTGAAACTGTAATAAACATTGGAAACATGAACATGGCACATCCACGCTTTTATAAGCGAAATGCGTCATTGAGAATGTTGGATGGAACTGGTCAACGTAATGAAGTTTGGTCAATGTTTGGTTGCTGGCCAAAAGAATGTGATTGGGGCGAATTAAATTATTCAAGTGGTAAAATTTGTATGATTGAATGCATTATGCGTTATGATCGTGCAGTTCGTCAATTTGAAGATGGTTCTTGTCCAACTCCAGTTGCACCACAACCAATTCAACCAAGTTGCCCTGTAAATTAATAAAATGCCTGGATTTAATATTGGCAGAATATTAAATGGATGTAATATAAAATTTGGTAATGATTCAAAAAATATTATATCCAACACAATAGAAACAGCTCGAACTAATCGGTTCGAGCTGTCTCTATCTATACCAATAAACAACGCTAGAATAAATAAAACAGTATTTTCTGATAAAATTGTAACATTATCTTGTCAATCTATAACACGGCCAATAATTGAAATAGAAAAAGAAGTAGTTTACAATGGTGCTGACTACATCAATGTTCCACTTAGAGCTAAATATTCACCAGTAAATGTTGTATTTTATGAAATTTTAAGTGGTTCAGATCCTACTAATGAAATTAATGCAACTGCATCAGATATTGTATTTTGGTGGACACAAGGAGCGTGGAATAGAAGATCTTCAAGGACAACGTATCCTGAATCAAGAAGAACAACTGCAAGTATATCAATGTTAACTGGTATTGGCACTTTGGCATGGAAATATACATTATATAGATGTTGGCCTGAAACTATAACTCCAACTATATTAGACTATGAAAATGGATCTATTTCTAAAATAGAATTATCTTTAGTATATGATAAATTCATGGAAGGTTATTCATCAGAACTTACACCATCAGATAAGATGGGGCCGAATTAAAATGCCAGGTTTTAGGATAAATAATGTTGGTGGTAATGGTAGTGCGGTAAATCATGAATCTAGATTTTATTCTACATTTACATGGGAAATACCAAGTTTATTTGTAAAAACATTTGAAAATAATAATAAAACTTATAGTGTTACTACTGGTTATGATACTGGTATTCAAGATATATTATTGAAAACTGCTCAATTACCAGCTATTAATTATGAGCAAATAAAAGCTAAAGGCGGTTCGATTGAATACAAATTCGCTGGTAAACCAACATTTGAACCGATAAAAATATCATTTTATGATACATATAAACTTTCTAATTTATTAGTTCAATGGTCGAATTCTATTTGGAATGAAACTAGAGGACTAAAAGCTGCCAATAGATATAAAAAACAAACAACAATATCTAAATATCTAATTGATAGAGATTTAACTACATCAGACCAATTTAAGCAGAAACCAGATGGAACTGTAAAATATAATTTATATGGGTCGTGGCCGATGGTTATAAGAGAAAGTGAATTAACATATGTCGAATCTGGTATTAAAACAGTTGAACTAACGATAATGTATGACCATTTTTCAGTTGAAATTAGCGGTTCTAAAGAGTAAATAAATCGTTAGTCAACAAATTAATATTTTATGAGATGTGTAATATTATATGAACAATAAAGAAACTGAAATTGATATCGTAACAGGTAAATCTTTAAATGAAGATCAATTGGATTCTACCACACCAGACGTTGATGAAAATATAATATTACCAGGACACGGACAATTATCAAGTGAAATAGCCACTATCGGTAAAGATATGTCCGATGTGGATTTTATTAATGCTTTAGCTGAAGCTCCGCATGATTTATTAATACCTTGGGAAGATTGTATTTTACCAAGTGGTGGTTTATATTATAAAGGTTGGTCTAATGGTGTTGTAAATGTTCGAGCTATGACCCAAAGTGTAGAAAAAATCTTTGCTAATAAAAGATTTACATCATCTGGTCAAGCATTGGATGCAATGTTTAGAAAATGTTGTCAATTTCCAGGTGATATGGACCCGTCTGAACTGTTAATTGGTGATAGAACGTTTTTGTTATATTATATAAGAGGTATAACATATGGTAATGAGTATAAGTTTGTGTTGACATGTCCACATTGTGGTGCACAAAATACACATGTTTATGATATGAATGAATTATATTCAACAGTTATACCAGCTAATACTAAACTTGGACCAGAACCATTTAAAGTTGTTTTACCACATTTGTCTGAAATATCAAGAAGAGAAGTTTGGGTGAGTGTTCGATTTTTGAGATCTGGTGATATTTCAGATATTTTATCACGTCAAAAATTTAATCGCAATTTAAATAATAGTGTTAAAACTACAAATAAACGCAAAGTGCCAGGAAGAATTAATAGACAAGATCAATCTGATCAATCAGAAGCAATATTAGATGGAACTTTGGAAAAAACGATAACATCGGTTAATGGTGTTTCTAATCCTATTGTTATTCAATCAATTGTATCTAAATTACATTCTAAGGATAATGCCGCAATTAGAGAGTTCTTGCGAGAAAATACTCCGGGCATAGATTCAACAGTTACTATTATTTGTAAGGAGTGTCAGAACGAAGTAACTATGGAGTTACCCGTTACTGACGGATTCTTTCGCTCGACAAAGTGATGAAGAATTAGATAATAGATATTATAATTTGTTAGAAGAACAATTCATTTTAAAATATCATGGTAAATTGTCTATATTTGAACAAGAAAATATAAATTCTGAAGATAGACAATGGTGGATAAATCGATTAAAGAAACAATTCGAAGACGAGGAAGATAAATCTAAAGGACAACATAGCCTTTAAGTCATAGCTTATCTTAGATTATTCAAAAATAGAATAACACTATTATAGGCGATTTATCATGTCTTGTGATCCAGTCTTATTGAATAATGCTTTACCAAGAATTAGTGGTAGAAATAATCAATTAATAGATTTAAATGTAGACTTTTATAACAATGGGCAATTAGACGATCCATTTTATATTCAAAGAGTAGAAATTTATCAATGTAGTGTATCACCAGCTAATTTAGTTGCATCAATACCATTTGTTGATTGCGGCGATCCTTTATATCCAGCACCAGCTTGCCAAGAATCAATACAACAAGACCCAGGACTGTGTGGAACTGAACCAACGTCACCAACAACAGTAATCCCTGGCAAATACCATTTATTATTTTTAGTACCATCAGAATTTAAATCACCAGAAGTTTATATTGATGTATGGTATTTTTATCCGTATAATCCATGTTATCCACCAAATTATGAACCAGTACCAACAACCGAACCATGTGATTGTAATGATCCTAGTTTTTTAGATCAACTAGTTCAATGTTGTCATAGATTTTGGGTTTACCCAGATTCTTGGTACTGTAATGATAACTTACAATGTGTAAATTTTTCATTTGAACCATTAAACACTAGATTCAATTTTCCAGAACATAGATGTTTAGAAGTTGGTTTAATGCCATTACCTTTGTATTCATATAATAGAAATCTTGTTAATCCACTTATACCATTTTTAAAACCAACTATTACCATTGGTACTCAATATTGTGATATTCTTGTGCAAGATGGATCAATGGATCTCGGTTTAAGACAAGGACAATATAGAGCAAATCCATGGACTTTAAAATATGATTTAAATACTGGATTGTACATGAGAGGAACGTACTGGTATCAAGTGAAATTAACACTACCAGATGGCTCAACTCGTGTTAGTCAGAAATTTTATTTTGAAATAAGATAAACATACGTTGCAATTTTCATAGTGTTTATTAACTTGTAATTGTGTATATTGACCCATAATTACAAGTTAAATTGATCATGAAAAATTCTGTTTTATTAAAAATACCACCAGAAAAAATCGAAAAATGGATAAGGAAAAATTTTTCTGATTTTAAAATACGTAAAAACGGACAAGAATTCGTTGTAGCCAATCCGTTTTATGGTAATGATAAAAAATTATTAAACATTAATCTAAATGGTGGAGTACACGATTGGAGATCTGATGAATGGGCAGGTCCTCCAAATCCAAAAACAGGCAAAAGACCATGTAATATAACTAAATTGGTTCAATTATTACGTGGATGTAGTTATAAAGACGCTGTTAAAGAATTATTAGATGGTTCAGAATACATTTATGAAACAACTGATAATTCAAATAAACAATATAACGACACGATTGAATGTCAACAAATAGCAATACCAAATGGTTTTAAACCATTGTTAGAACCAAACGATTTTTTCTCTAAAAGAATATATGATTATTTAATCAAACGTGGTTACACAAAAGAACAAATAATAAAAGAAAATATTCATTATCGTGGACCAGATATATTATGGTTATATACTGAGTTTGATGAATTAGTGTACATGCAAAGTAGAAATGTTACTACTAAAAAATTCTGGTTTCCACCAAATGAAATCAGAAACGATGCTGGTGAAGTTATTTCAAAATTAGAAATTACTAAAGAAGACGTATTGTATGGATTTGACGATGTACCAAAAAGTAATTATGTTTTAATAACTGAATCAATTTTTAATAAAGTGAATTTAGGTGATTGTTGCGTAGCCACTGGTGGAGCAACTATGACAGAAGGTCAAATAAAAAGATTAAAATTCTTAAACCCAATTATGGGAGTTATATTAGCACCAGACAATGATAAAGCAGGATTAAAAAGCATCATTAATAATGGTGATATGTTATTGCGTAATAATTTTAAAGTATTTTGGTCAATACCACCCAAAGAACGCATCGGCGTTGATGAAAATGGTAAAGAAAAATATGTGAAAGATTGGAATGAATTATATACACATTTAAAATTAACCAATAATCAAATTATTGAAACAATGAATAAAACATTAGTGCCATATAGCGATATGGCAAAATATAAAATAAGATCCGCAATAGCATTGAGAATTTAATTATGAATATGGCTAGAAAAAAGCTGATAGCCGAAAATTGGTTAGAATCATTAAACGATGAACATAAATCGTATTATATAAAATTACTACAAACCGTTGCCAGTAATGGTGGAAATGTGGTTAATGCCGCTTACGATTTCATGTTGAAACATAAGAAAAATGTCTCTAAATCAATTATGCGTGATTTAAATTCATATGAAATCACCAGATCAATGTTTCCATCTGGAATTTTGGGTTGGTTTTCTTGGTTAATGGCACGATATTCAGCTAAAGATGTTAGAGAATATCGTGCCACTGTTCAAGCCAAACGTGAACACATGTCAGATATGAAAGATCAATCTCGTCTAATAGGTGAAGCTGTACACGACGCAACATTGTTAGCTATTAACAATTCTAGATTTTTAGATGGTGATAAAGTTGGCCCAATGACTTCTGAAATAGATGGAAGTCGATATAGAAGATTGTAAACTATATCGTTTGTAAATATAAGGTTAACTTATATTTACAGGTGCCTAATGTCTTTTGACCCCAATTTATATGCTATTAAGATTGAATTATCTATAGATTCAACTGCAGCATTTAATTCAATTGATTCTTTGAATAGAAAAATAGTCAACATAGAAGAATCGTTGAATAAAGCTATAAATTCTACATTAGCTCAAGCATCTATTCAAATACAAGAATTAACCAAACAATTTGATGGTTTGAACAATTCTGTTGAAACAATCGGTCAAAATCATATTGAACAACGTGAACAATTTAATGAATTTTTTAAAGGATTTAAAGAATTAGGAATAGAATATGATAAGCAATTAGCAACAAATGAAGAATTAAAAGAATTAACTGAAGATAATTTAGTTGACCATGAAGCAATATTAAAAACAAGTCAATTACAGACAAATTTATTCGAAAAACAATATAAATTACTGTCTGACACAGAAACTATATTAGGAGAAATAGTTGACAAACACAGTGAAATAGCTTCTATATCAAAAACTAATAGTAATCCATTAGAAAAAAGCCAAAAATCATTTTCTGATTATATTAAGGATTTTGATAAAGCTGTTGAATCTATTGGTAAAGCCATAAGTGCAGTTGATAAATATATTCTTAATTTAATACGTTTAACTAGAATTTCAGAAGATTTTAGGATTGTTAATTATAGATTATATGGCGGGTTGCATGAGTTGGCTGCTCAATCTGATATGATAGCCGGTAAATATGGACTAATAAGCATCAGAGCACGAGAAGCTTTTAGAGCTATGATGGATATAAATGTTCCAAAAGCAGAATTGGAACGATATACTGTCACACTAACAAAAGTTCAAAGAATCACAGGAATTCAAATTGAAACATTACAATCATTTACCAAAGGATTGAGAGGTATTGGATATACTGTCGGTGAAGTAGAAGGTTATTTTGGACAATTGATTAAAATGCAAGCTAATTTTGGTTTGACCACTAGTGAAACTACTAGAATATTAGAAACATTTAATAGTAAACTAGTTAAATTGTCAATGTTTATGAGTAAAGACTCTATTGGTGGTCTTACTGAGTCGGCTGCTGCTTTTATGAAATTTGGCAAAGAAGCTGGATTAACGAACCAAGTTATTGATGAATTTAACAGTAAATTAGCACTGACTGGTATTGAAGCTTTATCATTTTATGGTGCAATGGGTTCGTTATCTGGCAATGAAGAAGAAAGAATTGGTGGAATACTAGAACAAATGGATATGTGGGTTAATAGAATGGATGCAGTTAAAGCGGCTGGTGGTAATTTACAAGCACTTCAAGTTGAAATGGAAGAGACATTTAGAAATGCATATGGTTTGGATGATAGTGTTATTAAAATGTTTCAGAAAATAAAGGCAGAAGCTGCAAAAGCAAATATGTCGTCAGTTGAGTATTTCAACAAAGTAAGAGAGATGGCCAAACAAGGTCTTGATATTAATGGTGAATATTTAAGAGGAGTTGATGGTCTTAGAGCTGCTTATGATAGATTACATGATGCTACGATTACTTTATATAATAATTTTTTACATTTTATTGCTGATTCGATAATACCATATATTCATGGGATTTCTTATTTAATATCATTAATTAATCAATTAGTTGGTTCAATTATAGATTGGTGGAAAACTAATGAAAAATTGTATCCAATACTTGTTACAGTAAGAAAAGCTATTCAGTATATTACTGGAGCATTGATTATTGTAGGTCTTGCTGGAACTGCGTTTACAGGTATTGTTGGTGGGTTGTCCGCTGCTTTTATGGCATTTATTGGTATAATTGGTTCTGCTGCTTTGGCTGTAGCGTCATTTACTGGTGTTTGGAATTTCAGTTTGGGGTCAATTTCAACTACAATTAATGTTTTCTTAACTTCTATTGGTAGAGCTTTTGTTAGATTTGGTGCATTTTTAGCTAGATTATCTGTACCGATATTAGCTGTTGGTGCGGCGTTTTTACTTGCTGGTGCTGGTGCGTATCTTTTTGCTCATGGAGTTGCTTTAATTGCTGAAAAAAGTGATGCTGGTATTAATGCTTTAATTGGTTTGACTGTTGCTATTTTAGCACTTGGTATTGGTCTTGTTACTTTAGCGAATTTTGCTGCTAATCCATATATTGCTGTTGGTCTTGGAATTTTAGCTTTAACGTTTTTAGCTGTAGCTGCTGCGGCGGCTATTGTTATTATACCATTGACATTTTTGGTTGAAGCGTTTACTAAGCTTTTAAATTCTTTAGTTCCTGATGTTAAAGAAAGGTTGATTGATTTAGGTTTAGGGTTGTTGTTTGTAGCTGCTGCTGGACCTGCTGTGCTTGTTGGTGGTGGTGCTTTGATGGCTGGTGCCATTTTAATGGCTGCTGGTGCTGCTATTTTGATTGGTGCTAGTAGTTTGCTTGGCGTTTCTACATCCGGTTTTGGTGTTGTGGCTTTAGCATTACATGGTGCTGGTGTTATATATGAGTCTGCGGCTATTGCTATTAGGAATGGAACTACTATTTTAATGGAAGCTGCTAAAGATATGTTTGTAGCTTCATTTGAATTAGCAAAATCTTCTATTAGTTTAGTTGTGTCTGTTAAAGAATTGGCATATGTTTCTGTGGGTCTTGTAACTGTATCAGCTTCTTTGGCTATAGCTGGTGCAAGTTTGGCTATGGCTGTTCCGTTATTATTGTTTAGTTCTATTGGTTTAGCTTTTGTGTCAAATAAAATGCAGTCCAGTGTGAGTGGTTTGGATAAATCTACTCAAATAATAATGCAATTTATAAATGCTATTAAGGAATTGCAAAAATTTACTCTTGGCAATACAATTTATGCATTTAGTGATATATCTAGATTGGCTATAACTACTAGTTCTGATGTTGATAAATTAGAAGATGCTGCTGCTAGATTTGCAGCTATTAGATTTGATGGTTCTGAATTGGCTGATAGTATAGAAGATGCTGCTGCAGCATTAACTAAAGCGGCTGCTGCATTAGAAGTTCCAATACAATCATTATCAGCACAAGTTGATAAGATGGTAGCCGAAATTGATAAATTATTAGATAAAGAATCTGAAATTCAAAATTTAGCTTCTGAACTTAATAATGCTATGCCATCGTCGCCAGATGCTCAAACTCCAAATGAAATTAAGAATATTAATAATAATGAAAAAGTTGTTAATAATACCATAAATAATAATCTGACAGAAAATGAAACCGATGCGTTACTAAAACGAATTATTCAATTGATGGAAGAGTCTAAAGAAAATAATTCAGGTAATCCATTAACAGGAGAACCATTAGTGTCTGATACTACCGCTGGTAAACTTTCAGATATAGGATTTTCAATGTCATGACGAGTGTTTATTTGACAACTGCTGATAGAAATATAGTTGATAGTATTGTATTTAAAATGTTTTATCTTGATGATAAACAATTAGAGATACAATTTCCTCCTAAAATTACAGCTGATTCTAGAAAAGTCGATTTTAAGATTGCTACTAATTATCAAACTGATCCAATAGCAATTTACGCCGGTAATTCTCCACGTGATATGACAATTAAGTTTGAATATATAGTTGAAGACGATTATAGTGGCAATCTTAAAACATGGAATATAGATCGTATCAAAAGAAACATTAATTATTTAAAGGGCTTAGTTACTAAAGTTGAAAATTTGGGTAATGCTAAAAATCCAATTGTTGATGTTACCAAATTTGCGGTGTTATTTTGTTATCCTTTAATAACTGGTCCAGTGCCTCGCACTATTAGAGTTAATACTGTCAATGTTGAATATAGTGATGAAATGATAATTACTGCTAATGATTCTGATCCATCTAATATAGTTTCACCTGGTAGAGTACCTGGTTATGTTCCTGGTAATAGAGGTATTAATATTACTTCTACATCTTCAGAATTGACCGATTTTATATCGTATCCATTGAAATCTACTGTCACTCTTAATATATCTACTATTAGCGTTTTTAAAGAAAATAAACATTGGGAAAAATTATCAAAAATGCCTGTTTTAGAAGATTTGTGGTTTTAAAATGTCAAGATTTAATAATACTAAAAAAATCAGATATCTTGATAAAGAAATATTGGCAAGATGGGAAAATTATAGTTGGTTAGTTGTAAAACCAAATGAAGATGATATACAAACTTTAAAAATATTATCTCAATTTGCTGGTGATTCCAGAACAATTGCTAATAATTTATATGGTGATCATAATTTGTATTGGGTATTGAACAGTTTTAACTATAAATGGTATAATGATTATGGTGCAATGAATGTGTTTGCTTGGCCTTCTGCTGGTCAAGTTGTATATTATCCAGTAAGATCAATTATTGTTACATCAATTGGTTAAGTTGGAACTTTTACACCTAATGCATTGTCGTCTGTTCTTGCTAAGTTTAATTCAGTAAACCATCTACCGTTCATTGTCCATGTGTGTTTGAAACCGTACACTAACCAACTACCATGAAAATAATATGAACTATCTGGATACAAAAGATCAGTCCAGTCTATAAATACAGTATCAATACCAAGTCCTAATGTATTATCATATATTCCATGTCCGTGAACTTTTAAGTCGATTGTTAGTAGTTTGTATGTGTTGCGTATGAATTTTGTTCTTGCATATGAATCATAATAATTTGAATAATCTAAACCACTTTCACCACCGTTGTGATATTCTGGGTGAGATTCGACGTATGATCTTCCGTATATGCCAGCACTAAATGTGTCATATGGTTTTATTGGTGATCTTAAATCTCTAGTGTGTGTTTTAGTTATTAATTTTTTGTCGGTGTTCCATTCATTTATGGTTGCATCTTTGTGTGTAATTTGATCTAAATATTTTCCAGTTGTTGCTGAGACACCGGCAGTTATTAGTCCCATTGTTTCTTGTCCAATGCTGGTGTTTAGTATTGATTTCCATGATTCTATTTCTCCACGTTCTTCGCGTGATATTTTGGTGTAAAATCCAACATTTTTTGATTGTTTACTATTTTGTGGTCCAATTTTTATTGTATTATTATATACACCAATTATCCATGGTGTTTTATTTGGTGATAATGATGATGCTATTGTGATTAGGTGAGATAACATTTCTCGTGGTGATCTTCTGAATGTCCACCATACGTTATACTTGCTGTCGTTTGTTTGATCTTCTAGTTCTAGTTTGGCGTTTGGTGCGTATTTGTTTATTATTTGTTTTATTACGTCGCTTACATTTCCTTTGTAGGCTTTACCGTCTGCGTCACCGGCTCTTAGTGCGAAATTTACTGGGTCAATTGCTATGAATTCGACTAAATCGTTTTGGTGTTCTCCGTGAGAATATAATGCTAGTAAGTATCCTTCAATGTCTCTGGTCATGCCTTGTGGGTATGTTGCGTTTGGAGATTGACTAAATTTTATTATAATTCTAATCGGTATTTGTCTACATTTATAAAAATAGTCTGAGTTTTGTCCTGTTAGAATTGTTAATAAACGAAAGTCTGCGTTGCTTAATTGTACTCGTATTGCGTATCCGCTGTTTACGAATCCTTTTAGTTCTGCATATTTTACTTTTATGTCAACATCTTTTATATTGAAATCTGGAAAAGTTACAATTGCAGAATTGCCAGATCCTATTATCGGTCTTTGTAGCGACAAATTCATATGATTCTCGTTATTGAATATAATCAACGTAATCGTGTAGTTGTATATTTAGGTGAATCTGATAATCACTTTTATTGTTTGGCTAGTGAAAGAATACCCGATTCAATTGCGATTAAATTGAAAAAATCTTTAGCTAATTTATCTAGTTTGAAAGATAGATTAAATTTTTTGAAAGATACTTATCCGGCACTATATAAAATAGCATTAAGATCATTTGTTAC